>ENA-UPWS01002269-UPWS01002269.1-human-gut-metagenome-genome-assembly--contig:-NODE-2269-length-9706-cov-5.752311_pt1 | contig 9706 bp, 6 predicted proteins | sample MGYA00250054_ERZ773384 | MGnify/ENA primary metagenome ERZ773384 (study PRJEB29103, sample SAMN06111979) | human gut metagenome | biome: human gut; feature: ankylosing spondylitis patient; material... | reverse complement strand
ATTATTTTATTGATAATCAGGAATATTTTAACTGTGCAGTACCGTACGGTGATGTCCGTTATGATATTGAAAAATTCTGTTTCTTTGACAAGGCTGTTTTGTCCATGTTAAAACAGATCGACTTCTGTCCGGATATCATTCACTGTCATGACTGGCAGACGGGTCTGATTCCGGTATATCTAAAAAATGAATTTCAGGCTGATTCCTTTTACTGGGGCATGAAGAGTATTATGACGATCCACAACTTAAAGTTCCAGGGAGTATGGGATATCAAGACCATGCAGGGACTGACCGGATTTTCAGCTTCCCTGTTTACACCGGATAAGCTGGAATTTAAAAAAGATGCCAACATGTTAAAGGGTGGTCTTGTCTATGCCGATTATATCACTACAGTCAGTGATTCCTATGCACAGGAGATTCAGACCGAGTATTATGGAGAAGGTTTAAATGGTCTGTTGTCTGCACGGCATTTTGATATGCAGGGTATTGTAAACGGTATTGATTATCAGGTATATGATCCGGCAGCGGATACAAAGATTTATACCAACTATAAGCCGTCTGATTTCCGTAAGAAAAAATACATGAATAAGGTAAAATTGCAGGCAGAATTAGGACTTGCCGTTGACAAGAAAAAGTACATGATCGGTCTGATCTCAAGACTGACCGACCAGAAAGGTTTAGATCTTGTAAATTATGCAATCGACCGGATCGTGGACGACTATACACAGCTGGTTGTTATCGGTACCGGAGATCCGCAGTATGAAAACATGTTCCGCCATTATGCATGGAAATATGGCGATCGTGTTTCTGCAAATATCTGTTATTCCGATGAACTTGCACACAAACTGTACGCAGCAGCAGATGCATTCCTGATGCCGTCCCGCTTCGAACCGTGTGGCCTGACACAGCTTATTTCATTCCGCTACGGTACAGTTCCGATCGTTCGTGAAACAGGTGGACTGAGAGATACGGTAAAACCATTTAACGAATATGAAAATACGGGAGACGGTTTTTCCTTTGCAAATTATAATGGAGATGAAATGCTTTCTGTGATCAATTATTCCAAACATATTTTCTTCGACCGCAGGAAACAGTGGAACCAGATGATTGACCGCGGCATGGCAAATGATTATTCCTGGAACAATTCCAAAGGAAAATACGAGGGATTATATAATTATCTGCTCGGATGTTAGTAATGCTTTTTTAAAATAAAGATATATAAAAGAAACGTAAAATTGATTTTCTGTATGATTATTTTACAGACGGATATACTAAATGAGAATATCGTATAAAAAACAGGATGTTTCAAACATCCTGTTTTTTATATCATGGAAAAAGAGTATAGTGTGAAAAATAAGATTTTTCACACGCAAGATTTGTGCTTGCGCACAAACTTGAGATGCGCAAAAAACAGCGCAGGAATGGAGAATATCATGGCAGAAAATCAGGAAAAGAAAAATGAGGAGATCAGAGAGTTTGGACAGATCCAGATGAAAAATAAAATTTCATTGCTGACGATCATCGGGGAGATTGAGGGACATGACTGTCTTCCGGCAACCACAAAAACGACGAAATATGAGCATGTTCTTCCAAAACTGGCAGAGCTGGAAGATAACCCGGATACAGAAGGGCTGCTGCTGCTTTTAAATACGGTTGGAGGTGATGTGGAAAGCGGTCTTGCAATCGCCGAAATGATCGCATCGATCCGCAAACCAACGGTTTCATTAGTCCTTGGCGGCAGTCATTCCATCGGTGTGCCTTTAGCGGTATCGACCGATTATTCGTTTATTGTGCCATCCGGAACCATGGTGATCCATCCGGTGCGCATGAGTGGAACCGTGATTGGTGCAAAACCGACGTACGACTATTTTAAACAGATGCAGGACCGGATCGTTCACTTTATCAGCACCCATTCGAAAGCAAGTGAAAAACGTCTGGAGGAGCTGATGATGAATACAGGAATCCTCACAAAAGATCTTGGTACAATCCTGGTCGGGAAAGAAGCGGTGGAGGAAGGACTGATCAATGAAGTCGGTGGTATTTCCGATGCATTTTCCCGACTGCATCAGATGATAGAAAAAAAATAACCAGTTAATGACAATCTGCCTCAAATATGGTAAGATAAAATATGTATGTAAAAAGTTACCGCAAAAGAACGATTTATTACGAAGATACAAAGAGGAGGCAGATATGTCATTATTACAGGCAATACTAATGGGGATCATACAGGGTTTAACAGAATTTTTGCCAGTGAGCAGTTCCGGACATCTGGCGATTTTTAAGATATTATTTGGTGTGGATACAGACACAGGACTTCTGTTTGATGTCCTTTTACATATCGGAACATTAGTAGCAATCTGCATTGTTTACTATAAAGATGTTTTAAAAATGATCGTGGAGGGAATCGGAATAATCAGAGACTGTTTTATTAACCTTATCCGGTTTATCGGAAATAAAACCGGTAAGACAGACGAACCTTACCTCCGGATCGTAAACAGCAGTTACCGTAAATTAGTCGTTTTGATCATTGTATCTACCATTCCAACCGGAATCATCGGTGTGGTTGGAAAAGATGTTGTCGAGATGGCATCGGAGATATTGCTGATACCGGGTATCTGCCTGATCCTTACCGCTGTCCTGCTTTTTATTGCAGATCATACCAGAGATGGAGAAAAATTGCCAAAGAGCGTTACATATACAAATGCATTTGGAGTCGGAATAGCACAGGGAATCGCAACACTTCCGGGATTGTCACGTTCCGGAACAACGATCACGGCATGTCTGCTCAGCGGCTTTAACCGCAATTTTGCCGTAAAATACTCATTTTTAATGTCAATACCGGCAATTCTTGGAGCACTGGTACTGGAATTAAAAGACTGCACGGCAGTTGCACTTTCCGGTGCAGAGATTGCATATTATGTAGTTGGTATGATCATAGCCGCAGTGGTGGGATATGTCTGCATTAAGACAATGCTTATCGTTGTACGCAGAAAAAAATTTACAGGTTTTGCCATTTACTGTCTGATCGTGGGTGTGATCTCGATTGGCGGATATATCTATATGGCATAAATAAATGCAATATATCTGTGCATTTACAGAAATTGAGTTGGAGGTAATATTTTGGCAACAGGGAATAGGAAGCGTTCTGCTACCGGAAAAAAATCATCATCCGGCAGGAAAACAAATTCTGGACATAAGAGAAATACAAAAAAACAGCAGGAGCGTGAAGCTGAATTTACGCGTGAGGTGATTTTATGGATCGTGGTTGCTGTTTCACTTTTGCTGTTTATCAGTAACTTTGGATTTGGCGGTACGATCGGCGGTACAGTCAGCCGCTTCTTTTTTGGTTTATTTGGAATTATTTCATATATATTTCCAATCGTATTACTGGTGGGGACTTTTTTTGCCGTTTCGAACCAGGGAAACCGGGTGGCAGCCGTAAAATTAGTGGCGGTCATTTTGTTTGTGGCATTTTTATGTATGTTTTTTGAACTCATTTCCGATGGAACTGATGCAAAAAGTGCAATGGATGCTTATCGGTACAGTTTTGATGCGAAAAGTGGAGGCGGGCTGATCGGAGGCGGACTTTCCCATATGTTATGCTCCGGATTTGGAGTGATCGGGGCATATGTGATCGATGTGATCGTACTCATTATCTCGCTTGTACTCATCACGGAGCGATCTGCATTTCGTGGCATGCAAAAAGGTGGGCGCAGGGTGTATGAGTCTGCCAAAATCAGCAATGAACGTCACAGAGAACGTGTTGAAATGCGAAGAGAAGAGCGTGAGCAGCGGGAACAGCAGCGCAGAATGGACAGAAAGGTTGAGGGCGTTGCCATTGATACAAAGCTGATTCCGGATACACCGCAGAAACGTTCCCAGGATATCAGTGAGATTCTGCCGGAAGATATGATCGATTTGCCGGAGATCAAAGAGGAAAAACATGTCACACTGACTGCAGGAAGTACGATATCAAATACAACACCATCTGCATTTTCAGATGAGGCATTAGATGCAATGGGACAGGCGCTGACAGCAAAAACAGAGTTGTTTGCGGCAGAGGAGGAGCAGGTATCGTTCCCAATCCAGATGGAAGAACCGAAAGCTTCACGGACAGTTGCAGAGGAAGCACCGTTTGTTATACCTGGACGCCCTGATCCGGCGATGGCATTTGGAATGGAGCAGGGGGCAGAGGAGATTCCATATGAGGAAGAAACGGATACTATATCGTTATTTGGGGCAGATTTAGAATCTGAGCCGTTGCCGGAAGAAACTGCTGAAGATGTGCTGCCGGTGCAGCATGAAACAGTAGTACAGACGAAAGATATGGATAATATTCCGGAAGAGATGGATGTTGAAATCGTACCGCCGGAGAAAGAATATGTCTTCCCGCCGGTTACGCTGTTAAAACAGGCAGAAAACAAGCAGGGAGATACCAGAAAACAGTTGCAGGAAACTGCCATGAAACTGCAGCAGACATTAAAAAATTTTGGTGTCAATGTCACAATCACGAATATCAGCTGTGGACCGGCAGTAACCAGATATGAACTGCAGCCGGAAATGGGTGTAAAGGTAAGTAAAATCGTCAATTTGGCAGACGATATCAAGTTAAACCTCGCTGCAGCGGATATCCGTATCGAAGCTCCGATTCCTGGAAAAGCAGCAATCGGCATCGAAGTGCCGAACAAAGAAAATGTCATGGTATCGTTCCGTGAACTGGTGGAATCAGAGGAGTTTCAGAACCATCCTTCAAAGATCTCTTTTTGTGTCGGAAAAGATATCGGCGGTAAAGTATCTGTGGCTGATATCGAAAAGATGCCGCATCTGCTGATTGCCGGTGCGACGGGGTCCGGTAAATCCGTCTGCATCAATACGATTATTATGAGTATTTTGTATAAGGCAGACCCAAAGGATGTCAAACTGCTCATGGTTGACCCGAAAGTTGTAGAGTTAAGCGTTTATAATGGTATTCCACATCTTCTGATCCCGGTTGTCACAGATCCGAAAAAAGCGGCAGGTGCGCTGAACTGGGCTGTGGCAGAGATGACTGACCGTTATAATAAGTTTGCGGAGGCGCACGTCCGTAACTTAAAGGGATACAATGCCAAGATCGACAGCCTTCCGGATGTGGAAGGAGAACCAAAACCGGAAAAAATGCCGCAGATCGTCATTATCGTAGATGAGTTAGCGGATTTGATGATGGTTGCGTCGAATGATGTTGAAGGCGCAATCTGCCGGCTGGCACAGCTCGCGCGTGCTGCAGGCATTCATCTGATCATTGCAACACAGCGTCCTTCCGTCAATGTCATCACCGGACTGATCAAGGCAAATATGCCGAGCCGTATTGCATTCGCGGTAACATCCGGTATTGATTCGCGAACGATTCTTGATATGAACGGTGCGGAAAAACTGCTTGGAAAGGGAGATATGCTTTTCTATCCGCAGGGAATTCCAAAACCGGTGCGTGTACAGGGTGCGTTTGTTTCAGATAAGGAAGTATCGGATGTTGTCAATTACATCAAAGAAGAAAATGGACAGGTTTCCTACAATGCGGCAGTGGAAGAACATATGAACAACGCAGAGTCAGAAAATATGACAGTAAGCATTGATTCAAATTCAGGAACCGGAGATGGAAGGGATGCATATTTTGCAGATGCCGCAAAGCTTTTGATCGAGAAAGAAAAAGGCTCGATCGGAATGCTGCAGCGTTATTTTAAAGTTGGATTTAACCGGGCAGCAAGAATTATGGATCAGCTTGAGGAGGCCGGCATTGTCGGCCCGGAAGAAGGTACAAAACCGCGCCGCGTTTTAATGACGCAGGAGCAGTTTGAACAATATGAAGAAGAGTATTTATAAGACACGAGGAGGATCATTATGAAAACAGACATTGAGATCGCACAGGAAGCAAAAATGCTGCACATCCGTGAGGTTGCGGAAAAACTTGGCATTGCAGAGGATGAATTAGAGCTCTACGGTAAATATAAGGCAAAACTCTCGGATGAACTGATTGAGCGTGTAAAAGATGAGCCGGACGGAAAGTTAATCCTTGTAACGGCAATCAATCCGACTCCGGCAGGAGAGGGAAAGACCACGATCAGTGTCGGACTTGGTGAGGCATTTGGACAGCTTGGGAAAAAAGCAGTAATTGCACTTCGTGAGCCGTCCCTTGGACCGTGTTTTGGAATTAAAGGCGGCGCTGCAGGAGGCGGTTATGCACAGGTTGTTCCGATGGAGGATTTGAACCTTCATTTTACCGGAGATTTCCACGCAATTACTTCTGCAAACAATTTACTTGCCGCTTTACTTGATAATCACATCCAGCAGGGAAATGAACTTGGCATTGATCCAAGACAGGTTGTCTGGAAACGTTGTCTGGATATGAATGACCGTGTCCTCCGAAATATTGTGGTTGGACTTGGCAGAAAAATGGATGGAATGGTCAGGGAAGATCATTTTGTAATTACTGTTGCATCAGAGATCATGGCTGTTTTATGTCTTGCAGACGATATGCATGATTTAAAACGCAGACTTGGAAAGATCATTGTTGCATATACTTATGATGGAAAGCCTGTTACCGCTGATGATATCAAAGCAACCGGTGCGATGGCTGCATTGTTAAAAGATGCTTTGAAACCAAATCTCATTCAGACTTTAGAACATACACCGGCAATCGTTCACGGCGGACCATTTGCAAATATTGCACATGGCTGCAATAGTGTCCGTGCTACAAAGACAGCCTTAAAACTTGCTGATTATGTGATCACAGAGGCTGGTTTTGGCGCCGACTTAGGTGCTGAGAAGTTTTTCGATATCAAATCCCGTATGGCAGGACTTCACCCGGATGCCGTTGTTTTAGTTGCAACTGTCCGTGCATTAAAATATAATGGTGGTGTTGCAAAAGCCGATCTTGGAGAGGAAAATTTAGAGGCTTTAAAGAAAGGTATCGTAAACCTTGAAAAGCATATTGAAAACCTGCAGAAATATGGTGTTCCGGTTGTTGTAACATTAAATTCATTTGTAACCGATACCAAGGCAGAAACCGATTATATCGAACAGTTCTGCCGTGAGAGAGACTGTGAATTTGCACTTGCGAAAGTGTGGGAGAACGGTGGAAAAGGTGGAGTGGAACTTGCCGAAAAAGTATTAAAGACTTTAGAAACAAAAGAGAGTCACTTTAAGCCATTATATGCAGATGATCTGTCACTGGAGGAAAAAATCGAGACGATTGCAAAAGAAATCTATGGGGCTGACGGTGTGACATATGCATCTGCCGCAGCAAAGGAATTAAAACGTATCGCAGACATGGGAATGTCAGATTTCCCGGTATGTATGGCGAAAACACAGTATTCCCTGTCTGACGACCAGACAAAACTTGGCCGTCCGAGTGGATTTACCATTAATGTGAGAGAAGTTTATGTTTCAGCCGGAGCCGGATTTGTTGTTGCCATTACCGGTGCAATCATGACAATGCCGGGACTTCCGAAAAACCCTGCTGCATATGGAATTGATGTTGACGATAACGGTGTGATTACCGGATTATTCTAATAAGTCGAAAGCGAGGATATCCCATGAAATGTGCGAAGTGTGGGGCAGAGTTAAAAAAAGGCTGCCTTTACTGTTCTGTCTGTGGCCACGAAGCACAGATAGTTTCGGATTACAACGTACTTGAGGATGATTATCTGCGTTCGCTTCTAAAAGACGGAGAAGGTGAAAAAAATCCGCAGGAGAAGGAACCGGAGCCAAAAAAAACAAAAAAGAAGAAAAAAAGTCATTTGGCACTTATTGTCTGCTGCTGTCTTATCATAACCGGTGCGGCTGTTGGCATTGCTGTAAAACTTTATATCGATAATAAGAATGCAAATTCCTATGATTATCAGATTGAAATGGCAGAAAAAGAGCTGGTGGATCGTAATTATGAAAATGCACTGCGATATTATAAGACGGCTCTGGCATTGCAGCCGGATGATATCAAAGTACGTGAGGCAATGGCAGAAGTCTATACCAGCCAGAAAGAATATGATTCAGCACTCGTTTTATATATGGAAATCCTTCAACTTGATAAAACGAATAAAGAGGCTTATCAGCATCTGATCTCCATTTATGATGAAATGGGGGATTATGACAGCATTCTTTCTTTAAAAGAAGATGTTACGGATGAGAATATACTTGCATTATTCGATGATTATGAGGTTGGTGAACCGATCATATCTCCGCTTAGTGGGCAATATGATGATTATATTACAGTCGTGATCTACTCAATTGCCGGAAATGACATTTATTATACGACGGATGGCACTGTTCCGGATAAAGAAAATGGGATTCCATATCCACAGGGAGGTATTCCGCTAAATCATACTGGAAATTTTGAAATCAATGCTGTATGTTGTAATGAAAAAGGCATCTACAGTGATATCGTAACAGAAGAATACCAGATTCAGTTTAAAAAACCGGATCTGCCATCTGTGTCACCGGACGGAGGCCTTTTCTCTGAGGAAACCACAGTGACCATTGCACAGCAGAAAGATTGTATGATTTATTACACCTGGGATTCTACCGATCCAACGACAGAATCAGCGATTTATACAGAGCCGCTGGTTGTTCCGGAAGGTGACTATGTATTGTCTGTCATGGCAGTAAATAACAAAACAGGGTTAGTCAGTGATATCTACCGTGTCAATTTTGGATATCATCCGTAAGGAAACAGCTAAGAAAACATTGCATGAAAAAAGTCAGCCACAAACATGTGACTGACTTTTTTCATGCTTTTAATGTACACCAAAGGCATATATTTATTCTTCTTCCGGAATAAATTCGATCAGATCTTTTCCGAGCTTACTGATCCGGGCGAGAGAGTATACATCAATACCCTGTTCGATTAATTTTCCGCGTCCCGGCTGGAATGATTTTTCAATCAGGATACCGACTCCGGCGATCGTTGCATGTGCTTTGCGCAACAGGCGGATCGCTCCGGTTGCAGCTTCTCCGTTTGCAAGGAAATCGTCTACAATCAACACATGATCATTTTCATCGATAAACTGCTGGGATAATGTCAGCTCATAGCTTGTCCCTTTGGTAAAAGAAGTTACTCTTGTCTGATATACCTTTCCATTTAAGATTTTGGAAGTCTGTTTCTTTAAAATAATCATTGGAACATTCAGCGCTAACGCTGTCATAAGAGCAGGAGCGATACCGGAACTCTCGATCGTTACGACCTTCGTTACTCCACAATCTTTATAGTGTGCGGCAAATGCTTCACCGATCTGATGCATTAAAACAGGATCAACCTGATGGTTTACAAAACTGTCTACCTTTAAAATATCTTCATTGACTGCAATTCCTTCCGAAAGAATCTTCTCTTCAAGTATTTTCACAATAGCCACCTCATAAATTCAAATATTTTACCTATTATATCACATATATCTGACAGAAAAAAGTATTAAGCCAAAAATATTTTATCATAAATCGTTTCGATAATGTGATCTAAGAGGGAGGCATCTGTCTTCGGATATTTTTCAAGGAGCAGACTGCGCATGACCTCATAGCGCAGAAAATAATTCTGCTCGTCAGAATCGTCTGAAATGCCGGCATCAGCATTGATTGTTTCTGCTGTGTAGGTATCTAAAAACCAGTGGCAGATCTCTTCAAACTGCTTTTCTTCACGATCAGCTGCATTTGAAAGCGTTTTTAATTCCATAAAGGATTTTAT
>ENA-UPWS01002263-UPWS01002263.1-human-gut-metagenome-genome-assembly--contig:-NODE-2263-length-9724-cov-13.549601_pt1 | contig 9724 bp, 9 predicted proteins | sample MGYA00250054_ERZ773384 | MGnify/ENA primary metagenome ERZ773384 (study PRJEB29103, sample SAMN06111979) | human gut metagenome | biome: human gut; feature: ankylosing spondylitis patient; material... | reverse complement strand
CCAAGCATATACACACAGACAGGAAACTCCTGCCGCCAACCATGCCGAACGGCTCATTCCTGCCGGAAGCACACAAAAGATAAGCAGCATCACACCACCGGCAACAACACGTCCCCCCCTCCTGCCACAAACCAGCCATTGATACAAACATACCGGAAGTATCATAGCCAAATAGCCCGAATAAGGTCCCGGATTGAAGAAAGAACCCGTCAAGGCGTACATAGAGTGACCGGAAGTTGCAAAGCCATAGAGTTGGCGCAACCCTAAAATAGCTTCAGATCCTCCCAACACAACCAATACCCAGGAAATCACAGAATCCAAACTTATAAAATCCCCTTTAGACTTAAAGATAAGCGCCGATAGAATACATCCAGCCAACAAGAAGGACGCCTTGTCGAACCAGACCCACTGCCCGACAGTTTCAGCAGGAAGTAACCCTGAAGAAGCTACGCATACCATTGACAATAAAACCAGAACAGCCATCCAAAGCACAGTCCAAGTAACGACAGCCTTTATTTGCCTTATTCTATTTTCTTCCATACCCGTTCCCATTTTATACTTCCTGACATATCATCCTTCGATTTCCAAATGCGTAGAGCCCTGCCTACAATAAAAGGTTCAGGCAACAATCCCCAATAGCGTGAGTCTTTCGAGTTCTCCATCTTGTCACCGGATACGAAATAATAATTCTCACGGAAACAGTATCTGCTTATAACACTGTCTCCTAACAATACAGTATCCCTCCTGAACGTCAGTTTCTCCTTCTGTTCCCATTCTATCAGATTTCTATAAAGCATCCGGTTCAGTGAATCCATCTCTACTACACTTCCTTTAGCCGGTATGTACAATGGTCCAAATTCGGCAATGCTCCAGCCCAGTTCTTTATCAAAAGGATAACTTTCAACCACTATTCCCCTATTCACAAATTCCTCGGAGTCAAGTAATTTTTGCAATTTATCTTGTGCAGCAGTATTCCCCAAGTATCCGTCATGCCCTTTCACCCTATAATGGCAGTCCTTGATTTCCAAAGTGTCTCCCGGAACTGCTATACAACGCTTTACATAATATGACATTACATCAAAGGCAATGCTGTCCCAACTTCCCGGATAAGGAAAATTGAATACAAGCACATCATTCCTCTTGAACTCCCTCCATCCGGGCATACGATGAATCTTAACCTCTTTCCTTTCCAATGCGGCAAACACATCGAACAGCCTCGCTCCTTTTGAGCACTTATCAACCAGAATATAGTCTCCTGCCAACAAGGAAGGTTCCATCGAATCAGAAGGAATCTTAAAGAAAATGGCAAGCAACAACTGAGCCAACAGTCCCCCAAAAGCCACAAAACACAATCCATTGACTAAATTAATGCCCCAAGCCAACAACTTACGCAAGAATAAATTATTCCGAAACCTCATTTCCCAAAATTTGATATGAAAACCTGCTTTCCGTTCTCAATCCGAAATACTTGCTCCTCTTTGCCACGTGTGATGTCATGAAGATAAAAAAGTGCGCCCCTAGGCATGTTGTCATACACCAAAAAAGTATCGGTAGCCTTTTTCTGTCCCAACGAAATCCATCCATCTTTTCCCCCATGATAAAACAACTCATAAACATCGCCTATACGGACAAAATTATCATCATTTCTGGGCATATACATCAATTCATTGAAACATATCTCCTTACCAAAATCAATCACCATAGAAGCACCTCCCTTTTTAGGTAAATAGTAAGTAAGCACGTCACCGTCAATAATATTATCTATTTTAAGATACTTATTTTCCGAAACATCTCCTTCTATTTTCAGAGGATTCACCTTCACTCCATCATAACTGAAAGACAACTCGGCCAATTCAATACGTATATCTTTTGGCGTAGAGAACCTAACATACCGTCCTTTCACCGGTTCTGGCAAATGTATAAAAGTACGGTTGGTATGTGGGGTATCGCAAATACAATAAAATGGTTCATTCCCTGAAAAATCTTTTCTATTTGACACCTCAAATTTACTGCCTACCATGATATTGAAACAGTATCTAATCCAGTCAAAGAAAGCAGCTTTTCTTTTTAAAACGACAGTATCCTTTACAGACAAATCAGGAATGTAAGGATGTGCCTCCTTACCGTCAAAGAAAAAGGGATAACCTATGGGCTTATAGGTTGAATTCTCATAAGCAAGAGGCATATATATCATTTTAGCCTCTATATTATTGAAAGTCGCTTTTCCTTTCCTCAATTTAGCTATATCCACTCCCTCTCCTGCCGTTTGCGGACGAAATACTCCCAAATATACATAGTCGTCTTCTACATCACTTAAATCCAACACCAAATCATCTTTAAAATAATCTTCAGAAACATCCTTCACAAAACAATGTCTGAACAAGGGAGGTATCTCATCTTTCACACTCAGAAACTTCAGTTTCTCTTTTTGTAGACCATAACAATAGCGAAATACCTTCCCTATCCTTCTTCCGTCCACGTCCCACTTAAATTTAGCCACATGGAAAGAGTTTATATTAACAAAATTTCCCAAAGAATCTCTCACTACATCCCAGATATGGCCCATTCGGGATTCCGATTCAAAGAAATACACGTCTGCTGTGGCCGGAATTCCTAATGAGCGCAAAACATAAAGTCCAAAATCACACATGTCCACACATTTTCCGGCCCGATGCTCCAATAGGAAAAGAGCACCCATATGAGGTGAATCAAAGTCATTATTAAACCGAAATCCCCTTTCCCTCAGGTTCTCCATAACAACCTTCGTGGCTTCCATTACATCTGTTCCTATATAAACAGAGTCCAATAAAAACGAGAATTCCTCGCTGTATACACTCCGCCAGTCTTCAAGCGTTTCATCACCGATACGATAAGGAAGAATCAATTCACAGAAATCATCAAAGGAAAGATCTTTATTCCAAGGCCTTTTCTTCCAGACCACAAAGGCTTGATCTATATTACGAATCAGATAATCAGCAGTTATAACATGAATATCATACTCTTTATTCATCATCGAAGCCGGATATTTCTCCCATTTTGCTACTTGACTACTATCAATGATACCAAAAGAATCCGTAGTTGCTTTCCAATATCTCAACGTATCTATCAGCCACCCTTTGTAACTGTAACATTTAGGCATATTCTCAATCAAAAAGCAAGCTGCTTTATATTTCTCCCCACTATCTTTATAGTGGATAAGTACCTTTTCTAACTCGCCCCGATTACTCCCAGCCAGTTCAAGCGCTTTACTCAAACGATGGTTGTTCACACAAGAGCAAAGAAGCAATAATGTAAACAACCACACAGATTTCCTCATACCTTATTAATTTTCGTTTTTACTTTTTTAAACACTCACTGTGCATTACCAGAAACCGTAAGTATTATCGGAGATGACTCCGAATTACAATGTATTCTTACTGTTTTACTAAAATGTTCAGGATGTTCTGCCTTATAAATAATAGACAAATTCAAATCCATTCCCGGACGAACCGGCTCTTTAGAGTACTCTACAGAAATACAGCCACAAGACGTATCCACCCCTTCTATTGCCAACAGTTTATCGCCTACATTTTTCATGATAAAAGTAACCTTCTGTTCTTTTTGCCAGTCGAAATTCCCCATAGATGTCGAAACTTTATCCACATCAACAATTGTTTGAACAACATTGTCTTCATCATCAGATTTTACTTCTCTGCCTTGTATAATCTTCAAATAGAGCTCTCTTACTTTCAAATTATGGATAGGATTACCCATAGCTACAACTCTATTATCATTATCCAACAAAAAAGTTTGAAATGCCATATCAGCAGGAAAATGATTCAACTTATTCAAGTTGTCTCCTTCATCAATACAAATCGGATGTTTAAACCTTTCCACCCGTAAAGTTTGATATATCTCCATTCCATTTTTAGGACACAAGAAAAAAAGGAACTGTACCGTATGAGGTCGTATAGAATCGACTACGGTGATAAACTTTTCCCATTCAGCAAGTTTCAATTTACAACTGGTACAACCCGTAGAATCAATATAAGTCAATATTTTATATGTGTTTTGAATGGGATATTCTACCGTATCTTTTCCTTGAATCGTAAAAACCGACCTAGCAGGCAAACTCAATTCTTTTCCTATCCATTTCTGTAACAAAGAAAAAGATTTGTCTTTATTGGATTTTCCACATGAAGCAAATACCACAAAACCTAAGATTATTATTATAAAATTCTTCATAAGTTATCATTTATAAACTACCTTCAATCAATTATCTAATAAATCCATCTTGAAGAATCGTGTACTTTCATAATCAGAGCAACTTCCACAAAGAATATTTCTCTCTTCATCTACAAATATATCATTGATAAGCACACTGAAACGATATTTAGCGACCAAATTCCCTTCCCAATCCAAAACCAACAAATTGCAATGCGGAAGCAAAGGCCCCGCACCCAACTGATTCGGATTTATCAAATAAATATACCTATCCGTTACAAACGGGCAACTAAAATGCCAATACTGCTCTGAAGGGCGAGCGGGAACTACCTTGTAATTTCCCAGCCCACCTTCCAGAAAGACGTCATGCCGCAAATTTTCATTCCGATCATAGATCCGGATACGTCTCAAAGAAGCGTAAGTAACCACAAAAGCACTCCTATCCGGTTTCATCATCAGATAATGATAATAAGCCGATTTAAAGCTTTCCAAATTCTTAAAACGAATATCATTTTCCGGATAATTCCCCCCTGAGACATCTCTTCCCGTCTGAATATCTGTCACATGATATTCAGACACTCCCGGATGTTTTCTCCTATCTGCATATATATACACCCCGGGATTCAACTCTTGCACCGTCCCAATATTTTCACTTACTTTATCAATAACAAAAGAAGATGTTTTACACAAGGAATCACTTTTCAAGGTATAGGCATCCACTTCTCCTCCCGATTCAAGATACAAACAATCTTTTCCTTGAGAAACAGAAAAACGACCGGGAAGCACCATTTTCTTTATGAATTTTAAATCGGGGTAATCATAGATTCCTACTTCTTCATATCCCCCAAAAGCAATCACCCGATTGTTGATTCTATTCATCCGAGCGGGACGTACCAATTCTTCTGCCGGATATGTCTTAATAGGAAGCATTGTATCTATAGGAAAATGTTCTTTATAGACGACAGCCACAGCATTACGCTGTTCCCCACAAGCCACACAAAGAAGTAGTGCAACGCAAATAACGATTAAATGCCCTATCTTATAATTCATATTTCACCAAGACAAAATCCGGATTCACCCCTATGGCATACAACGTATTACTCTGTTCTTCAGAAGCTATACGCATTACGGGAATGCCCAAATCAACAATCTTCACTAAATTTCCATCATAATCATACAAGAAAACAGTATGAGGGCATTTGCTTGCATCCCTTCCCACTGTAGATTCATCCGTATCATCCTTTCTACGGTCTCGTTGCAATGTAATAATAAAATCCTTGCTCATACAAAGTCCCCGGACACCTTTTACCCTGCGGTCAAAAATCACCTCATTGTTCCGAATCTCGTATTCGTCACCATCTGTTCTCCATTCCCACACTAATGAAAATTCATCCTCACCCTGCTGATACAATGCTAAATAAGGGAAATCATAACAAGAACAGACAAATACTCCACGAGATGCATTATATCCTCTCTCTCCCCCTAAATATTGTTTCACCTGCGGAATGGGATAATTGCCAAACGAAGAAGCCTGACCATGCAATAGAGTTTCAAAACAATGTTCCGCACCAGCATCCGCAACTCCAATATACACATTCTTGGCATATTCAGCCATGGCAGGACGTGATAACCGTTCCTCTTCCGTCATAGGAATAAACGCATCTTTACTTTGCGACAAGCTATCAAGAGACAAGAAGCCACGCGTCTTTCCATTAGCATCCACGGCAAAAAAACGATTGTCGATACATGAGCCATTTATACCTCCTGTGATAAATTCACGCGGACCTTCTCCTACCTTTCCCATCACTCCCACTTTACGACCAGTTTCTTTTTCGTGCACATGTACAAAATAGTCGCGCGCAAAAGGGTCCTCCCACACCAAAAAATCACCGGCTACGCGTAAGGTTCCCGGCATGGTAGTTGCTATTTCATCATCCAGCAACTCATAAGTTGCACTCACATATTCTACATTCAGTTTTTTCTCATTTGCACAGCCATACAAGAAAAAAAATATAAGCAAATAATAATATGTTTTCATTATATACTATTTTTTATTAGCGAGCACCGCAAAATAGTTACATGATCCAACGAATTTTATAAATATTCTACAGTGCTCTATCATTTTATGTCTTTAAGCAGCCATTAGGCTGTCAAATTCCACTAATAATGACAATTCTTTCGAGTTTCACAACTATTTTTACCATTAGCATACGCATATGTATGATGTACATTAAAGCAAACACAACATTCTCTATCCCAACTGGGGTCACAACCTGGATTCGATATTTCACTACCTGCCAACGCTTCCACATTCGCCAACATCAAATCAGACATAGTTTCCGATTGTTGGTTAGCATAAACACCGTATCCTGCCACTGCCGCAAATGCTGCAACAAAAGCTATTTTCATTATCTTTTTCATTGTTTTCTTTGTTTTTCTTAATCAATAATATTTTGTTTTGTCTTCCATATCTATCCTTTCAATGGGAAAGCAAACATTTTGCTTATTCAATCCAAATCCTTATCTTTGCCTCGACCTCCTTTCTGGGTGGGTTATGGAACGGACGGCTCATCATGCACCAACAAGACGTTTGCCGTCCGTTCCTCTCCATTCCTATTTATATTTTTCTTTTATTTCATTGTATACTCTATTATCGGTTCATCCTTGTTCACATCCGTAGCAAGAATCGTCCCTTTTTGCTCATTTACAGAGATGCCATAGATACAATGGTCGAGTACATATTTACAGAGAGGTTCCCCCTTCAAGTTGAATACATAAATATATTGTCCCCCATCCACTTGGATGCCTTTCCGTGCATTCTGGGCTATTTCTTTAAAAGAGCGTCCATGAAAGACGGCATAAATGGCACTGTCCGTCACTTGCACATCGCTGAATCCCATGATACCCGTAGGAATGCCATAACCTTCTGACAATTTGAATTCCGGCTCGCCATGAGGCCCGATGCGTACCACGTGCGTGCTGTCTTTCAAATTAAAGACTTCAAGCACTTCGCCCAGTTGGGTGACCGCCGCCAGCACTCCGTTTCGGGGATTGTAATCGATGAAGCTGCGCCATGCCTGCGCCAATGCAGGACGAGCATGCTTCATGGCATCCTCATTGGAAGAAGGGATTGCCCCCATTTTATACAACAGTCCGCCTTGCCTGTTCACCCAGCAAAAACGGTTGTCTCCCGAATAATCGGGAATAATAAAGGTAGAATCATCCATCATCACAAAGTCCAAAGCACGGAGAATGTCTTTATCCAGGTTCACTGCTTCTTGACGAAACAGTGAATCACCGGATAAATCACAACCAAACCGAGTTAATTCAGACTTGTTGGCATCAAGAGACCACAAAGATTCCCCATACCACCGGATATTTTCGACAGAAATCTGCTCATCGGGAGATTCTCCCCGCTTGCCGAAAGAGGATATGTAGTGAAATTCCGGATAACTAAAAGCATGACAGAAACAGTCTGTCCCATGCAAATCCATCACCACAGCCATATCTCCCTGCACCCGAATACGGAAAGGATAACGGAACAAAGCAGTATCCAGCGGAATAACTGTTCCTTTCAGTTCCCGCGTTTGCGGGAAATCAGCACAAAACATCCCGTTACTGTGTGGAGTAGAGGTACAAGCTACTAAAATAATGAACAAGAACAATATGTTAATAAAGTTCTTCAAGGCTACCTACTCATTACAGCCCAAACCTTAACATGATTAATCGGACAATCCACAGATCCGGTACCACGACAGTAGATATTTGTACCCGTTTCACCGGATGCCAAAGCATCTATATTCTCCAACATTAGACTTCCTAAATCATTTTTTCCTGCATTCAATTGAAAAGAGATTGTAACTACTGCAACCAAAAACAAGCTGATAAATAAAATTTTCTTTTTCATCCTTTTACTATTCTTTATATTAATAGTTTTGTTTCTAAACGATGGTGCGAAGTACCGAAAAAGAAAAGAAACTACCAAATTTCAAGTCTGACAAAGTCTGACAAGCACTTATTTTAGGCTTTGTCAGGCCTTGTCAGATGAAAGATTCCATCATTCATTCAAGGATTTTTCCGATGAAATGGGGCTTTTTAGTTGATAACAAAGATTTTTATTTTCTATCCGCCAATCAGAAACTTCGGACAGGGCTTTTCGTAATCTTGTTATTACAGTATGTACATTTCCCGGTGTTACTGAACCGTCCGGCCACAATAGTTCCATAATTCCATTGACTGACAACCTATAATCTTCCGCATCCAAGAAGGCTTGCAGTAGTCTTGCAAGAGTTGCCGTCAACTTCACCCTATGGTCTACTCTATACAACACACCGGAATCGGCATCAAAAAACAAATCATCTTCCAACCGATAAACAAGCGCCTCACTCCTATCTACTACAATCATTGGTATTTCTTTCTCCACAAATATCGGGACTGGGGTTTCTACCGTCACCTCTTTGACAAAGAAACGACAATAAATCTTTACAATGTATTCTTGCAGAAAAAACAGCAGAAAGCAACAAAGAGCAAGAGCGCACAAAAGAATCTTATCCTTAACTGTAAAAACGTTCAACCAAGAATAATACAAATATCCCGTCACACCAATTTCGCACCTATAGCCCAAATAACAAGACATAAGACTATCCGGTTTTAACATATAAAGGGAATCATCCGAAAAAGTATAAGTTTCACGTTCATCCCAATCAGCCACAGATATACGTACTACCGTTTTACCAAAATAGTTCATTTCTTCCAGTAAGCGATACCATATCCTATTCAACGAATCAGCCTGCAAAGGACTCTTATACAACACATAAGAATATGACGCTCGCATATCTGAAGAGCGTTCTATATTATGGGAATGCTTTTCATAAGGGATAAAAAAGTCTTTTACCCCATATTCACTTTCTATACGTACTTTTATCGGTTCCTTCTTAATATCAATGGAATTATCTGGTAATCTAATATTTCCTGACGAACTGAAATACACGTCAACTTCATTCCTTTTCTGCAACTCTTCTCCCAAAGCCATACGAAAAGCACTCCGTGCCTGCGTTTCCCAGAACTCCATTCGGTTTTGATACAAGAACCATCCAGTAATTACTGCTACAATAACCCCTATAGCAACGTATATCAATAGCATTTGTCGTCTCTCCCTTTTCTCGTCCATGTGGTGTGTCTAATATTAATCCGCCTCAAAGTTAAGCATTTTTTTACAAGGGACACCAATCTTAATCATCTTCTTACCATGCTCGCCTGATAAGAAATGGTAAGATACCATTGCGCAGCAGATAAAATACTTGAAGAAAAACGAGAAAACCATAAAAATATGGCATAAGCATACTTACAAGAGTTTCTAATCAGCTTTAGCTATTTTCCACCCACCAATCGTCCGCGTGGCACTGTCAAAATTCACGCCAATCTTGACCACACGCCTGCCGTCCGCCCGGTAAGGGATGGCATACTGCTTGCTGTCAATCTGAGCCAACGCCTCTTCCGGGGTACCGTCGTATTTGAACTC
>ENA-UPWS01002258-UPWS01002258.1-human-gut-metagenome-genome-assembly--contig:-NODE-2258-length-9732-cov-5.194718_pt1 | contig 9732 bp, 6 predicted proteins | sample MGYA00250054_ERZ773384 | MGnify/ENA primary metagenome ERZ773384 (study PRJEB29103, sample SAMN06111979) | human gut metagenome | biome: human gut; feature: ankylosing spondylitis patient; material... | reverse complement strand
TTCTCCGTCAGGTTCTGGGTGACGAACATCTCATTACGTGCCTTGACTACACCGGCATAATTGCAATCCACATTCTGTTGTTTGTAGGGTTAGCCTCTTGGCTAAGTTATGTTTTTGCCCAAAGTGGCAAGACTTTTATTTGGAATGTTGATGGAGCATTTCAGCATGTGGTTGTATTGAAATACATAAGACAGGCTCTTATAACATTTTTTTCAACCGGGAAATTTGCTATGGTAGATTACACCATAGGACAGGGATTTGATGTAATTGGAACCCTTAATTATTATGGACTTGGAGACCCTGTTACATTATTAACAGTGTTTTTCCCAAAGGATTCGCTAGAATTAACATATCAGATGCTGGCACTTGTAAGAATGTATTTAAGTGGTTTGGCAGTTGCGTATTTATGCAAAACAATAGGTAGAACAAATATTTATTCTGTTTTGCCGGCGTCACTTTTGTACGCGTTTTCAGGTTTCGCACTAATAGGCGGAATCAGACATCCAATGTTTTTCTGCGGCTTAATGTATTTGCCACTTTTAATTGCCGGTGTGGAGAAGATAATAAAAAACAAAAAGATAGGCACACTTGCAATGGTAGTTGCTTTTGCATTTGCAAGCAATTATTACTTTATGTACATGAGTACAATAATGGCGGCAATTTATTTCTTTGTTAGACAAATTGGAATGTACAAGTCAGAAGGAATAAAGAAGCTTTTTGTAAAAATCGGTAAAATAATTTTGGCTTACATCTGGGGAATTGCAATGGCAGCAGTTATATTATTTCCATCAGTCTATGCATTCCTTAACAATCAGAGAAACAGTGCAAAATTAGTAACACCACCATTAATCGGCAGTAGCAAATATTTTAAGATGATGTTTAAAAGTATGTTTGTGTCATCAAGTGCTTTAAATGACTGGTGTTTACCGGGCATTGGTATACTTGGTATTTTGGGGATTATCATTATAATTGCCAATTGGAAAAAATCAGACAGAAAAATTATATTAGGTTTTTTAATAATACTACTAATGCTATGTTCGCCATACGTGGGAAAAGTAATGAATGGATTTTCATATCCAACAATGAGATTTAGTTATGGTATGGCACTTGTTTTGTCAATAATGCTTGCCATATCAATTGACAGACTAAAAGAAATAAAGAAAATACCGGCTATAGTTTCAAGCATTTTAATGCTGGTAGCAGGTGTGATTGCTTTTCTAATTGGAAAAACACAAAGAAAGCCTTTTGTGTGCTATGAAGCAGCAATACTGGCAATCATTGCGACAATTATCTTAGTGGTTTATTTCTTAATAAGAAATAAGAAATATTCATATATACTTTTATATGGAATAACTTTGGTAGCAGCTATAAATATAGCCTGCAACAGTTACGGTCTATTTAGTTCAAAGGAATTATTTACCTGTGCAACTTATGTTGACAGAGGCAACCTTGATAACTATATGGGTGTTAATGGGGCAAAAGTAGCATCTGAAATAAAGGATGATTCATTTTACCGAATCGAGAGAGATATTGATATGAAAAACAGCTCCACATATTTTGGTTTTAACCAGCCGGGATTTTATTGGAGTGTTATACCTAGTGGTATGTCAGATTTGTATGTATCAACGGGTATTTCCAACTATTACAAGACCTATGTAATGAAGGGGCTTGAAACACGTTCAGGTCTGATGGCTTTAGCAGGAATTAAATATTATGTAACATACGGCTTTTTAAAGCCTTATGGTTTTGAAAAAATAGATACAAAAGTTTCAGACGGCGTTACCTACAATATTTATGAAAATAAATATGCCCTCTCTCTTGGAGTAACATATTCCAATTATATGACCAGAGAGCAGTACGATAAGCTTTCATTAGTTGAGAAAGAATATGCATTACTTGGAAGTGCAGTTGTAGATAATAAAGTAGATGGAATTGAAAATAAATCAAAGTCAGTTACAGTGAAGAAACTACCTTTGAAAGTTGAGAAAATTGACAAGGTTAAAATTAAAAAGAAAAAGAAGATTAACCAATTCAAAATGAAAGCACACAAAGGCGGTATTTACAAATGCTCATTTGATGGCGAAAAGAACAGCCAAAGTTACATAGTTTTTGACAATGTTTATGCTAAAGATACAAGTGTAGACAGACATGCTGCAAAATTTAACAGCCGACATGGATATGGTAGATTACGTGTTATTGGAACAAAGACTGATAACTATTTCGTGAAAAGAGGAAACGTACTTAATTTAGGTTATTCAAAAGAAGAACAGAACCAGTTTAGATTGAAGTTTTATAAAAAGAGAAAATATTACTTCAAGGATGCCTATGCAGTTACAATACCTATTTCGGAGTATGCAAACCGAATTAAAAAGCTAAAAGAAAATACTCTTGAAAATGTTAAGATGGACACAAATCTTATTACAGGAACAATTAAGGCTGACAAGGATGAAATTCTACAGCTGTCGGTTCCTTACAGTAAAGGCTACACAGTATACGTTGACGGAAAGAAAACAGATACTTTCAGTTCAAGTATAGCGTATCTTGGTGTTAAACTTTCAAAAGGAAACCATAACATACGTGTGGAATACATGGCACCGTTCTTCATACCGGGATTAATTGTTACAATTTTAAGTGTCTTGATTTTCTTGGGATATCTGTTACAGGATATAGCAAAGAAAAGAAGCTTAAAGTTAGATAAAAAAGAAGTTTAATATTAAATATAGAAAGTGATTAGAAAGAACAATGTTTTTAAATTATAAAGCATTGTTCTTTTTATTTCTTCTTTTCAGAAATATATTGACTTTAATACAAATGTTTTATATAGTAGCGTTGATTATTTTTGGAGCGTGTGTGTAAATGGGAAAAAAGATTATAGAATTAAAGAATTTATCAAAGAATTTTGGCGATAATCAGGTGTTAAAAGGAATCGACTTAAACATTTATGAAAATGAATTTTTAACACTGTTAGGGCCAAGTGGTTGTGGAAAAACAACAATACTTAGAATCATTGCAGGATTCGAAGAACCAAGTCATGGTCAGGTAATGTTTAACGGTGAGGATATTGCAAAAGTTCCCGCCTACAAACGTGAGGTAAATACAGTTTTTCAGAAGTATGCATTATTTCCGTTTTTGAATGTTCATGATAATGTTGCTTTTGGTCTTAATTTAAAGAAAAAAGACAAGAAGGAAATTGATGAGAAGGTAACAAAAATGCTTGCGTTAGTTGGTCTTGCCGGCTTTGGAAACAGAGATATTACAAGTCTGTCAGGTGGTCAGCAGCAGCGAGTTGCCATAGCAAGGGCTTTGGTAAATGAACCAAAAGTTCTTCTTTTGGATGAACCACTAGCGGCATTGGATGCAAAACTTAGAAAAGGCATGCAGGCGGAGCTTAAGAAGATTCAAAAGGAAGTAGGAATTACATTTATCTTTGTAACTCATGACCAGGAAGAGGCTTTGTCAATGTCAGATACAATTGTTGTAATGAATGACGGAATCATACAGCAGATTGGTACACCAATGGATATTTACAACGAACCACAAAACAGATTTGTGGCAAATTTCATTGGGGAGTCAAATATAATTGAAGGTGTAATGCCAAAAGACTGCCTTGTAGTTTTTGACGATGTACAGTGGGAGTGCGTGGACAAGGGCTTTAAAGAAAACGAAAATATTGAAGTTGTGCTTAGACCTGAAGACATGCAGGTGGTAGAACCACAGGACGGAAAAGTTTCAGGCAAAATTGTGTCAAAAATATTTATGGGTGTTCACTATGAATATCTTGTGGAGACAAATATCAGAAAATATAAAGTGCATACAACAAAAAATATCGAAATGGGTAGTGTTATCGGACTTGCAATTGATCCATTTGATATACAGGTAATGCACAAGATGGATAACTAAGGAGGCGCATATGAGTCATTACAAAGGAATGGTAAAGCCATATATTATATGGTCGTTTTTGCTTATTGCACTACCCTTAGTTTTAATAGTGCTTTATTCCATTACATCAGGAGACAATTCATTACTTACAATTCATTTGACATTAGATAATTTTAGAAAAATCTTAGATCCTGTATATGTAAGTGTATTTGTAAAATCCCTTGAAATGGGTGTAATAACAACAGTAATATGTCTTGCATTGGCATACCCAATGGCATATTTTATTGCAAAATTTGATGAAAATTCACAGAGTATTTTGATTTTGCTGGTTACAATTCCAATGTGGATTAACACACTTTTAAGAACTTATGCATGGATTAGTCTGTTGTCAGATAACGGAATTGTAAATTCATTTTTGAAAATGATAGGACTTAATCCTGTTAATATGATGTACACAAACTTTTCAGTAGTTATGGGACTTGTGTGTGATTTGGTGCCGTTTATGGTAATACCAATTCACACATCCCTTGCAAAAATGGACTACTCATTAATTGAGGCAGCCAGCGATTTAGGCGCCAGCAGATTTAAAGTATTTACAAAAGTAACTTTGAAGCTGTCGTTGCCGGGTGTAATTAACGGTGTAACAATGGTATTTTTATTATCAATATCAGCCTTCGTTATTCCTGTTTTACTTGGTGGACATCAGTTTGTACTTATTGGTAATTTAATTGAAAATCAGTTTATTTCAGTGGGAGATTGGAATTTCGGAAGTGCAATTTCAGTAATTTTGGCAATAGTCATTTTATTTATGATGCGCATAATGAACAAGATTGATCCTGATAACAAGGGAGGTATGTAATGAAGAAAAAACTTTCCTTAGGACCAAAACTTTATATAGCGCTAATGTTCCTGTTTTTCTATTTACCGATTTTGGTGACAATGATATTTTCATTTAATTCATCAAAGTCCTTAACTAAATTTACGGGATTTTCTTTAAAATGGTATGAAAAATTAGTAACTGACAGCAACATTATTTCGGCAGTTTATGTTTCTATCAGTATTGCAATAATTGCAACTTTGGTGTCGACAGTTCTTGGAACAATTACGGCAATCGGTCTGTCAAGAAGCAGAAAAGTTGTAAAAGAATGGCTTTTAAATGTAAACAATATGCCGATTATGAATCCTGATATTGTAACGGCAATCGGATTAATGATTTTGTTCACATCTGCAAGAATGGAGAGAGGCTATGTGACAATGCTTTTGGCACATATAGCTTTTTGTACACCTTATGTAATTATAAGTGTGTATCCGAAAGTAAAAACAATGGACTACAATCTTGCAAACGCGGCAATGGATTTAGGTGCAACACCTTTTCAGGCGTTAACAAAAGTAATTCTTCCAATGATTAAGCCGGGGATATTTGCCGGTATGCTTTTAGCTTTTACAATGTCAATTGACGATTTCGTGGTTTCCTATTTTGTAACAGGAAATGGCGTTTCTAATATATCAATTGTAGTTTACAACATGACAAAACGAACTAACCCAACAATTAATGCACTTTCAACACTGCTTATTCTTGTGGTTGTAATCATTCTTGTTTTGGTTGAGTTTGTGCCTAAGATTGTAAAAAGAAAACGAGCAGAAAAAGTCACAATGGAAAATGCATCTTCAGGTGTGTTTAAGAAAGTTGCAATTATAGGTGGTGTGGTTGTAGCATGTCTGGTGACAGTTTTATGTATTACAAAATTTTATCATATTAACAACAGACCTGTTCTTAGGGTTTTTAACAGTGGTGAATACGTTGATACTAAGTTAATTGATAACTTTGAGGAGAAGTATGACTGCAAGGTAGTTTATGAAACTTATGATTCTAATGAATCACTTTATACTAAACTTCAAAGTGGTTCAGAATACGATATTGTGGTTCCTTCAGATTACATGATTGAACGTTTAATCAAAGAAGGTGAACTGCAAAAAATCCACTGGAGCAAAATAACAAATAAGAAAAATATTGTACCGGCTCTTTTAAACAGAGAGTTTGACAAAAAGCAGGAATATTCTGTGCCTTATTATTGGGGAACAGTAGGTATTGTTTATGACAAAACAAAAGTGGATAAAAAAGACTTAGAGGCAGGTTGGGATATTCTCAAAAACGAAAAGTACAGCGGTCAGATTTATATGTATGATTCAGAGAGAGATTCTTTCATGGTTGCCTTAAAGAGTTTAGGATATTCAATGAACACTACAAACAAAGAGCAGTTGCAAAAGGCTTATAGTTGGCTGGAAAAACAGAGAGACACAATGAAACCTGTTTATGTAGGTGATGACGTTATTGATAACATGATTTCCGGTAACAAGGCGATGGCAGTTGTTTATTCAGGAGATGGGGCTTATATAATTTCCGAAAATGAAAATATGAGCTTTTTTGTACCAAAACAGGGTAGCAATGTGTGGACAGATGCCATGGTTATGACGAAAAGTTGCAAAAACACAGACTTAGCATACAAGTTTATGAATTATTTTCTAGAGAAAGATGTGGCAAAGCAGAATACTGCATATATTGGATATGATAGTGCAGTGCAATCTGTATACGAGTATTATCGGGACGAGGAGTACGCTGGAAATCCCGGCTGTGCACCGGATACATCTAATCCAAAGAATGAAGAATTCAGATATCAGAAACGGGATATAAAGGAATATTGTGCAAGTCTTTGGACAAAGATAAAATCCAAATAAATAACATTAAAAAAACAAAAACCTTAAAGATTAGTTTAGGTTAATCTTTAAGGTTTTACTTTTTATATTTAGCTTTTTAAAATATCTTATAGAAATATAGTTATGTTATTTCTATATTCTAGTATTCAGTTATTCAAGAATTGCTTCATCCATTTCGTGAAGTGTAATATTAATGTCTATTAAAGATGCTTTCTTTTCTAATCCAAAACTGATTATACTATCACGTTTAATTCTAGGATAAAGAATACTGTGTCCGGCCAGAGTTAAAAGTGTATTAGCTTCTTTCATATGTAAACCAATAGCGAAACAAAGGCACAAAACTTTATCTCTTGAAGGTTTTTTAGAACCATCAAATATCTGATAAGCAGAATTCTTCTGAATATTTGAGTTGTTAATTATCTGAGATTTTGTAAGATTATATTTTTTCATTAAAACATTCAAATATTCTGTAAAAGAAATGTTAGAAAAGTTATCTTTATTATTTTCTAAATATGTCTCAAGATTATCACTGTTTTCTAAGACTTTAATTAATTCATCAGTAGTCTTCATATGTATATTCAACGTCCTTTAATATTTTTTTGATACTCAATTAAAATTATACATTTTGTGACAAATATTTTGTTATGCTGACAGCATAATTTCTACCAAATTAGCAGAAATAAATATATATCCCAAGGCTTGAAATGGGCTTTGCCACCAAAGTGTAGTAAGCAGTTTGTCACCATAATATTATACAATATAAACAGAAAGGTAAGCAAACACTAAAGTAGAAAAATAAAATAGTAAAATAGGATAATTAAAATTCCTGTTTGAAAATTGTCATGTGACAAAGTAATGGAAAAAGTAATAGTAATAGAAAAAAGTAATGAATGAGTAATAGATAAGATATGCTATAATTAAATGTAGTTTAATTATAAATTTAAGAAGAACAAAAGAAACTTCAGGATATAGATAGGAAAAATTATGAATTTTACAATGGAGTATTATCTTTCAAAATACGAAGAGTTATCGGTATTATCGGATACAAAAAAATGCAGAACATCTTTAATGAGAAACAAAGACACCGGAGAACTTGTGGTAAAAAAGGAAATGGGAAAGGAAAGCTTTTCTGTTTACAGTCTCTTAAAAAGTATAAAAAGTAAAAATCTTATAAAAGTGCTAGAGTGCTTTCGGGATGAGGATAAAACCATAGAGATTGAAGAGTATGTAAATGGAAAAAGACTGGATGATTATTTTCGGGAAAAAAAGGCAACTTTAGAACAGGTTGTTGATGTAGGGATAGCTTTATGTGAAGGCTTAGCACCTATGCATAAATTAAACCTTGTACACAGAGATATTCAACCTAAAAACATAATAATTACAAACGAAGGTAGCTTGAAAATTATTGATTTTGATATTTCAAGAAAAGAAAATGAAAACGCAACCCACGACACAACTTTGCTAGGCACTGTGGGATATGCTGCACCGGAACAGTACGGGTTCGCCCAAACAACTAATCGAAGTGACATATATTCCATTGGTGCGGTTCTAAAAGAGTTATCTTCTTTTAGTGAATTGGATAAAATAATTGCCAAATGTATGGAAATGGATCCTGCAAACCGTTATGAAAATGTCGAACAGCTAAAGAATGAATTAGAAAAAATAAAAGATAATGGTTTCGGAAGCGGTAGCTATAATGATATGGAGTTTGGCACTGAGAATAACAATGGTGAAAGTGATGAATTACCGAAAATTACACTAAAATATTTCATAAAAACAATTCCTGGATTTAGAAGAGGTAATTTTATTTTTATGATAATTGCAATTATGATGTATGGAATGATTTTGTATGCACCATATTCAGTATTCATTGAATATAAATACAATACACAGTTACAAAGAGTCATAGGCGGGATTTTTTATATGCTTGGTTGCATAATACCATATATGTACTTTGCAAATATAGGAGATATTGCAAGACGATTGCCGCCTAGACAGTTTAATTCAAGACTATCACGAATACTGTATCAAATAGGTGTGGGGCTTCTTATAATGATTGTTTTTTGGGGGATTGCAACCACAGTTCTCCCGCCTACAAATTAATACAACAATTATGCTATTAGCATAACAAAACTCATGGCACAAAATGTAGAATTATATTGATACAAATATAATTGTGACGTGAGTTTTTTACATTGTTTTAGGAGGTAATTTTATGGGAAAAGAAAATGTAGAAGTAACAAAGAAACCAATCTATAAAAAATGGTGGTTTTGGGTAATTGTTGTTGTAATAGTTGCTGCAGTGGGATCAGGTTCTGCAGGTAGTTCAGGGGACAAAAATGAAGAAACTCAGAAAACTGAAAGTCAGGAAAAAAGCAACGATAAGAAAAGTACAAATAAAGAAGAAAAAAAGGAAACAAAATCATCTGCCAGCGTAGGAGAAATAAATGCGTTAGGAAGCGCTGAAAGTTATTTAAGCGTTACAGCTTTTTCGAAGAGTGGTTTAGAGAAACAGTTAAAATACGAGAAGTATAGTAAAAAAGAAATTAAGTATGCTGTTGAAAATTGTGGAGCGGATTGGAAGAAGCAGGCATTAAAGAAGGCAAAAGAATATTTAGATACAATGTCATTTTCTAAAAAAGGATTATCAGGTCAGTTAAAGGCAGAAGGTTTCACAAAAGAAGAACGTGAGTATGGTGTTGAAAATTGTGGAGCAGATTGGAAAGAACAGGCTGTTAAACATGCTGAACAATACATGGAGACAATGTCATTTTCTAAAGACAGCTTAATAGAACAGTTAAAATTTGATGGCTTCACAAAGGAAGAAGCAGAATACGGTGCTGAAAAAGGCTATAAATAGGCTGCAAATATAAAAATAAATTAATTTAAAGGAGAAAAGAAATTATGAAAACATGGAAATTAGTATCAGGAATTTTATCAATTATTTTATTTGTTGTTGTTACATTTCAGTCATGTGCAGCAGGAATAAGTAATACTTTACAGGAAAATGGTGAGGTAGGCGGAAGTGCCGGAGTTCTTGTAGCCATTATGTTGCTTGCAGGTGGAATAGTATCAATCGCAACAAGAAACAAAGAAAGCAAAGGCGCAAACATTGCAATTATTGTTTTATTTGGAATT
>ENA-UPWS01002247-UPWS01002247.1-human-gut-metagenome-genome-assembly--contig:-NODE-2247-length-9771-cov-4.706932_pt1 | contig 9771 bp, 7 predicted proteins | sample MGYA00250054_ERZ773384 | MGnify/ENA primary metagenome ERZ773384 (study PRJEB29103, sample SAMN06111979) | human gut metagenome | biome: human gut; feature: ankylosing spondylitis patient; material... | reverse complement strand
TTATATATCTTTCCCTATAATTCCTTGATAATCTAGTTCTAAAAATTATATACTATAAAAAAACACATTTTTAGGGTATCTATATGATTTTACGCAAACAACAAAAAAAATTTAAATTACGCTTTCGTGCCTTTAAACGAAAACCATTTTTATTTTTACGTCATTTTTTACTCATCATTATTTTTCGTTTTTTCGGTGTCATTATTTGTTTGTTTTTCACAGTCTTACCTTTACCACTCAGCAACTTCATTCAACATTTGATGAATTTAAATCTATCGCTTAATTCACTAAAAGATATCCTCTCATCTGTAAAACAACTCGCTACTAATTTTTATACCATAATACCTTCAACCAATGATATTATGCGTTTTATCAAATCATTTTTGCTGAATTTTTCACCTAGCAATTTTTATAATATCTTACGCAGTTTGCCACATGACTTACGCCAATTATTTTTACAGATATTTGATTACTTACGTCAACGCTTAAAAGATATACGCTTATTTATCCGGTCTTTATTCCCCTTGCGACAAGCTTTCTCGCGATTTCATAAATTCATCATTACTCATGCTAGATTAGCTAGACGTCTATTTCGCAATCTATTAATGGTATTTTTTAACGTATTATTGATAAAAATATTATTCTTAATCATTATCCCATTACTTGGTATCAGCACCATTTATTTTATTGGTGTAGATATCACTTTAATCATCATCGCCACTTTGAGTTTATTGACTTCACAATTAGGTACTTTGATCGGTAAATTAATTACTAATACGCTCATTCATCTATATGATTTAATTCAAAGACGAACTTCAAAGATGAATATATTCTTATTTCTCATGGCTTTAATCTATCATAAAATATCATTATTAATCAAAAAAATCCGCTTAAGATTAATCTATCTTTGCAGCTATTTTCTACGAAAGATATGTTCATATCTCATTGTTTTTTACCTTTATTATAAAATCCAACGACAAAAATTCTAATTAAGGAGCATCTTCTATGTATTACAAAAAATCTCTTTCTTTATTACTAACTCTCAGTGCATTTGGCTGTTTTATGCCTACTACATTTGCCAATGAAACACCTAATGCTCATAGCTTAGTTGAAAATAATAATCTCATTGCTTCACCTAATTACACTACAATTATCACTAAAGAACAAATACATGATAATCACTATAAAAATCTAGCAGAAGCTCTTTCTTATGCTAATGGTGTAACTGTAAATTCAGGCTCACTTAATACTTCTCATATGGTAGTACGCATTGATGGAGATGATAGAGTAGCTATCTTCGTTGATGGTCGTCGCATGAATATGAATAAAGGTATCATGAGCGGTCGTGCATCTTATGATTTAGATTTATTGCCATCTATAATGAATGTAGAACGCATTGACATTCTTCATGGTGCAGTTGGTTCTACATATCTAAATTATGATACTCCTGCTGGGGCTATCAATATCGTTACTAAAAAAGGCGATAAACGTGAAACAACAGTTGATTTAGCTGCTGGTGAACACGGCTCTTGGAAAGTTAAAGCCATAACAAGTGGTAGCTTAGATGATTGGTCATGGGTAGCTACTGGTGGCTTTGATAATGTCGATTATATGAAATATAAAGGTACAGATGACCACACTCATGAAATGCCAAATTCCGACAACAATCGCCGTGAAATGGCTTATCGCATTGATAAGAAATTGACCGATAACACTTCTTTAACTTTTGACTATGGTCATCTAAGCAACGATACAGGCACTTGGATATCCAAAAGTTATCCACAGGATTATAATTATGAAAAATTAATCAATCATTTCGCACTCACTTATAATTATAAAGAAAATACTGAGACTCCAGCATTTTTAGCAATTTATCACTATTATACTCAAGGAGATAGCTATATCCCTACTGGCTTCATCAATCAAGAAGATGAAAAAACTTATAGTCGCTGGGAAAACACTACTCAAGGTATTGATTGGCATGATGCTTGGAAAATCAGCAAAGACCATACTATTTCTGCGGGACTTACTTATCGCAAAGATGAAGTTGATAATATCAACAATGATTACAATAATATTTTCAGTGGCAATTATAATAAATCTATGGATAATTTTTCCGTTTATTTACAAAGCACTCGCCGTTTTGATAAATTAACACTAACTGGAACATCTGCTTACAATAATAATAGTGAATTCGGTGGAAAATACGTTTCTAATGGTGCTTTAGATTATAAAGCTGATGAAAATACTGTTATCTATGCTTCTTTAAGTCAAATTTATGCTACACCATTTTTAGATGATTTATATTTTAATAATGCTCATATTCAAGGAAATCCTAATTTACGACCAGAGACAGGTTATAAAGGCAGTCTAGGTGTACGCTATAAATTAAATCCTACAAGCAATATCAATTTCAATGCTTTCCTAGAAAATATAGATGATCCATTGGGCTGGAGATATGAACATAATAAATTCCATGCTGTAAATTTTGAAAATCAGAAAAAACGCGGTTTCCAATTAGAATATAATAAAATTTTCAGTCCAAAATACGATATGTCGCTTGCTTATACTCGTACAATCGCACATACTGATTTTGCTGATGGTAACGGCAATCAAACTGATGTCAATGCAATAGCTCCAAGTAGCTATAAACTTCGCTTTAGTTATCATGATGATACATGGCATAATAATATTCTACTAAATGCTGTATCTGGTAGAGATACAAATTATTATAGCGATAGCAATTATTATATACTTGACGCTAATCTCAATTATAAAATCAATGACCAATGGTCAACATATCTGAAATTAGCCAATATCACCAATGTATCTTATGAAACTATCGGCTCTTTCTTAGATGGAAATTGCCCTGCTCCTGGTAGAACTGTACTCATGGGTATGGAATACACTTTTTAATTAAAATCTAAAATATAAATAATAAAAAACAAAAAGGTAGATTAATTCATATATTTAATCTACCTTTTATTTTTTTACATATTTATTTTGAGATATTTAATTTTCAAATCATTTAATAATATTATTAAGTGTTTTTAGCAATGATAGCACCGATTACACCGCCGATTAATACTGCAGCTGTGATATCGCCTTTATCATAATCTTTGTCGCTATCATCATCGCGGTCATCTCTATCGTCACGGTCATGACGTGGAGGTCTATCTCTATCCCAATCATCGTCATCATCATCATGACGAGGTGGTGGTGGAGTCCAATCATCATCGTCTCTATCATGACGAGGTGGTCGCTTATCATCTCTGTCATCATCGCGAGGTGGAGGTGGTTTTTTCCAATCCTTATCCTCATCAGAGCGACCCCTATTCCAATGATCATCTTTATCAAAGCCGACTGTATTGAATTGCTGTTCATAAGCAACATTTGTATTCAAAGCTGCTGCTGAAGCTTGATTCATACTACAAACATAACTCACTGGACTGCATAAGAAACAAGATAATGATACAGTTGTTATAATTTTTTTCGCTCGCTTAGAAAATAATTCTTTCATTTTGCTATCCTCCCTATCTAAAAGTTATATACATATTAAATTAAACATCAAGTATTTTTAGCAATTACTGCACCAATTACGCCACCAATTAACACGGCAGTTGTGATATCTCCTTTATCGTAATCATTATCATCATCTTTATCGTGTCTATCATGTTTTGGTGGAGGAGGTGGTGGATCATGTCTTTCTTCATGACGAGGAGCTGCACTTACTGTGGATAATTGTACAGCATAACTCACAGGGCTACACAAAAAACATGCTAGGGCTATTATTCCTATAAAATTTTTTAAACGTCCTTTAATTAATTTTAACATATTTACACAACCTTTTATACATCTTTTTTTATTTATGTACATCTTATATATTAAATATATCATGAGAAAATTAAATTATACTTAAAATATTATTTAAAATTAATTAAAAATTTCTAGCTTATCCTTGCCAATAAAAAAGCCATTATCTATAATGAAAAAATGTATTAAATATTTTTAAAGGAGTATCTTTTATTTATGATAAATTTAAACAATCTCTTAACTGAAAAACGCAATCCTTATACATTAAATATTGATAATGTATCCACTTTGGAAATGTGTATGCTTTTAAACGAAGAAGACAAACGCGTAGCTATCGCTATCCGTAATGTATTGCCACAGATTGCTATGGCTATTGATGAAATCACATCTCGCCTCAAAGATGGCGGACGCTTATTTTATATCGGTGCTGGCACATCAGGTAGACTTGGCATCTTAGACGCTGTGGAATGTCCACCAACTTATAGCACTGACCCTGAAATGGTACAGGGAATTATCGCAGGTGGTTATAATGCAATCTTCAAAGCCCAAGAAGGTGCAGAAGATTCTTTGACTCTTGCTCAAGAAGATTTACAAGCAAAAAATTTATCCGCCAAAGACTGTGTTGTCGGTATCGCAGCCAGTGGTAGAACTCCTTATGTAATCGGTGGACTAGATTTTGCCAATAGCATAAATGCCTTGACTATCGCCATCAGTTGCACTAGTAATAGTGAAATCAGCTCTCATGCCAAAATTGCTATCGAAGCTTTGACTGGCCCAGAAGCAATCACAGGTAGCACACGCATGAAAGCAGGTACTGCCCAAAAAATGATTTTAAATATGCTCTCCACTTGCACCATGATAAAATTGGGCAAAGTCTATAGTAATTTAATGGTTGATGTAAAATCATCTAATAAAAAACTCGAAGAAAGAGCAAGACGCATATTGATGGAAGCTACTAATTGCGACCGACAAACTGCTATTGATACTTTAGCCATCACTCAAGGCAAAGTAAAACCTGCAATTTTAATGCTACTTGCCAATATTTCCTATGAAGAAGCACTCTCTAGCTTAAATAATAATGAAGGTTTTATCTCCAAATCATTAAATAGTATGAAAAAATAATTGCGAGGTTTCTATGAATTTACAACAAACAGCTTTTGCTATCTATGAACTTATGAAGTCATTTTCTATCTTAAAAATAACTAATTGTATGACTAGACTTCGCTTACAATTAAACACAGAAGATATCGCTAATTTACCCTTAAAAGAATTAAAAAATATTCCCAATGTCTTAGGCGTAAACTTAAATGACAATGAACTACAAATCATCTTAGGCCCTGGAAAAGTAAATGAAGTAACTTCTGAATTCAAAAAATTATATGCAAATAAAAATCTTGAAACTAATGCTCAAAATACAAATCAAGATACAAATAACAATCAAAAACAATTTGGCAATGCCGAAGAACTTCATCAACAAATCCGCAAAAAAAATGCTACACCTTTTAAATTATTATTAAAACGCATTTCTAATATCTTCATGCCACTTATACCTGCATTTATCGCTTGCGGTTTAATCACAGGATTATTAAATATCGCCTTCAAAATCGACCCTACTATCACCAGCTATCCTGCAATCCAAGTTTTACAAATAGCAGGAAATGCTGTATTTTTCGGCTTAAATATCTTTGTTGGCATCAACACCGCCAAAGAATTCCATGCTTCTCCTATGCTCGGCGGTACTATGGCAGCCATTATCACACACCCAATGCTCAACAATATCAGCCTATTTAATATAGATTTACTAGCAGGTCGTGGTGGTATCGTTGCCGTCTTATTAGTGGTAGCTTTTTCCTCATGGTTAGAAAACAAATTGCACAAAATCGTGCCGAAAATTTTAGATTTATTCTTAACGCCACTACTTGTAATTTTAATCGCCACCTTCCCTGCTCTATTCATCTTACAACCTATCGGCGGTATCATCGCTGAGACTATCGGCGTACTTGTAACATCTGCAATTAATTCCGGTGGTGCTATCACTGGCTTTATCATCGGCGGTATCTTCTTGCCACTCGTTATGACTGGTCTTCACCAAGGACTCACACCTATTCACGCCGAACTGCTCAATCAATACGGCGTTACTATCCTTTTACCTATATTAGCCATGGCAGGCGCAGGGCAAGTCGGTGCTTCTATCGCTGTATATCTAAAAACTAAAAATCAAAAACTAAAACAAACCATAGCTTCTGCCCTTCCTGTCGGCTTCATGGGCATTGGCGAGCCTTTGATTTACGGCGTAACCTTACCACTTGGCAAACCATTTATCTCCGCTTGTATCGGCGGTGCTTTCGGTGGTGCAGTGCAAGCATTTTTTCATGTAGGTGCTACTTCCATTGGCTTATCTGGTCTACCACTTACAGCAAGTACAGACAAAATGCTTTATTATCTAATCGGACTTTTCACAGCCTATATTTTCGGCTTTATCGCCACATTAATAATCGGCTTTAACGATCCTATCGAGGAGTGATATTTTGCAAAACGGCATTTCCATTTATCTTGGCTTAGATAATACATTAGAAGAAAATTTAAATCTAATTCATCTAGCCCATAAATATAATCTCAATCGCATTTTTACCTCATTTCATATACCAGAAACAGATATTTCCCATTTTCAACAAGATTTACAGACAATTTTAAAACTCACACAAAAATATAATATGGAAGTAATTTGTGATGTATCGCCAAATACTTTAGCCTTATTAAATTTAGATACATTAAATATCCAAGAATTAGCTACTCTCGGCATAACAACACTTCGCTTAGACTTTGGCTACAGTGCCGAACAAATAGCCAAATTAAGTCATCAAAATATAAAATTACAATTCAATGCCTCAACCATCACTCAAGAATTTCTTGATGAATTAAATCATTACCAAACAGATTTCCAACATATTGATGCACTCCATAACTTTTATCCTCGTGAAGGTACAGGTCTAAACGTAAAAAAATTACAACAACAAAACGAATTACTTCATAAATATAATATTTCCGTAGGTGCTTTCATACCTAGCTATAACAAAGCTCGCTCTCCAATCAAAAAAGGCTTGCCAACATTAGAAATACACCGCTATCAAACAGCCAGCCTTGCCATGCGACATCTAAAATTACTCGGTATCGACTCCATTTTTATCGGCGATAGCCTACCTACAGAAGACGAAATCCAAGAATTAGCCAATTTAACTGATGAATATATCTTATTAAAAGCAAAAAAATTAACACAAAATAAAGATATACTAAAAACCTTACAACAAAACACCTTCACCGCTCGCCTAGATGAAGCAGACGGAGCCATTCGCACCCAAGAAAGCAGAGCATTATTCAAACAAATATATATCTGCCCTGAATATATTGTCCCTAGAGAAATAGGCTCTATTACCTTAGATAATGCCCTTTATGCACGCTACGCAGGAGAAATGCAAATCATCACCCATGCACAAAAAAAAGATAATAAAATCAATACCATTGCTAAATTATTAGACAGCGAATTAATTTTATTATCTTATATAAAACCAAATAGCAAGTTTAAAATAAAAGTTTAAATTAGTTTTATAGCTAAAAATAACAAATTCCAAAGATTGGAGGTTGATATATTGAATATACCAAAATTAAGATTTAAAGAATTTACTGATGAATGGGTATACTATAAATACAAAGATATATTTAATTTAAATCAAGGTATACAAATACCAATAACAGAAAGATTTTTAGATTATGCTCCTAATAGATTTTTCTATATAACCAATGAATTTTTAAAACCTTCTAGTAAAAAATCTTACTATATAGAAAATCCTTCACCTAATGTAATCTGTACAAAAGAAGATATTTTAATGACTAGAACAGGTAATACAGGAAAAGTCATTACAAATATTGCAGGTGTTTTTCACAATAATTTTTTTAGAATAAAATACAATCCTAAAAATTTTAATAAAGATTTTATATGTTGCATACTAAATCAAAATAAAATACAAAATAAAATTCTCACTTTAGCTGGAAATTCTACTATACCAGACTTAAATCATAAAGATTTTTATTCAATAAAAAGCAGATTTCCAAAATTAAAAGAACAAGAAAAAATTGCGAAATTTATTAATACAGTAGATAAAAAAATAGAAAACATAGAAAATACTATCTCTAGCCTAGAAAATCAGAAAGAAGGATTACTACAACAAATCTTTAGCCAAAAATTACGCTTTAAAGATAAAAACGGCAATAATTATCCTAATTGGGAAAAGAAAAAATTAGAAGATATTAGTAATATTACTATGGGACAATCTCCTGATAGTGATTTTGTTAATACTGAAAAAATTGGTACTCCCTTTTTACAAGGTAATGCAGAATTTACTACTAAATATCCTATTGAAAAATATTGGTGTACTAAACCACAAAAAATCGCAAATCCTACAGATATTTTGTTAAGTGTGCGTGCACCTGTTGGTGCTATAAATATTGCTAATAAAAAATTTTGTATTGGTCGTGGTTTATCTGCCATATCTTTTAATTGTAATAAATTATTTGGTAAATATAATTTAGAATTTAACTTATTTCAATTAATAAAAAAAAGTCAAGGAAGTACCTTTAGCTCCATTAATAAAAAAGATATTTCTGAAGTAATCTTATTTATCCCTTGTTTAGAAGAACAAACAAAAATAGCCGATTTCCTTTCAGCATTTGACCGCAAACTCGATAACCAAAAAGCCCAGCTAGAACACTGGCAACAAATAAAAAAAGGACTATTACAGCAAATGTTCGTATAGTCCGCTTACTTTTCTTTCATGAGCAAGAAAAGTAACAAAAGAACTCTACCTCCCGATATCAATTTTTCTTTGTCAATTATAAAACCATGACTATAACGCTCTAAACTCGCTTCGCTCAAACAGTAGAGCTAAATTCATAGTCATGATTTTATCCTTGCCAATAGCCTACGGCTACCGCAAAATTCGCTAACGTGAGGGATATTTGATTATTATTTTATCAATTTATCATTTTTTCGCTTTTTAAAATTTAATGGTAACGCTAGTTATTGAAAATCTTTAATAACACCAAACTTTTTCCCGCATTTTAGCATCTTTTTACGGTAGCTTTAGCTATTGGCGAAGATAAAAATATAGCTACGTTTTTAGTTCTACTGTTTGAGCCTTGCGAGTTTAGAACGTTGTTGATATATTTTTATCTTTGACAAAGTAAAAAGTGCGTGAGCGGGTGATTTCTTTGGTTCGTTTCTTTATCATTAAAGAAATGAACAACTATATTATTATTATTGCATTTTCTCTTTTTCCCTTTCATAATTATAATTAATAAGACTTCTACGAGGTAATAATTATGGACGGACAAAATATTTTTTATCATTATACATCAATCAATTCACTTTATAATATCATCATGAGTCGTGAGCTTTGGCTGACCAATCTAAAATCTTCTAATGATAAATCAGAGAGATATTATACTGTAAATCATATGCTCAAAGATATGGACGAAATTATAAATAATTCTACTGATGATAATTTCAAGCAATATCTATCATTATTGAAAAAAAGTTTTGAAACCCATATGCCTGACTTAAAAAATTATCTCAAAAAAAGTGATGGTTATTCGCTAAGTTTAACCGATAAAAAAGATAATCTCTCACATTGGGAAAGATATGCTTCTAGTTATAGTGGTGTTTGTATCGGTATCAACATGGATAAACTCAATGTAAATTTCAAAGATTATTCCCATTTTTCCATAACAGAACTAGAAAAAATTCTCTATAGTGATGCTGAAATCTTAGATAAATTATCCCATATCTGTGCTTGTTTTTACGATTTATTTGAAGAACAAATCCGCAATTATAATGACCCTTTTCAAAAATATATCGAACAATATGGCTTTAGATCGGAAGAGCGTCGTGTAGGGAAAGAGTGT
>ENA-UPWS01002238-UPWS01002238.1-human-gut-metagenome-genome-assembly--contig:-NODE-2238-length-9806-cov-2.562442_pt1 | contig 9806 bp, 3 predicted proteins | sample MGYA00250054_ERZ773384 | MGnify/ENA primary metagenome ERZ773384 (study PRJEB29103, sample SAMN06111979) | human gut metagenome | biome: human gut; feature: ankylosing spondylitis patient; material... | reverse complement strand
TATTTCTTGAGAAGGGACAGAAGAATATGGGAAAGAATGTACAGCAACGATCGATTTCATTACTGCTGGCCTGCGTCATGGTGCTGGGGCTTTGCCCAGCGGCGCTGGCGGTGGATGGGTCTGCGGCCTCCGACACGCAGGCCACCGGCCTTGAAAACGGAACAGCCGCGCTGAGCCTGGCCCAGATCGGCCGTTACGACTCCGGCATGACCAACGCCGACGGCGGCGTCATGGAGATCGTGGACTATAACAGCAGGACCGGCTATGCCTACGCCGTCAATGGCCAGGCAGGCGTATTGACAGCGATTTCTCTGAACGGCCTTCAATCAGAGAATACGGCCGCTGGTTTGTCCAGTGTGGATATCAATGTGAAAGAACTTGTGACTGACAATACCTTTTCTTACGGGGACATGACCTCCGTGGCCGTCTCCCCAGACGGCACCAGGCTGGCTGCCGCGATTCAGGCCGAGGGCTATTCGGACAACGGCCGGGTGGCTCTTTTTACCTGTAACACTGACGGCACCCTGGCCTTTATCCAAACCGTGGAGACCGGCGTCCAGCCCGACATGGTGACCTTCACCCCGGACGGCAGCAAGATCCTGACCGCCAACGAGGGCGAGCCGAGAATGGGCTATGGGGAGAAAATCAGTGACCCCGAAGGCTCCGTCACCATCATCGACGTGCGTGATTACAGCGCCAAGCACGTCGGCTTTGAGAAGTTTGATCATGATACTCTGGCAAATGCCAATATTGTCTTGAAGAAGGACGCTGCTCCCTCTGTGGATCTGGAACCCGAGTACATCGCCTGCACCAACGATGCCGCTTATGTTTCCTTGCAGGAGGCAAACGCCATCGCGGTTCTGGACCTGAAGGAAGAGCAGTTTACTGGTGTGTATTCGGTCGGCTTTGAGGATTACTCTCAAATTGCGATCGACATTGACAAGAAAGACGGAGAGTATGCCCCCAAGCGGTATGAGAGCCTGCGCGGTATCCGGATGCCGGATGGCATTTCTCTGATTACCATCGGCGGAGTGGATTATCTGCTGACCGCCAACGAGGGTGACTCCCGGGAGTGGGGTGCGGAGAATACCGAGTCCTATTACCTGAACGAGGACGAGCGGAACTTCGGTAAGGACGAGACATCTCCCACCGGTAACATCACTGCGGCGAACTCCGGCCTGTCTGGTAAGGTCGTGTTCTTCGATGCCGAAGACTACGACGGTTTGGATTCCGAAAAGGACTACCTCTTCGGCGGCCGCTCCTTCACCATGTTCAAAGTGACAAATGAGGGATTGGAGCAAGTGTTCGACAGCGGTAATGACTTTGAAGCCAAGACTGCCGTGTATCTGCCCGGTTACTTCAACTGCTCCAACGACGCTCTGACCAAAGATGACCGTTCCGGTAAGAAGGGCCCCGAGCCGGAGACCGTTGTGACCGGTGAAGTGGGCGGCAGGAGTTATGTCTTCGTTACCCTGGAGCGCATTGGCGGCGTGATGGTCTACGATATCACTGACCCGTCCAATGTCGCCTATGTCAACTACATCAACTCCAGGGATTTCTCCAACGATGTGGCCGCCGATGATTCCCCCGAGGGACTGAAGTTTATCCCCGCCGAAAAGAGCCCCACCGGCGACGCCCTGCTGTTGGCCGCCTGCGAGGTAGGCGGCACCGTGGCGGTGTATGAGTTGACTTCCGCTGACAGCCCGTCTGATGACAACACTTCCGGCGGCGCTTCCCAGCAGTGCCTGTGGCTGACAGAAATCTATCAGAACGATGTCAAGCGGAATTCCCAGTTTTCCAATGCTTCTGACCAGATGGAGTTTGTGGAGATTACCAATACGTCTGATCAGGATGTCAACTTCAACTCAGACTACGGCCTCTGGTATGAGTACCCCAGCGGTGGCAGCCATACCATGAAGCAGCTCACCGTGACCACTGTGGACGGCAACTTTGAAAACGTTGTTATCCCCGCCGGGGAAAGCGCCGTGTTCTGGAGCCAGCGTACCGATCTGGGCGGCGAGGTCGGCAAGGACTATGCCACAGAGGCACAGTTCCGCGCAGCCATGAACATCGCTGATGATGTCAAGGTCTATAAGGTCAGCGGTCAGAACGGTTTTGCTGAGAATGACCGGGGCTTTGCTATCAAAGATACCGAGGGCAACATCCTCTCCTACTATCACTACAATACCACCACTGACGATGTGACCGCCGACGGTCTGTCCGTCCACCTCCAGATCCCGGAGGCCGGCAGCACCATGCAGGTCTGGCAGGCCAAGAAGCTGACCAGTGCGGGCTTTGCCTGCAGCGCCCAGCTCAGCGGGCGGCGTTCCGTTGACGCACCGGAGGACCTGACACCCGACGGCCTGTTTATCACGGAGATCCGCCCCAACGACACCAACCGCAACGCAGATTACGGCAGTGCTGAAAACGACTTGATGGAGTGCCTGGAGTTGACCAACACCACAGATCAGGCCATCGACCTGAACCAGGAGTATGAGCTTGCTTACCGAGTACAAGAGGGTAGCTACAAGGCCCTGCCAATCTACCAGTATGCCGCCAATGAGGATCCAACCCAGTGCGTCGGCTCGCAGGAAAACTGCACCGTTCCTGCCCACAGCACCGTGGTTCTCTGGTGCTACCGCGCAGGGGACGGACTAACCCAGGGGACAGATTATCAGACTTTCCCAACCTTGGCGGAATTCCGTGCCGCCTACGCCATCCCGGACGAGGTGCCCGTCTACATCTTCACCGCCCAGAACGGTCTGAGCAATACCCTGCGGGGCTTTGACCTGTATGAGAAGGGTGAGGGCGACACCAAAACCCTGGTTTCCCGCTACTTCTGGGATGGCGTCAGCGATCTGAAGGACAACAAGAGCGTGGACTTGAAGGTTTCCATAGAGGGTCCGCTGATGGAGGTCTACGCCGCCCAGAGCAGCACCAATATGGGCGTGGTGGCAGATGGCCAGATCACGTTCATAGCCGATGACAACTCCAGACCTACCGTGGAACTTTCCACCAGCCCCTATGATACTGAGGCGCTGAAGGTCCTGGAGGAGGGGCTGCAGCAGGGTGAAAGCCTCCGCATCCCCTATTCCTACGCCGGCACGGAGGCTCTGCCCGTGACCTCTGCCGAGCTCTGCTGGAAGACGGACAAAATGGACGGCTACGAGGTGTTCCAGACTACCTCCTTTGCCATCTACAACAAGTGGTACGCCTTTATTCAGGACGGCTATCTTCAGGGAGCTGACTGGGTGGAATACTATGTCCGGTTCCACAACGCCTACCGCTATACCCAGACTGAGCCAGTCAGAGTGCAGATCCACAACGACGGGGAACAGACCGGGCTGCGCGTGAACTTCAACAGCGCAGACGTGAGCAGCGAACCCTATTCCGGCACCGTTCAGATCTCGGCTAAGGATTATAGCGGTGCAGCCACTCCCACCTTTACCCTGGACGGTGAGACGCTGGACTCTGCCGCTGCCATGGAGCGTGGCGCCTACTTCGTCTTTGACTACACCGGAGTGGACAGCTACTTCAAAAACGGCCTGACCACCGGCGGTGATACGGAGGCGACCGGCACCATCATTGGCACCTTCTCCAAGTGCAGCACCATCCCCGCTGACGGTTGTCTGGCCATGCCTGTGGGACAGCAGTACTTCAAGTACAATGGTGAGGGCAGCGCGTCCATTGAACTGACCCTGCGTCCCGCCACCTACGGCTCCTGCTGGGAAGCCTATACGGACGAGAACAACGAGGACTTTGTGGCTTCCAACCTGCGGTTGGTTCTGCGGGACGGGACGGTTCTGACACCCGATTCCTGTGTGGGCCAGAACATCACCACACGGGATATCGTAGCCCTTGATTCCTCCAGCTCCATCAAGATCGGCGACTCTGCCAACCAGTACATCTATGTGAAGATGACCTTCACCATCCCTGCAGGATATGTGGATGCCCAGGCACTTTCTCTGGACACCACCGCCCTGGCCGATGGCGTTCATACCCTGACCGTGACTACAGGCGACCAGGTGCAGAACATCTCCTTTAAGGTTCAGAATACGGAGCCTGTGGGGGTGGAGGAAGAACCCATGGACCTGACCGTTTCCCTGACCCTCAACGGCACCCAGGCCCAGGTGGCCGCTGTGGAGGGTGCAGCTAGCGTGTCCGTGCGGAAGGCACAGCGCATTGAGAACTTCAACATCCTGGAGGGTGCGGGGGATAGCACCGCTGAGGCTGCGGCCAAGACCGGTACCGGCGCTACTGTATCTGATAACGGTCAGTACCCCTATCAGATCCTGGAGATCCCTGTCAGCGGAGAGGAAGAGAACATCCGTGTGCAGCTGACTGTGGCAGATAACTACGGCAAAGACGTTCAGCTTTATGTGCTCAGGGACAACGCCTGGGAGCTGCTGGATGTGGACCGGGATGGCAATACGCTCACGGCTCTGGTGCCTGCGTCTGCCGTCGCTGACGGCACTGTCCGCGTCCTGATCCAGGCCCGCACCATCGCCAATACCCCCTATACCCAGGCAGATGATTTTAACACCGAGGTCGGGGACAACGATGATTGGGACGGTACAGCGGTTCCGGAGAACTATGACTTCGCCATCGCCTGGTATACGGACACTCAGTACTATGCCGAGCGGTATAACCAGCACTATCAGGATATGGTGAGCTGGATCATCGACAAAAAGGATGACCTGAATATCAAATATGTCTTCCATACCGGCGACATTGCCGATGAGTTCAACGAGGAGTATCAGTTCGCTTTCGCACGTTCTCAGCAGAAGCGGCTGGAAGATGCCGGGATTCCCACCGGCGTTCTGGGTGGCAACCACGATGTGGCCCACGGCAACATGGTGTACGATCTCTACTGGAAGTATTTCGGAGAGGAATACTACAAGGACAAGTCCTACTACGGCGGGTCCTACAAAAACAATCTTGGGCACTATGATGTTGTAGAAGTGGACGGTGAGGAGATTCTCTTCATCAGTATAAGCTGGGACATCTACACCGACGAGATTGCCTGGATCAACTCCGTTCTGGATGCACACCCCGGTACCCGCGCCATCATTACCACCCATGGCGGCATCAATGCCACGGCAACCGAGAGCTACACCAGCCGCATTCTGCTCAACGGTGTGTGCAAGAACCATCCCCAGGTCATGGCTATCCTCAACGGTCACTATCACGGTTCCTCCGTCAACTTTGTGGAGCTGACCAGTGACAGTGGTGAAAAACACACCGTCTACCAAATCTGCACCGACTATCAGTCTGCAGATGAGGGTGGCAGCGGCTATATCAAAATGCTCTATTTTGATCTGGCCAATGACAAGATCTATCTGAACTCCTATTCTCCCGCCGTCCCCAGCACCGGTATGCCAGACTTCAACTACTATGATGACAAAACGCTGGTCTTTGACGAAAGCATGATGACCGAGGATGACAACGGTGTCAAGCGCTATTCCGATTATGATATTGACATCGTGACCCTGCCGGTGGACTTTGATCGGGAGACGGAAAAGACCCTGACGGTCTCCAATGTCATGGTGGATGGCCTGTGCGCTGAGGAAGTCGGCAACGCTTCTGCTGGTACTGAGGAGACGGTTGTTCCCCTCAGCGGTATCAACAGCGGCGAAAGAGTATTTGCCGTGCTGCTGGATGAGAGCGGCAAAGAAGTGGGCTATTCCGATGTCGGGACTGTGGCAGCTTCCTCCAGCGGCGGCAGTTTTTCCGGCGGCAGTTCTTCCAACACCACAACCACTACTGAGAAGAACCCTGACGGTTCCGTTACCACGACTACTGTCAACAAGACCACCGGCACTGTGACTGAGGTCACCAAGAACCCTGACGGCTCCACTTCTACCATAGAGACAAAGAAAGATGGCACCGTGACGGAGATCAATAAGACTGCGGATGGCTCCACTGGAACCACTGTCACCGACAAGAACGGCAATATCACCCAGGTCAATGCCACCGTCTCCTCCGCCGCGGTGGAGGAAGCGGCCAAGTCCGGCGAAAACGTGAAGCTGCCGGTGGAGGTGCCCGCCGCCAAGTCCGTCAAGGACGCGCCCGCCGTGGCCGTCACTGTGCCCAAGAGCGCTGGCAGCGTCAAAGTGGAGATCCCTGTGGAGAAAGTCACTCCCAGCACCGTGGCTATTCTGGTAAGAGCCGATGGCACTGAGGAACTCGTCAAGACCTCTGTGGTCACCGGGGACGGTGTGGCCCTGAAACTCGACGGTAGCGCCACCGTGAAGATTATAGACAACGCCAAGAACTTTACCGACACCAACGGCCACTGGGCAGGGGCTGCCATCGACTTCGTGACGGCCCGTGAGAGGTTTGCCGGGACTACCGCGGCCCCCTTTACCCCCGATGCCAACATGACCCGCGCCCAGATGATGACCGTTCTGGCCCGCTTTGACGGCGAGGACACCACTGGCGGAAGCGTGTGGTATGAGAAGGGCATGGAGTGGGCCAAGCGGAACGGCGTGTCCGATGGTTCCAACCCCGACGGCAACATCACACGTGAGCAACTGGCTACTATGCTGTGGAAGTATGCCGGCAGCCCGGCTGCGGCAGGCGGCATGGACCGCTTCCCTGATGCGGGCAAGGTTGCGGATTACGCTTCCGATGCCATGTGCTGGGCTGTGGAAAACGGCTTGATCTCCGGCATGGGTGACGGCACCCTGAATCCCCAGGGCAATGCCACCAGAGCACAGCTTGCTGTAATTCTGATGCAGTATTGCAAAAATGTGGCAAGATAATCTGCTGGATTACCAACCACTCTACATCACTTCTTTTGTGCGGCCCACGGAAAATGCAATTCCGTGGGCCGCATTATTGACCATACAGGCAGCACAGCGAGCGTTCGACTACCGCAGACTTCAGCGCATGGTGGAGGGTGGTGTGGATGCCGTGGACGGTGGTGGTGGACAACCCACGGCTTTGACCGGGACGTGGATGTACTCTGCCACACTGTTTTAAGGTGTCATAGAGCTTCCGCAGGTCTGCCGGTGTAATTTGTGTGAGCTTCTTTTGGCCCAGATACGGTTTGACGTGGTGCTCCATATCGCTACGGTATCTGGTCAGCTATTCGCTTTTTCAACGTCCCGTTCTAAGCATGGTGACCACCATGTTGGAGAAGGCTTTTGAAACCATACCGGACGGACCAGGGGTGGCAATACCAGCACAAACAGTACCAGAGAATGCTCAGAAGGAAGAGGCTCCGACAAAGCATGAGCCGAAAAGGGAATTGTCTGGATAATGCTGTGATGGAAAATTTCTTTGGTCTACTTAAGAGTGAGCTGCTGTACCTCCAGAAATTCGAATCTATGGAACATTTTCAGTTGGAATTGTTGGATTATCTGGACTACTACAACAACCGCTGCATAAAGACAAAGCTAAAGGGCTTGTCGCCCGCCATTCACAGACAACAAGCCCCTTCGGCTGCCTAAACAATTTTCTTTTCAAATATTGTCTAACTTTTGGGGGTCACTTCAATACTCGGTCCCGCCGGCTTTTCTGTATCTCACAGCCTGTGTACGAACAGAGCACGGATGGCGTTGAGGACGGCCAGAACCATCACACCCACATCGGCGAAGATGGCCAGCCACATATTGGCGATGCCCACGGCCCCCAGGGCCATGCAGGCGAACTTGACCAGCAGGGCAAAGGCGATGTTCTGATAGACGATGCGGATGCACTTGCGGGAGATCCGGATGGCTTTGGCGATCTTCAGCGGGTCGTCGTCCATCAGCACCACGTCAGCGGCCTCAATGGCAGCGTCGGAGCCCATGGCGCCCATGGCGATGCCGATGTCTGCCCGGGACAGCACCGGGGCGTCGTTGATACCGTCCCCCACAAAGGCCAGCTTCTCCTTGGGTGCCTTGTGCTCCAGCAGCTCCTCCACCTTCGTCACCTTGTCGGCGGGCAGCAGCTCGCTGTACACCTGGTCCACGCCCAGCTCGGCGGCTACCGCCTCGGCCACCTGCCTGGCGTCGCCGGTGAGCATGACGGTCTGCTTCACCCCTGCGGCCTTCAACTTCCGAATGGCCTCTCTGGAGTGCTCCTTCACCGTGTCGGAGATGACGATGTGGCCTGCGTAGGTCCCGTCCACCGCGAGATGGATGATGGTGCCCACGCTGTGGCAGGGAATGGGCTCCAGCCCCAGCCGCCGCATCAGCTTGTCGTTGCCTGCGGCCACTGGGATGCCGTCCACCTGGGCGGTGACGCCGTGGCCGCTGATCTCCTGAATGTCGGTGACCCGGCTGCGGTCGAGCTCCCGGCCGCAGGCCCGCTGGAGGCTTTTGCTGATGGGGTGGGAGGAGGCGCTCTCCGCCAGGGCGGCGTACTCCAGCAGCTGCTCCCGGCTCATTTGGTTGTGGTGGATGCCGTTGACCTCGAACACGCCCCGGGTGAGGGTGCCCGTCTTGTCAAAGACCACATAGCGGGTCTGGGCCAGCGTCTCCAGATAGTTGGAGCCCTTGATGAGCACGCCCTCCCTGCTGGCCCCGCCCAGACCGGCAAAAAAGCTCAGGGGGATGCTGATGACCAGGGCGCAGGGGCAGCTGATGACCAGAAAGGTGAGGGCACGGTAGAGCCAGGTCCCCCAGGCGGGGGCTGTGCCCAGGAACAGCATTTGTCCCAGCGGCGGCAGGAGCGCCAACGCCAGAGCGGCGCAGCAGACCGCCGGGGTGTAGAACCGGGCGAACTTGGAGATGAAGTCCTCGGACCTGGACTTGCGGGAGCTGGCATTCTCCACCAGATCCAGGATCCTGGAGACGGTGGACTCCCCGAACTCCTTGGTGGTGCGGAGCTTCAGCACGCCGGTCAGGGTGATGCAGCCGCTGATGACCGCCTCTCCCGCCTGGACCTCCCGGGGCAGGCTCTCACCAGTCAGGGCGCTGGTGTTCAGGGTGGAGCTGCCCTCGATGACCTGGCCGTCCAGGGGGATCTTCTCGCCGGGCTGGACCACAATGACGCTGCCCACGGCCACCTCCTCCGGGTCCACCTGCTCCAGGCGGCCGTCCCGCTCGATATTGGCATAGTCCGGGCGGATGTCCATCAGAGCGCTGATGTTCTTCCGGCTCTTGCCCACGGCATAGCTTTGGAACAGCTCGCCGATCTGATAGAACAGCATGACCGCGATGGCCTCGGTATAGTCCCCGCTGCGGGTATAAATGGCCAAGGAGAAAGCGCCCACGGTAGCCACTGCCATCAGGAAGTTCTCGTCAAAGACCTGCCGGTTCAAGATCCCCCTGCCGGCCTTCTTCAGAATGTCGGATCCGATCACCAGATAGGTGAGCAGATACAGGGCCAGCCTGAGCGACCCCCGGATGGGGAGCAGGCCCAGTGTCACTTCCAGGACCGCCGCAAGGACGATCCGGGCGAGCGTCTTTTTCTGCTTTTTGTTCATGGGAAACACTCCTTTCAAAAATAACCATTAAGTATATGTTGAATCGTAAGAGAAAGAAAACGCGCCCCCTTGCCCATCGGCCTCCGGGGCGCGGCGCCGGTCCTTACAGCGCGATCTCACAGTCTGGCTCCACCTTTTTGCAGGCTTTCAGGACGGCCTGCATGACGGCTTTGGGCTCCTGCCCGTCCTCAAACTCCACGATCATTTTCTGAGTCATAAAATTGACCACGGCGTTCCGGACCCCGTCGGTCTTTTTGGCGGCGTTCTCCATCAGGTTGGCGCAGTTGGCGCAGTCCACTTCGATCTGGTAGGTCTTTTTCATGTTGGGTGCTCTCCTTTCTGATAATTAAAAGATTGCTTAATCGTTTGTGCTTCTATCATACACGCAGTT
>ENA-UPWS01002232-UPWS01002232.1-human-gut-metagenome-genome-assembly--contig:-NODE-2232-length-9834-cov-3.209901_pt1 | contig 9834 bp, 7 predicted proteins | sample MGYA00250054_ERZ773384 | MGnify/ENA primary metagenome ERZ773384 (study PRJEB29103, sample SAMN06111979) | human gut metagenome | biome: human gut; feature: ankylosing spondylitis patient; material... | reverse complement strand
ATCTTTGGGCTGCTGGTGTTTTTCAGCAATGGCGGCTTCTTTGCAGACGGAACCAACATCATTTCTCCCACTGTGGCGGAACGGCTGAACGTGGATCAAAGCATCATCCTGACCATGAACTCCGTGGCCGGCATCGTCGGCGTGCTGATCGCCGTCGCAGCAGGGCAGGTGAACCAGCGCATCGGCCCCAGCAAAGTGGCCGCCGGCTGCCTCATTCTGGCGGGCTTGGGCCATATCGCGGCCTGCAACGCCGTCAATGTCCCCATGTACTTAATCGCCATGTGCTTTGTGGGCGGCGGGCTCAGCTCCGGCTCCTTTGTGGGTGTGGGTACTCTGGTGGCCATGTGGTTCCCCAAGAGACAGGGACAGGCCATGAGCATCGTGGCAATGGGCTCCAACTTTGGAACCATGCTCTTTGTCCCGCTGCTCAACGTCCTGGCGGGCTCGATCGGCATGCCCATGGGCTCTGTGATCTGCGGCGGCGTGGCCGCCGTGGTGGGTGTGATCGGCATGGCGCTTCTGCGCGATACCCCCAAGGAGCGGGGCCTCTATCCCGATAACGTCACCGAGGCCGAGTTCAAGGCCAACTACTCCTCCGCGCCCCCCGAGCTGGACAACTCCGGCTGGACCACCGGCAAGCTGCTGCGCACCAAGGAGACCTGGCTGTGCGCTCTGTCCACCGGCTTTCTGATGCTGGCCCAGATGGGCATCATGACCCAGCTGGTGGCCCGCAACATTGAGGTGGGCATTGCCCCCGATCTGGCGGTCAGTGTTATGAGCGCTATCGCCGTCATCGGAATTATTGGCGCCGTCATCTTCGGCCGCATCCTGTTCAGGCTGGGCATCAAGAAGGCCGGCGTGCTCACAGGCGTGCTGTATATTGTGGCCATGCTCTTCAACATCAGCGGCGTGATGCCTCTGGTGTGGGTGTCCCTGGTGGTTATCGGCTTCCTGGGCGCCGCAGCCCCCGCCCTGATGAACTCCGTCCCCGGCTCTGTGTTCGGTCGGGTGGGCTACGCCAAGGTCAACAGCGTGGTGTTCCCCCTGACCAACATCATCTTCATGTGCAACTTCGCCGTCAACGGCCTCATCAAGAAGCTGTTCAACAGCCTGAGCGTGGCTTACATCGTGTTTGCCGGGCTGGCGTTCCTTTCGATTCTGCTGATTCTCGCCCTGCAGGATCACAAGTATGACCAGGATTACATGGCCGCGCACAAGCAGTAAGCGGCCGGGCCCATAAATAGGCAATCTTTAGAAGGAGGTAAACGCAATGAGCAAGAAGTCCCTTGTGGCGCTGGCTCATGGCCTGGACGTGCAGGAGAATGTCACCCGCGTCTTTGACATGATGGGCGGCGCTGCCAAAATGATTGAGCCCAACTCTACCGTTGTGCTCAAGCCCAACGCGGGGCACGCGGCTCCCCCGGAGTTCGCCGTGTGCACCCACCCCGAGACCGTCCGCGCCGTCATCCGTGAGGTAAAAAAGGCCAACCCCAAGCGCATTGTCATCGCCGAGGCCGCCGCCGTGGGCTGCGACACCGACGAGTGCTATGAGGCCTGCGGCATCGCCGCCGTCGCCCGGGAGGAGGGCGTCGAGCTGGTGGACATCAAGAAGGACAAGGATCTCATCAATGTAGCCGTGCGGGGCTACCGCTCCAACATCAGCCACGTCAAGCTGCCCCGCCTGCTGCTGGAGGCCGAGCACATCATCAACCTGCCCATCCTCAAGGCCCACGCCAGCATGGTGTTCTCCGGCGCGCTGAAGAACATCAAGGGCGTGGTGCAGGATCAGGTCCATGTTCAGATGCACCAGCAGAACCTGACCATGGCCATGATGGACGTGTGGTGGGCCTGCCGCGCCGACATCAACATCATGGACGTGATGCACGCCGCCAGCGGCTACTCCCCCCACACCCCCGTGCCCATCGAGGTGGACTGCATCATGGGCTCCTATGACCCCGTGGCGCTGGACCGCATCGCCTGCGAGCTGGTGGGCATTGATCCCGACGGCGTGGACTACTTCCGCGTGGCCCAGGAGGCCGGCCTGGGCACCACCAACCGCGACGACATCGAGGTGGTGGGCGACAAGGTGGCCGACTGCTACAAGAAGATGTGGGTCCCCTACCTGGAGGACATCCGCAACCGCTGGCCCGAGTATGAGGTCCACTGTGAGGGCGCCTGCTCCAGCTGTCAGGCCCTGCTGACCCTCAACATGGAGACGCTGAAGGCCATCGGCGTCTATGATGACAACACCGACATGGTGGTGGTGGCCGGCGGCCGGAACACCCTTTCCCCCGATACCCCGGACGAGAAGATCCTGCTCCACGGCAACTGCGCCCGCAAGCACCTGAAGGAGCATCCCAACGCCTTCTTCCTCCAGGGGTGCCCCCCTGGAGAGGGCTCCCTCTACATGTCCGTGCTGCGCAAGGAGGCCATGACCGGCAAGCCCGAGCAGATGCACTGGATCCGCGAGCGGATGGAGATCGACGCCCCCGCTTGGCGCTCCTACGTGGAAAAAGAGGCGGAGAAGTTCTATGGATCAGACGATAAGTAAGGGCTTTGTCTTTCTGGAAAACGCCCCAGAGCTGATGCGCCTGCTGGAGGACATCTTCACCGACGACTTCATGCAGGAGTATACCCGCTTTGAGAGCTTTGAGGGCTTCCGGTATTCCAGCGCCGTGATGGTCAACTGGAAGGCGGATACCCTGATCTACGCCCCGCCGCTGCTGAACGCCTTTGTGAAAGAGAGCACCGACTTCGCCACCTGGGACGAGATGGTGCGCTCCGCCACCGGCCTGCGCTACCGCAGATAACGCCTGTCCGCGGCTTTTCAGCACAGCCTGCGAGACCCCTCCGGGCCTCTACCGGACGACCCTTCGGAATGCTGAACCAGAACGAGGCCGCCAGACGCTTGTCCCCACAACGCCTGGCGGCTCGCCATATCCCGGCTGGGGCGGAGCAACGCCCCGCCGGGACACCTGCCACCCCGGCAATAAGGAGATATGTCATTATGAAGGTTGCAGATATCAAGCGCGCCGCCTGCGTGGGCGGCGGCGTGATCGGCTCCAGCTGGGCCATCCAGTTCGCCATGCGCGGGCTGGCCGTGACCCTGTACGACATCAACGACGAACAGCTCAAAAGGAGCGAGGCCCAGATGCACAAGAGCCTGGACGCTCTGGAGCAATTTAACGCCATTACCCCGGAGCGCCGGGGGGAGATCGTGGCGGCCATCCGCCTGACCACCTCCATGGAGGAGGCCGTGGCGGACGCCCAGTTCATCCAGGAGAGCGGCCCGGAGCGCCTGGAGATCAAGCAGTCCATTCTGGCCCAGGTGGAGGCCTGCGCCGCGGCGGACGCCCTCTACGCCAGCTCCACCTCCGGCCTGCTCATCTCCGACATTGCCGCCAAGGCGGCCCACCCGGAGCGCTGCGTGGGGGCCCACCCCTACAATCCGCCCCACCTCATCCCCCTGGTGGAGCTGACCTCTGGCGACAAGACCGACCCCGCCCTGCTCCGGCTGGCCTACGACTTCTACCAGTCCATCGGCAAGGAGGCCGTCCTCCTGCGCCGGGAGTGCCCCGGCTTCATCGCCAACCGGCTCCAGCTGGCCCTCTACCGGGAGGTACAGGATCTGGTGATGCGGGGGGTGTGCTCCGTGGAGGACGCGGACAAGGCCCTGGTCTACGGCCCCGGCCTGCGCTGGGCCATCTTCGGCCACAACATGATCATGCAGCTGGGCAACCCCGGCGGCCTGACCGGCATGGTGAATATGCTGGGCAACTCCGGCGACCGCTGGCTGGCCGACATGGCCTCCTGGACCCACCAGCCCGACAACTGGGCCGAGGTGGCCCAGCCCGGCGTGGATGAGGAGATGAAGCACTTCCCCGACCACATCGGCCACACCAACGAGGCGTGCGCGGCCTACCGCGACCAGATGCTCATTGAGCTGCTCAAGCTCCACAAGAAGCTGTAAAGGAGGAAACCGGGTGACCGCCAATACGACCGCATCCGTCCGGGCCTTCGCCGACCGCCGCTGGCTGTGCCTGATTTCCGCCATGGTGATCTGCGTGTGCGCCGGCTTCGGCTACGCCTGGAGCGTGCTCCAGACCCCCATCATCGCCCGGTTTGGCTGGGCCGACTCCGGGGTGGCCCTGGCCTACACCATCACGGTGGTGTGCTCCACCATGGCCCCCCTCCTCTTCGGCGGGCTAATCCGCCGCATGTCCAGCCGCCTTTGCGTGGCCGTGGGGGCCGTCCTCTTTGGCGCCGGCCTCTTCGCCGCCGGCCTGATGAGCCAGCTCTGGCAGCTCTACCTGTTCTACGGCGTGATTTCCGGCCTGGGGGTGGGCTTCATCTATCCCAGCATGATGGCCTATGTGGTGCGCCTCTTTCCCGACCGCTCCGGCATGGCCTCCGGCCTGGGCACCGCTGCCTACGGCTCCGGCGCCATCCTGTGGGCCCCCACCGCCGCCGCGCTGATGGAGAAGGTGGGCCTGGGCAGCGCCTTCCGGGTGCTGGGGGTGCTCTTCGCCGCGGTGATTCTGCTGGGCTCCCTGCTGCTGGCCGAGCCGCCGGAGGGATTCCACGCCGCCATGGCCCCCGCCGCCAGCGGTGGGCAGGGGAGCGGCGCCGACCTGAACCGGGGACAGATGGTGCGCACCGGGGCCTTCTACCGGATGGTGGCGGTATTTACCTGCGGCCTGGTGGCCGGGGTGATCGTCATCAGCCAGGCCTCCCCCATCCTCCAGCAGACACTGGGTTACGCCCCCGCCGGGGCCGCCCTCTTCGTCAGCGTGTTCTCCGCCTGCAACATGGCCGGCCGCTTCGTGTGGGGCAGCCTCTCCGACCGGCTGGGCCTGGTCAACACCGCCGGGGCGGTGTTCCTGCTGTGCATCCTGTCCATGGCCGCCCTGGCCGTGACGGGGGCGGAGGGGCTGGTGCTCCTCTTCATGGGGGTGGCCGCCTCCTGCTACGGCGGACTGGCCTCCCTCCTCACCCCCCTCACCGCCCGCATGTTCGGCCCCCGCTACATCACAGAGAACTACGGCGTCATGTACGTGGTGTTCGGCCTGGCCAGCCTCATCGGCCCCAGCCTGGCCACCACCTTCAAGACCGCGGGAGGCGGCAGCTACACCGGCGCCTATATGACCGCCGCGGTACTGGCCGTCATCGGCCTGGCGCTCTCCCGCTCCCTGAAAGCCCCGTCCCGCAAAGGAGAATGATATGGAACTGAGTAAAGTGAGAACGGCCGAGGAGATCATCGCCCAGTTCAAGGATGGGCAGATCATCGCCATCGGCGGACAGACCAACCAGTACATGCCCGACCGCCTGATCGACTGCGTGCTGGAGAGCGGCGCCAGGCACCTGACCATCTACTCCATCGACTCCAGCGACCCGGGCCACGGCGTCAGCCTGCTGGTGGAGGCCGGCCGGGTGGACGCCATGATCACCACCCACGTGGGCACCAACCCCCTGACCAACGCCAAAATCCAGTCCGGGGCGCTGAAGGCGGAGTTCAACCCCATGGGCACCTTCATCGAGCGCATCCGCTGCGGCGGCGCGGGGCTGGGCGGCGTGCTCACCAAAACCGGCCTGGGCACCGTGGTGGAGGAGGGCAAGCAGATCATTGAGGTCAATGGCGAGAGCTATCTGCTGGAGACCGCCCTCCGCGCCGACATCGCCCTCACCCGCTGCCGCCGGGCCGACCCCCTGGGCAACCTGGCCTACAGCGGCAGCAGCGGCCACGCCTCCCACCCGGTGATCGCCACCTGCGGCGCGCTGTCCATCGTGGAGTGCGACCACTTCTGCGACCTGGGGGAGCTCGGCCCCGACAAGATCAAGGTGCCCGGCATGTTCGTGGACATGATTCTGGCGTAAGGAGGCGGGACAATGGACAACAGAAACTTTATCGCCAAGCGGGCGGCTGCCTACTTCCAGCCCGGCGACGTGGTCAACCTGGGCATCGGCATCCCAAGCCTCTGCGGCAGCTACGCCGTGGACGGCGTACTCTTCCAGAGCGAGAACGGCTTCATCGGCATCGGCCCCACGGTGCAGGAGGGACTGATGAAAAACGAGCGCTTCGTCAATGCGGGCGGAGTGCCCTTCGTCCCCGTGCCGGGGAGCAGCGCCTTCGATGTGGCCATGTCCTTCAACGTCATCCGCTGCGGACGTCTCGCCGCCACGGTGCTGGGCGGACTCCAGGTGTCGGCACAGGGGGATCTGGCTAACTGGGCCACCCCCGGCCGGGCCTTCGGCATGGGGGGCGCCATGGATCTGTGCAACGGCGCCCGGAAGGTCATTGTGGCCATGGAGCTGGTGGCCAAGGACGGCTCCCCTAAGGTGGTCAGCCGGTGCACCCTGCCCCTCACCGCTGTAAAGTGCGTCAACCACATCGTCACCGACCGCTGCGTCATCGACGTGACGGAGGAGGGGCTGGTCCTCTCCGAGATCCGGAAGGGCCACACCGTGGAGGAGATCCAGGCCGCGGTGGAGCCCGTGCTCCTGGTGTCCCCCGACTTGAAGGAAATGGAGGAAGATTGATATGGCAAAACCGCTGAGCAAGACGGTCGTGGTGGCCTATGGCCGCTCCGCCGTGGCCAAGTCTGGCAAGAAGGGCGCCCTGCGCAATCTGCACCCCATCGACATGGGCGGGCTGGTGCTCAAGGGCGTGATGGAGAAAATCCCCAAGTTGGACCCCGCCCTGGTGGAGGATGTGATTCTGGGCTGCGCCATCCCGGAGGCCAAGCAGGGCCTCAACCCCGCCCGGCTGGTGGCCGCCCGGGCCGGCCTGCCCTACACCGCCTGCGGCCTTACCGTGGACCGCTTCTGTTCATCCTCTCTCCAGGCCGTGGCCCTGGCCGCCTGGCAGATCGAGGCCGGACAGGCCGACTGCATCGTGGCCGGAGGTATCGAGTCCATGACCGCCCTGCCCATGACCCTGGACCGCAGCGGCGACATGGACCCCTGGCTGCTGGAGCACGACCCCGCCCAGTACATCTCCAATGGCGAGACCGCCGAGAACGTGGCGGAGAAGTACAACGTCACCCGGGAGGAGATGGACCGCCTGGCTCTGGAGAGCCACCGAAAGGCGGCCGCCGCCCAGGACGCGGGGTATTTTGACGAGCAGATCATCCCCCTGCCCGGCGCAGACGCCGAGGGCAACGAGATCGTCTTTCACAAGGACCAGGGTATCCGCCGTGACACCACCCTGGAAAAGATGGCGTCCATGAAGCCCTGCTTCCGGGAGAACGGCCGGGTCACCGCCGCCACCTCCTCCCAGACCAGCGACGGCGCGGCTTTCCTGGTGCTGATGAGCCGGGACAAGGCCGCCGAGATGGGCATCCGGCCCCTGGCCTCTTTCCTGGGCTTCTGTGTGGGCGGCCTGGACCCGGCCTACATGGGCCTGGGCCCCATCTACGCCGCGCCCAAGGTGCTGGAGTACACCGGCCTGACCATGGACGACATGGACGTGATTGAGCTCAACGAGGCCTTCGCCGCCCAGGTCAGCCCCTGCATCAAGGAGCTGGGCATGGATCCCGCCAGGGTCAACCCCAACGGCGGCGCCATGGCCCTGGGCCACCCCCTGGGTGCTACCGGCGCGGTGCTGAGCTGCAAGGCCATCTCGGAGCTGCGCCGCACCGGCGGCAAGTATGCTATGGTTACCATGTGTATCGCCGGCGGCATGGGCGCGGCAGGGATCTTCAAGGCGGATTAATACCCGCGGGGCAGGGAGACTGCCGCCGCGTACAAACGATTATGGGAGGTAATTTATATGGGTAAGCCCTTAGCTGATTATGTCAAGCTCCCCGAGCTGGAGGAGTACAAAGAGTGGTTCAAGGACTTCGCGGATCTGTACCGGGAGGACGGCATCCTTCAGGTGACCTGGAAGACCCTGGACGGTCCCATGCACCACAGCGGCATGTCCCACCGTGCCATCAGCCAACTGGTCCGCGTGCTGAGCCTGGACTACAAGAACGAGATCATCATCTTCACCCACATCGGCGACCACTGGATGACCGAGTCCGACCCCAACGGCTGGGAGACTTACTCCGAGCTGCCCACCCAGCGGTTCCAGCACCAGTATTTTGACGACACCAACCTCATCAAGAACATGGTGTTCGACCTGGACGTGCCCACCATCGGCGCCATCCCCGGCTCCGGCTTCCACTGGGACTCCGCCATGCTCAGCGACATCACTATCTGCTCCGAGGATACCTGGATGGAGGTGCCCCACGCCCACGGCGGCCTGGTGCCCGGCGACGGCATGGGCCTGATGGCCCAGCACTACTTCGGCACCAAGCGGGGCAACTACTACATGATGACCGCACGCCAGTGGACCGCCCAGCAGATGCTGGACTGGGGCATGGTCAGCGAGGTGGTGCCCAAGGATCAGGTCATGGCCCGCGCCTGGGAGATCGCCCGCATGTGGAAGACGATGCCCTATGAGAACCGCACCATCATGTCCAACCTGGCCAAGCGGCCGCTGAAGAAGCTGCTGGTGGAGGATCTGAAGCTGCACACCGTCAGCGAGCAGTACGGCTCCCTGCTGCGCATCGCCGCCGGGGATCTGGGCGACGAGCACTCCGCCCAGCAGGACGAGAAGTACATCAGCCGCGTCAACGACTGGCGCTACGCCACCCGCGACATGGAGGAGCCCCAGACCGCCGAATCCTGGCGCACCATGCCCCTCAAGGCCGCCGAGTGGTGGAAGAAGGTGGAGGCCGGGGAGATCGAGAACCCCTATGTCTTCGAGCACAGCAACGAGCCGGAGGACTACGAGTTTTAATTTTACAAGCGCGGAAGAAGGGGCGGCCGGTACGTCCCTTCTTCCTGTGCATTGCTTATAAAGGAGTGTCACAGCTATGGCAAAGACCATCATCACCGCCGCGCTGACCGGCGCGGTCACCCCCGCGGGCTACAAGATCCCCGAGACGCCCCAGCAGATCGCCGACGAGGCCTATGACGCCTGGAAGCTGGGCGCCGCCGTAGTGCACCTGCATATGCGGGCCGACGACGGCCTGGGCGCCATGGACAAGGAGAAGTTCCGCGAGACCATCAAGCTCATCCGCAGCCACAAGGACTGCGACGTGATCATCAACTGCACCTCCTCCGGCGCCTCCCCGGAGCACCCCGCCACCGACGACGAGCGCATGGCCCACCACAGGGAGCTGCCCGGCATCGAGATGGGCTCCTACGACGCGGGCTCCTTCAACTGGATGCCCGGCGGCGTGTTCGTCAACTCCCCCCAGTTCCTCGAGAAGCTGGGCGATCTTTACATGGAGAAGGGCATCAAACCGGAGCTGGAGATCTTTGACGCCGGCATGCTGGGCGTGGCCAACTACTTCGTGAAGAAGGGCCATCTGCCCACCCCCTGCCACTACCAGTTCTGCCTGGGCGTGCTGGGCGGCATGCCCGCCACGGTGGAGAACCTGCTCTACCTGGTGCAGCACATCCCTGCCGGTTCCACCTGGTCGGCCTTCGGCGTGGGCAAGGGCCACCTGCCCATCCTGTTCGCCTCCCTGGCCCTGGGCGGCCACATCCGCGTGGGCATGGAGGACAACGTGGTGTATGAGGTGAAGGAGAACGGCGAGAAGGTCATGGCCACCAACCACATGCTGGTGGAGCGGGCCGTCAACGCCGTCAAGGCCTTCGGCAATACCCCCGCCACCCCCGACGAGGCCCGCCGGATGCTGGGCATCCCCGCCTTCGACGGCGGCCGGGTGCGCGCCGCCCTGGGCATTGACTAACTGAATTTCCTGGCCCCAGCGGCGGCAGGAGCGGACGCTCCTGCCGCCGCTTTGTTTTCCACACATTTCAGGCAGGCGGGGGAAAACCCGC
>ENA-UPWS01002230-UPWS01002230.1-human-gut-metagenome-genome-assembly--contig:-NODE-2230-length-9843-cov-6.257833_pt1 | contig 9843 bp, 7 predicted proteins | sample MGYA00250054_ERZ773384 | MGnify/ENA primary metagenome ERZ773384 (study PRJEB29103, sample SAMN06111979) | human gut metagenome | biome: human gut; feature: ankylosing spondylitis patient; material... | reverse complement strand
GGTGGATTTTTTGTGCAATAATTACAAATATCATTAAAATAGAAGCTTTTTAATGACAGAATAGCAGCGGTATGCTAAAATTCAGACAAGTATTTTCAGATGTATGAAACGAGGGAAAATAGTTAAACAACTTGTGATTTATTATAAATACGAAGGAAAAGGAGTGTCCGTATGAGTAATACAACCAAAAGAGCATTAGAGGCATCCTTAAAAAAATTACTTTTACAGAAACCATTAGATAAAATTACGATCCAGGATCTGACCACGGACTGTGGAATCAGCCGTATGGCATTTTATTACCATTTTAAAGATATCTATGATCTGGTTGAATGGGCATGCGTGGAGGACGGAAAGCGGGCGCTGCAGGGAAAACGAACCTACAATTCCTGGCAGGAAGGGTTAGAGCAGATTTTTAAGGCAGTGCTGGAAAATAAACCGTTTATCATGAATGTATACCGTTCGGTCAGCAAGGAACAGATTGAAAGTTATCTTTATAAGCTGACGTTTGAACTGATCGAGGGTGTGGTAAATGAGAAGGCGGAAGGAACCGGTCTCCCGGAGGAAGATAAACGTTTTATTGCAGATTTTTACAAGTATGGTTTTGTCGGTGTGATGTTAGACTGGATCAAAGACGGTATGCAGGAAGACTACAGCACGATCGTCAAAAAAATGAGTCTGACACTGCACGGAAATATCAGTAATTCGATTGGAAATTTTTTGGATGAAGTGTGATTTATGTTTCGGATGACAGTCAGCAACGTCGTCCGGTTAATTTAGGTACGCTGTACCGGATTTGTAAATGCAGGGCCGATTATTTATCAAAACAGGCGGAATGATAAAAATATTGTCATTCCGCCTGTTTTGTATATTGGATTTTTATCCGGGAAGTAATAAGATGACCACAGAACGAAGATAATAAAAGCAGTTAGAAAGGAGATTCTTATTATGTCAAATAAAAATAAAACCATCGCGTTAGCATCTTTGATTGCAGCAGGAGCCGGTGTGGCAGCAGTTGCGGCAAGCAACAGCCACAAACAGGCAAAGGCAAAGAAAATCGCCGAAAAACAGCAGGCAGAGAGTGGAACACCATACCGCAATACAGAGCGTGGAAAATACGAGAAAAACAGCAAAGGTATTTATTATACCAACGGTAACTACGAGGCATTTGCACATCCGAAAAAACCGGAAGGTGTCGATGAGAAAAGCGCATACATCGTAGGAAGTGGTCTTGCATCTTTAGCAGCAGCATGTTTTCTGGTTCGTGACGGACAGATGCCGGGCGATCATATCCATATTTTAGAGGCAATGGATATCGCAGGCGGTGCATGTGATGGTATCTTTGATCCATCCAGAGGCTATGTGATGCGCGGCGGCCGTGAGATGGAGAACCATTTTGAATGTCTGTGGGATCTCTTCCGCAGTATCCCTTCCATTGAGACACCGGGCGTTTCCGTACTCGACGAATACTACTGGCTGAACAAAGAAGATCCGAACTACTCTTTATGCCGTGCAACCGAAAACCGCGGCGAAGATGCACATACGGACGGCAGATTCAACTTAAGCCAGAAAGGCTGCATGGAGATCATGAAACTTTTCATGACCAAAGACGAGGATCTGTATGACAAGACGATCGAGGATGTCTTTGACGACGAAGTATTTGATTCTACCTTCTGGCTGTACTGGAGAACCATGTTTGCATTTGAAAACTGGCACAGCGCATTGGAGATGAAACTTTATTTCCAGAGATTCATCCATCATATCGCAGGCCTGCCGGATTTCAGTGCACTGAAATTTACCAAATACAATCAGTATGAATCACTGATCCTGCCAATGCAGAGATATCTGGAGGCAGCAGGGGTTGATTTCCAGTTTAATACAGAAGTCACCAATGTGATCTTTGATATCAAAGATGGCAAAAAAGTGGCAACCGCGATCGAGTGCAAGGTAAAAGGTGTTGAGAGCGGTATCGTCCTGACAGAGAATGACCTTGTATTTGTGACAAACGGAAGCTGTACCGAAGGCACAATTTACGGTGACCAGAACCATGCTCCAAACGGAGATGCAGAAGTGCGCAACAGCGGCTGCTGGAATTTATGGAAAAACATTGCAAAACAGGATCCGTCCTTTGGACGTCCGGAGAAGTTCTGCTCTGATGTTGCAAAGACAAACTGGGAGTCTGCAACGGTAACCACACTGGACGATAAGATCATTCCATACATCACAAATATTTGTAAGAGAGATCCAAAGAGCGGAAAAGTTGTAACCGGCGGTATCGTAAGCTGCAAGGATTCCAGCTGGCTGTTAAGCTGGACGATCAACAGACAGGGACAGTTCAAGGAGCAGGATAAAGATAAGGTCTGTGTATGGGTATATGGACTGTTTACCGATGTACCGGGTGATTTTATAAAGAAACCAATGAAAGAATGTACCGGTAAGGAGATCACGGAAGAGTGGCTGTATCATCTTGGTGTACCGACCGACCAGATCGAGGAGCTTGCAGAACACAGTGCAGTCTGCGTACCGACGATGATGCCGTACATCACAGCATTCTTTATGCCAAGAACCAAAGGTGACCGCCCGGATGTCATCCCGGATGGCTGTGTAAACTTTGCATTCTTAGGTCAGTTTGCAGAGACACCGAGAGATACCGTATTTACCACAGAGTACTCCGTCAGAACCGCAATGGAGGCTGTATACGGACTGCTTGGTGTAGACCGTGGCGTGCCTGAGGTATGGGGAAGTGTTTACGATATCCGTGAACTTTTAGACAGCACAGTCAAACTCATGGATGGCAAATCTCCGTTAGAAATCCAGCTGCCTGGTCCGCTTAACGCATTGAAGAAACCTCTGATTCGCCTTGTAAAGGGAACTGTGGTTGAGAAAGTGCTGCGTGATCATAATGTATTGAAAGATGGGATGTTAGAGTAATAAATAAGAGGGTGAAAACACGGAAATTCTGTGTTTTCACCCTCTTATACATATTTTTGGGATGTTCGCGGAGCATTCCACAATCATATGTATATAAATTGTATTATTTAAGTTTGTTATTAATGTCTTGTAATAATTTAATTATTTCAGAGAAACCTGGGAACAGAGCCTATTTTTTCATTTCCAGATAAGGCAGAAATGAAAATCCATTTTTCTTATATACATTGACGGCCCGTTCATTTTCTTCTTCCACCTCCAGCCGCAGGATGGCGTCCGGGTATTTTTCCCCGATATAGTCGATAAATTTGCTTCCGATGCCGGCACCACGGCAGGATTCCTTGATATAAATGTCCTCGATCCACATGCATGACCTGCCAAATTCTGTGGAAAAGCTTTTTGCGATCATGCCATAGCCCTGGATCTCGCCGGAAACCTCAAAAATATAGCCTTCCAGATATGGATTGTCATTGATGCAGTTTTCGATATCATTTCGGAAAATATCATCGGATCCGTTAGTAAAAACCGCCGGGGATGCGTAAAATACACGCATCATTTCAAGAACACTGTTTTTGTCTTTAGGTGTCATAGGTCTTATGATACTGTTCATTTTTATCCTCCATTTAAGAAAAATTGATGTGTTTTCTGACAAGTATATATGAATGCGCTGCCCGGCAAATATTGGTTTGTGGGTGACATGAGTTTCCCTGTGTAGGGTGGTTCCGGGGGGTTTACGATTGGCAAATTGCATCAAGCCGGGAATGTTTTGTTTCCGTTGTCCGAAAATAAGACAATCTAAGGCTGCCTGGTTCAGATTGTGGCAGAGTGACGTGTGTGTCTTAAATGTGCCATCCGGGCACATTAAGACTTGTGCTGCCGTCCATGGCAGCACAACACTGTGTTACGGACAGGCAGACTAAGATTGCCTAATTTTCTCCCAAAGTCACAAAACAGGTCTCGGCTTGATGCGATTTGCCAGCCGCAAGGTTGTGAACCACCCTTCGCCGGGGAACTCATTTTACAACCTTGGGGGTTCGTAAATTTTTGTGACGTTCATTTTAAAAATGTCGAAAAACCTCGACGCAATCTGTTATATCTATGCTTTTAACCATACATACTTGGACTAATAATCTGCATTATTAGTCTGGTAATTTACGAAATGATTAATGTAATGCGACATAGCAGATGAAACTTCAGACAAGTCATCAGGCTGAATATCAATGATACAGTACATTAGGATCATAAGCAGATTATAGGCATAATGTGAATATCAAAAATTTGCACTTACGCCCCCAATTTTGAGATGAACCGCCCACCCAAATGGTGTTCACAACCTGGAGGCTGGCATCTTGCACAAAGCCGAAGCTAATTTTGTGACTTTGGGAGAAAATTAGAAAAACTTGGTCTGCCTGTAGTTACACAGTGATGTTCTGCCACGGATGGCAGAACAAGGCTTCACGAGCCAAGGATGGCTCGTTGAACGCCGGTCACGTCACTCCGCCATAACCTAAATCAGGCAGACCTAGCTTTTCTTATTTTCGTACAACGGAACCAAAATTAACTCCGGCTTTGCGCAAGATGTCGCTCACAGACCTACAACACACCATTTGGGTGGGCAATTTATTTCATAAACAAACCATCATTTATTGGGTGAAAAAACACACAAATTATTTTAAGAAATACAACCGGTTCTGTCAAATTGCATTTTATTCAGTACTTTAACGCTTTAAATAAAAAAAGTACTTGCCATTCTCCGAAAAAGAGGCTATCATGTTACTAAAATAAGGCAGCAAAAGGTATTATATACCAAAAAGTATACAAAACAGGAGGATTAAATCATGGAAAAGCGCATTTCAGGCCACACAGGACTTTTAGCATTGATCGGTTCACCGGTCGGTCATTCAGGATCACCGGCGATGTACAATTACAGCTTTGAGAAGCTGGGATTAGACTATGCTTATGTGGCTTTTGATATAAAAGAGGACAAGGTAAAAGATGCGATCGCTGCAATGAAGACTTTCAACATGCGTGGCTGCAATGTTACCATGCCGGATAAGGTTGAGGCTGCAAAATACATGGATGAGCTTTCACCGGCAGCGCAGATCATCGGTGCTGTCAATACAATCGTCAATGATAACGGAAAACTGACCGGTCACATCACAGACGGCGAGGGATTCGTACATAACTTAAGAGATCATGGCATTGAGATCAAAGGCAAAAAGATCACAGTAGCCGGAGGCGGTGGTGCTGCGACAGCCATTCAGGTACAGTGTGCCTTAGACGGTGCGAGAGAAATCTCTATTTTCAATATCAAGGATGCATTCTTTGAGAGAACCTTACAGACGGCAGAGAAGATCAAAAAGGCAGTGCCGGAGTGTGTGGTCAATGTATATGACATTGCAGATACTGCAAAGATGACAGAAGAGATCCAGTCAAGTGATATCTTTGCCAATGCCACGATCGTTGGAATGAAGCCGATGGATGACCAGAGTGTTGTAAAAGACCTGTCTGCATTCCGTCCGGGACTTGTCGTTGCAGATGCAGTATACAATCCGGAAGAGACAAAACTCCTTCGCGAGGCAAAAGAAGCAGGATGTACCTGCGTCGGAGGAAAGGGAATGCTGTTATGGCAGGGAGTTGCCGCATTCAAACTTTACACCGGACAGGATATGCCGGTTGAGGATGTGAAGAAATTATTCTTCAGCTAGGATATATCGGTGGATGGTACGAAGAAACGCCTTAACCAGGAATGGGAAGTCTGGTTGGGCGAAAAATGGATCATGCATATTGGTTTTGCCCGTTTTCAGGGTATAATTAGAGAAAAATGAAACATATTGGATGAAAAAAATATGTTTCATGTGTAAATAGCCCAGGATTTTTGGAAATCCCGGGCTATTCTCTTCATTATGAGTGGTATACACCCATTTTAATTATTTTGAAGGGGAAAATTCAGCATTTATGGGTGAAACAAATAGGAAAGAAGAAAGTTACGCCCATTCTGTAATCATATCATGTGAAAAATCAACATATGATCGTGATTTACACTTGCTTCGAACGGCAGTCTTATCATATCTTACAGATAATCATGTTTTGCAAGTACGTTTAAGATATTACGTCCCTCTTCAGTACCCTCAATGATTCTTCTTGCACGTTTGCTGTCACCGATATTTATGATTTCTACGTTAGTATCTGCGAAAGCTTCCTCTAACTGGTCTAATACAGGGTTGTTTGCTCTCATTCCGAGGCAGATGAAACCATAATCAAATGGAATTTCTTCGATCTCACCCTGAGGATTCTTTACGATGAAACGATCGTTCTGAACTTCCTGCAGAGCAGTGTTGGTCATCTGTTTTACGTTGTATTTTGCCATTTTGGCATTTGTATCACATTTTGTAACCGGATCAAGACCGTTTCCGATCATTGGAAGCATCTCTACCATGGTTACGTCAGAACCGCGCTCGGTAAAGAATTCCATCACGTCAAGACCTACGGCACCACCACCGATGATTGCAACTTTCTGACCATCCATTTTTTCAGGATACTTGTTGATGCGGTCGATCATCTTTAATACGGTAGCAACATTGCTGTCATCTTTGTCGACAAGATCATGCAGACCGGTGATCGGTGGTAAAGTAGGAACAGAACCGGTTGCATTTACGATGATATCCGGGTTTAAGCTCTTTACTAATTCCGGTGTAGCGCTTGTATTCTTGAAGATGAATAAGTTGCGAAGCTTGCTTGCACGGTGAATCATATAGTTCGGAAAGTCAGCTAAACGTTTCTTATCCGGGATCTTGGAAATCACGGAAGCAAGTCCGCCAAGCTCAGCTTTTTTCTCGATTAAGAAGGTGGTGCATCCGACTTCTGCTGCAGTGCAGGCTGCCTCTAAACCTGCAGTACCGCCACCGATGACTACAACGTTGCAAGGTTTGTTGATCTTATGTTTCATGTAATCTTCGCCGGAGTTGACAGCCGGGTTTACGGTACAACGGATCGGCTGGTTTAAACCGATACGGTGTCCTGCACATCCGATGTTACAGGAAATACATTTGCGGATATCACATTCTTTTCCGAACTCAACTTTGTTGACCCATTCCGGATCAGCGATCAGTCCACGTCCCATTCCGATAAAGTCAGCGTCGCCTTTTGCTAAGATATCTTCAGCAACTTTCGGGTCACGGATATTACCAACAGTCATACATGGTTTGCCGTATTTTTCTTTTACAGCTTTTGCCATGTAAGAACGCCAGCCGTCCGGTAAATAGTTTGCATCGATCTGGTACTGGATAGAACCATTCAGACCACAGGAAACGTCAAATACATCGACTTCTTTCTCGAAGTACTGTAAATACTCTAAAGTATCCTCTAAGGTATTTCCACCCTCTACCATTTCGTCAGCACTGATACGGACGAAGATCGGGAAGAAAGGTCCAACCTGTTTACGAACTTCCTCGATGACTAATTTTGCAAATCTTGCACGGTTTTCTGCAGAACCGCCAAATTCATCTGTTCTCTTGTTGGTGGTAGGAGAGAGGAACTGGCTGATTAAGTAGGAATGTCCTGCATGGATCTCTACGGCGTCAAATCCACAGATCTGGGCACGCTTTGCAGCCTCACCGTATTTTTTAACGATGTGCATAATCTCATCTTTCTCTAATGGACGAGGGATTTCTCCGCCTGCCTTGGAAGGAACATCAGAAGCGGAAACCGGCTGCATTCCGATACGGGAAGACATTGCGGATGCACCTGCATGGTTTAACTGGATTGCGATACATGCACCGTGTTTGTGTACGTTTTCGCATAATTTGAACAGACGCGGAATATAGTTGTCTAAGTCGATGCGGAGCTGTGTCGTACCGTTAGAACCCTGTGGGGAATCAACGCTTGCGTTCTCGACAATCAGAAGACCTGTGCCGCCCTTTGCACGCTGCTCATAATAATTAATATGAAGAAAACTCATTTCACCGTTCTGCTCACCATAGTTTGTTCCCATTGGTGTCATAACGATTCTGTTTTTTACGGTCATACGACGGATGGTCATTGGCTCAAAAATATGAGGATATTTGTTTTTCATGATAAAATCTCCTTTGCATTTAAATGAATAAATTGTGTGTGGCTGAGATTGTTGGATAATGAAAACTGCAGCATAGCTTTTGGAATGTCAGAAAACGTGGCGCGGTAGTCGTGCAGTTTTGGGCGGGCAGATAATTATGTTTTAGATAGTTACTTTTTTAACAATGAAAAAGTCTGTGTGCTCTTTCTGTATTTAATGTACCCTGAAACAGGGAAAAAATCTAATTCGTTTTTTTGGACAAAATGATAGAATTTCTCTATTGATTCTGATTGGTAAGATTGCTATCCTTATAATATGATGTTGTGCGCAGCAGGCACATGCATATTCGGAAGAAACCGGGAGATGGATTCATGAATTTAAGTCAGTTACAGTATTTTAGAACTTTGGCGAAGGAAGAACATTATACGAGAGCGGCGCAGATCTTATCGATCACGCAGCCGTCTTTAAGCCATGCGATCGCGCAGTTAGAGCAGGAACTGGGGACAAGGTTATTTGAAAAAAAAGGCAGAAATGTGGTTCTGACACGATATGGAAAAATTTTCCTTCCATATGTGGAGGAATCTTTAAAAGTATTAGAGGAGGGCGTGCAGCGGACGAAAGAGTTAAATGGAAGCAAAGAAGGTATGATACATCTCGCTTACATCTATACCCTTGGAAGCACGTTTGTGCCGAAGATGGTGCGGAGATTCTTAGATGCCTATCCGGATTATCATATCGACTTTCAGTTTATTGTTGGAAAGACCGGAGATATCATAGAGGGGCTCAAAAACGACCAGTATGATATGGTGTTTTCCTCCTATCAGGATGGGGAGCCGGACATTGATTTCCGGCAGATCGGCGATCAGAAGTTGGTGCTTGCTGTGCCAAAAGATCACCCGCTTGCCATGTACGACAGCGTGGATTTAAAAGATACGGTGGATTATCCACAGATCTATTTTCAGAAGGGAAGCGGACTGCGCCCGGTTGTCGATCAGATGTATGAACAGATCAGTGTATTCCCAAAGATCGCATTTGAAATAGAAGAAGATGGCAGTATGGCAGGACTCGTCGCTCAGGGATTTGGCATTGCAGTCATGCCGGATATTCCAATCTTAAAAACACTTGACGTCAAAACCCTGACCATCACAAACCCGGAGTACGAGCGCCATGTCTACCTCGCCACCATGAAAAAACGCTATCTCTCCCCGGTCGCAAAATCCTTCATCCAGTTCGTTATGCAGGAGACAGAGTAGCGAGTCTCACAACATTCACAGCCTGAAAAGAGTTTTGCGCAGGCTGACCGCCATCCCATCAATGATACATCCTCCGCACAAACTGGATAAACCTTTGTACCGCCGGCAGCTGATATTTCCCGCGCATATATCCCATATACACAGTATGTGAAAATGTTTCCTGCGAGATCAGCGGACGGATGCAGATGTCATCCCTGTGGATCGTATCCACGTCTGCGACAAGGGCTATCCCAAAGTCTTTCGCCACGAGCGATGCAATTCCGTTTTCATCCGGCGATTCGCAGATAAAATTCGGGAGCACACCATGCTCCTTAAAAAAATTACGCGTATATTTTCCGAGACCGGAATGCCTTGCATATCCAAGAACCGGGTATTTTTGAAAATCTCCGGCCTCAATCTCATCTTTTTTACAGAGAGGATGTCCGATAGGAAGGATCGCTACAAGGTCCTGCTTTATAATAGGAATAAACTCAATATTTGGTTCATTTGCAGAGTAAGAACCAAAGATCAGATCATAAGAACCTTTCTTTGGTTCTTACAGATCGGAAGAGCACACGTCTGAACTCCAGTCACCAGATCATCTCGTATGCCGTCTTCTGCTTGAAAAAAAAA
>ENA-UPWS01002202-UPWS01002202.1-human-gut-metagenome-genome-assembly--contig:-NODE-2202-length-9933-cov-4.931006_pt1 | contig 9933 bp, 9 predicted proteins | sample MGYA00250054_ERZ773384 | MGnify/ENA primary metagenome ERZ773384 (study PRJEB29103, sample SAMN06111979) | human gut metagenome | biome: human gut; feature: ankylosing spondylitis patient; material... | reverse complement strand
ATCCACAACTCGTTCATATCTTTTATTCTTTAAAGGTTTAATAAATTATTCGCTTTTATCAATAAGACATGAGTAATCACAAATCGGTTACAAAAAAGAGAAGAAATTTTATACATGCACAAATAAAAGAAGCGAACTCCATCCATTTATGAAGTTCGCTTCTTGGGAAAGTTATTTATCGTCTTTTTAGATACTTACGCAAGTTCACCTCTTACGATCTCTTCTTTGTCCTTATCCCAGTACATCGTACGTCCTTCCAGATAAGCGCGAGTACCCATGTGGGCAGTCATAGCTTCTTGGAAAGCAGCGTCGATATTACAGCTAGGAGTCTTGCCTTGACGGATACATTCCAGCCACTCACGGATATGCAAGTGAGTCGTATCATAACGTTTACCATTTACATACGTATACAGCAAACCACGTTTAGCGAAATACAACTCCGTAGGAGATGTAACGGAATCCGAGCTATTTTGTCCCGGTACATAGGTATAGAACGGAGTATCTGTAGGAATAATACCTTCCTTGATCTTATCCGCATAACGAGTGGAATCTTGGTCAACCGTAATAGCCAAGATATTGGAAACCTCCATAGAAGCATCATGCCCCATGAACACCTTGCCACGGTTACGGCTACTTGCCAATGTAGCGCTATACAACATCGTCAAGTCACGATCCGGCCACTCGAAAGTAGTCTGCAATACATCAGGTACCGTACGTCCGTCCTTGAAGAAATAAACACCGCCGGATGAAGTAGCGGAATGAGGTATACCCACATGCATGATCTGGTTGACAGCGTCATACTCATGTGTCAACAAGTCACCGGAAAGGCCTGTACTATAATCCCACCAGCAACGCCAGCGGAAGAAACGTTCCAGACTGAACTTGCTACGCTCGTCCGGACCGATATATCTTTCAAGCTTGTTGGATGTCATATAATCCATATATTCCTTAATACGCTCAGGATCACCCTCGAACTGCTTCCAATCAATCGTATTCGGATTAGAGCCTTCGATAATATCATATACCCAAGCACCATTTGGAGAGTTACGGTTCGTACAAACCTCGATCAAGTTAACAGGGCCTAATAATCCGTTACCGATAATCTCCTCGGCCTTCTGATAACAGTCGGTCTGACGCCCTTGGTGACCTAACTGGAATACAACGCCGGTCTCCTTGATCACTTGGCGAACCATATACGTCTCAGGAACCGTCCATGACAACGGTTTCTCGCAATACACATGCTTTCCGGCACGTGCCGCAGCCATAGCGATCGTGCTATGCCAGTGGTCCGGACCAGCGATAATAACGGCATCCACATCCGGAGCCGTTACCAACTCTTGATAAGTCCGGTAACGTTTCGGAGCAGGCCCGAACTTACCGTCGCTACCCTCACGATGGATATTGGAACCGGTCAATACAGCGGCCTCACCATATACATCAAATATATCACAAACCGCAGTTATCTCAATATTCAGATCATCTTGCTCCATATATTGCTGATAACGCGTATCCTTCTTATTCAGCTTATTAGCCTCTTTCATCTTATCGATCCAAGAAGGCTCAGCGAAACCTGCGGCACGCATCAATTGCTTTCCACGAATACCGAAGCCGACCAAACCGATACGAATCTTCTTGCCATCGCCTTGCGGCTCTAAATAGGAGGCCTGTCTGTTACTTACCTGAAATACATCTGATATGTTACGGCCTCTTAAAGCGTCTTTCCTTTTTTGGTAAACGCCATATGCCAAAGCACCTAAGATAGGCACTGTAGCCAATGTCTTCAATGTGTCCCGACGTCCTTTATCGGGCATTTGCTCCTGAGAAGGAGTATTCTTTGCATCTTCTGTTGCCATGGGTATCAAATAAATTTAAGTTTATGCAATATCGGACACACACGTCCTAACACACGATCGAATCCTATGATTTGTGATGTAGGGAATACGCACATCAAGCCTAAAGCGGCGAACTCCACAAGGTTCTTGTCAATCCATAAATAAGAGCCTTCAAACGGCATCATATAGCTCGCTCCCACGAAAGAGGGGTGGGATAACGTGTACATAGATACAAACAGCCTAAAGTCAAGCCTAGGCCGATCAATAACAGAGCCCACTCATTCAAGAAGTTGATGGTTGTCATCAAACTGTCGTCTTGAGTCAATTTGATAAAAAATGAAGCAGCGGGACCCTTTGAATCGAGTAGATAGGGTAGAGATGTCCATTTTGGGTTCATGATTTTTACTAGGCCTTCATACATAAAGTGCCAACCTATAAAAAGACGCAGCATCATCAGCCAAGTCATCTGCGCTTTCGTGTAACCTTGTTCTATTTTCATTTCTTGGTCCTAAAAAATTGGTTTAGAAAAAGTCGATTATTAAAAACACAACACCCGAAGCTAAAATCATAGATTTAGGCCTCGGGCGTTATTTATGCTAAAATGTGCTTGATACGATTAATCCAAAACTTTAACAGTAATGTTACGGAACCAAACATCATCCCCGTGGTCTTGAAATCCGATGAAACCTTCTTTGTTAGCGCCACCGCAATTCAACAACAACTCATAAGCCAACGGCCATTTGTCTTTGCTAAATTTGCTATTATCCAACATTTCTTTCCATTGCGGAGTCCACAAGTGATACTCAACAACAGGTTCATCGCTATTCAAATAGTGAACAACTGTACCCTTATAGCACATGATCTTACCCTTGTTCCACTCACCGAACGGTTTTGCGTTCTGCGGTTTAGCAGGAATCATGTCATACAAAGAAGAAGATTTACGGTTGCCATCCTTACCTAACTTAGCGTCGGGGTGGTTCTCGTTATCCAATACTTGGTACTCAGGAGCAGAGATGTAAGAAGGTTGTCCCTCTACCTCTTGAATCATGATGAATACACCAGAGTTAGAGCCTTTACCTACTTTCCATTCGAACTCAAGCTCGAAGTTACCCAACTTATGAGCGAAGATCAAGTCCCCACCGTTGGAAGCACCAGCCTCACCAGCACCAGAGCCATTGATTTTGATCGCTCCGTCCTCGATTGTCCAAGCACCCGGAACGTCAGCACGGTCATAACCTCTCCAGCCATTGAATGTCTTACCATCGAAGATCACATATCTACCCTCTTTATCTTTCGGGAAAGTCGTGATATCTACAGTAGGAAGATCTGTCATGAGCTTGTACTCAGGAGCTGCGGCTTCTGTTGTAGTCTCAGCAGCTGCAGGAGCTTCTTCTGTTTTCTTTCCACCACCACAAGAAGTGAAATAACACATCATGATAGCGGCACTTGCTAATAATACTGACTTTTTCATTTTATTTATTAAGTTAAAACTATTATCTCGGCATATCTACCAACTTCCAGCCTTCACGGTAGTTGTGCTTAATCAAGCCTGCGGCAAATTCTTGAGCATTAATTGGATCCGTCCACTCTGTCTTGAATTTCGGGTCACCATCGATAACCTCGAATGTATCTTTCTTGATGATCTTGATTGTCTCATTCGGATCGATATTCGTAAATCTCATGTTAGGGCCATCCCACAACAATTCTTTATTCAATCTTTGCAAACGAACAGCCAATACACCCATTACAACCATTTCATTGAACGGACCAGCCTCCAAGAAGTTAGACTTCGTCTGAACACGGCTGCCTGCGCTTTCCTTACAAGCACGAATCCAGTCTTGTTCGTGACCACCCTTCATAGCGTCTTTCACGCGGCGCAATGTTTGAGGAACGTTCGGTTTACGACCAGATAACAACCATGGGTTAACACCGTAGCAACCACAGATCAATGTATCTTTCGTACCATGGAAGATACACAATCCACCACCTTCACCCATCAATTCCTTACCTTGTGGGAATCCTTCTGGACGATCCGGCATCATACCACCATCATACCAGTGAACTTCAACCTCCGGCATAGCTACCTTTGGCATATTATCACGAGCCGGGAATACCAACTTAACATGCTGAGCGTTAGGAGCACAGTCTTGTAATAACAATGTAGAAGAACCTTGAACTCTTGTCGGATAGCCTAAATTCAAGCCTTTGAATACCGGATGTAAGATGTGGCAAGCCATATCACCCAACGCACCTGTACCATAATCCCACCATCCGCGCCAGTTCCAAGGATGATATGTCTTATTAAACGGTCTCAATTTAGCAGGACCCGTAAACAAATCCCAATTCAATGTAGAAGGAATCTTATCAACTTTCTCAGGAGCGTTCAAACCTTGCGGCCAGATAGGACGGTTGGTAGCGCATTCTACTTTAGTAACCTCACCGATCTCACCATTCCAAATCCATTCACAGATCAAATCTACACCTTCAGCCAATGAAGAACCTTGGTTACCCATCTGAGTAGCTACGTCATACTTCTTAGCCAAGTTCGTAAGCAAACGGGACTCATAAACAGAGTGAGTCAACGGTTTCTGAGTGTATACGTGTTTGCCAAGCGTCATAGCGTCAGCTGTGATCATCGCATGAGTATGGTCAGCGGTAGCTACCAACACAGCGTCAATAGATTTACCCATCTCATCATACATCTTACGATAGTCCCAGTATTTTTTAGCTTGAGGATGACGGTCGAATACAGGTTTTGAGTACTTCCAGTCGATGTCACAAAGAGCTACGATATTCTCGGTAGTCTCCATGTTCTTTAAGTTAGCGTTACCCATACCTCCGATACCAACACCGGCAATATTCAATTTATCAGTTGGAGCGATATGACCATGGGTTTTACCTAGGACCGCACTCGGAACAATAGTCAAAGCTGCTGCGGCAGCCGTACCTTTTTGAAGAAAAGATCTTCTAGAAATGTTAGACATAGTAATAATTTTTTATAGATTAGCACTTAACAATGATATTTCATGTGTCTTTACACCTTTACAGGCAACAAATTGTCGCAAATATAGCCAATGCTGTATTATTGACAAGATCAAAAGACCGCTTTCTTATTTAAAATAGTTTTTTTTAACAGACAGGATAGATCTTATTTATAATTTCATAAATATTATCTATAGGATTGGGGGTATTTTATTAACGCAGTTTGGATATATTTGTAAAAACATGAAAACATATTCATATTAACAACTGTTATCTTAAATGAGAACAACTATATGAAAAAAGAATCTGCATTCATACGAATATATCGCTTTTATCTGGAAGGATTCCGGGAGATGAAGCTGGGCAAGACTCTTTGGCTAATCATTCTAGTCAAATTGTTTATCATGTTTTTTATCCTGAGATTATTCTTCTTTCCTAATTATCTCGGGCAATTCGATAGCGATAGTGAGAAGGAGAACCACGTATCGAACGAACTCATACAACGGGCAATAAATCCTTAAAACATTAATAAATATGATTGAAAACATTGACACTTCATTGATCGATTGGTCGAGGGCTCAATTTGCCCTTACTGCCATGTATCATTGGCTCTTCGTGCCACTAACACTAGGACTTGGCGTTATCCAAGCTATTATGGAGACGATTTATTATCGGACAGGTAATGAGGCATGGAAAAAGACCGCCCAATTTTGGATGAAATTATTCGGTATCAATTTCGCTATCGGTGTCGCTACGGGATTGATCCTCGAGTTCGAGTTCGGAACCAACTGGTCTAACTATAGTTGGTTTGTCGGGGATATCTTCGGGGCACCTTTGGCTATCGAGGGAATTCTCGCCTTCTTTATGGAAGCTACCTTTATCGCTGTTATGTTTTTTGGTTGGGACAAGGTTAGCAAACGCTTTCATCTCGCCTCCACTTGGCTGACGATTATCGGCGCTACTCTTTCCGCTCTCTGGATCTTGATCGCTAACGCATGGATGCAATATCCGGTCGGTATGCATTTCAATCCGGATACGGTCCGTAACGAGATGTTCGATTTCTGGGCCGTAGCCTTATCGCCTGTCGCCATTAATAAGTTTTTCCATACGGTATTGTCCGGTTGGATCGTAGGCGCCTTGTTCGTACTAGGAATCAGCTGCTGGTATTTATTAAAGAAACGGAATACCGAATTCGCTTTGTCAAGTATCAAGGTCAGCGCTATATTCGGGTTGGTAGCCTCCATCCTTATTATCTGGACGGGTGATGGCTCCGCTTACCAAGTCGCTCAAAAGCAGCCGATGAAACTAGCCGCCATGGAAGGTCTTTATGAGGGTGGCAACGGAGTAGGACTCGTAGGTATCGGCATCTTAAATCCGGCAAAGACGAGTTATCTGGATAACCAGAACGCATTTATTTTTGACATTAAGTTCCCCAAACTCCTCTCCTTCTTAGCAGAACGTGACATGAACGCATACGTTCCGGGAATCGTAAACTTAATAGAGGGAGGTTATACGACCAATAAAGGAACGGTAGCGCTCTCCGCCAAAGAAAAAATAGAGAAAGGTAAAACCGCCATCAAAGCGTTAGCTGATTATCGCAAAGCGGTTAAAGATAAAGATACCGCAGCAGCCGCACAATACAGGGTAACCTTGGAAGAGAATTTCCCCTATTTCGGATATGGTTATATTAAGGATCCGGCAGAGTTAATCCCGCATGTAGGATTGACATTCTATTCTTTCCGTGTGATGGTGATCCTTGGTTGTTTCTTCATCTTACTATTCATTATTACGTTGATATGGGATAAAAAAGGGAAAATCGCTAATACACGTTGGTTGCAATACGTGGGCCTATGGTCTATACCTTTAGGATATATAGCGGGACAAGCCGGTTGGATCGTAGCGGAGGTAGGACGTCAACCTTGGGCTATACAGGATATCTTGCCGACCAGCGCTTCGATATCCAAGTTAAACCCATCCTCGGTACAGACCACTTTCTACCTGTTCCTTATCTTATTTACGATCCTGCTGATCGCAGAGATTGGAATCATGGTTAAGGCCATCAAGAAAGGGCCGGAAGCTGCCGCCCACTAATTTTCAATTTTCAAATATCAATTCTTAAATAGAAAGTCCTATGGATAGTACATATATATTGTTACAACATTACTGGTGGTTTCTGGTATCTCTACTCGGAGCGCTATTAGTATTCCTTCTTTTTGTACAAGGAGGCCAATCTCTACTCTTCACTATCGGCAAGACGGAGATACAGCAAAAAATGTTATTGAACTCGACCGGGCGTAAGTGGGAGTTTACTTTCACTACGTTGGTCACTTTCGGAGGTGCTTTCTTCGCCTCTTTCCCTTTATTTTATTCCACAAGCTTCGGCGGAGCCTATTGGGTATGGATGCTGATCTTGCTTTGCTTCGTGATACAAGCTGTATCTTACGAGTATCAAGCGAAAAAAGGCAACCTACTCGGGAAAAAGACGTATCAAGTATTTCTTATGATCAATGGTATAGCAGGTCCGATCTTACTCGGAACCGCTGTAGCGACCTTCTTTAACGGCGCTGAATTTATTGTTAACAAAGAACAGTTGACTGATGTAGCCATGCCCGTCATTTCCACGTGGGCCAATCCTTGGCATGGATTAGAGGCGGCTTTGGTATTTTGGAATTTGTGCCTAGGACTGGCAGTTTTCTTCTTGGCACGAGCTCTGGCCCTACTCTATTTTATCAACAATATCGATGATCCGGAGATCGTCGCTAAAAGCCGGAAACAATTGATACCGGAGACAATCTTGTTCCTCGTCTTTTTCTTGACATTCTTGATCCGTTTATTGTTGGTGGACGGTTTTGCCGTAAATCCGGATACCGGAGAAGTATTTATGCAACCGTATAAGTATTTTATGAACCTGATCGAGATGCCAATCGTGTTAGCCGTATTATTGATTGGCGTGGTTGGCGTGCTATTCGGCATAGGGAAAACGATATTCTCGAAGACTTGGAGAAAAGGCATCTGGTTCGCGGGAGCAGGGACTGTCTTGACCGTATTAGCTTTATTACTTTGCGCAGGATGGAATAATACGGCTTACTACCCATCTTTGGCGGATCTACAAAGTTCATTGACGATCCAGAATAGTTGCTCAAGCCCATTCACGTTGAAAGTAATGAGCTATGTATCTATTCTCGTTCCATTCGTATTAGCCTACATTTTCTATGCTTGGAGAGCGCTTGATCTACATAAGATCAATAGTAAGGAAATGCAAGAAGGAGGTCATACCTATTAAATAATGTGCAAATTAAATAATATGCCAATGTGCCAATATGTCAATGTGCCAGTGAGAATACAAGTGATAGTATCTTAATTGACACATTAGCATATTGGCATATTGCTACATTGGCACATTAATCTATTGCCTTTGGAAGTCCGCCTCTTTTGTCCACTTAGGCATCTCATCATTGTTGGCGATAACTAAACCGATACTAAACATTAAGTTCATATCTTCCATAGCCCCATCAAAATCCCACCAAGATTCATCATACTCATCATTCGGTTGGTGATACCGGTAAACTTTCGGTTTAGCCTCATGGCGTGCTTTATCCACGTAATCCTTACCGCCACCAACTAAAATCGTAGGTACGCCTTTTTTCACGAAATTAAAATGATCGGAACGGAAATAACCACCCGCAGGATCTTCGGTGATAACCTTCACGGTCCGCCCTTGTGCCGAGGCCATAGCGATCACCAAGGCATCTGTATCCGTCTTGCCCGCTGCCCGGAGAGAAACATCATGGGTACGCTCACGCGGAGCAGTGCCGTCAAAATTCAAGTTAATAGCTGTTTTAGATAACGGGAACAAAGGATGCTCACAATAGTACTGAGAACCTAATAAGCCACATTCCTCGGAAGTCACCGCCACGAATACGATAGAGCGACGAGGACGAACAGGCAATGATTGATATTTCTTAGCTAATAGCATTAAGGTAGCCACACCCGAAGCATTATCACTAGCGCCATTATAGATACTATCCCCATCTATCGGAGTACCGATCCCAAAATGATCCCAATGAGCGGTAAAAACCAAGTATTCATCTTTCAAGTCCGTGCCCGGTAAAACAGCCGCCACATTATGAGACTCGCCTACGGTCATCTTTACATTTAATATAACCTTACTCTTCGCCTTCATCGTAAAACTCTTGAAACCCGGTTTCTTCGCCGCGGCAATCGTCTCATCAAAATTCAATCCGCTAAGGGCGAACATTTTCTTGCAAGCCTCCTCCGAGAGCCATCCCTTCATGCCCAAAGCTTCCGCATTCATTGTCTCCGAGCAAAGAGCGATATTTGTCTGCACGTGAGAAGCCTGACAGACCTTCCAACCATACGAAGCGGCCGCCTCGTTATGAAGAACCAATAAACCTGCAGCACCTTGGCGTTGCGCCTCCTCGAACTTATAAGTCCAACGACCATAATAGGTCATGTTCTTTCCGCGAAACAAAGACGTATCATAAAAACCGGGATCATTCACCATAGCGATAACGATTTTCCCCTTCACGTCTACATTCGCATAATCGTTCCAACCATATTCCGGCGCATTAATACCAAACCCACAGAACACATAATCCGTAGTAGGAATAACTACCTTTTCAGTCCCCCGGTTCGTCCAAACGACAATATCATCCGAGAACTTCAAATCCATAGAGCCTTTCGCGCATTTCACCGTGATCTTATTCTTTACCGGACGGGTAAAAGTAGATATTTCCTTCACCGGCTGGAAATAACTATCGCCATTAGCAGGCTGAAGACCTAGTTTCTTAAATTCATCAGCAATGTAATGGATTGTTTTCGTCTCATACTCGGTCAAAGGCTTACGCCCTCCGAACTCATCCGAGCCTAAAGTCTTTACTCGTTCCTTGAAAAAAGCCAAATCTTCCTCATAACTCTGGGCCATAACAGATACGCCCATAGCGAGCATCAGAAGAAAAACAGAGATAAAATTCTTGTTCATAATCGTAGATTGTTAAATGACATAATTTATTAGATATAGGTATTTAGATTTCAAATTAACAATAAAAAAAGGAAACGGCGAAGCTCACGCTTGGCCGTTTCTACATTTAACCGTTTT
>ENA-UPWS01002198-UPWS01002198.1-human-gut-metagenome-genome-assembly--contig:-NODE-2198-length-9960-cov-3.430031_pt1 | contig 9960 bp, 4 predicted proteins | sample MGYA00250054_ERZ773384 | MGnify/ENA primary metagenome ERZ773384 (study PRJEB29103, sample SAMN06111979) | human gut metagenome | biome: human gut; feature: ankylosing spondylitis patient; material... | reverse complement strand
AACGGTATAATTCTCAGTTTTTTGCTTGCCCAGAGACTTTCCATCAATGAAAAGTTCCACTTCCGGAAGGTTGGTGTATACTTTGACCGGCAGCATTACCGGGGCTTCTCCCTGCTGTATGCCGGTGCGGTGAGTCCAGTCGCGGCTGGCGATGTGCAACACGGGAATGTCTTGTCGCCAGGCTGCCTTGTAGTAATAGTACACGTCTTTTGGGGTACGATCCGAATATACCAGTCCTTTGTTGTTGATGCGCGGCATAGATTCATCACGCAGGGCGGAAGAGAAATCGATGAAGTTCCAGTGCGTTCCGCCACAGACGTAAGGCGTTTCTTCCAGTACGGGCAGGTAATGCTCCAGGTACTTCTGCTGATACTCGATGCTGAAATCGAAGGCGTTCGGTTGCAGCGAATGTATGCGCTTGTCAGAACCTGCACCGTATTCGCTGACAATCATGGGGTGCGAAGGAAACTTTTTGTGTTGTTCTGCCAGGAAGCGTTCGAAGCCTGTAAGGTTGCCTCCATACCAGCCTTGATACAGATTCCAGCCGACAATATCGGTAATATTGCCCAATCCTACCTCGTTGTAACTGTTGCTGCCGTGAAAGGCCATAGTGCTGACACGAGTGGAGTCTTCTTCTTTCAAGACTTTCTCCAGACGATTGGCGAGTGCCAGTGTCCGTTCCAGCACGGGTTTCAGTTCTTCTTCTTTTCTATAGCGGCGCTGGGTGACGAGTAATATCTCATTCATGTATCCCCAGGTGATGATGGAGGGGTGGTTATAGTGTTGGCGTATCATTTCCCGCAGATTGCTTTCGCAGTTTTCTGCGTAACCCGGAGTGTCGGGCACGATGTCGATGATGGGTATTTCTTCCCAGGCCAGCATGCCGAGTTTGTCGCACATTTCCAACAGGGCATCATCTTGCGGATAATGGGAGATGCGGATAAAGTTGGCGCCCATCTCTTTCATTAGCATCATGTCGCGGCGGTGCATCTCGTCCGTCAGTGCAACTCCGATGGGCTTTTGGTCCTGGTGGCGGCAAATGCCGCGTAACTTATAAGGCTTTCCGTTGAGGGAGAAGCCTGTCTTGCCATCGAAGCCAAACCAGCGGAAACCTATATGATGATTACTGCGGTCGAGGATGGCTTTTGTTTTTTTATCGCGCAGAATGCTTTCTACTCTGTAGAGATGAGGTGTCTCGGGTGTCCATAATCGGGGGGACATGATAGGGGCGGTTTCAGTATGAAAAGAGTATAATTCTCCACCTTTTATCTGGATAGACTGTTTCTGGGTTTGGGCAATACTTCCGTCGGGATTGTATACGATATGCTCCAGTTCAAGAGATGCTTTCTGTTCTGCATCGTTCTTTATCTCTCCGCGAATAAGTATCGTGCCTTTTTCTTCGGACACTTGCGGGGTACTGATGAATATCCCGTCCGAACCGTGGTTGGTCAGATGGAAATGCTGTTTGGAGACTGCTGTGAGCCATACATCCCGGTAGATGCCGCCAAAGAATGTAAAGTCGGCGGAGATAGGGGGGATATCCTGCCGGGCGTTGTCTACACGGATAGCGAGAGAGTTGGGAGAGTTGAACGAACAGAGCGAAGTGATATCGAATGTGCAGGCGGTATATCCGCCGTTATGTTCGCCTACTTCTTTACCGTTGATGTAGATGGCAGCGGCCTTGCTGGCTGCATCCAGTTTCAGGAATACCTGTTTGCCTTGCCAATGTTGCGGCAACGTCAGTGTACGGCGATACCAGCCTGTTCCCTGGTAATACTTTTTTTCGGTATATGCATCCGTATTCCATGTGTGCGGGAGATGTATGCTGTTCCACGCACTGTCGTCGTAAGCCGGAGAGGCTGCGGCCTCGCACTCACCTTTATGGAATTTCCAACCGTCGTTGATTGTCTTACTTTCATGCTGTGCGCAAACTGTTTGGGACAGGAACAGAATCATGGGTATCAGTATCCGGAGTTTCCGGGCTGGAAATGTTTTCTCTTTACTCATGGTATATTTATTGTTGATTTGTTAGCTGAGAAAGAAAGGAGGCAGTAACCAGGCCGGTTATGCCAGTTGCTGCCTCCAAACCTTCATTCAATCTTTCTACTTAATCCTTTGAAAACGAATCAAAAAAGCTGTCTTTTCTACCATCCGTAGTTCTGCGGAATACGTCCTTCGGCCAGTTCTATCACATTCTGATGAATAGGATAGAGATAGAGCTTGTCTGTCCATTGGCGGTTTTCCAGCTTCGTACGCGTATAGTAGGAGGTAGGTTCGCCCGGAGCTTTATCTTTCGAACCCTTCATATTCATTCCGTAGAAGCGTGTCTGGTCGCAACCTATTCTGCCTTCGTCACCGCAGACCATCCAGCGGCGAACGTCGAAGTAGCGTTGTCCTTCACAATAGAGTTCTACGTAGCGTTCGTGCTGGATGGCATCGAATTGTTTGTCATAATTGCCGATTACACCGGTCTTTATGCCGTTATCGTTCATGGTCTGGTAGCCTGGGATACCAGCACGTTCGCGTACTATGTCGATATACTTGATGATGTCCGCATTGCCCGGATCTATTTCATTGAGTGCTTCGGCATAGAACAGGTAGAACTCGGCCAAACGGTAGATGATGGAAACACGTTTCCAACTCTGTGTATCACCGCTGGCATGGTTCACAGTACGGTTCTTGAATTTGCCCAGCATGTATCCGCCTTTCACATTGTCACCGTTGGAGAGGTCGTTTCCGCCACCTGCTGAGAAGTCTACGACGTAGTTAGGATTGCTGTTCATCCATTTCTTGAACCAGCTTCTTCCTTGGTATACCACGCTTGCGTAGAAACGCGGTTCACGGTTGGCATACATGTTGGAGATATTCTGATCTGTCTTTTTGTCCTTATAGTCAGGATCATAACAACGGTTTTCTACAGCGCTGAATCCGGTTTCATCGTAACCACTGTTCGGATCATCGATATCGAGTCCATTGTCCATGAAGAACATATCTACAGCATCTTGAGACGGACCGATAGTGCCATAGCATGAGTTTACATCACGCGGGTTGGTACGTTTCTCCATCTTGTACTGGTCAGAGTAACTGTTGTTGGTACTGCACCACAGGATTTCTTCATTATACACCTGGAAAAGGTTGTATACCGAACGGTCGGGTTGCTCCACTCCGTTTGCCATCACGCGGTAGAGGGCGTGGTGTTGTGCTTCGGCATAGTCTATCAAGTCCTTTACACGGTCTCTGGCAGTCACCCATTTCTGCGGGTCCTTGCTCTGCGGGAAGATGTATTCGCCTTTGGAGTTTTGCAGTTTCTGCAATCCCTGGTAGTATTCGGAACCGTCGCCGCCGTTGAACAGTTTGGAGGCGGCATACATCCACAACTTGGCACGCAGTGCTTTGGCCACTACGATGGTGGGGCGTACCACTTCATTGGTGTTGAAATTGTATGCACCGTCTGCGTATGACGTGATGACTGATTCGGGCAGTTTGGACTGTGCGGGGTCGCAGAGGGGGGCCAATATGCCGTCGATGTGGTTCACCATTTCGTCCACCGTGGCACGGTCATAGTCCGTCACGTGCGGTTCGGCAGCGTCGTCTATCTCCGTCACGATACAGGCAGGACCGTAAAGTTCGAACATGGAGAAGTAATAATAGGCAATCATGAATCGGCATTCATCCTTCATACGGGCTATTTCTTCGGCTGTCAGCTTGTTGGTACTGGTAGGGTCGCCTACACCTCCGTCGTGGGCACGTTCAATGAAAATCATAGCCTGACGTATGTCCTTGTAGAAGGTGGCCCAGCGGTGATAGCTTCCGCTGGCTGCCGTGAAGCCCGCCATCATGACGTCGCGTGAACTGGCCTTTTCCGAAGCGATTTCACCGCAGAGGTTGGACCATGGGTTTTTGAAAGCATTGACTTCCGAACCGGTTTCGGAATATTCCATCAGATTGCGGTAGATAACTCCGTACCAGTTTCGCGTATAGGTTGCATTGTCCCAAACCTGATCGACTCCCAGGCTGGCGTTGAATTCGCCTGATATGTCGAGATAGTCTGAACAAGATGCTGTGCTGAATGCAAGGACGGCAGAGCCGACGGTTGCGTATAGTAAATTTTTCAGTTTCATATCGTTTATTAATTAGATGTTTAGAATGTAACTTCTGCTCCAAAAGTCCAGGTACTGGAGATGGGGTATTTGGCACCTGAGTTTGCATCACCCAGTTCCGGATCCCAATATTTCACGTCGTCCCAGGTCTTCAGGTTGGTGCCTTGTACGTAGAGGCGCAGGTTGGTGAGGCGTAATGACTTCAGTTGCTTCTTGTTGAACTGGTAACCGAATTCCACGTTCTTCAGACGGAGGAAACTTGCGTCACGATACCACCAGGTTCTCGGTTGCAGGTTGTGTGCAAAAGTATTGTTGCGCAAGCGTGGGTAGAGCACGTTGTCGTTGTAGGGATCGGATGCTTTCCAGCGGCTCATAGCCTCCATACGTGCGGAAGAAGCGTCCTTACCTTGGTTGAACGGCATGAAGTTGGATGCCTTGCTCATCAGGTTGATGGAACAGCCCGTCACACCCTGGAAGAAGATGCCGGCGAAGAATCCTTTCCATTCGGCGTTCAGTGAAAGACCATATACGCTGCGCGGGGTCTTGTCCAGATGGCCGTTACGGTAGGTTTTGTCATCGTCATTGATGACGCCGTCATTGTTCAAGTCGCGGTACTTGATGTCGCCGGGTGCTACGGCTGCTCCCGGATCGGCTACACTGGATTTCAGTTGGTAGCTTTCGGCGCCGCTCACAGGGTCTACAGTGATGTTGAAATCATCGGGTGTATAGAGCCCATCAGCGATGTAGAGGAAAGGAGTCCACAATGACATACCCGTGAGATCCTGGTAACTGTATTTATGTCTGATTTCATCCGTTTCCACAATCTTGTTCTTCGCATACGTGTAGTTGGCACGGAACGTCAGGTTCAGATTGCCTACGTGTTGCTTGAAGGTCAAACTTCCGTCAACACCCTTGTTGCTCACGATACCATAGTTCTGGGTGGGGTTGGATTGCAGACCGCTCATTGAGGGAACCGTGTTACGGGTAATCAAGATGTCCTTACGACGGTTGGAGAAGTAGTCCATGGAGAGGTCAAGTTGTCCGTTCAGCAGGCCGAGATCGAAACCGAAGTTGGTTTTGTCCTCAATCTCCCAGCGTAGGTTGGCGTAGTAGGCGCGGTTTTCGCTCAATCCGCCGAACCAGTTCTGTGCATTACCGTTTGATATGCCTGATATACCCAGGTTGAGGCCACCGGCATCGGTGTTCATCGCTTCCTGATAGGGGAAACGGGTTTCGCCCAACTGGTCGTTACCGGTACGTCCGTAGGATGCACGCAGTTTCAAGGTACTGATTACTTTCTGTATAGGTTCGAAGAACTTCTCGTGACTCACGTACCAGGCTCCACCCACAGCGGGGAAGATACCCCAACGGTGACCCGGGGCGAAGTTCTCACTACCTGTCATACCGAAGCTACCTTCGATGGTGTAACGGTTGTCGTAAGTGTAAGAACCACGACCCACGATGCTCTGCTTGCGATAAGGAAGCAGGTTGAGACCACCGACGTTCTGCTTCTGGGTTTCCTTCTGGTTGTACAGCAGCAAACCCGTAACATCGTGTTTGTCGCTAAAGTTACGCTTGTAGTTGAAGGATGCCTCAATGTAGATCTTCTTGTTACCGCCGGATGAACCACTTGAGGGGTTGCTCAGTGCTGATCCGGATTCCAGAGCTTTGAATATCAGGTTGCCATCGGCGTCGCGTCCGGTAGCCGTAAAGGTAGCGGGCGACATGGTGCGGTTGACATACTGGTTGGAGTTGGCATCAAAACTGACACTACCTCTTACAGAAAGTCCCTTCGTAATGAAGTCCAGGTCTTGTTCCAACAATACCTTGCTTTGGAATGTGGCATCCCAACTCTTGCTGTAACCACTGAAGTAGAGGAAGTTGTAAGGGTTCTGACGGAGGCCCGAATTGTCATAGTTGGGGTGCTGTGCTGCTGAACCGTCAGAATAAATCTGCGGATAGAGATGCACAGGTTGCAATGTCATACCACCGAAGATGTCACCGGCCGTTTTGGAGGGAGCCGTACGGTTGATGTACTGTCCGGACATATCCACAGACATACGGGTGGTCTTGCTCAGTTCGAAGTCAATGTTGGAACGCAGGTTGTAACGGTCGAAACTGATGTTTGAATCGTAGTCGGCGTTCTTCTTCTCTTTATATACACCGTCTTGCGTATAGTAGGCACCCGATACGAAGAAGCGTACGCGGTCGCCACCACCACGGAAGTTGATAGTGTAGCGTTGGCTGCTGGTGTGGTCGCGCAGCATGCTCATCCAGTCTGCATCCGGATAGAGGTCGGGGTCTATGCTGCTGCGGTATTTTTCCAGGTCAGCATCGCTCACCGGTGCTGTGTAATTGGCGCGCGGGTTGCCGTTGCTGTTCCAGTCTGCCTCGTTGTATAAGCTCAAATAGTCATAAGAACTCATGAGGTTGGGCAGGCGGAGCGGCGTGGAGTAGCCGTATTCGGCTGACATGCTGACAACCGTCTTCTGTGATTTACCACGTTTGGAAGTAATCAATACTACACCGTTGGCACCTTCGGCACCATATACGGCTGTCGCGGCGGCATCCTTCAGAATAGAGAATGTCTCGATTTCATCTACGTCAATATCATTCATTTTACGGGGCACACCGTCTACCAGTACCAGTGGGTCTGTTCCACCGGCATACGAGCTGATACCGCGGATAAAGAACTGCGCATCGTCCCAACCCGGTTCACCCGAACGCTGTACGGCAATCAGACCGGACAGTTTACCGGCGATGTTGTTGGTAAGGTTGGCACTCTTGACACTCAATTGAGCCGGTCCTACGGTTGACATGGAGCTTACTACGCTTTCTTTCTTCTGCTTACCGTAACCCACAACCACTACTTCTTCCGTAGCGATGGCATCCATCTCCATTCGGAGGTTAAAAGTGGTCTCGTCGGCTTTCACTCTGTGATCTACACTAACGAATCCGATATAGCTGAATTCCAGTACTTCGCCGGGAGCTGCTTCGATGGAGTATCGTCCCTCGACGTCACTGATGACACCGCGGTTGGTGGTACCTTGCACCCTGACGGTGGCACCAATAATGGGGTCACCATTGGAATCGGTCAACAAACCGCTGATGCGTTGTTTTTGTTGCTGTACGGTTTCAATACCGTTGGCTTCGTCAGCAGCGCTGGCGCGTAGAGTGGCAGGTTGTGCTACCAAACCAAGGGCAAACATGGCTGCTATATAATATCTTTTTTTCATATATCTATACTTAATTGTTTATCTATACTTTAAGGAAGTTGGTCATTCGCCCATTTCGTACAAGGGGAGCTCGTCCAAGGCCTTTATCCAGAGTCCGTTCGGATTGGTGCTGGTTTCTACAGTCATCACCATGTATTTGCCGGATGGCCAAGTATCGTTGGCGTTGAAGTTACCGTCACTGGCGTATTTGATATAGTTGCCACCTTCTTTTGCACTATATGCTCCGGGGCCTTTCCATTCCAATCCCCATCCTTTCTGTCCGAAGAACTTGAAGTTGACGCCATTTACGTTTTGTCCTACAAGCATTATCAGTTCATACTTGGTGTCGGTGAGCGGAACCAGGTTGAATGCTTTGCCCGTGTTCCAGTTAATGTTGTTCTGAGCGTATGATGGGAATCCTATCTTATCGTTACCAATCACCCACATGGCAGTGGCATTCTGTGTGCTTGATGAAGAAGCGTTTTCCAACTGTTCCATCATGATTGCTTTCATACCTTTATCCAGCGTGAGTTTGTACTTACCGTCTCTTCCGCGGAAGTGGAGCAGAGTTTCGTCTTCATTTACGAGGTCAAACCAGGTAGGGTTCTTCCAAAGCTCGGCATACTCTTCTTTGATGCCGCTGATTTTGATGATGTCGTCCTTCTTGAATTCGGTTTCAACGTAGAATACATTGCCCGATCCGTCGAATTCCATAAACTTGTTCTGTGTGTCGAAGCGTATACCGAATTTCGGGAATGGGGCACCTTCAAAAGTCAGGGTGTTGAATGTAATTTCATACTTGCCGTCTTCATCATAACCTGTGGTTTCAAAGCCGATGTCTTTGGTAGCATTAAGGGCAATCTTGCCATTATCCATACCGAAGAGCAAGTCGTTTCCTTGCAGGTAGGGGTTGTCTGTTCCGTCAGAATAGGCCGGTGCTATGATAGATGCTTCCATGTCGGCCGGGAAAGCTTCACGTGCTTTGTATTCATACTCTTTGCCGGGAACAGGAGTCATGGTGTATTCTTTGCCATTGGCAGCCACCAACTTTAATGATTGGTACTTGGGCCGTTCGATAGCAACGGTCATTTCCTTACTGTCGTTGCTGAAACGCTCGTTCTGGATACGCAATATAACCTTTGCATCTCCGTCAGGTGTGTTTTTCTGGTAGGGAGCCAGTACTTTACCGCTGTACTTTCCTTCGGATACCATTTCTTCTCCATAGTAGAGTTGAACCTTGGCCTGATTGATTTTCACGCCTCCGCTTTTCACCTCGAAGTCGAAGGTGATGCTATCGCCCATGTAAGCTTTTTCACTGCCTACAAAGGATACGATAGTCGAGCTGCCGTGATCATCGAACTGGTCAATCTCATCTTTGCACGATGTCATGCCTATAAGGCTGAGTACCATCATGCCGAGCAAAAATCGATTTCTCATAATCTATAAATTTAAAATTAAAAAAAGTGATGTATTATATTTAAGTCTCTGTTATTTCCATTTGAAAGAGTTTACCGAGCGCGGCTGTAGGGTACAGTTTGCCGAGTGCTTCTTGCCTGCGGCATCGGGGGCGGTGAGCACGATACTCTTGGCCGAACTACTTTTATTGATGATGACAAAGGCATAGCTCCCGTCCGTGTTTTTGAAAGCGCTGTAGGCAATGTCATTGTCAGTGTATCCGCTTGTCCCGATTCGTACGGCATCGGGCTTTACCACTGCTGAGAGGTGACAGATCATGTAGTAGTGCGAATTCATGTAAATGGTCTTCAAGTCGCTCATGTTCAGGTCTACGGCTCCGAAGCAGGTTTGGCATCCGCCGGGACGGTTAGGTTGTCCGCCGTTGTTGCTGGGTACGGCTCCGTTGAAGTCTGTCTCCAGCATCAGGTTCCAGATGGTCACTGCGCTGCAATAGTTGTTGATGGTGCCTATGCCGATGCTTTCCATATTAGAAAGTAGAGTTTTGGACAAGTCGTGGCCGTTATTCCAAGTACCGATGGATGATTCGGTAAAGATCAGGTCCTTCTCGGGGGCACGCTGGTAGACGTTGAGCAGTTCGCTGCGGTTGCCTCCATAGTCGTGGTAGGCGGCTCCGGTCAGGTACTTGGCTGCTTCGGGATCGTCGTATATCTGGTAGGGATAACCATTCTGATCGCCTTTGTTGTCGTAGTTGTAGTTGTGGTCGTAGGCGTAGATTCTGGTGGAAAGTCCGGCAGCCTCGAAGGCGGGGCCTAGCACTTTCACGAAGTCACGCTGCTCTTTCCATTCCATTACCAGCGAGGCCGAGTTCTTGTTGTTGAGGGGCTCGTTCTGTATGGTGACGGCGTTGATGGGGATGCCGGCTGCCTGGAATGCTTGTACCCATTTCACGAAGTAGGTGGCATAGTCGGCATAGTATTCGGGTTTCAGCTGCCCGGCGGTGTATTCCCGGTTTTGGTAGACAGGGTATTTCTGATAGTCTTTCATCCATAGGGGGCAGGTCCAGGGTGAAGCCAGTATGCGGATATTCGGGTTGATGGCTATGATTTCCTTTAATGTAGGTATCACGTAATCTGTTTCTTCCGAAGTCAGGGCGAAGTTCTCTATACCCGGTGTGTCTTTTTGCAGCTATTGTCTTTCTAATCCCTACATCGCTCGTTGCAGCCGAGTTG
>ENA-UPWS01002196-UPWS01002196.1-human-gut-metagenome-genome-assembly--contig:-NODE-2196-length-9967-cov-3.471891_pt1 | contig 9967 bp, 8 predicted proteins | sample MGYA00250054_ERZ773384 | MGnify/ENA primary metagenome ERZ773384 (study PRJEB29103, sample SAMN06111979) | human gut metagenome | biome: human gut; feature: ankylosing spondylitis patient; material... | reverse complement strand
TTGTCCACACCGTTTGCCAGTTCTGCGCGTTCAGCGTTCAGCCGGGTAAGCACCGCGGAAATATCAGAAGTCTGCCGGGCGCTTATCATCGCGGTGGCGGTGGCGCTGGTGCAGTTTGCCCATGTACCCGTTTTGCAGCGGCTGGCCCGGTTTTATATCTGGGTCATCCGCGGCACGCCCGTGCTGGTGCAGCTGTTCGTTGTGTTCTACGGCCTGCCCGGCGTCGGCATCCTGATTGAGCCGTTCCCCGCGGCGGTGCTCGTCTTTTCCATCAACGAGGGCGCGTACTGCGCCGAGACCATCCGCGCCGCGCTGGAATCCGTGCCCAAAGGCCAGATGGAGGCGGGGCAGTGCGTCGGCATGAGCTACTTACAGATCATCCGCCGCATCATCCTGCCGCAGGCGCTGCGCACGGCCTTCCCCACGCTGGCCAGTACGCTGATCGCCATGGTCAAGGATACCTCGCTGGCCGCGAACATCACCGTGACCGAAATGTTCATGACGACCCAGCGCATTGTGGCCCGCACCTATGAGCCGCTGGCCCTCTACATTGAGGTCGGTCTGGTTTACCTGCTGTTCTGCACCGTGCTGACCCGCCTGCAGGCCGTCGGCGAGCGGTACCTCAACAGCAAGGGCGCGCAAAGGAGCTGAACTATGCTGCAAATCAGAAATCTGCGCAAGTCCTTTGGCGATTTGCAGGTGCTCAAGAGCATCGATCTGGACGTGAACAAGGGCGACGTCGTCGCCATTTTAGGCCCGAGCGGCAGCGGAAAAACAACGATGCTGCGCTGCCTGAACTTTTTGGAAAAGTCCGACGCCGGCACGATGCTGTTTGACGACCAGCGCGTAGACCTGGCCCGCGTCACCCACGCCGAGGCCAACGCCCTGCGCCGCCGCACGGGGTTTGTCTTTCAAAGCTACAACCTGTTTGCCAACAAAACCGCGCTGCAAAACGTGACCGAGGGGCTTATCATCGCGCGCAAAATGCCGCGCCGCCGGGCCGAGGAGATCGCCCGCGCCGCGCTGGTCAAGGTCGGCATGGATGACCGCGCCGACTACTACCCCAGCCAGCTTTCCGGCGGACAGCAGCAGCGCGTGGCGAGTGCCCGCGCCATTGCCGCCGACCCGGAGATCATCTATTTCGACGAGCCTACGTCCGCTTTGGACCCCGAGCTGACCGGCGAGGTGCTGGCCGTCATGCGCAGCCTGGCCGGGGAAGGCCGCACGATGCTGGTCGTGACCCACGAGATGGATTTTGCCCGCCACGCGGCCAACCGCGTGGTGTTCATGGAGCAGGGCGTCATTGTGGAGCAGAACACCGCCGAGGCGTTCTTCAACGACCCGCAGCAGCCCCGCACCAAAGAATTTTTGCAGACCTACAAGCAAAGGAGCCTATTGTAATGAAGAACCTGACCAAGCTGACCGCCCTGACCCTGACCGCCGCGCTGGCCCTGACCGCCTGCGGCAGCAGCGCCGCCACCGCGCCCGCAGCGGAATCCGCCGCCGGGAGCACCGCCGAGGCCGCGTCCGGCGACCTGTTGAGCGAGATCCAGGCCAAGGGTACCATCACGGTTGCGATGGAGGGCACATGGGCACCCTGGACCTACCACGATGAAAACGACAACCTCGTCGGCTACGACGTCGAGGTCGCCACCGAAATCGCGAAGAAGCTGGGCGTTGAGCCGCAGTTTGTCGAGGGCGAGTGGGACGGCCTGCTGGCCGGTCTGGACGCGGGCCGCTATGACATCATGGTCAACGGCGTGGACATCACCCCCGAACGCGCCGAAAAATACGACTTCTCGACGCCCTACGCCTTCAACCGCACCGCCGTCATCACCAAGGCCGACGATGACAGCATCAACACGCTGGAGGACCTGAAGGGCAAAAAGACCGCAAACACGATCTCCAGCACCTACGCCGAGCTGGCCGAGCAGTACGGCGCGACGGTGACGGGCGTTGACGACCTGAACCAGACGTTTGAGCTGCTGTTGAGCGGGCGCATCGACGCGACGCTGAACGCCGAGATGACCTTCTACGATTACACGAAGGAGCACCCCGACGCGAATGTGAAGATCGCCGTGCTGACCGACGATGCGAATCAGATCGCCATCCCGATGCGCAAGGGCGACGAGACTGCCGCTCTGCGCACGGCCATTGATGCCGCCATTGACGAGCTGCGCGCCGATGGCACGCTGAAGGCATTGAGCGAAAAATACTTTGGCCGCGATATTTCTACGGAAGAATAACCTTTGTAAAAAATATAGAAGGGGCTGCTGCACACGCAACAGCCCCTTTTGTTTTTGGGGAAATTATACCTTGCGAAGGATGCCGTCGGTCAATTCGACGTTGTCGCCTTCCTCCATTCCGCCGCGGCGCAGCGCTTCGTCGGGGTAGGGGAGCACGCGCCGTGTGCCGTCAGCACCTTCCAGCACTACGTCAACCAGAATCGGCTGGTCGGCGGGCGGCTCCTCGCAGCCGTACATCTGTTCCTCAATGCGGAAAATTTTGTATTTCATGCGGCTTCACGCTCTTTCCGGGGCGGTGGGGCCTGTCTCCACGGCCTCGATTTCTTTGATCAACATCTCATGGCCCTGCAAAAGATGGGTGCGCGGGCTCTGGCAGTGGGGGCAGGTGCGGCCAAACTGCACGGTGGGGTACTGTTGGCCGCAGTCCTCGCACACGGTCACGGCGGGGATGGTCTCCACGGTCAGCACCGCGCCGGGCAAAAGCTCCGATTTCGCCGCCGCCCACTTCCAGCAGTCCTGCAGGTAGCTCTCCACCACGCCGGAGACCTCGCCCAGCTGCAGCGTCACGCGCCGGATGCGCGTCACATCGTTCTGCCGGGCCACGTCCTCCACCGTGCGGATGATGTGGAATACAATGCCAAGCTCGTGCATTACTTCTCCTTCTTGGCAAAGCGGATCTTGATTTCGCGCTTCGCCATGTAGGGCAGAATGGCCTTGAACTTGTCCTCGCTCCTGACCATCTTGCTGCACTCGGGCAGGTCGCGGTACAGGCGGATGGCATCAAACTCGCACTTTGTCGTGCAGACGCCGCAGCCAATGCACTTGTTCGGGTCCACAACGCTGGCACCGCAGCCCAGACAGCGCGCTGTCTCGATTTTGACCTGATCCTCGGTCAGCGTCAGGTGTGCGTCGCGGAAGGAACGGTGCGCGTCAATGCCCGCATCCAGCGCGGCGGACTGGCGCGGTGCGCGGTCATACTCGCCCAGCGCCAAATTCGACTTGTCCAGCTCGTGGAAGTCGCGGCGGTTGCGGCCAATCGTCAGGCTTGTGTTGGGCTGCACAAAGCGGTGGATGGAAATTGCCCCCTGCTTGCCCGCAGCAATCGCGTCAATGGCAAACCGCGGCCCAGTGCAGACGTCGCCGCCGACGAAAATGTCCGGCTGGGCGGTCTGGTAGGTCAGCGCGTCGGCCACAGCGCCCTGGCCGCGGCCCAGCTGCACGGCCTCGCCGTTGAGCAAATCGCCCCACTCGATGCACTGGCCGATGCTTAAAACAACGTTGTCGCACGGCAGGGTGATGGTATCGTTTTCATCGTAGGTGGGCGCAAAACGGCCCTCCGCGTTGTAAAGGCCGGTGCACTTTTTCAGCACGACGGCGGTCACATGGCCGTTCTCGGAGAGGAACTCCTTCGGGCCGTAGCCGCAGGTGATTTTGGTGCCCTCCTCCTCGGCCTCGGCAATTTCCTCCGGTGAGGCCGGCATCTTGTCCCGCGGCTCCAGACAGACCATCGTCACGCCGTCGGAACCGCAGCGCAGAGACACGCGCGCCGCATCAATGGCAACGTTGCCGCCGCCGATGACGACGGTCTTTCCGGTCATTTTGCGGCTCTCGTCACCGCCGACGGTGCGCAGCAGGTGGACGGCGGTCTCGATACCCGCGGCGTCCTCGCCGGGCACACCGGCCCGGCGCCCGCCCTGGCAGCCGATGGCGATATAGAACGCCCGGTAGCCCTGTCGGCGCAGCTCGGCCAGCGTGACGTCTTTGCCGACCTCGACACCGCAGCGGATGTCAACGCCCAGCTCCCGCAGAATGTCGATCTCGGCGTCAATGACGTTTTTCTCGAGCTTGAACGAAGGGATTCCGTAGCGCAGCATGCCGCCGGGACGCTCGTTTTTCTCAAATACGGTGGGCTTGTAGCCCTGCACTGCCAGAAAATAGGCGCAGGACAGACCCGCGGGGCCGCCGCCGATGATGGCGATCTTCTGCGGCCACGGGCCCTGCAGCGACGGTTGGACAACGTCGGGCACGTAGCGGTGCGCGGCGTTCAGGTCCTGCTCGGCAATGAACTTCTTGACGGCGTCGATGGCCACAGCCTGATCCACGGTGCCGCGGGTGCAGGCGTCCTCGCACCGGCGGTTGCAGACGCGCCCGCAGACGGCGGGGAAGGGGTTCTCCTTTTTAATCAGCGCCAGCGCGTCGCGGTAGCGGCCCTGCGCGGCCATTTTCAGGTAGCCCTGCACGGCAATGTGCGCGGGGCAGGCCGTCTTGCAGGGGGCCGTGCCGGTGTCATAGCAGTTGATGCGGTTCTTGTCGCGGTAGTCGATGGCCCACTTGTCGGGGCCCCACTTCACGGCGTCGGGCAGCTCCTGCTTCGGGTAGGTGATGGGGCCGTCCTTCGTGCAGAGCTTCTGGCCCAGCTTGACCGCGCCCGCGGGGCAGTACTCCACACAGCGCCCGCAGGCCACGCAGTTCTCCGGCTCGACACGCGCCACGTAGGCCGAGCGGCTCATGTTCGGCGTGTTGAACAGCTGGCTTGTGCGCAGCGCATTGCAGACGTTGACGTTGCAGTTGCAGATGGCAAAAATCTTGTTCTCGCCGTCGATGTTCGTGATTTGGTGCACAAAGCCGTTGTCCTCGGCCTTCTGCAGGATCTGCATGACCTCATCGTAGGTCACGTAATGCCCCTTGTTGGTCTCGACGAGGTAGTCGGCCATATCGCCCACGCCGATGCACCAGTCGTCGGGGTCGTCGCCGCAGCCCTCGCCCATGGCGGCGCGGGACATACGGCAGCTGCACGGACCGGCGGCATACTTGCCGTCGTACTTTTTCAGCCAGTGAGAGATGTGCTCAATGTCGGCGGACCGATTCTCGGTCTCGATGGCTTTTTCAACCGGGATGACGTGCATACCGATGCCTGCGCCGCCCGGGGGCACCATGGCGGTGATGTGCTCCAGCGGCAGAAACGTCATCCGCTCAAAGAAGGCTGTCACCTCGGGGTGGTCGGCGATCTGCTGCTTGTTCATGTTGAAGAACTCTGCGCTGCCGGGCACGAACATCGGCAGGATGTACTGCTTTTCGCGGCGGGGATTCTCCCAGTTGTACTCCAGCAGACCGACGACGGCCATCTGCTGCAAAAGCGGCTCCAGCTCCCCGGCAGGCTTGCCCGTGGCCTTGATCAGCTCGTGCAGGGTCATGGGCTTGCGGACCTTCATTTTTAAGGCAACGTCCGCCATCTCGTCGGTCACGATGGACGCCAAGCCCCAGTATTCGGGGTCATCCTTCGTCAGAATGCCCTTTTTGGCCGGGATGCGGTCCGTGATCATCTGGCCCAGCCTGGCAATTTTCTCACGGTACGGCTCGTCCCTCGGAATCTCGAAGGGCAGCCTGCTCTCATCCAGCGGGAACGCAGTGGGTTTGCTCATGGTGTGCTCCTTTTTGTGCCGTTGCTCCGTTTTTTGCACAGTAGGGGCCGGGCATGCCCGGCCCGGTTGTAAATGGCGGACGGGCGATTGCGGCAAGGCCGCGGGCCGCACATGTGCGGCCCCTACAACGCGGCTGGATTATTTACGCCTGCCACGCCCGGACCTGCTCTTTTAGCCAATCGGCCCATTCGTCAATGCCCTCGCCCGTCCGGGCGCAGATCGGGATGACCCTTGCGTTCGGGTTGCGCAGGGCCGCATACTCGCGGCATTTGTCCATGTCAAAGTCAAAATACGGCAGAACGTCGATTTTGTTGACAAGAACGACGTCGCAGACCTGGAACATCAGCGGATATTTCAGCGGCTTGTCGTGACCCTCGGGGACCGACAAAATCATGGCGTTCTTCACCGCGCCGGTGTCGAACTCGGCAGGGCAGACAAGGTTGCCGACGTTTTCCAGAATCACCAAATCGAGACCCTCGGTGCCCAGCCCGGCCAGTCCCTGCCGGGTCATCTCGGCGTCCAGATGGCACATGCCGCCGGTGTGCAGCTGAATGGCCTTGGCGCCGGTCTCGGCAATGGCGCGGGCGTCCACGTCGGAGTCGATGTCGGCCTCCATCACGCCGATGCGCAGCTCATTTTGCAGCGCAGCAATCGTGCGGCGCAGTGTCGTGGTTTTGCCGGACCCCGGCGCACTCATTAAATTCAGCAGAAAGATTTTTTCCTGCTTCAGCTCAGCCCGCAGCGCGGCGGCCTGCTCGTCGTTGGAGGCAAAGATGCTCTGCTTGACCTCGAGAATTTTCACGTTGTCCATGGGGTGCTCCTTATAAATTGGTATACAGTCTCTGCTAACATTTTAACATCGTGTCAAAAAAACCGCAATCGACGAATATGACAAAGAATTGACGAAAGAACGGGCAGGTTGACGAAAAGAGCGCGTAAACTCATTAGCGGCAGATGCCGCGAACTGGCGGCGGGGTGTGGGCACCCCGCCCTACGTATAACGGGGAAAGTGGAACGTAGGGCGGCATGCCCACATGCCGCCGTGGCCGTGTGCGAAAGCAGGGACCTGCCGGTTTGTGGTTAGTCCGGTTTTATAAAATGCTCTACCACCATCCGCTGCGCCTCCGGCGTAAACAGCAGCACTGAATACGGCGTGCCGCGGGCGCTGACCTTGTCCTCGCTGCGCAGACCGGCGTCCACACCGGCAGGGGTCGGCACGTAGTAAAAGCCCTTCGTCGGCAGACGCTCCATGCCGATGAGCCGCTGCGCCAGCAGCCACTCGTCGATCTCCTTGATGGTCGGTGCCTTCACATCCGGGTCACCGGCGGCCTCGATCAGCGCGGCCTTCAGCTCCGCGCCGGTATAGCTGTCCTGATAGTTGAAGCTGCGCGCGTCCTCTGCCGTCAGGTAAAACGCGGGGCGCTCGGCCTTCGGCGGCTTTTTCTTCTTCTCGGACGGCAGCGGCTTTTCCGGCTCCGGTGCGGGCGGGTCCAGGCTCAAAACGGCGTCGGGGTGGTCGGCGCGGTAGGCGTCAATGACCGCAAAGAACGCGGCACCGTACTTTTCATACTTGCGCTCACCCATGCCGTAGATGCCCAGCATATCCTCCGCGCGGCGCGGCGCGCGCAGGCACATATCCACCAGCGACTTGTCACCGAACACGACGTAGGGCGGCAGTCCCTCGCGCTGGGCGGTATCGAACCGCAGCTGGCGCAGCTGGTTGAACAGCTCCAGTCCGGCGCTCGTCAGCGCGTCCATCGGGCTGCGGCGCTTCGGCTTCGGTGCGCGGGCCTGCTCCGGCTCACGCTGCGGCGGCAGCTTGACCAGCACCTGCCCGCCAGCCTTCAGCGGGGCAATATCCCCGATGTGCAGCACGGCGTACTGGTCGTCGCTCTGCACCAAATATCCATCCTCCAGCAGCTGGGCCAGCAGGCGTTCCAGCGTCTCGCGCGGGGTGTCCTTCATCCGGCCGTAGCTCTTGAAGCGCTCGGCTCCCAGCTCCCGCAGACGCGCACGGTTCGCGCCTTGTAAAGTGCCGAACAAAATCGCTTTGCCGTACCGCCCGCGCAGCTCGGCCACGCAGTTGATCATCCACTTGGCGGCGTCGGTCATATCGACCTCGTCAAAATCGTTGTTGCAGCTGCCGCAGTTGCCGCACGGCGCGGTGGGATGCTCACCGAAATAGGCCAGAATGTAGTTGCGCAGGCACTCCGTCGTCTGGCAGTAGCGCTCCATCGTCTGCAGGCGCTGCAGGTCGCGCTGGCGCAAAAGGTCGGCCTCCTCGTCGTCCATCTCGGCAAAATCCTTTTTGTCCAGCAGGAATTTGTTGATGATGACGTCCTGCGCCGAAAAAAGCAGCACGCACTGCGACGGCAGCCCGTCACGCCCGGCACGGCCCGCCTCCTGGTAATAATTCTCCATGCTCTGGGGCATGTTGTAGTGCAGCACGAACCGCACGTTGGACTTGTCAATGCCCATGCCAAAGGCGTTCGTCGCCACAATGACCGGCGCGGTGTCGTAGATGAAGTCGTTCTGATTTTTGCGGCGTGCTTCGGCGGGCAGGCCTGCGTGGTACTTTGTGGCCGCAAAGCCGTATTCGGTCAGAAGCTCCTGCAGCTTGTCCACATTCTTGCGGGTGGCGCAGTAGATGATGCCGCTCTCGCCGGGGTGGTCACGCAGATATTGGATGACAAAATCGTCCTTGCGGCGGGTGCGCTCGACCTGAAAGTAGAGGTTGGGCCGGTCAAAGCCGGTCACAAGCACCTTCGGGTCGTGGAGCCGCAGTGTGCAGACAATGTCGTCCTTGACCTCCCGCGTGGCCGTGGCCGTGAACGCCGACACGATGGGGCGGCGGGGCAGACTGTCGATGAAGTCGAGGATCTTTAAGTAGCTCGGGCGGAAATCCTGTCCCCACTGGCTGATGCAGTGCGCCTCATCCACCGTGACCATCGAGATGTCCGCCCCCGCGGCAAAACTGCGGAACACCGGGCTTTCCAGCCGTTCGGGCGCGACGTAGACGAGCTTGTAGCTGCCCTCTGCGGCCAGGTCCAGCGCGCGGGCGATCTGTGTCTCGGTCAGCGACGAGTTGATAAACGCCGCATGGATGCCCGCTGCGTTCAGCCCCTTGACCTGGTCCTGCATCAGCGAGATCAGCGGCGAGATAACGAGCGTCAGCCCCGGCAGCAGCAGGGCAGGGACCTGATAGCAGAGCGACTTGCCCGCGCCGGTTGGCATGATGGCCAGCGCGTCCCGCCCGGCCAGAAGGGCGCTGACGATCTCCTCCTGCCCGGGGCGGAAGGAGTCGTAGCCGAAATATCGTTTTAACGCTTCACGCGGAGTCATGAAGGGCCTCCTGAACTTTTTCTTCCATTATACCACATCCGCACCCCTGCGGCCAGAGAAACGCGCACTTTACACCGCGCACCGTCTGCGGTATACTGGTAGCAAATCAAAAAACAGGAGTTGTCGCTATGATTCTGGATATTGTTGTGGACGTACAAAAGGACTTTATCACGGGTGCGCTGGCGAACCCCCAGGCACAGGCCAACGTGGCCCACCTGGCCGAGACCGTTAAGGCCCATGCCCGGGCCGGGCACTGGCTGTTCCTGACGCGGGACACCCACCCCGACAACTACCTTGCCACGCGGGAGGGACGCCACCTGCCTGTGGAGCACTGCATCGAGGGCGAGGACGGCTGGAACTTTGCGCCCGAGCTGGAGAACGCGCTGGACGGTACCGAGCCCGAGGTCTGCCACATCGTCAACAAGCCGACCTTCGGCAGCTATATGCTGCCGAGCGAGATCCTCGACGAGCTGATGGCCCACAACAAGGCCGTGGACGACATTGAAAAGATCGTCATCTACGGCTACTGCACCGACATCTGCGTCATCAGCAACGCCATGGTGCTGCGCGCGGCCTTCCCGGAGACGGAAATCGAAATCCTGTCCGACTGCTGCGCCGGGGTCACGCCCCAGTCCCACCAAACGGCGCTGGACGCCATGCGGGCGTGCCAGTTCACAATCGTATAAAGCGTATAAAGGCAAAATTGAAACCGACGCACTCTTGCGTTTCTCGCTGCATTGTGTTATACTTTACACCGTAAAACTGAATACGACAGCAGGTGCCTTTTTATGCCGCCGTTCGGCGCATGGGAAAGGGTAAAAGGGAAGCGGGTGCAGATCCCGCACGATCTCGTCACTGTGATAAGGGAGCCTGCCGCCAGGGTGCATTTGCACCGGTCACTGGGTTTTGACCCGGGAAGGCGGCGGCAGGCGTTGAGCTTTCAGCCAGGAAACCTGC
>ENA-UPWS01002190-UPWS01002190.1-human-gut-metagenome-genome-assembly--contig:-NODE-2190-length-9995-cov-4.433152_pt1 | contig 9995 bp, 10 predicted proteins | sample MGYA00250054_ERZ773384 | MGnify/ENA primary metagenome ERZ773384 (study PRJEB29103, sample SAMN06111979) | human gut metagenome | biome: human gut; feature: ankylosing spondylitis patient; material... | reverse complement strand
AGCTATGCGGGCGTAATTGAGGCGCTTTCGGGCGCGCCGTTCGACGTGCGGTTCATCAGCTTTGACGACCTGCGCGCAGACGCCCATGTGCTGGACGGCGTGGACGTGCTCATCAATGTGGGCGACGGCGACACGGCCCACACTGGTGGCCGCGAGTGGGAGGACCCGGCTGTGGCGGCGACTGTGCGCGGCTTTGTGTACAACGGCGGCGGCTTGATCGGTGTGGGCGAGCCCGCGGGCCATCAGTACGAGGGGCATTATCTGCAGCTGGCTGGTGTGCTGGGCGTGGAGAAGGAGACGGGCTTCACGCTGGGCTACGACAAATACAACTGGGACGAGCATCCCGGCCACTTCATTCTGGAGGACTGCACGAAGCCGGTGGATTTTGGCGAGGGCAAGAAGAGCATCTACGCGCTCCCGGGTACAGAGATCTTGGTGCAGCGTGAAAAAGAGGTGCAGATGGCGGTGCACGCGTTTGGCAGGGGCCGGGCGGTGTACATCAGCGGCCTGCCGTACAGCTTTGAGAACAGCCGTGTTTTATACCGCAGCATCCTGTGGAGCGCCCACGACGAAGAAAGCCTGCACAAATGGTTCAGCAGTAATTTCAACGTGGAGGTACACGCCTATGTGAAGAACGGTAAGTACTGCGTTGTGAACAACACCTATGAGCCGCAGAGCACCGTTGTCTACAAGGGCGATGGCTCCAGTTTTGCGCTGGATATGGCGGCCAACGAGATCAAATGGTACGAGATTTGAAATTATGTGGGGAGTAATTTATGGATATTCAGACGATTAAGGAGCAGATTTGCGATGTCTGCCACAAGATGTGGCAGCTTGGCTGGGTAGCGGCCAACGACGGCAACGTGAGCGCGAAACTGGAGGACGGAACGTTTCTGGCGACGCCCACGGGCATGAGCAAGAGCTTCATCACACCGGAAAAGCTCATCCGCATCGACGCACGGGGCAATGTACTGGAGGCGGCCGAAGGGCTGCGCCCGTCCAGCGAGATCAAAATGCATCTGCGCTGCTATGAAAAGCGGGATGACGTGTGGAGCGTCATCCACGCGCACCCGCCCGGGGCCACGGGCTTTGCCGTTGCGCATCGCAGCATGGACATGTACAACATGATCGAGGACGTGGCGGCCATCGGCAGCGTGCCGCTGACACCCTACGGCACGCCCAGCACAAGCGAGGTGCCGGACGCCATCGAGCCGTATCTGGAGGAGCACGATGTGATGCTGCTGGAAAATCACGGCGCGCTGGCCGTGGGCGGTGACGTGGTGACGGCGTTCTACCGTATGGAAAGCCTGGAGCTTTGGGCCAAGATCACCATCAACGCGGTCATTCTGGGCGGCAGCTATGACATCAGCCGGGAAAACATCGATAAGCTGATCGATCTGCGCGGCTTCTACCGTGTGACGGGCCGCCATCCGGGCTACAAAAAATATCCGCGCCGTGAAAAAGGTGCGCCCACGGATACCTGAAAGGGGAAAAAGCATGCTGAAAAATATTCCGAAAATCGTCAGTCCGCAGCTTTTGAAGGTGCTCTGCGAGATGGGCCATGGCGATGAGATCGTGCTGGCGGACGGCAACTTTCCCGCCGAGAGCATGGGGAAGGACGCCATTGTCGTGCGCGCGGACGGCCACGGCGTGGCGGAGCTTCTGGACGCGGTTTTGGCGCTGGTGCCGCTGGACCAGTATGCGGAGCAGCCGGCGGCACTGATGGAGGCCGTGCCGGGCGATCCGTGTGTCCCGGTGATCTGGGACGAATACAAGGCATTGTTGGACGCGCATGGGGAAGATTCACAGAGGATTCAGATGCTGGAACGCTTTGCCTTTTATGAGCGCGCCAAAAAAGCCTATGCCGTCGTTGCCACGGGCGAAACCGCCATCTATGCAAATATCCTGCTGAAAAAGGGCGTGGTACAATGAGCGGAAAAACAACTGTCCTTGCCTTTGATTTCGGAGCTTCCAGCGGCCGAGCCGTCAAAGCGGTGTACGACGGTGCGGCGCTTTCTTACGAAGAGGTGCACCGTTTTGAGAATTGCCCACGGGAAAAGGACGGACGCCTGCGCTGGGACTTTTCCGCACTGATGGATGAGGTGCGCACAGGGCTGGGAAAGGCGGGCGCGGTCGACAGCATCGGCTTCGATACCTGGGGTGTGGATTTTGGTCTGCTGGGCAAAAACGGAACATTGCTGGAAGCCCCGGTGCACTACCGCGACGGCCGCACTGCCGGAATGGTGGAGCAGGCGTTGCGTACAATGGACGCCCGGACGCTCTATGGGGCAACGGGCAATCAGATCATGGCCATCAACACACTGTTCCAGCTGCTGGCCGTAAAAGAGCAGGCGCCGGAGGTGTGGCGCAGGGCGAAGCGGCTGCTGTTTATGCCGGACCTGTTCATCCATGCACTGTGCGGGGCGCAGGTGTGCGAGAGGACGATCGCCTCCACAAGCCAGATGCAGGACGCGCGCACCGGCGCATGGGACAGGGACGTGCTGGCCGCGTACCGTATTCCGGAAAGGCTGTTCGCGCCGTCCGTACCCAGCGGCACCGTGGTGGGTGCGCTTGAGAACGGCGCGAAGGTGGTGGCGGTGGCGGGCCATGATACCCAGTGCGCGGTGGCGGCATTGCCCACACAGGCGCGGGACACTGCGTTCCTTTCCTGTGGGACATGGAGCCTGCTGGGGTGCGAGCTGGACGCGCCGGTGCTCACGGAAAAGAGCATGCGGCTGGGCCTTTCCAACGAACTGGGGGCCAATGGCCGCGTGAACTATCTGAAGAACATCATCGGCCTGTGGCTCATCCAGGAGAGCCGCCGGGCGTGGCGGCGGCAGGGGCGGGAGTATTCCTATGCGGAGCTGGAGAGCCTTGCGCTCGAGGCCGCGCCGCTGCGCTGCTTCATCGACCCGGACGATCCGGCGTTTACGCCGCCGGGAGATATCCCGGCCCGCGTGCGGGAATACTGCGCGGCCACAGGGCAGTATGTACCGCAAACCGTGGGAGAGGTGATGCGCTGCATCTACGAAAGTTTGGCACTCAAATACCGGTTTGCGCTGGGCCAGCTGGAGGCGGCAACGGGCAGGCGCTTTGCGGCGCTGCACGTTCTGGGCGGCGGCGCAAAAGACGGCCTTTTGTGCCGCATGACAGCGGACGCTACGGGCCTGCGCACAGCAGCCGGCCCGGTGGAGGCCACGGCTTTGGGCAATATCCTCATCCAGCTTGTGGCGTTGGGCATGCTGCCGTCCATTGATGCGGGACGGCGGCTCATTGCAAAAACAGAACGTGTGACGGAATATCTGCCCGGAGACACGGCCGCATGGGACGCGGCCCATGTACGGTATGAGGACCTGCTGCGGCGCGGCGGGAAAACAGAAAAATAACAAAAGATAAGGGAGAGAATGAGATGTTGTATCCGAAAATCGGGATCCGCCCGGTCATCGACGGCCGCTGGGGCGGCGTGCGCGAAAGCCTGGAGAACCAGACCGTGACGATGGCGAACAATGCTGCGAAGCTCATCAGCGGAACGCTGCGTTACCCGGACGGCAAGCCGGTGGAGTGCGTCGTTGGCTGCACCACCATCGGCGGAGGCGCGGAGGCCGCGCGCGTAGCTGAGCAGTTCAGCACGCAGAACGTGGTGGCCACACTGTCCGTCACACCCTGCTGGTGCTACGGCACAGAGACGTTCGACATGGACCCGAAGACGATCAAGGCTGTGTGGGGCTTCAACGGAACCGAGCGCCCGGGCGCGGTGTATCTGGCAGCCGTGATGGCAGCCCATGCCCAGCGGGGCCTGCCCGCATTTTCCATTTACGGGCACGACGTGCAGGACGCGTCGGATACGACGATCCCCGCCGACGTGGCCGAAAAGATCCTTCGTTTTGCGCGCTGCGCCATGGCAGTGGGCTGGATGAAAAACAAGGCCTATGTGAACCTGGGCGGTGTCGCAATGGGCATTGCGGGCAGCTTCTGCGACGCGGAGCTGTTCCAGAAATATTTCGGGATGCGCGCCGAATGGGTGGACATGACGGAGATCGTGCGCCGCATCACGCTGGGTATTTACGATGCGGAGGAATACGAACGGGCGCTGGCCTGGGTAAAGGCCAATTGCCGCGAGGGCTTTGACTGCAACGCGGGCAAAAACCTGCCTGAGGTCATTACCAGGTCCAAGGTCGTGCCCGCGGACAAGGACTGGGAGTTTATCACCAAGATGACGATGGTGATGCGGGACATCCTGTACGGCAACCCGAAGCTGGACGAGCTGGGCTGGCACGAGGAAGCGCTGGGCCGCAACGCGGTGGCGGGCGGCTTCCAAGGGCAGCGCCAGTGGACAGACTGGCTGCCCAACGCGGATTTTTCCGAGGCCATCCTGGCCGGCACTTTCGACTGGAACGGCCCGAAAATGCCCACGCCCTTTGCAACGGAGAACGACACCTGCAACGGTGTGTCCATGCTGCTGGGCACGCTGGTCTCCAACACCGCGCCCTGCTTCCATGACGTGCGTACCTATTGGAGCCCCGAGGCCTGCGAGCGTGTGACAGGCCGGCGGCCGGAGGGAGTGGCAAAGGACGGATTCATCCACCTCATCAACTCGGGCGCGACAGCTCTGGACGGCAGCGGCGCGTGCCGGAACGAGGCAGGCGATAATGTGATGAAGCCCTTCTGGGAGATGAAAGACGAGGACATCAAGGCCTGTACGGACGCAACGGACTGGTGCCGCGCGAATTACGAGTATTTCCGCGGCGGCGGCTTCTCCAGCCATTTCCGCTGCAAGGCGGAGATGCCTGTCACCATGCTGCGCTACAACATCGTGGACGGCGTCGGCCCGGTGCTGCAGGTCGCCGAGGGCTGGACGGCCAATCTGCCGGACGAGGTGCACGATACCATTGATGTGCGTACAGACCGCACCTGGCCCACGACCTGGTTCGCACCGCGCCTGACGGGAGAGGGCGCGTTTAAGGACGTGTACAGCGTGATGGCGAACTGGGGCGCGAATCACGGCGTGACGGTGTACGGTCATGTGGGCGCAGACCTGATCACGCTGGCCAGCATGCTGCGCATCCCGGTGACCATGCACAACGTGCCGCAGGAAAAGGTGTATCGCCCTCATGCCTGGGCAAGCTTTGGCACACAGGACACACAGGCCGCGGATTACGCCGCCTGCAAGTTCTACGGCCCGTTGTATAAATAGCCTAAAAATCCAGACAGTAGGGATTCGCCTATGTAGGTTCTAGGGCAATACCGCACAGAAAAGCAGACACAATATTGCTCGATATGATATAAAGAAAGGATGGAAAAACAAATGAGCATGTCCGCACTGAGCGATGAACTGGCGCAGGTGCGGACAAAGAAGAAAGAATTTCTGGCGCAGATCGAACGGATCGTCCCGTGGAAGGAATGGCTTGTCCTGATCCAGCCGTGCTATTACAAAGGAGAGCGCGGCAACAAACCCTATCCGCTGGAGACCATGCTGCGTCTGTACCTGCTGCAAAATCTGTACGACCTGAGCGATGAAGCGACGGCCGCAGAAGCAATCGACAGCCGGGCATTTTCGGATTTCTGTGGAGTCGATTCAAGCAATCAGGTTCCGGACGGGGATACCATAGGACGCTTTCGGAATCTGCTGGTAAAGAATGGACTGCAGGAGAAGCTGTTTGCGCAGGTCGTGGCAGCACTCATGAAGCGGGGGATGATCCTGAAAAAGGGAACGATCGTTGACTCGACCATTATCTCTGCGCCGTCCTCCACCAAGAACAAGGAGAAGAAGCGGGATCCGGATGCGCATCAGGTCAGGAAAGGCAACACCTGGCACTTTGGCTACAAAGCGCATATCGGTGCAGACAAGGACAGTGGCCTGGTTCATACAATAGCGGTGACCGCCGCCAATGTTCACGATGTGTCACAGACCGCGTCTCTGCTGACAGGCGAGGAAGAATCCGTTTACGGTGACAGCGGCTATCTTGGTGCCCAAAAGCGAGAAGATGCGATCGTCCGAAACAAATCTGGCCGGAAAATCAAATACAAGATTAATCGCCGCCCGTCTCAGATCAAGAAGCTGAGCAGGAGCGGCCAGTACGACGCAAAGAAAGCGGAACACGCAAAGTCTTCTGTGCGTGCGAAAGTGGAGCATGTGTTCGGTGTTGTCAAAAAGCAGCTGCGTTTTCGCAAGACGCGATACCGAGGGCTCGAAAAGCAACGGGCCAAATGCAATATGATGTTCGCGTTAGCAGATCTGCTTCTGGCTGACAGGCCCTGCCTGACGGCTTGAAGCCGTATGCTCTCGCGAATCAATGAGCAGGGTGATCCGTGCTTTTCGCGGCTGTTGCTGTTCAGAGAAATGCCGCTTGTGAATTGTGCGGTGTTGCCCTAGAATCTTTATGGAAATATCAAAACGGAAATCATTGCAGTTAGTATGTACAATTTTGTGTATGTGACGGACTACGCGATGACGTAGAGCAAGCATCGTCAGGTACTTCACGAATGACAAAGCACTCACTAACAGACACAGACATTGAAAAATTAAGGCCGACCATGTCAAAGGTGCTTAAATAGTGTCTACACAAGATCAGGTCAAAACAGTACACCAAATAGCAATGCAACGAATTTGCACAGCAGCCAGAAAAGATGTTGTAGTTTTTGCATATCGAGTAGCAATGCCTCGCCAACGTTTCAGGTGCAAAAAAGCATTTTCCACCAGATGACGAAGCCGATACAAGTAACGGTCATACTCCCGCTGCTGCTTGCGATTTCGTTTAGCCGGAATGACGATATTCATTCCAGCATCAGCGGCATAAGCAATGATTTGATTGGTGTCATACCCACGATCGGCCAGTAATGTTTCCGCCGATATTCCATCAATCAAGTGAATAGCTTCTTTGCAATCAGCTCGGGTACCCTCTGTGATAAGTACTCGGACCGGCATACCATTTGCATCCACGGCAAGGTGAATCTTGGTATTGAGCCCCCTTTTGTACGGCTCATGTCCTGATTACCGCCACGGGCTCCTGCCGCATGTGGATGCACCTTACAGTGGCTGGCATCAATCATCAACCATTCAAAATCGGGCTCATCAACCAGAATTTCCAGCAGTTTTTCCCAGAGCCCCTTGTCACGCCATCTGCGGAACCGCTGATACACGGTACCCCATTTCCCGTAGAACGGCGGTAAATCCCGCCACGGTGCTCCTGTGCGTAAAATCCAAAACACGCCATTGATAAATCGCCGGTTATCCTGGGCTATTCCACCCCACTGCCCTCGTTGTCCTGGCAGATGCGGTTCCAGCAGGCTCCATACCGCATCGCTGATGTCGTGGCGTTGTTGTTCATTCTTCATGGGAACACCTCTTTCGGATCTCTTGCTCCCATTATACCATATCGCTCGTGTAAACACTATTTAGTTATCTTTAATCTATATTTGTTTGGAGTGTAACTTAATGTCTGAAGAAAAACGTGTCCGTAGAACCCCGGAACAAATCGCTGCTGATTTGGATGTCCAAATTGAAAAACTGAAAGATTCCATTTTAGAATTGGAAAACAAAAAAGCGGCGTCTGCCACCGAATTTGATAACAAGATCGCCGCTGTTAAAGAAAAAATCGCTAAACTTGAAGCCAAAAAGAAAGACGTACTTACGCCGAAAAAACGCAAACCGCGTAAAAGCAAAGCCGATCAGATCAAACTCCTTGTCAGACAGGCACAGAAATCCGGAATGAAGCTGGACGAGATCGCGGATAAGCTTGGCATGGCTCTGCCTGAATAATCGTCTTTACCGCAGCCAGGAGGCTGCGGTTTTTTCATTGTTCATTGCCATGCTCAAAATTGATCCGCTGCATAATTTGTATTGCCGATAAAATACGCCTTTATCTTTCCATAATCCCCGAACTGCATCTCCGCTCCTGTGAGATAACAGACAGCTTCCTCCCACATGTGCAGCGGATATCTTTCTCTCTCCCGCATATGGCGCATAATGTCCAGTGCCTGGCGCTTCGTTTCCGGCACAAGGCGCAAATCCGAAATATTCACGCCAAGCTCCCAGGCAATATCGTCAAGCAGCCGGGCAGGCTGTGCCGTGCGGTCTTCTGCGTATCCCCATAGCGTAAGCTGGTTCCCGTCTGCTTTGTCCGCCGCCTTGTCGTTCAGCCACCATTCAAACCACTGCTCCGGCGTGCTGGCAAATTCCAGAACCGGCAGGCCAAGCGTGCGCCTGTCCTCCAGCATGTGGCCAAACGTGCGCAGATACTGCGCCTTGAATTTTGGCCAGCGGCGGAACTCCTGCTCACGCCCCGCGCGCCGCGCCATGGGGCAGCCGATACAACCAAGCCGCTCAAATCCCTCATTGTACAGGCCGCACTGCTCTAACCCTACATCCTTGGAATAGGACCAGATATCCGAATCCGTCCAGTACGCCAGCGGGTTGATTCTCCTCTGGTTGTCCTGATAGCAGGTCTCGAATATCCTTCGCTTTTCACTGTTGTCAAACGGCATGATAATGTTGTCACCGCGCTTTTTGTCCGATGCGATCTCCAGCTCGTCGCGCTTTTTCCTCCGTCCCACGCTCTCATACTTGCGCACGCCCAGCGATAGAATCGCCCGGCCCTGCTGCGGCACCGGACGCTCTTTCAGATGTTCGCAGCAGTATCGCACCTTGCGCAGCGGCGGGATCTTCTTTCTGCGCATCAATTGCCACATACTGTACTGGCACATCACGTCATAGGTCAGATACCCCAGATCGCGGTATGCCTGGAAATTTGCACGCTGGAAATAGACAAGCTCCGGCGGATCGATGCCTGTAACACTATGCATATAAAAATGCCGCACTCTGGCCCGGCGCATCAGATGCCCCAGCACGCGGCTGTCTTTTCCCTCACTGGTACAAACACAATAGCCCCGCACATCGTAGTGCAGTGCCAGCCCCTCGTAATACCGGAGCAGGCGCACGGCTTCTTCATCCGGCGCATTTTTTGTAAAGCTCATTTGATGTTCCATCGAAAAGGGCCGAAGCGCATTACCGCTCCGGCCCGCCGCCTCCTTCTTCCCTGTTCGTTTTTCGCCGCTCCCGCATCGACACATATTCGACAAAATACAGGTCCAGCGGCATATATTTAAAGCTTCTGCTGTATGCAAGGTGCTCATTTTCGATCCCGTCCCGGACCGCATGGTCAAGCAAATGCTGTATATCCTCCACCGGGATCGTGCGTACCGTGCAAAATCCGGGCAGTCTCCAATCATCCGGCATTGCCGCCTGCAGCATGTCACTGCTGCGCTCGCCCGCTGCCCAAAGCAGTACGGAACCCGCCGGGCAGCCTTTCAGCGGGGCCTGCAGCCTGACCGCGGCGGGAATGTCCGCCAAGAAGCGCCCGCTGGGGGCCTGCTGCCGCGCCATAAGATACTCTTTTACGATCTGCCCAACCTGTTCCTGCGGCTGGATGTATATAAGGCTTTCCTGATAACCCATTGTGTCACGTCATCTCCTACAAATAGATTCATCCCATCGGATGCTCTTTTCGGAACGCCTCGGTCTGGCGTTTGAGATAGATGCGCCGCGTCTCGCGACGCACAGCCCTGCGCAGCGCGTCGATGTGCGAATATTCTGTTTTCAGCCACAGGCGATAAAGGAAATCCAGCGGCCTGCGCTGCGGCGCCAAAACAGAAAGCTGCTGATGGGTAAGCGGCGTTTCCCGTAAAACGGAAAGCAGGTCCTGCTTGATGACATATTCATATGCCCTGTTCATCACCTTTGCGGGCACGCTGCCCTCCAAAAGGTCCCGCAGGCAAAACATCTCATGCTCCGCCTGCGCGATCACTTTCATCTGCTGTTTTGTCATGTTCTGTATCCTCCGTTTTTTCTATCGGGCTTCGCCCGCAATTCTTTCCCGGTTTCTTTTTCGCTGCCGTCCGGCTTCCTCTGCCGCCGCATCCTGCATATGGTCGATCAGGACATTGGAAAGGCCCGTATCCTTTTTCAGGTACTCCTGATACAAATATTCCAGCGGCAT
>ENA-UPWS01002183-UPWS01002183.1-human-gut-metagenome-genome-assembly--contig:-NODE-2183-length-10007-cov-35.671702_pt1 | contig 10007 bp, 6 predicted proteins | sample MGYA00250054_ERZ773384 | MGnify/ENA primary metagenome ERZ773384 (study PRJEB29103, sample SAMN06111979) | human gut metagenome | biome: human gut; feature: ankylosing spondylitis patient; material... | reverse complement strand
ATGTCGAACCAGCGGAATCCTTGTAGCGGATAGCCTTGTATGTGCACCTTTGTGCAGGCGGACAAGTAGAAAGGAATGATGGAGAACTTGCCGTCCCACTGCCCATCGTCCATCAGGCGGAAGAGGGAGGGGGAGATGACATGGATTCCTCCGAAGGCGAGTTCCCGGTACTTCGTTTCCCGGTAGTCGAAGCCTGCCGGTTTCACCTCTCCGGTGGACTTGTTTATCCAGCCGTGCAGGTGGTAGTCGTCGTCAAAAAGGAGATAGCGGGAAGTCTTGCGCTCGCTCACAAGCAGGGTAGACTCCGCATCGCTCTCCAGATGGTGGCGATAGAGACCTGCAAGGTCAATATCCGTCAGAATATCCGCGTTGTGCACCAGAAAAGGTTCTTGTCCGTCCAGAAAGGGGCGTGCCTTTTTGATGCCTCCTCCGGTGTCGAGCAGCATGCCGCGTTCGTCGCTGATGTGAATCTCCGTGCCGAAGTTGTCGTGGGCACGGAGGAAGTCGATAATCTGCTCCCCGAAGTGGTGGATATTGACCATTATCTCGTTGAATCCTGCTTCCTTCAACCGCAGTATCACCCGTTCCAGCATGGGCTTTCCTGCTACGGGAACGAGGGCCTTGGGCATGTGGTCCGTCAAGGGGCGCAACCGGGTGCCCAGGCCGGCGGCGAAAATCATGGCTTTCATATTGGCATATTCTCACATTAGCACATTAAACTTTGGCCTTAAACGTCTGTTCAATATTCTGTTCTCTATGTATCAGGTTCACTTGCACGCCGAACTTCTTGTGCAGATGTTCCGCCAGGTGTTGTGCCGAATATACGGAGCGGTGCTGTCCGCCGGTGCAGCCGAAGCAGACAGACAGATTGGTGAAGCCGCGTTCCATGTAGCGCTTCACGGAAGCGTCGACAAGGGCGTAGGCATGCTCCAGGAATACGGCTATCTCGCCGTCGTCTTCCAGGAAGCGGATAACGGGTTCGTCCAGTCCCGTGAAGGGTTTGTAACGCTCGTACTTGCCGGGGTTGTTCACAGCGCGGCAGTCAAAGACGAAACCTCCTCCGTTGCCCGTGGAATCTTCGGGGATACCTTTTTTGTAGGCAAAGCTGGTGACTTTCACCACGAGGCGGCGCTTTTGCAAGTCGTCTGTAAACTGTTTCAGCTCGGTAAGTTCGCGCAGAATCCGGCAGAGGTAGGGATATTCGGGATAAGGCTCTTGGAGCAGCTGGCGCAGGTTCTCGATGGCGAAGGGGACACTTTGTATGAAGTGGGGCTTCTTCTCGAAGTAACCGCGGAAACCATAGGCACCCAGCACCTGCATGGTGCGGAACAATACGAAGTGGCGAAGCTGGGCATAGAAATAAGCCTCGTCCACGGGCTGGTACTTGCGCAGGGCGTCGATGTATTCCTTCAGCAACTCTTGGCGCAGGCTGTCGGGATAGTTTGCTTTGGCTTGCCACAAGAAGGAGGCTACGTCGTAGTAAACCGGACCTTTGCGTCCGCCCTGGAAGTCGATGAGCCACGGCTCGCCGTCCTTTATCATAACGTTACGGCTCTGGAAGTCGCGGTACATGAAGGTGGCGGAGCTGCTACGGAGCAACACGTCTGCCATCTTCTGGAAGTCGTCCTCCAGCCGGTCTTCCTGAAAGTCCATCCCCGTAGCCTTGAGGAAGCAGTATTTAAAGTAGTTCAGGTCCCACAGAATGCTGCGGCTGTTGAACTCTGCCTGCGGGTAGCAGTAGGAGAAGTCCATGCCGTCGGCTCCGGCAAACTGCACGGCGGGCAGCAGACGGATGGTCTTGCGCAGTAACTGCTTCTCATCCTCGCCGAATACGCTGGTCTTGCGGCCTTTCTCGATGGCATTGAATAGGAGCGAGTCGCCCAGGTCTTCTTGCAGATAATAGATATCATCTTCGGAGCGGATGAACACTTGCGGTACGGGCAGTCCTTTCTGGCGGAAATGTTCTGCCATGTAGAGGAAGGCGCGGTTCTCCTCCACAGACTCTCCGCTGACGCCGATAAGTGTAGGACTTCCGATGAGGCGGAAGTAACGGCGGTTGGAGCCGGAGGAGGGGAGTTCGTCAATCTGTTCCGGTTCGTGTCCGGTATGTGCGATGTAGAGTTTCTTAAGTTCTTCGGTTATCATGGTGGTATGTTTTATTTTGGCAGCTAAGATAAAACTTTTGTCGGAGATATGCTTATCTTTGCACGTTGAAAATGTGCTAATGTGCCAATATGCCAATGTGCCAATGACCTGCGGCATGGGGAAGTAGCGCAAGTATAGCGCAGCCGATTAGCACATTGGTACATTAAATCATTAGCACATTAATTATGCGTTCCATCTCTCAGTTTCTCATAGCCGCCCCTACATCGGGCAGTGGAAAGACCACCGTCAGTCGTGGACTGATGGCATTGTTTGTGAAGAAAGGTCTGAAGGTGCAGCCTTTCAAGTGCGGTCCCGATTATATAGATACTAAGTATCACGAGGCGGTATGCGGCCGTCCTTCCGTCAATCTGGATACTTTCATGGCATCTCAGGAGCACGTAAGCAGTCTGTATGCACGCTATTCGGCGGATGCGGATGTTGCCGTGGTCGAGGGGATGATGGGGATGTACGACGGGTACGACCGCGACCGGGGCTCGTCGGCAGAAGTGGCACGGCTCTTGGGTATTCCTGTGGTGCTGGTGGTTGATGCCAAGTCGGCTGCCTATTCCATGGCTCCTTTGTTGTCGGGGTTCATCAATTTCCGTCCGGATATACGTATTGCGGGAGTTATCTTCAATCGTGTCGGCTCGCTCCGCCACTACCGGATGCTGCAGGAGGTCTGTGAAGACTTGAACGTGACTTGTCTGGGCTATCTGCCCAAGCAGAAGGAACTGGAGCAGGAGTCGCGCCATCTGGGGCTGGATTTCAGCCGTTCTAAGGAGACGGAGGGACTGGATATGCTGGCAGGCTTGCTGGAGGAACATGTGGACTGGGAACTGCTGCTCTCGACAACCGGGCTTCCATTGCCTGCGGCGGCAGTGAAGGAGAAGCCGGTACTATCAGAGCCGGGGAAGCTGCATGTCTCGGTAGCGCGCAACGAAGAGTCCTTTTCCTTCCTCTATGCGGAGCATCTGGATATTCTGCGCCGTATGGGCACGGTCACTTTCTTCAATCCGGAGCATGACCGGCCTATTCCGCAAGAGACGGATTTGCTCTATCTGCCCGGCGGCTATCCCGAGAACCGTCTGGAGGAACTTGCCGGGGCAAGGCTTGCCAGGGAGTCTATCCGCAGCTATATAGAGGCTGGTGGCAGGACGCTGGCAGAATGCGGGGGGATGATATATCTTTCGCAGTCCGTTCTTTCTGATGGGGATACGGACGGGGGAAGCGCCGGGAGCTGTGTAGGCAATATTGGAAATGAGATGGTAGGAGTATTGCCTTTCAGCATTACGAACGAGCGTAAACGCAGGAAATTGACATTGGGATACCGCCGGTTCGACTATAACGGATGGCGGCTTAAAGGACACGAATTCCATTATACGCAGTTTGCCGTGCCCGAAACCGATGGAAAAGAAGGTGGTGCGTGCAGTCTTCCTCTTTCGATAGCGCAGGTCTACAATGCCAAAGGAGGGAAGGTAACCACTCCCGTCTTTCGCTATAAGAACCTGATAGCCAGTTATACGCATCTGTATTGGGGCGAGGTGGATGTGATGGCTTTGTTCGGTGAACTCTAATCTTGCAGAACCTCCTTTGAACCGGTTTGTTTTAGTGAACAAATTTATTTATCCTTATATATTCTTTATAATTTTCTTATATAATTTACTTTGTACTCATAAATTTTTCCCATCAACGTGGCCTTTTTAGGATATGCGTAGGGTGCGGATTTGAAAATCAGATTTATTATGAGTAAAAAAGAAAAGAATGTAGAAATGGGGAGCCCCATGAAGATGCCGGATTTGGCATCTTATATGCAGACGGTGATTGAGCAGTTGGAAGCGGATAAGAAGCGCTCGGCGGCACATACCTATACGTATGCGTTGAAATCTATCGCGGAGTTTTACGGTGGGGCAGGAATGCCGATGCCGGTGGATGAGGTCTTTACGCCAGGCAGGTTGAAGGAGTATGAAGAATGGATGAGACGGGAAGGAATGAGGAAGCGGAAAAGAGAGCCTAAAGGGTTGAGCTTGAATACCATTTCCACCTATATGCGGAACTTGAAGGCGGTATATCACCGGATGGTCGGCGAAAAGGTGCTGCCCTATAACCCGAAATTGTTTGATGACGTGTACACAAAAGTGGAATCACAGACTAAACGGGCGTTGGAACTGGAACAGATGAATACGTTGCTGTGTACAGACTTAAGAAAATTGCCTTCGGATCTGCGGTGTGTGCTGGCTTATTTTTTATTGATGTTCCTATTCCGAGGAATGCCGTTCATTGACCTCGCTTATTTGCGTAAACAAGATGTGAAAGGGAACCGCATTGTATATAGCCGCCACAAAACAGGACGGCAGATGACGGTGCGTATTCCCAAAGAAGCGATGGAACTGATGAAAGAGTTTAAAAGCAAGAATCCGGATTCCATCTATCTCTTTCCGATTCTACACAGACAAGAGAGCAAGAAGAAACGGGCCGGGAAGGTGAAAAAGGATAAAGAACTGTATATGGATTATCTTCGGGCTCTTCGTGGCTTCAATCTGAAACTGGAAAAAATAGCGTCTCTGTTGCTGCCAGGTGTGAAGCTCAGCTCATATGTGGCGCGCCATACATGGGCTACGTTGGCTTTTCATGCAGGAATGAGTATCGGCATCATCAGCAAGGCATTGGGCCATTTCTCTATCAAGGTGACGGAAACATACCTGAAACCTTTTGAGAATGAAAAGGTGGATGCGGCCAATGAAGAACTGATAATCTCGGTCGCAGGATACAATGAAAAGAAAGTTGCATGAAAAATGCCGTCTGACAATGGCTCTGGTAAGGGAAGTGTTACTTACCAAGTAACGGATAGTTTGATTCACAAAGATTGGAATTCTTCCTCATAAATCCAAATAATAGTTTAGTTTTCTATAAAAATCTTATCATTTTATTTGTTTACCGACACAACACACGAAAAAATACATATTGTTCCGGTGTGTATTCTGAAAAACACACAAAGTGCTCCTCCATTTCTGATGCCTCAAAAACGGAATATATTTCTTTACATCATTATATGACTCCCAAAACAGCTTTTTTATTGCGGATAGAGAAGACTATCCGTTACTTGGTAAGTAACGGCTTGACAAAGCAAATTATAATGATACTTATAAAAATAAAACACTTGCTTTTTGCATCGGGAAACATGCTGCTATTGTGGGTGTTTTACAACTTCACCTTCTTCATGTTGGTCGCTTGTAGTCACCGTGAGCAGGTTTACTCCCTTGAAACTGAAATCATGATCAGTGCCGATTGGAGTCGGTCGGGATTGAATGAGAAGGAACAGGATTATGGTGCCACCACTGTATTCTATCCTACAGACGGCAGTAGTCCCATTATGGTACTGATGGGCGACCGAACGTATAAGACTGTGTATCTGAAAGAAGGACGTTATGACGTTGTTCTCTTTAACCGTTCATTTGACGATTTTGGTAACCTGGGCTTTAGGGGAGAAGATGCCTACCGGACGTTGGAGGCACATGCCACAAATGTGGTGACAAAGAATGTCCCTTCCACGGAGATAATCATTATGGATAGTCCCGACGAACTTGCAGCCGATTGTATGGAAAGTTTTGAAGTGACTCCGGGCATGTCGGGAAACTATTCATCGGGCATGACTAACTGGGGGAGCAAAAAGATTGACGGTAGTAAAAATGGTTGCCAGCTCTGTTTCCTTCCCCAAAAACTGACTCAAAAGATAACAGTTAAAATCCGTATTAAAGGAATGAACAATATACGTAATGCCACTTGTAAATTGGATGGTATTGCAGAATCTGTGTTTCTCGCTTCGGGACAGATTTCAGAAAAGACTGTGGCGCAGGAGTTTTGTCTCGGTAATCCCGTTTATAATTCCGGATCGGCGACGGACGGAACACTAAGCGCCTCTATCAGCGTGTTTGGTTTTGATACGGAGATTTCACATAACCTGCATTTGAGAGCAGAATTGGTGGACGGGAAAACCACATTTGAAGAAAGTTTTGATGATCTGAAAATAAGCCAGTTGGAAGAAGGAGATGGAAGAATGAGCATTTTCATCGACATGACGTGCGAAAAAAAAGTACCGAATGTGAAAGTTGAAGGAAGTTCGGGTTTTGACGCCAACGTGGATGACTGGGAGGATGAAGTGAACAGTGATATAGATATTTGAGGACATAATTAATATTAATTGAAAAAATGAATAGAAGATGGGAACGAAAAGTTTATTGATGGCAATGGCAGCGCTGACGATAGCCGGTTGCTCGCAAAATGAAGTTACGGAGATAAATCCGGATGCAGACCGGACAATCGGTTTGGATGTATATACGGGAGTACAGACCAGAGGAACGGAAACCACTACGTCCACGCTGAAAGAAGCGGATGCCGGTTTCGGTATTTTTGCCTATAAAACAAGCAAGGAAGGATGGGATAGTGAGAAAGCGAGTACAACACCCGATTTTATGTATAATGAACATGCTACATGGACTTCCGGTAGTTGGGGGTATGCTTCTCTGCGTTTTTGGCCGACGAATGATGATAAAATAACTTTCTTCGCTTATGCACCTTATGAATCCAATCCGGGAGAGGGAACAGACCAAAAAATAATTTTATCGGCACAAAGTGATAAAGAGGCTCCTAAAATCACCTTTGAAGTAAAAACTTCAAATAATTGGAAAGATATGGTGGATTTAGTAACGGATTGCCGTACTGCCATAAAAGACTTGACTTCTGAGAGCAATGTCGGTAACAAAGGAACAGTCCAGTTTAAATTCAGCCATGTGCTTACCCAAATAGCCAATGTCAAGGTGAAGCCGGACGTGAATCTGGGCGCTGAAACAAGAATCTTTGTAACAGGATTAAAACTGTCTCCGGGAAGTGGAATACTTTACAACAAAGCGGTTTATGATTTCGGTACTGATGCTTGGAATGCCATCTCACCTTCCGCATCCTATTTTTCGGCTGAGCAAGACCTTAGTGAGTTTGTGAATAGAACAGGCATTGACCAATGGGGGTATAAGAAGAGTGCTGTCGACGTGAGTAGTAATACCGATGCAACAGCTTTGTTCTCAGAAAAGGAAGCTCTTTATTTCATTCCTGTGAATAACCAAAACGGTACAGCCAAGGAAGGGGATTTGAGCCTAAAGATTAGTTATGATGTTGTGACAAAGGTGAATGATAGTAGTAATCTGACAAGTACTGTGACGGATAAAGAAGTCAAATTGCCGCAAGGAACTTTTAAAAAAGGGACACAGCATACTTACGTGTTGACCATCAAGATGAATGCTATCAGTATTGCTGTTGATGACAATATGACGGGATGGACCAGTAATGGGGAAAGTAACATTTAGGTAGAAGGAGTATGAAAGGAAAAGCAGAAGATATAGGGATGAAGCGGTTGTGTAGCATCCTCCTTGCATTACTTTTGTTGTTGGGAGCATGCAGTGGGGAAGAAAGTAAGAACGGACTTCCGCAGGAGAATCTTCCTATCGGCTTTTCTGGAGTTATTACAATGACGAGGGGAACCGGGAAATTTGCCACTGCCGGTGAACTTAAGAATGTGGGAGTGTTTGCATATTTTACACATGGAAAATTCAACGAGAATACTGCCATACCGAATTTTATGTATAACCAGCTTGTGGAAAAACAACTGGATGAGGGAACATGGTCTTATAGTCCGGTCAAGTTCTGGCCGGACAATTCCACCACGGATAAAATCAGTTTCTTTGCTTATGCCCCTTACGTGAATGAAGTGGAAAATGGTTACCTCTCTTTTCAGAATGAAGGAACGGCAAGCGGATTTCCGGTGTTGGGGTATACCGTTCCGATAGCTGTAAATAATCAGATAGATTTTCTTGCCGCAACTCCGGTAATGAATCAAAGCAATGGTAATGTAACTTTCAAACTGCACCATACACTGACCAAGGTCAATGTCTATATAAAAAGTAATGATAATACGGAGGGAAAGTCAGTAACTTCCTTCTCGATTACGGGAATGAAGAGTGGATTGCTTACCTATTATAATCCTACAGCAGATAGTGACATAGGCTGGAAGTGGACATATCCATCGGCTGATGAAAAGGAAAACTTTACCACCGGTATAATAAGTTTTCCGGTACCGGATACAATTATAGAAGAAAAGAAACTGCTTGCAACCTTCTTTCTGCTTCCTGCCGGGGCAGGAAGTAAGTTCAATATTTCTTATCAATATACGGCCAAAGATAGTAATAATGCTCTTGTTGTTCAAACTGTCAGTATGGAAAACCTGTTTTTACCTCTGACTGACAATTGGGCTTTGGGAAGGGCTGTCAGCTATACTATAGGTATAGCAAGAAAGGCAATTACTGTGATGCCGGAGAACGGCCCCGTATCATGGGAAGAGAATACTGAAACCGAGACCGTTATTGGAACGGAAGCAAAACAAGAAACTGATTGACCTGACGGGGTAATTCTGGACTTCGCAAAAAGATGCCAATCTGTTTAAAGTAAGATAATATGAAAAGATATATGAAATTTTTCACTGGAATAGTATTTGGGGGCATCCTTTTAGTGTGTAGTGCATGCACTGACGAATACGAAGCAAACAATGGAGGTATGAAGGAGTGCTGTGAGGGAGTACCCTTTACAGTTCGGGCTATAGTCGCTGATTTTGAAGAGCTCTCCAATGCAGGAAAGTCCTCTACACGTACCTCTGTAAGGGACGAACATTTTAAAATGGAGTTTGTCGATGGTGATTCGATTGGTGTTTTTGCCATAAAGGACGGTGCTATAATGGATAATATTGATAATGCCAAATTGGTTTACAATATGTCAAGCGGCAGTTGGAATCCGGTGGGAAATGGTACACTTTATTGGTATGATGGAGTGAGTTATGTCGCTTACTATCCATATAGGAAGAATATCACAATAGATCTCTCAAAAGGTATGGACGGAGCCATTGCTTCACTGACCGGGAATGAAAAACTGCAACCTGCGAAGGACCAGTCCACAACAGAAAAGCATATTGCCAGCGATTTGTTGGTTGCCACCGGCGTACCTGCTATTGACAATTCTTCCGGAATAATCCTGAACTTGCTGTTTCAACACCAGTTTGCATTGCTTGTATTGCAACCGCAAGTATACGTAGGTTGTTTTGCACCAGAAAAAGCAGGCTTTGTTTACCATAGGGAATCGAGGGTTTTAGGAACAGACTCGGCGGCTATTAATGTGAGTCTGAACGGTATTACTCCATATCAGATAGATTCTTTGAAATATTGTGCCATTGTTCCGCCGCAAGCAAATGCACGGGTTACCGGAAACTATATGACTACCGATGGCAGAGATGATACGAATGTAAAGATAAATTATTCGGGCAGCTCCATCAGTTTTACTTCTGGAAAATGCTATACCTTGAAGGTTATTAGTCCCGTACCCGGTAAAGGAAGTATAGAAAGAAAGCTTTATCCCGGGGATTTTGTCTTTCAGAACGAAATCGATAAAAGAATAGAAGTACATCCCGGAAACGGGAAGTTGGAAGAAGATGGGAAAATCTATGATTATGAAAATGCTATCGGAATGGTAATTACTTGCGATCCGGAAAGGATGACAGACGAGAGGTGTAATAAAAAAGGATGGAATCATGCCTATGTGATGATGTTGGATAGTTTGAAAGAAGGGAATTGGGGACCGATGGATTTAATCGAAGCGGATATTGATACAATATCAATAGCTGATGTGAAGTCAAAGCATGATTTTAGCAGAATTAAGAATAACATGAACGGGTACTCTGAAACTTTACAAATGCTGGCAAATCATGAGGGTGATGCATCTTTTGTAAGCGACTGTCGTGCTTTTTATCTGGTGAAAACTTACAATAA
>ENA-UPWS01002181-UPWS01002181.1-human-gut-metagenome-genome-assembly--contig:-NODE-2181-length-10021-cov-2.678801_pt1 | contig 10021 bp, 7 predicted proteins | sample MGYA00250054_ERZ773384 | MGnify/ENA primary metagenome ERZ773384 (study PRJEB29103, sample SAMN06111979) | human gut metagenome | biome: human gut; feature: ankylosing spondylitis patient; material... | reverse complement strand
GTTTATAATTTTTTACAGCATAAGTAATTTCTATAAAGCAAAACTTTCAGTTTGACTGATTAGAAACAGGGAAAGGCGCGGCGGACAATGTAGTGATCTGCGGCTTGTAATTTGTGGTGGGATATAGCGAAAGAAAAAAGGAGAGATCGCACATGGTTTTATTGGTTGTCGATGTACAGAAAGGCATTGTGGATGAACGCTTATATGCGTTCGAGAAGTTTGTCAGTAATATCAGGAAGCTGATTGGGAGCGCTCGAGAACATGGGATAGAAGTTCTCTATGTTCAACACGATGATGGGACGGGTACTGGGTTTTCCATCGGGGACGATGCGTTTGAGGTCTATTCTGAGTTTCAACCGATGCCCGCTGAAAAACGATTCGTCAAGACCGTAAGCAGTGCATTCAAGAAAGAGAGTGGTCTGCTGGAGTACCTGACAGCAAAGGGCGAAAAGGTTGGTTTCATTGATGCTCATCTGTACCGCCCATTCTCAGCAAAGTATTTCTTAAGCCAGCTTCCTGAGACTGTAAAGATGATCACTGTTGGCGACCGTACCAAGGAGCCGGGTGCAGCAGGCGAGCCGCTGTACGAGGATGTATGTTCTGTGATCCTGGAGTCAGGCAGAAATATCAAGGTTTTAGCATGTCGTTATGGTCTGGCAAGCAAGGATTATACTCCAGACCAGGTTATCGCACAGTTTGACAATATGAAGGCAGCAGAGCCAAAGAACCATTATACCGTAGGTATTAATGACGATGTGACCCATCTGTCACTGCCTGTAGGACCAGAAGTAAATACTGTTCCGGAAGGAACCATCAGCTGCAAGTTCTGGGGCCTTGGTTCTGACGGTACCGTTGGTGCAAATAAGAACACCATTAAGATCATCGGTGACCACACAGACTTAAATGTTCAGGCTTACTTTGAGTATGACGGCAAGAAGTCCGGTGGTGTTACCCGTTCCCACTTACGTTTTGGCAAGAAGCCGATTAACTCTACCTACCTTGTAAACCACGCAGATTTCATTGCCTGCCACAATAAGTCCTATCTGGACCGCTATGATATCCTGGCAGATGCAAAGGAAGGCGCAAATGTGCTGATCACCTGCGACTGGAAGGGCGAAGAGTTAGAAAAGCATTTAACTCCTGCATTTAAGAAAGCAGCAGCATTAAAGAAGATCCATCTGTATACCATTGATTCCACTGCAATTGCTGCAGAACTGGGACTGGGAAGCAGGACCAATACCATTTTACAGGCTGCATTCTTCAAGATCACAGGTATTATCCCGATCGAAGAAGCAGTTGGATATATGAAGAAAGCTATCTTAAAGTCCTACGGAAGAAAGGGCGAAAAGATCGTCAACATGAACTACGCAGCTGTTGATAAGGGCGTAGAAATGGTAGAAGAGGCAGAAGTACCTGCAAGATGGGCTGATATCGAAATTCCAGAAGAGAAGATCGATGAGAACCTGCCAAAGTGGATCCGCAAGATCCAGATGCCTGTAAATGCTATGAAGGGCGATAATATTCCTGTCAGCGATTTCACCGATCTGCCAGACGGAACCATGCCTCAGGGTACTTCCAAGTACGAAAAGAGAGGTATTGCAGTTAATATTCCTGTTTGGGACAGCGAGAAATGTATCCAGTGTAATATGTGTTCCTACGTCTGCCCTCATTCCTGTATCCGTCCATTCCTTGTAAATGAGGATGAGGCAGCAAAGGCTCCTGAAACCTTTACAACAACTGCTGTTAAGGGCAAAGGCGCAGAAGGCTTACGTTTCCGTTTACAGGTATCCGCTCTTGACTGTACAGGCTGCGGAAGCTGTGCAAATGTATGCCCGTCTAAGGAAAAGGCTATTACTATGAAGCCATTAGACAACAACTTAAATGAAGCAGATAACTGGGAATATGCAATGAAGTTAGCTCCAAAGGCAAATCCGTTTGGAACAACAACTGTTAAGGGCAGCCAGTTTGAGCAGCCACTGTTAGAGTTCCCAGGCTCCTGCCCAGGATGCGGCGAAACTCCTTATGCAAAGCTGATCACACAGCTGTTTGGTGACCGTATGTATGTAGCAACTGCAACAGGCTGCTCCCAGGTATGGTCCACCAGCTTCCCTTCCTTCCCATATACCACCAACCACAAGGGACAGGGACCTGCAGTAGGCGGCTCCTTATTTGAGAACAACGCTGAGTATGGTATGGGTATCTGGCTTTCTGTTGAACAGCAGAGAGAAAAGCTGGCTAAGCATGTAGAGGAACTTGCTGAAAAGACAGATGATGCCAAGATCAAAGAGACAGCAGCAGCTTGGCTGGCATCTTACAATGACAAGAGCTCCCGTGAAACAGGCGAAGCATTAAAGAATGCCATCCTGGAAAGCGGTTTATTAAGTGAAAATGCAGATCTGGTTGCAGCAAATGTTCCTGGAGATAATGTAAAGGCACTGGCTGAGGCAGTTCGTGAAAACTTTGACCATCTGACCAAGAAATCCGTATGGTTCTTCGGCGGTGACGGCTGGGCATACGATATCGGTTACGGCGGCTTAGACCATGTATTAGCTTCCGGCGCAGACGTAAATGTAATGGTATTCGATACCGAGATCTACTCCAATACAGGCGGTCAGGCATCTAAGGCAACTCCTACCGGTGCAGTTGCGCAGTTTGCGGCAGCTGGTAAGCGCAGAAAGAAGAAAGACTTAGGCATGATGGCAATGAGCTACGGCGATGTATATGTAGCACAGGTAGCTATGGGTGCAAATCCTGCACAGTTCTTAAAGGCAGTAACAGAAGCAGAAGCTCACAAGGGACCATCTCTGATCATTGCCTATGCTCCATGTATCAGCCACGGACTGCGCTGCGGAATGAGTGATGTTCAGGGCGAGATCAAGCGTGCAGTTGAAGTTGGTTACTGGCAGTTATACAGAAACAACCCAGAACTGATCAAGGAAGGCAAGAATCCATTTATCCTGGATTCCAAGGAACCTCAGGGCGATTTTAGAGAGTTCTTAAGAGGCGAGGTTCGTTTCTCATCTCTGGAGCGTACCTTCCCAGAGGCAGCCGATGCACTGTTTGAGCGTACAGAAAGCGAAGCAAAGGCACGTTACGCAAGATACAAAGAACTTGCTGAAAAGAACTAAAACAGGAGAAGAAGATTATGAGTACATTTGTAGAACGGTTACTTGGGGGAAAAGCCGGTACAGTTGTAACAGTAGAACCTGACTGGATCGTTATCAATGATGGTGTATCTCATGCTGCGGTAGAGGAAATCTCTGCCGTAGCAAAACCTGAAAAGGTAATGGTCATCTATGACCATGATGTACCAACCGGACGCCCGGAAGCAGCAGCTATTTTAAGAAAGAACCTGGCATTTGCTGAAAAGTACTGATGTCCTTATATCCAGGCAGAAGGTGTTGGATATCAGTATATGTTAAATGAAGTGGTAAAACCGGGCCAGATCATTGTAGGCGGCGGTTCCCACGGAAGTATTTTCGGAAGCATCGGTGCTCTGGGCATCAACGTAAGCATTCCTGAGCTGGCAAGAGCAGCTGAAACAGACCGTTACAGCATCATTGTTCCGGAAACAGTTTATGTAAACCTGGAAGGCAGCTTAAAAGAAGGCGTAACTGTTATGGACGCAGCACTTGCATTCCTGGCAGAAGATCATGAGTTAAACCGCAAGGCAGTGGAAGTTTATGCACCATCCTTTGATGCACATGAGAAAGCAGTATTCTGCAGCATGGCATGCATTACAGGGGCATTTACTGCTTCCATTACAGAAGAAAAACAGTCTGCTGGTTTAACCTTAAATCTGGCAACTGTAGAGCCAATGGTCATGCTTCCATGTGGTGATAGAAATGACCAGAAGAAGGCTGGAATTGCTTCTAGAGCTTCTAAAGCTGGCATGGAATTAAATGCAGGCCAGATCGGCGGCTATACAGGCGGAACTATTGAGGAGTTACGAAAAGCTGCTTCTATGTTAGATGGACACAAGCTGGCATTAGGCTTCCGTTTAAGCATCTGCCCGGCAACCAGCCGTGATTATCTTCAGGCTGCAGAGGAAGGCATTCTTACAAAGTTCATTGATTTCGGAGCACAGATCAACGCAGCAGGGGACCACAGCGTTGTGATCCAGGGACCTGGAGCTATGGGACATAAGGAACGTCTGGTAACCACCGGACTGTACACCTTTACAGGTTCTATGGGCTGCGATGACGCAGAAGTTTATACAGGCTCTGTTGAAACAGTAATGAACGCTTCCTTTGCGAAGCAGATGTAAGGAGACAGCTATGGAAAAGAAGTTCAGTGGAAAAATCTGGAAATTCGGAAATGATATTGATACAGATACCATTATCCCTGGAAAAAGAGGTACTATCCCGGATCGTAACGAGATGAAAAAATATGCATTTGAGCTGTTAAAGCCGGAATTTGGTTCAACCGTTCAGCCAGGAGACATCCTGGTAGCAGGAACCAACTTTGGCTGTGGTTCCAGCCGTGAGCAGGCAGCTACCGTTCTTTCTTACAATGGTGTCCGCTGCATCATCGCAAAGAGCTTTGCAAGAATCTTCTGCAGAAATGCATTTAACAGCGGCATCCTTCTTCTTACCTGTGATCAGATCCAGGACGTGTGTGAAGGCGGAGATATTGTTACGGTAGATGTAGACGCACAGACGGTCAGTGTAAATGGAAAGACCTTCAAGGTTGGTGCAGTTCCTGAAAATCTGTATAACATTGTAGCAAACGACGGACTGATCGAAGATACAAAGAAGCGTCTTGCAGCTGGAAATGTGAAAATGGATATCAAGCCTCTTTCCATGGAACAGTGCCGTAAAAAAGGCTACACCATGGTAGAAAAGATATTAAAGAAAAATGCAGGAAAAGAACATGTGGCTCCTGGAGATATCGTGATCACAAAGCCAGATATGTTCATGATCCATGATATTTATACTACTTATCTGTTAGAAACCATGAAAGACATTGGTGCAGACAAGATCGACGATCCAGATAAGGTAACCATCGTCTGGGATCACTGTATGCCAACTGCCGTTGCTAAAAATGACTATGACCATTATGAAGCTGGTCTGGAACTGGCAAAAACCTATGGAATTAAGAAGCTTCACATTGGAGAAGGCATCTGCCACACCATTATGCATGAAGCAAAGTATGCAAAGCCAGGCGAGATCGCAACTGCAACCGACAGCCATACAACTACTTATGGCGGTGCCGGAAACTTCTGCTCTGGTATTGGCACAGCAGAAATGGCAGCAGCTCTTATTACCGGAGAACTTTGGTTCAAGGTTCCAGAGGCTATCAAGATCGTATTAAACGGCCATTTAAGAGACGGTGTTATGAGTAAGGACGTTATCCTTCGTATCTTAGGTGATATCAAGGCCGACGGCGGACAGTACAAATCTCTGGAATTTACCGGTCCTGCAGCCCATGAAATGAGCATGGAACAGCGTTTTACAGTTGCAAACATGGCTCTGGAAGCAGGCGCAAAGTGCGGTCTGTTTGAGGCTGACGAAAAGACAGCAGAGTACTACGGAATGCCATTAGAAGATATCGACTGGGTATGCGTAGATGACGAAGCAAAGTATGAAAAGGTACTTACCTATGATGTAAGCGAACTGGAACCTCAGCTTTCCTGTCCACAGGGCGTTGACAATGTTCACCCCATCAGTGAAGTAAAAGGCACCAAAATGGATGAGGTATATCTGGGAAGCTGCACCAACGGAAGTATTGAAGATATGGAAGCAGCTGCAAAGATCTTAAAAGGCCGTAAAGTGGCAAAAGGACTGCGTTTTATCGTTGTTCCTGCAACTAATACCATTTTCAAACAGGCCATTGAAAGAGGATATATTAAGACTTTTATTGAGGCAGGTGCAGTGATCTGTCATCCATGCTGCGGACTTTGCTGTGGTATGCCATATGGTCTGATGACAGATGATGAAAGGATCCTGCTGACTGCAAACCGTAACTTCATCGGACGTCAGGGAACCAAGAAAACCTTAGGTTATCTGTCAAGTCCTACGGTAGCAGCAGCAACCGCAGTTATGGGTGTTGTAACAGACCCGGCTGATCTGCCAGCACTGGCTTAAAGACAGGCGGTTCGATGTTCTCCCGGACTCCGGGAGGACATCTGTAAACAGGAGGAAAATCAATGATAAAGAATTTTGAACAGCTGAAAGAAATGTTAAAAGCTATGCCGGTAAAGCGCAAAGTAGCAGTAGTACCGGCTCAGGATGAACATACACTGGAAGCAATCAGTCATGCTTATAGGGACGGCATGGTTGAGCCGGTTCTGATCGGTGATGAGCCAAAGATCCGTGAGATCCTGGCTCAGATCGGCACAGATGCAGATAAGATGACCATTATCCATGTGGAAGATCCTACGGAAGCCATCCAGAAGGCTGCTGATATGGCAAGAGACGGTGAAGTAGACTGCATTATGAAAGGAAAAACAGAGACAGGAGCCCTGATGAAGGTACTGGTAAACCGTGAAAGAGGGATCAGAAAGAACGATACCATGAGTTTACTTGCTTTCATGGAAAGCCCGAATTACCACAAGGTATTCGCTATTACTGATGTAGGCCTTCTTACTTATCCTTCCAAAGATCAGAAGAAAGCAGCTATCCAGAATGCAGTAGAAGCATTCCATGCATTAGGCGTAGAACAGCCAAAGGTAGCTATCCTTGCAGCAGTAGAAAAAGTAAATCCTAAGATGAAGGAAACCGTAGAAGCTGCTGAGATCAAGGAAGAAGGCGTAGAAGGCTGCATCATCGAAGGCCCGATCAGCTATGACCTGGCTATGGATCCTGCTTCCGCACCAATTAAAGGCTATGTAAGTCCTGTTGCAGGAGATGCAGATCTTTTAGTTGTTCCGGATATTGTAAGCGGAAATATTGCAGCAAAGACCATCACTGTAATTGGTGGCGGAAGAACCGGCGGCGTGGTACTGGGAGCAAAGGTTCCGGTCCTGTTGGTATCCCGTGCAGCAAGTGCAGATGATAAATATATGTCCATCGTCATTGCGGCGTTAGTGGGCAGCAGATAATAGGGGGAAAAACAATGGAGAAAAAATTAAATTTTAAGGTGTGTGGGCTTCCTGCAAAGTATTTCATTCCATTCTTTATCATTGTAATGGCAACTGTTTACCTTGGCTTTATGCCGGTTGTTAAGATCTATTCCAATGATGCAGGCAAGTACATGGCAACCAGCTTTATCATGACCATCGCTTATCTGATGGCAGTTGGCGGTCTGTTCTTCTGGCTTGGAAATACCATCCCGATCGTAAATAACTACTTAGGCGGTGCATGTCTTCTGCCTCTGATCGGTGCTTCTTTCTTAAATTACGTTGGTCTGGTTCCTCAGGAACTGGTAAACGGAGTTAAGGTCCTTATGGGCGGCGGTTTCCAGGATGCATATATTGCCATGCTGTTAGTTGGCTCCATCCTTGTTATGGACCGTAAGGTTTTACTTGGTGCAACTGCAAGATACATGCCTACCATCCTGGGAAGCCAGGTATTTGCATTAGGCTTCTGTATGTTAGCAGGTCTGGTTACCGGATATGGTATTCCAGAGGCACTGTTTGATATCGGCGCACCTTGTATGTCCGGTGGTTCCGGCGGTGCTATGACCACTCTGCCAGCTCTGTATTCCAGCCTTTCCGGTACAGATATGACTCCAATGGCAGGAAAATTCCTGTGCTACGCATCTATCGCAAACGTACTGGCTGTTGTATTAGCTGCTATTGTAGGTTCTGTAACTGCTAAAATGAAAGGCTTAAATGGTAACGGCGAGATCCTCTGCTCCAAGAAAGCACAGGAGAGCAAAACAGAGGAGAAGGAACAGAAGAGACTTGGAACTTCTGCTGATTATGTAGCATTAGGTTCTGGTATTTTCATGAGCTTCTGTCTGTACTTACTGGGTAATATCCTTGGAAGCCTTCCAGGTTTCGGTGTGATCCCGGGACTTGCATGGACCATTATCCTTGGAATCATCATTAAATTTACCGGTCTTCTTCCAGACCAGTTTGCTGACAACTGTGTATACTCCATGAACTTTGCATTAAGAGCACTGCTTCCAATGCTGATCGCTGGTATCGGTATCAACTCCCTGAAGTTCTCCACTCTGGCAGAATACTTCAGCCCAGGCGCATTCGTTGTTATCTTCTTAGCAGTATTCGGCGCAATGTTAGGTGCAATGATTTTCGGAAAGCTCTCTGGTCTGTGGGCATATGAAGCAGGTGTTACAGCAGGTCTTTGCTGCTGCAACATCGGTGGTTCCGGTGACCTGGCAGTTTTATCTGCAGCAAACCGTATGAACCTGCTGGCATTCGCTTCTATCTCTACCCGTATCGGTGGTGCATTGATGGTTATCTGGATCGGACTGTTATATCCATTGTTCCATTAAGGCAGGCACATTACAACACAAAATCAGGCACGTTGGCGCTATGTCAGCGTGCCTCTTTTAGAAAATAGGAGAAAATCATTATGAAAAACTATAAAGTATTTGCTATCAACCCCGGTTCTACTTCCACAAAGATCGCCATGTTTGAAGGAGAAAAGGAAATTTTTTCCAGAAATATCAGCCATGATGCAGAAAAATTAAAAGAGTTCAAGGAGATCAGCGACCAGCTTCCATACAGAAAGGAAATGATCTTAAATGTCCTGAAAGAAGAAGGACAAACCTTAGAAGGCGTAGACGCATTTTCCGCAAGAGGAGGCGGTCTGGTAAATGTAGAAGGCGGCGTTTTCACTATTGGTGACAAACTTCTTGAGCATGCAAGAACCTGCTATACCGTAAAGCATCCGGCAACCTTAGGCGCACAGCTGGCAGATGCATTTTCCAAAGAATTCGGCGGAGTTGCATTTGTAGTAAATCCACCAGATGTAGATGAGTTCCAGGATGTAGCCCGTGTAACCGGCTTAAAGGGTGTATACAGAGAGAGCCGTATCCATGCATTAAACCAGAAGGAGATCGGCATCCGTTTTGCAGCAAAGCAGGGCAAGAAATATGAGGACATGAACCTGATCATCTGCCACATTGGCGGCGGTATTTCCGTTACTGCCCATAGAATGGGAAAAATGGTGGACTCCAATGACATTGCAAATGGTGACGGCCCAATGGCACCAACCCGCTGTGGCCAGCTTCCTGTAAAGGATGTTGTGACCATGTGCTATTCCGGTAAATATACAGAAAAAGAGATGCGTGAGAAGATCACAAAGACCGGTGGCCTGGTAGATCACCTGGGAACTTCTGATGCAAGAGAAGTAACTGCCATGATCGAAAATGGGAATAAGTATGCGAAATTAATTTACGATTCCATGATCTATGAGATCGGAAAGACAGCAGGTTCTATGGCAGCAGTCCTTCATGGAAAGGTGGACGGGATCGTATTAACAGGCGGCATCTCCCATGACAAGTATGTAGTAGAAAAACTGACAGAAATGCTTTCCTTTATTGCGCCGATCACTGTTATGGCAGGCGAGTTTGAAATGGAAGCACTGGCAGCAGGTGCGATCCGTGTATTAAGCGGGGAAGAAGAGGCGAAGACTTATACAGGTATTCCAGTATGGAGTGGATTTACATGCTGATGGTAAAAAAGGCCCTGATCTATGTGACCGGACTTTTATTCATGGCCTTTGGAGTGGCATTTTCTGTTAATTCTTCTCTGGGAGTTTCACCGGTAAACTCCCTTCCCTATGTGATCAGCCGCATTACAGGACTGGATCTTGGAAACTGCGTGATCGGCATTTTTGCTTTTTATATTCTGGTGCAGATATTATTGTTAAGAAAAAAATTCCGTCCCATAGATTTGACGCAGCTGATATTTTCCACGATTTTTGGCCGTTTTGTAGATGTTGCAAAGAAAGTGGTGGGAGATTTTGCCATTCCCACCTATCCGGGGCAGCTGGTTATGCTGGCGATCAGTATCGGTTTTGTAGCAATAGGCGTATGCCTGTATATGGGTGTGCAGCTGGTAAATATGCCTATGGAAGGTATGACCCATGCAGTAAAGCGTATATTCTTC
>ENA-UPWS01002161-UPWS01002161.1-human-gut-metagenome-genome-assembly--contig:-NODE-2161-length-10100-cov-11.799262_pt1 | contig 10100 bp, 7 predicted proteins | sample MGYA00250054_ERZ773384 | MGnify/ENA primary metagenome ERZ773384 (study PRJEB29103, sample SAMN06111979) | human gut metagenome | biome: human gut; feature: ankylosing spondylitis patient; material... | reverse complement strand
AGAAGAATGCAGATTATGGAAAAACACAGCCGTTTTACCCCATTTTTTGTTTTTGCTTTGCCCTCTAAAGTATCTTGTTTCATATATATTCCACCTTCCTACTTGCTCAGTTTTCTCCCTAAATTTCGTGGAACATACCAATTTTGTCTTTTATTCTCTGCATTTCATTATCTGCTTCAATGATAGCTCTTGCAGAATGAAGTAATTCTTCACTTATCTCATCATAGCCAGGCATTTCTTCAATTCCTTTTTTATAGCGAAGTTGATGTTCCAATGTTGCCCAGAAATCCATACCATTGGTTCGAATCTGTAATTCTACACGCATAGGTGTTTTACCCTTAGCAAAAAATACTGGTATTTCAACAATCATATGATAGCTTCGATAACCATTCGATTTTGGATTTTTTATATAATCTTTTATTTCAATAACTTTAATATCATCCTGTTGGGTAATCAAATCTGATATCATATAAATATCGTCAATAAACGCACAAACTATTCGAACGCCTGCTACATCATTGAGATATGTCTGTATATTTTCTGTTGTAAATTCATATCCCATCTTCTGCAGTTTATCGTAAATACTATTGGGCTGCTTAATTCTTGTTTTTATAAAAGAAATAGGATTTCGATTGTTCTCAACTGAAAATTCATCATCCAAAACCTCAAGTTTAGTTTGTATCTCCCGAATAGCACAACGATACATCATCATTAAATTATAAAATTTTGTAGCATTATTTAAAAACTGTAGTGATTCCGGACTGTTCATCCTGAGTTTTTTTACTTCATCTTTTGTCATGGAACTTTCCTTTCTACCTCATCCCTGATTTCAAAACATTATTTATTTTGATAGTTGATTCGTTCTCCTTGAATTACTGGATAACAAATCATTTTATCACTATCCAGATTTTCTATATGCATATCTACTGCACTGATCTGATGTTTTTCATAAGTATTGTAATAATACCATCCTTATGGCAGACAGTGGTTACGAAAGTTTTAATACCTTTGCACACCTGATCCGGAAGGGAATGTATTTCGTTATCCGCATGAAGGATATCAACAGTAATGGTATCCTTTCCTCTTATGATTTGCCTGACAGCGAATTTGATACTCATATAAGGACAACACTTACCAGACGCCATACGAAAGAAACACTGGGGAATCCTAACACCTATACCATACTTCAGCCTTCTACCGATTTTGATTTTCTTGATGAAAACTGCATGTATTACGATATTGAATTCCGTATTGTACGTGTTCGCCTTGATAATGGAACCTATATCTGTATTGCCACCAATCTTTCAGAAGAACTTCCTCTGGAAGAAATCAATAAACTTTACCGGATGCGCTGGAGCGAGGAAACAAGCTTCCGTGAACTCAAATACACCATCGGTCTGATCAACTGGCACAGCAGCAAATATGATGGAATCCTTCAGGAAATCAATGCCCATATGATTCTGTATAATTTCTGTGAATTAGTGACTTCTCACGCTATGGTAAAAAAATCTAAAAATACCAAACACATCTATAAAATTAATTTCGCCATCGCAGTAAACATATGCAGGGCGTATCTCAAACACGGTGGTAACGAAACAGAGACCATGCTTCTCATACAAAAGTATCTGACACCTGTCAGGTACAATCGAAAATATCCTATCCACCTCCGTCCAAAGAGAAATAGGGATTTCATGTATCGGATTGCATAAATCTCGTTACCATTATACTGCATTATGAGGCAGATATGCAATCTGTCTTTTTACCACATGTACCCCATATTGTTATTATTTCGCAAGTTAGCAAGTAGTGCCCCCGTACGTACACGGGCGCGTTTTGCTTGTTGGAGGCACATCCCCAATCCCCTTAGAATGTCATCTTCGATGCCAAGCTGCGCCCTCACTTTGTGAGTGCTGATACATTCCTGCTCTGCCGGAATATAAAAAAGAGGGCAACCTCCAATTTATATTTTTGATGATTGCCCGCATGCTTATCTTTCCTGCTGCCGTTTCTTTTTCATGTCTTCCTCTATGTCCCAGCTCTGCTGAGCAGCATAGAAGGATTCCACATTTTGCTTCGCTATCTGATAATCCCGCATCTCTTTTTTTATTTTCTTGTATTCGCTGTAAGCTGCCTTTTTCTCTGAAAGCAGTCTTACAAATTCTTCATTCAGATCTTTTACCTTTGGGATCTTTCCATCCGGCAGTTTTGAAAATGCTTCCTTGGCTGCCTTATGAAGAGTGATTTCATCCCGATGTGCCTCGAAAAATTTCTTACTATACCCTGATTTTCGGTAAGTAATGTATGTTTCCCTGGTCTTGGCATAATTGATAATGTGAGTCTTTATCACTTTATTTGCTGCCATCTTCTCCTCTGCATCTTTGATGGTTTTCGTAAGTTCATGGTATTTTGCAGAACTCCCATCCACCAATGCATCCAGCGTTTTCTTATCGTGAATAGCATGCTGCTGTAAAAACAGAATAGATTCCGCAAACTGTTTCACATTATATTTTTTCGCCCACTGGACATATCCGCCGTTCTTTCCATACCAACTAGATGATACCCAGTCTGCATCCCTTCTCTTCGATATCAATAAACGTATCACCTAGTCGGTATCCCACACTTCTGCTCCCTTTCAATTGATACCCCTTTCCTGATATCCCTCTTCCCGGATGCACAACACAAGCATATCACCTAGCCGGTATCTTCTGGCAACGGGTGTGCGTATCAGCTAGATGGTATGCAGCTATCGGAAGCCGTTTGTTGATACAAGCATTTGCATACCAGTAAGGTGATACATGATAAACGTTGCCGAAATATACTGCATACCTGTAAGGTGGTATCGGATAAACGCTACCGAGATATTCTGTATACCAACAAGGCGATATCTAATAAGAGACACCGAGGTATTCCGCATACCAGTAAGGCGATATCTGATAAGCGATGCCGAGGCATTCCGCATACCTACAAGCTGATACCGGGATGTGCGCATACCAATATTTTAATATCAGACAAATGGGTACTGTCGGGAATGAATGTCCAGAAAACGGATGCGAATAGAAGTGTACTGAGCGAAACGATATCGATTGAACCGTATGCCAATGGACCGGTATCTAAATACCCGGATTCAGAGTATGAGTATGTAGATGCTATAGAATCCGCCTAATTGAGAACGACATAGTGGGCGCAGATCTGTGGAAACGATACTGGGTTTTAAGGGATATGGGAACAGCGTGTGGGGTTCTAATTTATCAGGCGCCAAACTGTACCAGAGTACAGCATTGGAGCACACTCTCCTGTGAATCTAGTCAACGCGCGCGACATAAGGAACCCTGTGTGCCATTCCGAGGATATTGCATACATTACTTACTATATAAAGTAATAACGTAGTAGTTTAACTACTAGTAGTTTGTAATCTCAACATGTCGATTTCCTGAGGATATTGGTTACATTACTTACTACATAATCTATACCGTAGTAGTTTTACTACTAGTAGTTTGTAATCTCAGTCTATTGTTTTCCCCTGTAAATCGGTTAGAATGGTGGATTTTGCAGACATGAATGCAAAAAGAATGCATACTTGAGACAAAAAAAAGCTCTCCTATCAATAGGTAATCCAAATATACGTAGTAGTTTGTTTACTAGTAGTTCTTTCACTAGTAGTTGTTTACATAGTAGTTCTTTCTAAAAATGTCATCTCTCTCGATTCCGTCTCTTTCAAAAAAATAAGAGCAGGACACATACCCGCTCTCACTTCGTAATCTTTTTACTTTGCAAATTTTATGCTTGTACACCAAGAACCTTACTTGTTGTGTGCCATTCCGATGATATTGAATGCATTACTTAAATCCCTCCGGCAATTGCAAATATATTGACATATCCTTCTGGCTTGATTATATTAAGACTATTGAGCAATGATTTTCATTTTTCTGATGCAGGTTATAAAAAGATGGTGAGACCTAGGGTGAGACCTAACAATGTCGACGCCTCAAATCCTTTATTTTTCTGACTTTGCGCTATTGGGGTAATGTTCAAGTCCCATCTCCTGCATTGATACATTTATTGAAAAGCCTTGAGAATAGTTATCTCAAGGTTTTCTTTTTATTGAAACAATAGAATGTTCGCGAAGCGTGCATTCTATTGTTTCAATAAAACACATTAGATGTTATAATATAGTCATAAATTCAGGAGGTACACACTATGCCATTACCAAAAGAATCTTCTTACACAACAGATTATATATTCTCTCTTCCGGAAGGGCAGAGAGCGGAACTGATTGATGGTGTTGTTTATGATATGGCACCACCAAACCGGCTTCATCAGGAACTCGTTTCAGAACTTCACTATAAGATTACTGATTATATCAAAAAAAACAACGGTGCCTGCAAAGTTTTTCCAGCCCCATTTGCCGTTTTTCTAAACGCGGATGACAAAACTTATGTGGAACCGGATATCAGTGTTATTTGTGACAAATCCAAGCTGGATGACCGCGGATGTGTCGGTGCACCGGACTGGATCATTGAAATTGCATCTCCAAGTACCAAACGCACGGATTACGGTGTGAAATTATTCAAATATCGCTCTGCTGGTGTGCGTGAATACTGGATTGTAAATCCTCTTACGAGAACAGTGAATGTCTATGATTTAGAAAAAGAAGAATTAAATGATCAATACAGTTTTGACGATGACATTGCGGTATGTATTTATGACAATTTGACTATCAATATTACAGAGTTACTAAAACAATAAAAAACTGCTTAGGCAAAACGGAGACATCCGGTTTGCCTAAGCAGTTTTTTATTCATTTACTTCATACAGATAACTCTTGCCTTGTTTTCCAACCCGAACGACGATTTCAAGGTCTGTTAAGATCAGAAGAACGGTCTGCGCAAGCCGCACCGGGATTTTGGCGTGCTTTGCAAAATCTTTTGCAGTAAATTGTTCCGGCAGATCATATGGAACAAACTGCATGTAATCTTCCCTTCGGTCGATACAGACTTCCTCTGCAAACTTTACCGGAATGCGGTCGTACCGCTCACTTCCCTTTTTCTTATCCCTGCTCCATCCATTTAAAAGGCGGTACTCCTCCATATCAAGCAGCGCCAATTTTAAATGCAGATTTGGATTTGATAAATAAGGGCGGATCTTATAAAGCTCAATAAATGCCATATAAGGATTTCCGGTCTTTGGTGACTTGCGTTTCGGCGAAGTCTCTCCGGTTTCCTCGTCAATCCAGAACAACCACTTAATATGAGGGATCGGATAGACGATCGTGACCGGATAAAGCGGCAGAAAAGCATCAAGCTTCCGCCGCATTTTATTAAATGCCCTTGTCTGGATCTCGATGATCTCCTGACCGGTGTAGATGTCTGCCACAAAATTTTCAATCGGAATCTCATGCATATCCGTGTCCGGTGCATAATAATTCTTCATGACTGCATGCAATGTTTTTTCGGATAATGTACCGATTCCCTGCCGCATTCTCTGGCTTCCTACAATTTTATTTTTTGTATGATCAAATAAAGTTTTATCGATACACAAGTTTTCGACCTTTCAAATTTTTATCCTGTAAGGAAGTTCGTAAATCTTCTATTTTTCCGGATGCTTCATATTTTTCAAAATATCGAAACAGTCAAATGTTGCAAAATAATCATCCGGTGTCTCTGCACGACGGATGAGCTGTGTGGAGCCATCTTCTTTTAACAGGACTTCTGCGGAACGGAGTCTGCCGTTATAATTATAACCCATGGAAAATCCGTGTGCCCCTGTGTCATGGATCACGAGCAGATCTCCCATATCAATCTTCGGAAGCATGCGGTCAATCGCAAATTTGTCACAGTTTTCACAAAGAGAACCTGTCACATCGTATTTGTGGTCGCACGGTTCATTTTCTTTTCCCATGACCGTGATATGATGATATGCACCATAAATTGCCGGGCGCATAAGGTTTGCAGCGCAGGCATCCACACCAATGTACTCTTTGTAAGTGTGTTTCTCATGGATCGCTTTTGTCGCAAGACAGCCATAAGGTCCTAACATGAAACGTCCCATTTCCGAATAAATGGAAATATCGCCAAGTCCTGCCGGAACTAAGATTTCCTCAAATGCTTCTCTGACACCCTCTCCGATCACACGGATATCATTTGGTGTCTGATCCGGGCGGTAAGGGATTCCCACACCACCGGAAAGGTTGATAAATTTAATATCGCAGCCTGTCTTGTCCCGAAGTTCCACCACAAGTTCAAACAGCTGACGCGCCAGCTTTGGATAGTATTCATTCGTAACGGTATTGCTCGCTAAAAATGCATGGATACCAAAGTATTTTGCACCTTTTTCTTTTAAAATTTTAAATCCTTCAATGATCTGTTCATGGGTAAATCCGTATTTTGCATCTCCCGGGTTATCCATGATTCCATTGCTCATTTTAAATACACCGCCCGGATTGTAACGGCAGCTGATGGTCTCCGGGATATGTCCGATCGTCTGCTCTAAAAAGTCAATGTGCGTAAAATCATCCAGATTAATGATGGCACCAAGTTCATCCGCAAATGCAAACTCTTCCGCCGGTGTATCGTTGGAGGAAAACATGATATGCTGTCCGTCAAATCCCTGGGAATCTGCTAACATCAGCTCGGTTAAAGAAGAACAGTCGCATCCGCAGTCGTACTCTTTTAAAATGTTTAAAATAAATGGATTTGGAGTTGCCTTTACCGCAAAATATTCGCGGAAGCCCGGATTCCATGCAAACGCCTCTTTCACTGCTTCCGCATTCTCACGGATTCCCTTTTCATCATATAAATGAAATGGTGTCGGGTATTTTTTCACGATCTCATCTAACTGTTCCTTTGTTACAAATGGTTTCTTTTCCATAAATTCTGCCGCCTTTCGCCATGTATTTTCCTATAGTCTTATCCTGCTGCTATCTGGATTCAGTACTTTCCCTGCTGTCTGTGATATATTGCTCGATCTGTTCATCCAGATAAACATTAAATTCCTGCATGAACTTTAAAATCGTGTCTGTCTCCTCTTTGGAATAACGGGACAAAAACTGCATGTCACGCTTCTCCCACTGCTTATGACGTTTTTCATGTTCCTTAAAAAGAACCTTGCCACGCTCAGTCAATTTAAAATATACTTCTTTTTTATTTGTCTCCAACGTGTATTTTTCGATCAGACCTTTTGCAAGAAGTTTTTTCGTCATCTTGCTGATCGCACCACGTGTCATCTGCATCTGTTCTGCAATTTTGGTGACATTTGGCAGTTCCAGACGTCCAATATTATCAATACAATGTGTCTCCGAATAACCATACTCATCGAGACACTGGCTTTCTGTCAATTTTGAAAGCATATCCTGATGCTCTAACATAAGAGCGATTTCCTGTAACAAACGTTGTTGTTCTTTCATAGCTCCACCTCGTTTTGTTTCCATGTCAACATTTATCATACCCAATATATCGCATTGATAATTTTATGTCAATGTCTCCAAGGCAAATTTTTTCTCATGAGTCTGCTTTGAAAAAAACTCCCCGGAAAAACAGTCTTATATTCTCTGTCTTTCTGGAGAGTTTTATCCATAAAAAATATGTCTTTGATTTTCCTTACATTGTTCTGGCAACAACTCTGATTACATTTGCCGCATTAAACTGTAAATCTGCTTTCGTGATTTTATACCCATCAATCTCTTTTCCCGTTTTAACCGCTTCTACAATATCATCGACATTTTTCTGGCATCCTGGCATCTGTATGTCATTTCCTGCATAAATACATCCTGTAGATGCAGAAATTGGATAAATTGCCTTAAATTTTCCAGTAATTGCCGGTATATCCTGCGAAGTAAACCAGTCAGTCATCACTGTTCCTTCAAATCCCCATTCATCTCTTGCCATTCCCTGGATCAGATCATAACTGTTTGCTGTATGAATGCCATTTAGAAGATTATATGAAGTCATAATTGACAGTGGCTGTGCCTCATGCACTGCAATCTCAAACCCTTTGAGATAAATTTCTCTAAGTGCACGCTCACTGACATGTGCATTTACAAAATAACGGTTATCTTCCTGATTATTCACTATAAAATGTTTGATCGTCGTTCCCTTTCCCCTGTGCTTCTGTACTCCTTTTGTCATTGCTGCCGCAATTTTACCGGAAACATATGGGTCTTCGGAATAGTATTCAAAGTTACGTCCGCAAAGCGGATTTCTGTGAATATTTAACGCTGGTGCAAGCCACAGATCCACATGAAATTGTTCCATTTCTGAACCAACCATATCTCCAGCCTTTTCTACAAGTTCTGTGTTCCATGACTGTGCCAGTGCCCAGCCAATTGGAATTGCAGTACAATACTGATAATAATTATCCACTTCCTTCTCATCGATATTTGAATCAAATGGTGTGTATGCATCCCCCATCACCTCTCCACCTGGAAGAAGTGTTCCATCCTTTTTCGTCTTAAAGTGTGGCTGCAAGCGAAGTCCGGCAGGACCATCTGCAAGTATCATATTCTTGATTCCTCTTGATTCTTTGCATACAGAGGAGGTATCTCCCGCTGCTCCAGGTACAGTGTATGATGCATTTCCAACAACTTCTCCTCCATCAGCACGTAAAGTACCCACACAAAATTCTGCAAGCTCTTCCGTTGAAAGCTGCGCCACTAATTCTTCTACAGTTGCTTTTTCTGAAAGAATATCCTGCATGGTAATTTTCTCTGTCTTATCTGTATGGTATTCCTTCCGCATTCCCTGATAAACAATCGTTTTTTGTGCAATTGCTGTTGTGTCAAAGATTATTTTTTCTGCCTGATAACCAGCGGCTTCTTTTTTCTTTTTTTCCAATTTTACAGCATCTGGATGAATCTCATTCAATGTGACATCCAGTGCAAACAAATTTTTTGCCTTTAATGTTTGTACATCTTCACAGACTTCTATAACTCCTGCAACTTTTGTAGAAGCCGAGCTATTTCCAACCCGGATGATATAGTCACCTTTTTCCAATATCCATGCTGCTTCTTTTTCTGAATAAGACGCCATCTGTTCTGCCTGATACTTTAAGACAATCTCTTCTGTTTCACCCGGTGCCAGCAATTTTGTTTTTTGGTACGCTACCAGCTCCTGATATGGCTTTTCCATTACTCCGCCGGTTGCACTATAATATACCTGAACAACCTCTTTTCCGGTATAAATTTTTCCTGTATTTTTTACAGTTACAGGAATCTGAATTTCATTCCCTTCCACACTTATCTTTCCAGCTTTTATCTCAAAATCAGTATAAGATTTTCCATATCCGAAACAGTACAGTGGTTTCACACCAAAGCTGTCAAAATAACGATATCCAACATAGATACCATCTTCGTACATTTCATCATGTACACTCTCATTATGACTGAATTTTGCAGAGGATGGATAATCCATATAATTTTTTGCCCAAGTATCAGTTGTCTTCCCTGATGGATTTACTTTTCCGATCAGCACATCCAAAAGTGCATCTCCACCAAGATTTCCAAGCTGAGTCATCAGGAGAATTGCATTTACTCCCTCTATTGATTTCATTTCCGAAAGATCCATAACTCCGCCAATATTTAATACAACAATCAGTTTATCATATACCTCAGCCAGCAGATGGATGTTTCCTTTTTCATGTGGATATAATCTGTAATCCCCCTCCTCGTCAAACCGGTCTGCTCCTTCCCCTGAATTTCTGGCGATCACATATACTGCGGTATCTGTCTCTGACACATCGATGTCATTGGTGGTGATGATCTCGCAGTCCGGTTCTTTGTAAGGCTGGTCGAACATTACTGCAACTTCAGATATGTGTTTTCTTGCTGTTTCCTCTTTCATCCACTGTACATAAGCTTCTTTTGCAGCTCTGGTCCTCTTCTCCTGTCTGTCTAACCATGCGGTTGTTGTAACCTCAATTCCGGCATTTTGAAATCCCTGTTCAATGTTCACATTATTTCTTGTGTTTACATCTCCCGATCCAGTACCGCCTTTGATCGTCGCACGTGCCCCATTTCCGAAAAGTGCCACTTTTTTTGTATGAATTGGTAAAGCTCCATCGTTTTCCAGAAGTACCATACATTCCCCTGCAAGTTTTCTGGAAATATC
>ENA-UPWS01002156-UPWS01002156.1-human-gut-metagenome-genome-assembly--contig:-NODE-2156-length-10127-cov-3.966866_pt1 | contig 10127 bp, 10 predicted proteins | sample MGYA00250054_ERZ773384 | MGnify/ENA primary metagenome ERZ773384 (study PRJEB29103, sample SAMN06111979) | human gut metagenome | biome: human gut; feature: ankylosing spondylitis patient; material... | reverse complement strand
GGTATGTACTATCTGTGCGTATTCAGCATGATTGTTCCCTTCCAGATGGTCATGTTCACACTGGCAAAAACCGCTGATACCTTAAAGCTGAATAACCCCTACAACATCTGCATCATCTATCTGGGCTTCGGCGCGGGACTTGCGGTGTTCATGTTCACCGGCTTTGTAAAATCCATGCCGATTGCTATTGAAGAAGCCGCTATGATCGACGGCTGCAATCCCATCCAGATTTTCTTCAAGGTCGTCTGCCCGATTTTGAAGCCGACGATGATCTCTACCGCCATTTTGGAAACCATGTGGGTCTGGAACGACTATCTGCTGCCCACGCTGGTGCTGGACATCAAGACCTACCGCACGATTCCTATGGCTATCCAGTATTTCCGCGGCAGCTACGGCAAGGTGGAGATGGCACCCATGATGGCCTGCATCATGATTACGGTGTTGCCTGTTATCGTGCTGTACCTGATCTGCCAGAAATATATTATCGATGGCGTGGTCGCCGGTGCAGTCAAGGGGTAAATTTGACACTTCTTCAAGAAAGAGGATTGGCAAATGACCATCAAAGACATCGCGCGGGAGTCCGGCTATGCGGTCGGGACCGTCTCACGAGCCTTAAATAACGCCCCCGGCGTCAGTGCAGAAACCCGTCAAAAAATATTGGAAATCGTAAACCGCCACAATTATGAACCGAACGCCAACGCCAAGCATCTGAAGCAGCAGGCCAACGATGGGATCGCACTGATTGTGAAAGGCACCCAGAATATGCTGTTTGCCGGCATTTTGGAACCGCTGCAGCAGATCATTGAGGAAAGCGGCTACGTTGCGACGGTCTACTATATTGACGAGGAGGCCAACGAGGTTGCGCAGGCCCGACGCATCTGCACAGAGCGCAAACCCCATGGTATATTGTTTCTCGGCTCAAATCCGGAATACTTCACGCCGGAGTTGGAGGCACTGGGTATCCCCTGCCTGCTGCTGACGAACAGCGCGGCATCCCTGCGCATCCGCAATTTGTCCAGTGTGTCCGTAGACGATATGGCTGCATCGGACACGATGATCGAATATCTGTACAAAAAAGGGCACCGCCGCATCGGAATCATCGGCGGCAAGCCCAATCTTTCCCGTCCAAGTCTCGCCCGTCTGGCCGGCTGTCAGGGTGCTATGCTGCGCCTTGGTCTGCCGTTTGACATGGAAAAGCAGTATGCGTATGCGCGCTTCTCGCTTTCCAGCGGGTATGAGGCAATGGAGTATCTCTTAAAGCACAGTCCCGACATTACGGCAGTGTTTGCCATGTCCGACCTGATGGCGCTCGGCGCAATTCGTGCGCTGCGGGATCACGGGCTGTGTGTGCCGCAGGATATTTCCGTCACAGGTTTTGACGGCATTGCGCTGGGACAGTACAGTGTGCCCCGGCTGACGACCATCCGGCCGAATATGGGGCAATTGGCGCAACGTTCGGCGCGGATCCTGCTCCACAACATCCAAAAACCCGGCAATGCCGTGCACGAGATCGTCTCCTTCGATCTGACCGAAGGAGAAAGCGTGCGCGAACTGTGAACGAAAGACATCCCGGCTGCTTACTATCAAAAGAAAGAGGGGTTCTCTGATGAGAGCAAGCGGCATTCTAATGCCCATTTCAAGTCTGCCCTCGCCTTACGGTATTGGTACCATGGGTGCAGCCGCGCGCAGCTTTGTGGACTTTTTAGTCAAGTCCGGGCAGGCATACTGGCAGATTCTGCCTGTCTGCCCCACCAGCTACGGCGACAGTCCCTATCAGTCGTTCTCGACCTTTGCGGGCAACCCGTATTTTATCGATCTGGACGATCTGGCAAAGCAGGGACTGCTGCTGCCGGAGGAATATGCGTCCATCGACTGGGAATGCACCCCCGACTGCATCAACTACGGCGTCATGTACGAAAAGCGCTACGCAGTGCTGCGCTGTGCAGCCAAACGTCTGCTGGCAAAGCCCGGTGCCGACTACCGCCGCTTTGTGAAGGAAAACGACTTCTGGCTGCCCGACTACGCGCTGTTCATGGCGCTGAAGGACGCTCACAACGGAGTCTGCTGGCTGGAATGGGAAGAACCGCTGCGGCGCCGTGAGCCCGCTGCCCTGGCAGCAGCCCGGCAGCAGTACGCCGACGATGTGGCGTTCTGGCAGGCTGTACAGTTTATGTTCTACAGTCAGTGGCAGGCGCTGAAGCACTACGCCAACCAGCAGGAAATCCGCATCATCGGCGACCTTCCCATCTATGTGGCGCTGGACAGCGTCGATGTGTGGAGCTGCCCGCAGGAGTTCCAGCTCGACGAGAACCTGCTGCCCACCGAGGTGGCAGGCTGCCCGCCGGACGGCTTCTCCGCCACAGGCCAGCTGTGGGGCAACCCGCTGTTCGACTGGGACTCCATGGCCAAGACCGGCTACGCATGGTGGGTGCGGCGCATCAAACACATGTGCAGCATCTATGATGTGGTTCGCATTGACCACTTCCGCGGATTTGCGGGCTATTATGCTATCCCCTACGGGGAAGCAACCGCCCGGAACGGCCGCTGGCGCGAAGGTCCCGGCTATGCGCTGTTTGCTGCCATAAAGAAAAAGCTGGGCAGCCCGCGCATCATCGCCGAGGATTTGGGATTCCTGACGGAAGATGTCACTGCCCTGCTGAAGCAATGCGGCTATCCCGGCATGAAAGTGCTGGAGTTTGCCTTTGACAGCCGTGACGGTGGCGATTACCGCCCCCACAGCTACCCCAAGAACTGCATTGCCTATGTAGGCACCCACGACAACGAGCCTGTGAACGGCTGGATGGAAACCGCCGCCCCTGAGGACGTGGCGTGCGCCGTGCGTTACCTGAATCTGACGAAGAAAGAGGGCTATCACTGGGGCATGATGCGCGGCATCTGGTCCAGCGCTGCCGATCTGGCTGTCGTACAGGCACAGGATCTGCTGGGCCTTGGGCATGAATCCCGCATGAACACGCCGTCCACTCTGGGCGGCAACTGGTGCTGGCGTGCCGAACCCGGTGTCTTTAACACGCGGCTGGCCAAAAAGCTGCACAGTGAAATGGAACTGTACGGACGTTTGCCGGAATGAAAACAGCCTTCGTGCTATGGTGTCGGCTCGTCCTCCGTGCAGGATCCGCTACCTAAACACATAAAGGCTGCATTCAAATTATTCAACCGTTGTATCACACGATACAACGGTATTTTTATTGACAAAAAGTTCCTGCCGCTTAGCGCTGCTTTAACTTCTTCCGATAGGTTCATTCCTCATCTTGCTTTCTGCCTACAATCAAAATGCTGCAACTGTTGTCCCTGCGGCAAGGAGGGCGGCGGAGATTTTTTGCACGAAGGCGAGGGCTTTGGGGCCGTCGCCGTGGACGCAGACGGAATCGGCCTGCAGGGTTACGGTGCTGCCGTCGTCGGCCTGTACGGTACCCTGCGCTGCCATCTGCAAGACCCGCGCAATGGCGGTATCCTCGTCCTCGATCATTGCGCCGGGAGCGCCGCGTGGCACAAGGCTGCCGTCGGCCTGGTAGCCGCGGTCTGCGAATACCTCGCTGGCAACGGGCAGTCCGATGGCGTTTGCGGCCTTGACCATCTCGCTGCCGGAGAGTGCCAGCAGAACAGCACCGGGAGCTGCAGCCTGCACAGCGCGGCAGATGGCCGCCGCCAGCACCGGATCCCTGGCGGCCATGTTGTACAGCGCGCCGTGAGGTTTGACGTGGTGCAGCGGTACGCCCGCCGCGTCGCAGAATGCCTTCAGCGCACCGATCTGGTACATCACGTCGGCCTCGGCTTCGGCGGGGGAAATTGCCATTCTGCGGCGGCCAAAGCCCTGCAAATCCGGCAGTCCCGGGTGTGCACCCACCTGCACGCCGTACTTTTTGCACAGCAGAACGCTCTTTTGCATTACGGACGGATCGCCCGCGTGGAACCCGCAGGCAATGTTCGCGCTGGTCACATAGGGCAAAATTTCGGCATCCATGCCGATGGTGTACGCGCCGAAGCTCTCGCCCAGGTCGCAGTTTAAATCAATGGACGGCATTGCAACATCCCCCTTAGTATTTCAGCAGTGTGTTTTTTACGTCGGTCACAAACATATACCCCGGCGCATGCGTGATGCAGAACTCCGGCTTCGAGTGCATGACCACGGCCTGGGGCGTGACCCCGCAGGGCCAGAAAACCGGTGTTTCGCCCGGACGAATCGTCACGGCATCGCCGTAATCAGGGTGGGCCAGATCGGTGATGCCGATGGCCTCCGGCGTGCCGATCTGCACCGGCGCACCGTGCACGCGGGGCATGCCCGCCGTGATGGCCACCGCCGCAGGCACCTGCGCGTGGGGAATCGGACGCATACTGACGACCATATTGCCACTGAACACCCCCGCGGGCGTGCAGGGAATGTTGGTGTTGTACATCGGCACATTGACGCCTTCCTCGATCTGGCGCACCGGGATGTTCGCGTCCAGCAGCGCCGACTCAAAGGAGAAGCTGCACCCGATGAGGAAGCTGACCAAATCGGACCGTTCCTCAAAATAGCGCACCACATCGGTGGTTTCTTCGGTCAATTCGCCGTTTCGGTAGATGCGGTAGCGCGGGATGTCCTGCGCAATATCGCTGCCCGGGGCAAATTGGGAGAAGCTGCGCTCCCCGGCATCGGCCACTTCCAGCAGCGGGCAGGCCTTGGGGTTGCGCTGGCAGAACAGCAGGAAATCCCACGCCAGCGCCTTTGGCAGGACCACAAGATTGCCCTGGGCGTAGCCGTCGCAGCAGCCTGTGGTCGGGGCATCCAGCTTGCCCGCGCGGATCAGCGCCCGAATCTCAGCCGGGGGAAATGCGGAATAGTTCATAACGTGCACCTTCTTTTACAAGCGATCTCTTACCCGCTGCCACAGGGCCGCCTGCTGCCGGGCAGCCTGCACGGCCCGGGACGGCGTCACAAAGGTAAAGCATACCCGCTGCCCGGGGCGGAGCTGCGCCAGCGCGGGTAAGTCGGCAGAAATCACCGTGGCAATTTTGGCATAGCCGCCCGTGGTCTGGTGGTCGGCCAGCATGACAATGGGCTGCCCGTCGGCGGAGACCTGCACCGACCCGGGCACAATACCGTCGGAGAGAATATCCGCGCCGCGGCGCATTTGCAGCGGCGTGCCCGCCAGCTTGCAGGCCATACGGTCACAGTCCGGCGTCAGGGTATAGATACCGTGGATAAAATCCTGCCGACCCTGCACGGTAAAGGCGGCGTCCTGCGGGCCTGGCACGGCGCGCAGCAGCGGCAGCATCTGCGTCCCCTGCACGCGCATGGGGTGCAGCCCGCCGCACACAGTCTTGTCCCGCAAGGGACGGTCCAGCCGTTTGGCAGTGATGGCCTGCCACAGCGCGGGGGTATCACATGAGCCTATGGCCAGGGTATCGCCCGCGGCCAGCTTGCGGCCCTCCAAGCCGCCGATGCCGCATTTTACATCGGTGGCGCGGCTGCCCAGCACGGGCGGGGTGGCAATGCCGCCGCCCACGGCCAGATAGCTGCGCAGTCCTGTTTTTGCGGCCCCCATCTGCAGCACACTGCCTGCTTTGGCAAGCAGCGGTGCGTAATAGGGTACGGGCGTACTGTCCAGCGCAGCAGGGCTTTCGGCCCCCGTCAGAGCAAAGACGGTGTCCGTTTCAAACCGCAGGGCCGCGCCGCGCAGGGTGCATTCCAGCACGGCTGCACCCGGGTCGTTGCCGACCAGCACATTGCCCAGACGGTAGGCGTATCCGTCCGCTGCGCCGCAGCTGCGGTAGCCCTGGGCAGCATAGCCCACGCGGCCCGCATCCTGCACAGTTGTAAGCGGGCCGGGGTCCAGTACGGTGATGCTCATGCCGTGCCCTCCTTTGCTGCCAGGGCTGCAAAGTCCGCCGCGGTGATGGGTTCAAATTTTATGCGGTCCCCCGCCGTGTAGGGCAGTGCGCCCGATTCCGGGTCAAACAGTTTGCGCGGCGTGCGGCCAATGAGCTGCCAGCCGCCCGGGCTGGCAATAGGGTAAATGCCGGTCTGCTCGCCGCCGATGCCCACCGCCCCGGCCGGGATGGCCGTGCGCGGTGTGTTCAGCCGCGGGGTAAACAATCGTTCGTCCAGCCCTCCCAGGTACGGGAACCCCGGCAGGAACCCCAGCATATAAATGCGGTATTCCCGCCCGGTGTGCAGCGCGATGACTTCTGCTTCTGTCAGTCCCGCGTGCTTTGCCACAAAGGGCAGGTCGGGGCCGAAATCGCCGCCGTAGCATACGGGGATCGTGACCAGCCTCCCCTCCCCCGCCGCGGTGTCCGCGCCGTCAGCGTTACTCAGCCCTTGCAGGGCTGCCGCCAGCGTGTCATAGTCGGTCACAAGCGGATCATACACCACCAGCAGCGACGCAAAAGCGGGCACTGTCTCGGTAACGCCGGGCAGCTTGGCCGCCAAAACGCGGCTGTTCAGTGCCGCCACCGCCGCGCCGATCTTCGGTGCAATGCGCTGGGTGAATCCCGCCAGCAGGGCGCAGTCCCCAACCGGGTGTACCGTAAACGGCAGCATGACCGCTGCCCCCCTTCCTTCTATAATAGTCAGTCAAAGAAGTGCTTTGCCAACACAGGGCCGAACCAGTGATCCGACTTGTGGGAGTACCGTACCGCGTAGGCCGTGCACTGGCGCATCAGACTGACGATGCCGACGTTCATGCGCGTGCTGAACCCGTCAATGCCCGGCAGCAGTGAGCCCGTCATATCAATAAACCCGTTGCGTGCCGCCACCCGCATGACCTCGGACTCCATGTCCTCGTGGTGCAGGATCTCCATATCTTTTTTGAGATACGCCAGCGCGGCCATCAAGCCGTAGCAGCCCCAGTCGGAGCAGGTGGCCGTGATAATGTTGTCAGTTCTGGTGGCGCTTAATATGCCCCCGCCGCAGCCGCATTGGCACTCGCCCCTGTCGGTGAACGGCACATATTTTTTGATGTGGTCAGCAATCGTGCCCATGCCGATCTCATTGCCCAAGTCACCGATGGCGATATTCGGCACACCGTCGGCACGCAGCTTTTCCCACAGCACATCGCTGCAGGCCTGCAAGGCGGTCACGTCCAGCCCGACGGCATTGTGACAGACCCCCATGGCGTTCGCGCCGCAGGCTTCGACAGAGACGACTGCCGCGGGCTTGCGGGCAGCCAGCGCGGCAGCCTGGGCCGGGGCGTCAGCCAGGGTTTTGGTAAAGGCCACGACCCCCATGCTTAAAGGCAGCGTCTGCACGATGTCGAGGTCTTCATAGATATGCAGACCAACGACGGCGGCGCACTTTTCTATGGCCTGAACGCTGTCGGCGGGGCATACGATGACCGGCTTTGCACCGAACGCCATCACCAACGCGCGGGCCAGCAGCATGGAACTGACCGTGCCGTCCATCTCGGGCACTTTATGCGGCAGCAGGACGAATCCGGTAATAATGTACACCAGATCGTTCTCTTTTACCGCATCGCACAGCACCTGCGCCGCGTGCATCGTCAGAGGTTCACCGGTATAGGCGCGGCTGCCCGCGTACAAAATGCGGCAGACACCGTAGCCGCGGGGGTCAAGATTCATCAAAGCATCGAGATTTTCGCCTACGTTGCGCTTTTCCAGTTCGTCACGGGTCATCCTTCCCACCCCCGTTTTAGTCTACAACGGTTGTTTTGCCGGTGTAGGCGTAGTATTCGCGCAGGACCTCGCTCTGAATCGCTTTCAGCGTGGCGGGGTCTTTGCCGCCCGCGGGCTTGCCGTCCACTTCGCAGGCGTGTAGGCAGAAGTTGGAGGACGACGTCACGATGATCTCATCGGCGTTGCGCAGGTCATCCAGCGTAAAGCATTTTTCCATGACTGTAATGCTCAGGCGGTAGCACGCTTGGATCATGTGGGTCTTGGCGATGCCACGCAGGATAAATTCATCGTTGGGATGCGAATAAAATACGCCATTCTTCAGAATCGACACGTTGGAGTGGGCGCACTCGGTCACGATGTCACCACGGTGGAACACCGTCTCCTGCACGCCGATGCGCTTTGCGTGCTGCGCCGCTGCAACGCTTGGCAGCAAGTTCAGTGTCTTGATGTTGCAGTGATAAAAGCGTGTGTCTTCCTCGGTGTTGAGCTTGATGGGCACATCCGGGTCGTTCAAATGGTTCTGGCGGATGGACACCCACAGCTTGCCGGGCAGGTCCTCGGCGTAGACGTGGTTGCGGGTCTCGACGCCGCGGGTGACCTGCCAGTAAACAAAATGCGTTGTACCGTCTACTTTGGCCAGCAGGTCGGTCAGCAGTCTGCCAAGCTCGTCTTTCGGCATCGGGATGTGGATATCCAATGCCCTGGCGCTGGTGTAAAAGCGGTCAAGGTGGTCCTGCAGCAGGTAGACCTTGCCGTTTGCGCCGACAGTGGCGTCGTATACACCGTCACCGAAGAAATGCACACGATCATTGAAGGGAACTGTCAGTTCCTCCGGTGTGCCGATTTTTCCGTCATAATAGGCCAGTGCTTCCATAAGTCTTTCCTCCCCCTGTTGCTTTTTACCGTGGGCACTTTACCCCAAATTTCAGTTCAATAACTTTCTTGATGACCTCCACGCAGTTATCCAGCCCAACCGCGGCGCTGTCCAGGCAGAGGTCGTAATTTTCCATGCGGGCGAATTCCTGCCCTGTGTGGCGCTTGTAGTAGCGGGCACGCTCTTTTTCTGTTTCGTCGATAAGAATGGTGGCGTCCCCGCGGGAGAGCTGGTATTTCTGGGTGATGTGGTCCACGCGGGCCTCGTAATCGGCATAAAGGAACAGCGAGACCACACCCGGCGTGCCGCGCAGCACATGGTCCGCGCACCGGCCGATGATAACGCACGGACCTTCTTTGGCCAGCCGGCGGATGGTGGCGGACTGCCAGGCAAAGGTGGTGTCTGAGGTGACGATGGTGGAATAATCCACCGCGCCGGTCAGCATGCTCAGGGACGGGGCGCTCAGCGCAAAAGATTCCAGCACGCGGCTGGGCGCGGTCTCGTCATTGCGCTCCATCACGCTCACGGGGATGCAGTATGTCCGGGCGGCCTCTTCCAGCAGCTCCCGGTCATATACGGGCACCCCCAAGGCGGCGCCCAGCGCTTTTCCGATCTCGCGCCCTCCCGTTCCGAACTGGCGGCTGATGGTGATGACATAGTGCCGTGACATACAAAACATCTCCTTTCAAAAACGGTGAAGGAAAACTTTCCCTGTTTTTATTATAACACAGGAATACGGTGAAATAAATAAAATAATGATGAATGTTAGCGAATATTATATACAAAAAGCACAAATATGCCTGTTTGCGCAAAAAACAGGAATTTCTTGCAAGCGCGTGAAAAATATAGTATACTGATAACAACAACACCGATAGGCGGCACAGCGCCGCCCATCCTGCGGAAAGGAGTTGGCGCACATGAAAAGAGGAAGCGCATTTCGTATCGTAGGTTTTGTGCTTGGCATCGTCGGCACCGTGGTCTCCGTCACGGCGATCGTCTTCAGTGTCGTCGGCCTGCTGCTGGCGAAAAAGCCTGTTAAGCCCCATATCCGCTGAGGAGCAAGGACGATAAGCCTGCCTGCGCCGTACGTGCGCAGGCGGCGGAACAATGCAGCATCAAGCCGGAGGCAGCCGCTTCCGGCTTGATTTTTGAAGCGGGAAGGAGGGCGCGGTATGCGTATCATGGAGCCTGTCCTGCCCCGGGAAATGGAGACGGCGATCCCGCTGGAAGAAGCGCTGGCTATGGCGGCGGCTTATGAGGAGCCGGTGTACGGTTACGCCTTCGCGGGCGGCAGCGCGGCGGGACACCAGCTGGAAAAGACGGAATACAAGGCGTGCATATTTACGAACTGCCGCTTCACCGGGGCGGCGCTTTCGGGCGCGTGGTTCCAGAACGCGGTGTTTGAAAACTGCGATCTTTCCGGAGCAAAGCTGCTGGAGACTACGCTCCAGAAGGTGCGCCTGCGGGGGTGTAAGCTCTCGGGGGTGAATTTTGCGGCAGCCGTGCTTTCCGATGTGACGCTTGAGGAATGCGTCGCGGAGGGCGCTGTGTTCAGCGAAGCTGTGTTCAAAAACGTGATCTTCCGCAAAGACAATCTGCGGAGCGCCGTGTTTTGGGA
>ENA-UPWS01002154-UPWS01002154.1-human-gut-metagenome-genome-assembly--contig:-NODE-2154-length-10137-cov-6.639463_pt1 | contig 10137 bp, 7 predicted proteins | sample MGYA00250054_ERZ773384 | MGnify/ENA primary metagenome ERZ773384 (study PRJEB29103, sample SAMN06111979) | human gut metagenome | biome: human gut; feature: ankylosing spondylitis patient; material... | reverse complement strand
GTTTAGACGATTTATTTTTGCAGTTAAAGCCTTATGGCAATTTTTTACGGCCACATCGGTCATTTCTGGTAAATATGGATTATATACAGAATATTTCTTACCGTGCAATTAAACTGATAAGTCTTGCAGAAATACCAATCCCGCATGGGAAATGCTCGGAGATAAAGAATAAATATCTCGAGTATGCGTTTAACAGAAAGCAGGTATTTTTATCATGAATCTTCTTTATGTAACAAATGGTGCAGCAGTCGGGATATTCGGCATGGTTTTGTCCGGGGCTTTTTGTGATATTCACTGGACGAAAGAAAAACGGGAATTTCTTGTTGGAAGTATTTTTGTGCTGCTTGCCATACAGGGTGTGATGTATCTGTTGGCCGGGGCAGCGACGATCCGTTATCTTTATCCTGTGATCACACATGTCCCGATGTGTATTGCCCTTTACATTTTAACGAAAAAACGTCTGTGGACAGTGATTTCCGTGCTGACTGCTTATCTCTGCTGTCAGCTTCGCAGGTGGGTGGCACTTTTTATAATGGCTGTGTTTGTGAACAGTGAAACGGTGCAAAATGTGACGGAACTGATTGCTACGCTGCCGTTATTATTTCTCTTACTGCGTTTTGTGGCACCCTCGGTGCGGGCAATATCAAATTATCCCGTGTCAATACAGCTTCAGTTCGGGTTGATTCCGGCATTGGGCTACGGCTTTGATTACCTGACGAGAGTTTATACGGATTTACTTTCAGAAGGCATACCGGCGGCAGTGGAATTTATGCCGTTCGTCTGCTGTATTGCTTATCTGGTGTTTGTGCTTCGTACTTCGGAGGAGGAGCGGAAGAAAAATGAACTTGAGCAGATGCAGAGCTGTCTGAATCTGCAGATTTCCCAGGCGGTCCGCGAGATTGAGGCTTTGAGGGAGTCGCAGAAAGATGCCAGTACCTATCGGCATGATTTAAGACATCATATGCAGCATCTGTTATCATGTATCGAGAATGGAAAAATTGAACAGGCAGAAGGCTACATTCATGAAGTATGTGCGCAGATTGAGGCAGGCAGGGTAAAAAATTACTGTGAGAATGAGACGGTCAATCTTATTTTTTCCTCTTTTGCAGGAAGGGCGGAAAGTGCTGGTGCCACAATGAACATAAAAGCGGTGGTACCATATATTCTTCCGGTTTCGGAGACAGATTTGTGTGTGCTTTTATCAAATGCGTTAGAAAATGCACTCCATGCGTGTACTGCACAGGAGCAGAAGGGAACGATAGATATTTTAGCGTATGAGAAGAACGGGAGGTTCTTTTTTCAGGTCACGAATCCATGCAGAAAAGAAGTAGTATTTGAAAACGGTGTTCCGGTTACCGACCGGCCGGGGCATGGAATCGGCGTACGCAGTATTTGTGCAATTGTTGACCGGTATGGTGGTATGTACAGCTTTCTGGTAGAAGATAATAAATTTATTTTACGCGTTTCTTTATAATGTGCAGCTTTATGCTGCACTTTAAAAGAGACAACAAAACTACATATGAAAAATAAAAAATGTCGATTGAGTGCACATTATAGTCGATTCAGAACAAGTTAATCCACTGCAGCACAAAATACGGTACATTAATGTCAACAGAGAGAAATGAAAAACAAATGACAAAGGAGAGAAAAATTATGAAAAGAAAAATTTTAGCAATTATGTTGAGTTCAATGCTGGCATTCTCTTTTACCGCTTGCGGGAATACCGAGGAGACTGCTGATGGCACAGTGACAAACGCAGAGGCAGATGTAGATGTGGCAGATACTGGCACTGATGCGGAGACCGATGTGGCAGAGACCGATGCAGCAGATATTGTTGTGGACACAGAGGCAGCAGATGCACAAAGCGAAGATGTGGAAACAGATTCTACCGAAGACTTATTCTGCCTGCTTGATGTGCCGATTTTAGAGATGCCGGACTTAGCAGGAACAACCTGGAGTTTCTGTGGGGGTAACCTTGGTGGTGTGCAAATGACACAGGACGATTATGATGCTGCATTAGAGCAGTATGGCGGAAAATTGGAGATCGTGTTTAGCGATGATGGTTCCACTGTACAGATGGTACAGGGAGGTGGAACGTTAGACGGTGTCTGTGAATATCATTATGAGGATGAAGGTGTGCGTTTAACATTTGACAATAACGGCACAGATCTGGTATACGCCTGCGTGTTTGCAGATTTTGACGGACTGACAATGGTAGCATTGTCCGATACTTCCGGATACAATGCAGTATATTTTGTACAGTAAAGGAGTATTTGAATGGAAATCTCTGTAATTGTTTGTTTGCTTGTGATTTTGCTTGCCATATGGATTGTTTCTGTACGGAAAAAATTAGCGATCATGGATGAAAATATCAATCATTCCATGAATCAGATTGGAGTGCAGCTTTCGTCACGGTTTGATGCGTTACTTTCCCTGCTTGATTTTACAAAAAAATATGCAGGATACGAGGCACAGACACTTACAGATGAAGTAAATGAAAAACGGTGTATCATTATGGAAACTTCCACACCGGAGGAGGTTTTGCGCCAGGAAGGTGTGATAAACGAGGTGCTTTTCCGGACACAGACGGTTTTAGAAGAATATCCGGGTTCGACTGATGAAAATGAATACATCAAATGTATGGACGCGGTAGAGTGTTATGAAAAAATGGTGCAGACCAGCCGGCTGATTTATAATGATTCGGTGACAAAATTAAACAGAGAGCTTCACATTTTCCCAACCAGTGTACTTGCACATATGCTCGGATTTGAAAAACGGGATTATCTGGTAGAAAATTAGCAGAAAAGGAGATGCAAAGGATGAATAAGTTACACAGAAGCAGGTACATAAATGTAGTTGTATCAATGATGATGGCATTTTTGATGCTTGCTGCAATGGGAACGACACAGGTACATGCAGCACAATATACAACGGGAACGATTGATCCTGCCGAATTGAAAGCTGGAGATGTGGTTTACAGGGGGGTTCAGTTAACGGTAGACAGACAGATTGTGGTTTGTAAAAAGTGCAATATGATATGGATTACGACGGGCACGGATTACGGTACTGGAGACATGAAACGCTCTGAGGTGGTGGCTACGGAAGCCCATAAGGATCATCCGGATAAGGTGGGGTATAGCGAGTTTAACTGGTATTTTAATCTTGACAGCTCCGGCCCATTGTTAAAAAATACGCCATATACGATCGTAGAAAATGCTAACATTAAATACAAGATTACCTATAATACAAACGGTGGCAGTCAGATAGCAGAGGGAAATCAGACGAACCTGCCAGATCCGCTGCCAGCTGCGACGAAAGATGGATATGATTTTGTCGGCTGGTATACAGATGCAGATTTTACGACAATTGCGCGGCCGGGACAGGCACTTACTGTCGACACGACTCTTTATGCAAAATGGGTAGAACACAGGCACACATTCAAGGATGAGTGGAGCAGCAATGATACTTCTCATTGGCATGATGCCATGTGTGAACACACCACAGAAAAAAAGGATGAAGCAGCTCATGTTTATGGAACAGCAGGTGTGGAAAGATATACCTGTAGTGTCTGCAAATATGTAAGTGAAACAAGAAAAAGAGAAGCTGAGGCAGCAGATAAAAAGAATACGGAAAGTGAACCGGTAAAAGTAAAAAGGACAGAGGCAAAAGACGCAGCATTAAATTCGAAATTTAATGTGAAAGCAGGAAAGACGGTCAAGGTAACTTGGGGAAAAGTTAAAGATGCAGATGGTTATGATGTTTATATGGCATACTGCGGAAAAGATAAGGAAAAGGTTGTAAAGTCCGTAAAGGCAGCGGATAGTTTATCTGTTGAGATCAGCAAATTGAAAAAGAAAGGAATCAATCAGAAAAAAAATATAAAATGTCATGTTCTTGCATATAAGATGGTTGATGGCAAAAAAGTAACAGTTGCGAAATCGATCACGATACATGCAGCAGGAAAGAAGAATAAATCAGTAACAGATGCAAAAAGCATTAAACTGAAAAAGACTTCTTATGTATTGGCAAAAGGGAAAAAAGCTGTCGTAAAAGCTTCGATTGTCAAGAAGGATAAGAAGCGTCCGATCATTAATCATATATCGGAATTCCGATATGCTACATCAGACAGTAAAGTGGCAGTGGTATCTAAAAATGGTAAGATCACCGCGAAAGGAAAAGGATCCTGTTCCATATATGTATATGCATCAAACGGATGTGCACAAAAAATAAAAGTTGTGGTCAAATAAGAGAGACAGGTATAAAGTGAAAATGAATGTGTAGGAGAAAAGCTGCCAATGATAGTGATAATATCATTAGGCAGCTTTTTATAATGAACAAAGGAAAAAGAAAACGTGTATTTTGACTGGATTATATAGTATAATATATTCCGTGTCTGAGAGAGAAATAAACCATAAGAGGATAGTTAAAATGAGAACAGGATTTGATAATGAAAAATACTTAAAAATTCAGTCGGAGCATATCAAAGAACGCATCAGCCAGTTCGGTGATAAGCTGTATCTGGAATTTGGTGGAAAATTATTTGATGACTACCATGCGTCAAGAGTATTGCCGGGATTTGCACCGGACAGTAAGCTCCAGATGCTGATGCAGCTTTCAGATGTTGCAGAAATCGTAATTGTGATCAGTGCTGCAGATATTGAGAAAAACAAGGTGCGTGGAGACCTTGGCATTACTTATGATGTGGATGTTGTCCGTCTGATCGGAGAGTTTGAGAAAAAAGGACTCTATGTCGGAAGTGTGGTCATTACACAGTTTGCCGGACAAAATGGTGCAGTGCAGTTTCGGGAAAAACTCGAAAAACGTGGAATCAAAGTATATCAGCATTATAAGATCGAGGGGTATCCGTCGAATATTCCACTGATCGTCAGCGAGAATGGTTTTGGAAAAAATGATTATATTGAGACGACAAGACCGCTTGTGGTTATTACTGCGCCGGGGCCTGGAAGCGGAAAAATGGCAACCTGTCTTTCACAGCTTTATCATGAAAACATTCGCGGAACCAAAGCCGGCTATGCGAAGTTCGAGACATTCCCAATCTGGAATCTTCCGTTGAAGCACCCGGTCAACCTTGCATATGAGGCTGCAACAGCAGACTTAAATGATGTGAATATGATTGACCCGTTCCATCTGGAAGCATATGGAAAGACCACGGTAAACTACAACCGTGATATAGAAATATTTCCTGTTTTAAATGCAATTTTTGAGGGAATATACGGTGAAAATACCTATTACAAATCGCCGACTGATATGGGAGTAAATATGGCAGGAAACTGCATCATCGATGATGAAGCCTGCTGCGTGGCATCTAAAATGGAAATTATCAGACGTTATTACACCGCAGTGAATAAGCTGGTAAAAGAAGAAGCGACCGAAAATGAAGTTTACAAGATCGAGCTTCTAATGAAACAGGCGAAGATTACAACAGACGACAGAAAAGTTACCGTTGCAGCAAAGAAGCGTGCAGAGGAACTGGGTGTTCCGACCGCAGCGATCGAACTTTCGGATGGAACGATCATTACATCAAAAACGTCTGATTTCCTTGGAGCATCAGCAGCATTGCTTTTAAATGCTTTAAAATATTTAGCCGGAATTGCACATGATGAAAAGCTGATCCGCCCGGAGGCAATTGAGCCGATTCAGGATCTGAAAGTACGTTTCTTAGGAGGAAAGAATCCAAGACTTCACACAGACGAGGTTTTGATTGCGTTATCTCTCGCGGCGGTTTCCAATGAAAATGCAAAATGCGCCATTGAGCAGATCCCTGCACTCCGTGGCTGTCAGGTGCATACGTCGGTCATGCTTTCCGAGGTGGATATTAAGATTTTCAAAAAACTGGGTGTGGATCTGACGAGTGAACCGGTACGCAGTGGATTGAAGCTGTACTAAATTTATCTGATGTATTATGAGCCGTAGAATAAAGTGAAAGAGGAAACACATGAATCTGATTAATATAGAGAATCTGACAAAGGTCTATACCGAAAGAAAGTTATTTGATGGTGCGTCATTTTCGCTGCAGGATGGGGAGAAGGTAGGTATCATTGGTATCAATGGAACCGGAAAGACAACGCTTTTGCGGATGATCATGGGGGAAGAGGAGACGGATGAGGGAACCGTCACGACTGCGAACCATGTGGTCATACGTTATCTGCCACAGCATCCGGAATTTGATCCGGAAAAAAGCAGTCTGGAATGTGTACTGGAAGGAAATGTGACAGATGAAAACCGCTGGTCTGTTGAAAGTGATGCCAAGGCAATGATGACCCGGCTTGGAATTAAAGATTTCATGCAGCCTGCGGGACAATTATCCGGTGGACAAAGAAAGCGTCTGGCATTGATATCGGTACTTCTTTCCCCGGCAGATATTCTTTTGTTAGATGAGCCTACGAACCATTTAGATAATGATATGGCAGACTGGCTGGAGGATTATCTGAAAAAATGGAGAGGTGCGCTTATCATGGTAACACATGACAGGTATTTCTTAGACAGTGTGTGTAACCGGATCGTGGAGATTGATAAAGGAAAAATTTACAGTTATCAGGCGAATTACTCCGGGTATCTGGAACTAAAAACCCAGCGTCAGGAAATGGAAACAGCCAGTGAACGAAAACGTCAGTCGATCCTGCGTGTGGAACTGGAATGGATACAAAGGGGAGCAAGGGCACGTTCTACGAAACAGAAAGCACGCATCCAGCGTTATGAAGAGCTGAGAGATCGTGAAAATCCGGCGCAGGATTCACAGATGGAATTAAGTTCTATTTCTACAAGAATGGGAAAAACGACCGTGGAGTTAGAAAACATCTGCAAGGCCTATGGAGAAAGAAAACTGATCGATGATTTTTCTTATATCTTTTTGAAGGGAGACAGGGTTGGATTTATCGGACCAAACGGCTGTGGAAAGTCTACTTTAATGAAAATTATTGCAGGCATTATTCCACAGGATTCCGGGCAGGTTATCATCGGACAGACTGTGAAAATGGGATATTATGCGCAGGAAATAGCCTCAGAAAAAAATGAGGATGAAAATGAAATTGATCTGTCATATATGGACCCAAATCAGAGAGTGATTGATTATGTAAAGGATACAGCAGAATATATTCAGACTGTGGACGGAGTCATATCTGCGTCTGTTTTATTGGAGCGTTTCTTATTTCCGCCGGAAAAACAGTACAGTCCGATTGGAAAACTGTCCGGCGGGGAAAAGAAAAGATTAAATCTGCTTCGGGTACTGGCGACATCCCCGAACTTTATTCTGCTGGATGAGCCTACAAACAATCTTGATATAGCTACGCTGACAATTTTAGAGGACTATCTGGATCGTTACGATGGCATTGTTGTCACGGTATCGCATGACCGCTATTTCCTTGATAGAACAATGAAGCGTATCTTTGCCTTTGAGGGAGACGGAAAACTGAAACAATATGAAGGCGGCTATACAGATTATGTAAACCGACTTGCGGCAGAGGGCAGGACACCGGGTGGAAACATTGCGGCGCGGTCTGCTGGTGCCGATATATCGGGTAATTCACAAAACCAGAAATCCGAAGAAAGTGTGATCGAAAAAAATGATTCGACTGCAACCTGGAAGCAAAAAAAGAAACTGAAATTCAGCTATAAAGAGCAGAAAGAATACGAGACGATCGAGGATGATATTGCAGCACTCGAACTAAAGTTAGAAGATTTAGATAACGAGATGGCAGCGAATGCCACCAATGCAGCAAAGCTGCGGGAGCTGGTTGAGGAGAAAGAAAACGCAGAGAAAATGTTAGAAGAAAAGATGGACAGGTGGGAGTATTTAGAAGAGCTGGCGGCAAAGATCGCAGGGCAGCAGAGCTAGTGTACTGAATCATTGATACAGTACACTGGAAAGCCTGCCTGTCAGTCCACGTTCAGGACAAATGTATTCTTGCCGTTCTCTTTTGCCTGATACATTGCCAGATCTGCCTTGCGGATTAGCTGTGTATAGTCAAGCGTATCGCCCTGGGACATGACAATGCCGATACTGCACGGCACCGGCAGCACCTCGCCGGTCTGTTCGTTTACATGCTGCGTGCGCAGAATCTCAAGAATTTTGTCGGCATTATGCCGGATGCGTTCCGGTTCTAACTCACCGGCATAGCAAAATGCAAACTCGTCCCCTCCGATCCTGCCGACTGCACCGTGTATGTTTTCTTTAAGTGTCTGCGCTACGAACTGGATGACAGCATCGCCCTCCTGATGACCGTAATTGGTATTATAATCCCTGAAATCATCGATATCGACAAAGCCGAATGTGATCTGTTCATGGCTTTCAACCGCCCTTTGCACCATCGAAAGCATCTCTTTTTCAATCGCTTTTTTATTTTTGATACCGGTCAGAGGGTCGTTCTCTGCCATCTGTAAAAGTTTCTGCTGACGCTCTTTTTCTTTCCGGTCTGCCTGTTCCACATAGTCTAACAGCTCGTTGATACCCGCAGCCAGTTCACCTGTCTCATGTTTTTCCTGAATGTGGACACGCAGGGAATAATCCTCACTTTCCCTGATTTGCGCAAATACCTGCAGAATATGGGTAATCGGTGCGAAAATTTTCTTTGTCATAAAATACTGTGTACAGCACACGCCGATGATGAGTGCAGAAAGACCGAGCGTGATCAGCATGCCATAGGTTCTTCCAGTCTGCTTCTGTGCACTCAGATTTTCAGTCACACGGATGCCCCAGCAGGTATTTTCCACATCGGAATAATATGTAATATAATCCTGTCTGTGATAGCGGTAGCGCACATAACCAGACGGATTTTTCTCATGGTCGATCGCATCCCATTTTTTCTGAAAATCATTGCGGTCGGAACTTTTAGAGACAAATGTCTTTAAGCTTCTCTTGTTTTTTGTGTCACCTGCCGTGATGATCGCCCCATTGCCGTCGAGAAGATAGAAAGTTCCATCTGCAAGAGTGTCCATATTCAGCCGCAGGTCGTCAAAATATGCCGTATCCAGCTCCTCCATCACATAGCCGATCAGTTCATTATTATAATAGACGCCGGTATAGGCGGGCACGACATTTTTCCTGCCGTCATCTGTTATACGCTCATACACGTCACCGATAATAAATTCGCCGGTCTGATATTTAGGATCGACATCTTTCATTGCACTGACAGTGCCCGGTTCGTACTCTTCACTTGAACTGACCACATGAAAATTCCGGTTTACCACAGAGATGCTCGCTACAAAGATACTGTATTTTTTGCGTTCCTTCAGCAGATTGTCTACATAGTTTCGTGCCAGAGGGCTTTCATTTTCCCTTAGACTGTAAAGGATCGCGTTCTGCGTCAGCTGATAACTCGCGATCATGTCCATCTCGTTATTGCGGTCCTGCGTAAAGTTTTTGATATTCATCACCTGATTTTCGCTGATCGCCCGCACATTCTGCTCCGTCAGCTCATCAATCTTGCGGTTCGTTTCATAAATGGAAAATATTCCGAAGATACCAAGCGGTATCAGGGTAAAAAGTAAAAGTAACCCTAAAATACTATGTTTTAATTTCATGCTCGCAGCTTCCTCCATCTGTTATCTATTTTATAGCTAAACTGCTGTTTCCGTCAACTGTTGCCCCAGTGTTGTACACAACACCTGAAAAATATCGAAAGGATTTTTTTCCCCGCGTGGATAAGATTTCGATATGATTGAAAACGGTCATAAAATCAATCGTAAAAAAATACGATTGTTTTTATGATTGATTTTGCATATAATCAATACAATGAAATTGGAAAGAAAACAGTTAGTATGCAAAGGCAGGAAGGACACTCACAAATGAAAGACAAAAGCGAAACTTCAACAACAGATTTGATTATACTTTTTTTCCTTCTGTTCATTATTTCAAATATTTTATTTGCTGTTGCCTGTATGCTGCTCAGTGATGACGCAGAGTCGAATTTGAAGCTGATAAAAGATTTTGCGATCAGCACGGGAAGTCTGGTCGGAATAAACATAGTCGGATTGATACTGATTGAATGTTTTGAAAGAATTGAAAAATATATTTTTCGGCGAAAAAACCAAAAGGAATGTTTCGGGGAAGGTAATTTTCAGGTATTGCGGTGTAGCAGCAGATACTACATGCTCCCGATTGCAGTTACTGCGCTGGAT
>ENA-UPWS01002152-UPWS01002152.1-human-gut-metagenome-genome-assembly--contig:-NODE-2152-length-10143-cov-3.375820_pt1 | contig 10143 bp, 6 predicted proteins | sample MGYA00250054_ERZ773384 | MGnify/ENA primary metagenome ERZ773384 (study PRJEB29103, sample SAMN06111979) | human gut metagenome | biome: human gut; feature: ankylosing spondylitis patient; material... | reverse complement strand
AACGGGTGTCGCGGGCGATGCACAGCACGGGGGAGAACGTCCAATGCACGCCGGTGGTGGAGACCTCTTCGGCGGTGGCACGTCCTGCGGCCTGAACCTTGGCCGTGTCGAAGCTTGTTGCCATGCCGAGCTGGGATGGGAAGATGGTGGAGCCTGGCCAGAAGGAATAGCCGTGGATGCAGTCGTCGCCGATGATCAGCGGAATGCCGAGGCGGGTCTTCGTGTTCACGGTCTCGACCGCGCGGGGCAGGTCCGCGGGGGAGGTGTGCAGAATCGAGCCGACGTGCTTGTTGACGATCAGGTCATCCAGATCGCCGCTGCGAGCATCAAGCTGCATCATCTGGCCGACCTTCTCTTCGAGGGTCATGCGTCCGAGCAAATCGGCGATGCGCTCTTCGGCAGGCAGGTTGGGATTCTTGTATGGCAGGTCGGTGGTGTTGGTCATGGATTGCTCACTTTCCTCGTTGAAGCGGTGTCCTTTAATTACCACTTGGTAGTTTACTATGATTTAGGTGATTTCACAAATCGACGCAGCGCATGTCGCGCATATTGCGGGCATCGCTTGTATGGCCGGTTTTGCAATGATTCGTCGGGGTGCCGCATCGGTTCCGCGCGTATATGCGGTCGGGTGGTGCCTAGGACCTGGCGACTGCCGACAAGGTCCGGTTTTTCCGTAGGTGGTTTTCAGACTCCGTAGGTGATTGGGGTCGGATGGTCACTGAAGGAACGGCTCAAATACGGCCGTTTCTCATCGCCGATGCCGCAGGTGACCGCCTACGGAACGGCAGAGCCACCTACGGAACGATGCCAGCTACGGGGTTTGCCATGGCGAAGGGCCGTTCCTTTTCGAAAAACCGGTGGAGAGATTGAAACCCTCGGAAAGGAACGGCCCTTGCGCGCCTGTGAATGCGTGGTCCTACGATCCGCCGGCGGCTACTTCACCTTCTTGATGAACAGAATCACCACGGCACCGATCGTTACGGCCGCGATGGCGATCGGGAATACTAAGAAGTAGCCGCCGGTGGCCACCACGATGGAGGAGACGACAATCGGCGCGATAACCTGTCCGAGTGTGTTGGCGAGGTTCAGGATGCCGAGAGCCTTGCCGGCCTCGTTCGGGTTCGGTAGCACGTCGACGTTCAGCGCCTGATCGACCACCATGTAGATGCCGTATCCGAGGCCCATGAGCGCCGCGTAGACGAACATGGAGAACTGGGACTTGAGCACCCACGGCACGGCGATGCCGATGGCGATGATGGTGGAGGAGACGAACACCGGTAGCTTGCGCTTGCCGATCCTGTCGGAGATCGGGCCGGAGACCAGGGGTACGACGAGGGGGACGACCATGGTGATCACGGCCATGGTGGACACGGTGGAGGCCGCGGCCTTGGCGTCCTGTCCGATGTACTTCATGCATACATACAGCTGGTGGCCGACGATCATGTTGTAACCGAAGATGAGCATCAGACGTCCGACGAGCGCCAGATAGAAATCGCGCGCGCCCTTGGTCGGCGGGCGGAACTGCATGGCGATCTGCCTGATGTCGAATCTCTCGGCGTCGGCCGTGGCCGCGGACAGTTCGCGCGGGAGCAGGAGCACGGTGCCGATGCCGCACAGGCACCAGCAGATGGTGTCGATCATGAAGCCGGTCTTCGGAGCATCGATGAAGGCGGAGCCGATGATGGTGCCCGTGGACTGGCCGACGATCTGGCCCGCGCCGTAGAATGCGGACATGGAGCCGCGGTATTTCTGCGGAACGCGGTCGGACAGGATCGCCACGCATGGCGCGATCATGCAGTTCAGGCTGATCTGCAGCAGTGACCAGGAGGCGATGATGGTCGGCAGCGTCGGGGAGATGGAGGTCAGGTAGAATCCGATGCCGGCGATCGGTCCGCCGATGATGATCCATGGCGTGCGCTTGCCGAAACGGCTGTGGGAGGCGTCGGACAGCGAGCCGAAGATGACGTTGGAGATCAGGGCGAAGATGATGCCGATGGAGTTCATCGTGCCGAGGATCGTTTCGCCCTGACCGATGCCGAGCGTGTTGAAGCGGGCTGGGGCAGCACGGTGGATCCGATGGTGCCGGACATCATGAAGACGATGCAGAAGAAGATGAAGCCCGCGCCGAAGCGTCCAAGATTCAGTTTGCTTACCGGTTTACCGGTGTCGGGAGTGAGTTCCTCGGCGGTTCGTCCCTCGGCTGGAGCGTCTTCTTCGGGGCGATCGCCGTGATGATCCCGTTCGGCTACTGGTTCACCTTCGCGAATACGCATGAGATCGCGTCCATGAAACCGGGCGATGGCGTGGATGGGCGCGCCGGCAGAATTCCCGTCGGCGACCATTTCAAGGCGCTTGCGCGCAACAAGTACTGGTGGCTCACGCTGGGGCTCAACGACCTACAACGGCATGGCCGCCTACATCGCCAAGTACGTGCTCGGCAACTCCAATCTGATCGCCGTGATCGGTCTGGCGACAGTGATCCCCATGGTCATCGGCCTGCCGTTCGCCGGACCGCTCGTGGCCCGGTTCGGCAAACGCAACGCCTCGATGGCCGGCCTGGTGCTCGTCGCCGTCGGCAGTCTGCTGGTGTTCGTCGATCCGAGCAACCTGTGGGTGTTCTTCGTCTCCATCATCGTGCGCATGGTCGGCATCATCCCGATGAACGCCGCGCTCAACGCCATGAGCGGCGACGTGGTGGAATATGGCGAATGGCGCAGCGGCGTGCGGTCCGATGGCATCGTGTTCAGCTCGTCCAGCTTCTCCATGAAGGTGGCCATGGGCGTTTCCTCGGCCGCCATCGCGTGGATACTCGGTGCCAGCGGATATGACGGCTCGCTCGCCGTGCGGTCCGATGCCACCGTCTCCGCCATGGTCAACACCTTCGTGTGGGTGCCGGTCGCCATGGTCGTGGTTATGGCCGCGCTGCTCTTCTTCTACGACCTCGACAAGCGCGTCGACCGGGTGGGCGGGGAGCTCGCCGCCCGTCGCGTGTAGCGCAAAGGCCATTGGGATTTCCGTGGAGTCCGGGCATGCATCCAGTGGGTGCGCGCCCGGACTTGTTGGCGTCGGGTTGTGAAAACATGCCTTGAAGACTGATGGGCCAAGGCTGCGATCCCGTTGTCCGGAGCACCCATATACTTACCTTTAGTAATGACTATTAGTAACGAATAGGGTGCCATGGTGGAATCGCGAAGCGGGCAACGACAACTGTCCCTGGACGACGTGCGTGATCTGATCGACGTGTGCTGGATGGCGAAACGCATCACCGAAGCGTTGCCGGAACTGCCGAAAAACATGAAGCCTCGTCACGTGCATGTCATCGACGCCATCTGGAATCTCAATCATCGTGCCGGATCCCCGGCTCCCGCCGCACGGGTCAGCGGCATCAGCGCCTTTCTGGGAGTAACCGCACCAAGCATCACGAAGCTTGTCAACGAACTGGTGGTCAAAGGCCTTGTGGTCAAGCACGCATCCGAAGCCGACGGCCGTGCGGTGACGTTGAGCCTGACCGAAGCCGCCGAGGAAATCCGCGAACTGTACGTGCACCAGTTCCATGAGCATCTGCGTGGCGTGCTGTCCGGCATCAGCCCGCAGGACGTCGCCACCACGGTCGCCACGCTGCAGGCTATGCATCGGCTGATGGACACGGACCGGGGAGGGGAATGGACCACGAAGGTGGCCGATGCCTGGCCGGCACGTGTCGAAACGTTGATGGCGGGCGGCGATCCTCGATCTCATACGGCGGAGAAACGGTAGGCCGGAGGGCCATCGAGCCATGCGGCAAACGATGCGGTCACCCATGACGAAAAGGAAGGAGTCGCAGATCATGACGGAACGCGAACAGCGGCGGGAACAGCCGGCAAAGGCGATGCGGGAGGGGCCACAGCCAAGCAGATATATGAGCGAGGGCAGACTCACCATCGTGGTGGTGGCGCTTGCCATCCTCACCTTCCTCGGCATCCTATCCGAAACGTCGCTCAACATCGCCTACTCCACGCTGATGGGGGAGTTCTCCATCTCCGCCGACGTGGTGCAATGGCTCACCACCGGCTATCTGCTGCTCCTGTCCATAGCCATCCCCACCTCACCGTTCATGGTGCGCACATTCCCCACCAAGGGGCTGCTCGTCACTGCCGTGGCGCTGTTCTCGGCAGGTACGGTGGTCGGCGCGCTCGCCGTGAACTTCCCCATGTTGCTCACCGCGCGACTCATCATGGCGTTGGGCACGGGCGTCTCGCTGCCGTTGCTGACCAACATCATCCTGGAGAAAGCGCCGTTCGACAAGCGCGGCATGATGCTTGGCCTGGTCAGTCTGGTGACCTGCGCGGCCCCGGCCATCGGCCCGGTGTTCGGCGGGCTCGTCATGGAATTCCTCAACTGGCATTGGATCTTCTACACGATGATCCCGTTCCTGCTCATCTCGCTCGTGCTGGGATGCGCTACCGTCCCCGACATCCGCCACGGCGGGAAGGGGCATCTGTCGGTGCCGTCGCTGGTATTGGTGGCGGCCGGTCTGGCCGGCATCATCGTGGCGGCGAGCTTCTTCGCGCAGTGGAACGGCGACTGGCGCTTCTGGACGGTGCTTGTCGGCGCGATCGTGGTGCTGGGTGTGTTCGCCGCCGTGCAGCTGAAGATGGAGCATCCGCTGGTCGAGGTGCGCACGTTCGCATTCCCCGGATTCACATTGGGCATGCTGATTCTGCTGATGTCGTCCGGTGGCGTGCTCGGTGTGAACTTCCTGCTGCCGATTCTATTGCAGCGCGGACTCGGCCACACCAGCATGATCGCCGCCCTGATTCTGCTGCCGGGAGCCGTGGTCGGCGCGATTTCCGCGCCGTTGATCGGAGGTGCGCTGAAAGCGCATTTTCCGCCGAAATTCATCGCCTGTGGTTTTGTCGGCGTGGCCATCATGGATATTGTGATGATGCTCGGCGGCGCGCATGAATGGGCCGTCGCGATCGCCTACGCGCTGTTCATGGCCGCATCCGGATTCGTGCTCGTGCCTGACCAGACGCATGCGCTGAACCAGCTGCCGGCCGCGATGAACGCCGACGGCTCCGCGGTGATGAACACCGTGCAGCAGCTCGCCGGCGCCATCGGCACCGCGGTCGCGTCCACGCTGATCGCCGAATTCTCCGCAGCGAACCGTGTCGCGGGCATGAAGTCCGCGGCCGCCTACGTCGCCGGGTTTTCCACCAGCATGTGGGTGTTCTTCGGCATGGCCGTGACGGGTGAGATCCTGGCCCTGCTCATGTTCCGCTTCTCGAAGCGCGCCGCATAGCTGGTCATGCGCGGTGGAAGGCTTCACTTCTGTCGTTTTTCGATAGCTTTGATAATTTTGATATCGACAATGCCAAACATATTCGCAAGCGGTTGCTGGATGCATATGTCATTCGTCAGACCGGTTGCGGCGAAGTTGATTTCGCGGTTCCGCTCTTGCGTGAATACTTACCGTAAGCAGATGTGAAAATCTAGTTCAGGCGAGTGGCCTGTTGATGATGACCCCAAAGTAGTCCTCAATACCGGTGCAACAGGCGGGGTTCCTGTTCCTCATTGATGAGGTCTCGATGAGCATTCGCGCGCGACGCTCAGCAGACTGGCGATGGCGGCACAGGTGGCCTCCACGTTGCGTTTTGTTCCGGTGAGCAGTTCCGGCAGAGCGGCTGGGCCGGGTGCGATGCTGAACGTCGCGACGATGCCGGCTTCGTTGAGCGCGGCGGTGACGTTCGGATCGTGCGTCACTTTTCCTCCGATGGCGATAACCGGTTTTCCTTGCGATTTCGCCAGTCGCGCGATGCCGCTCGGTACCTTGCCGTACGGCGTCTGCCCGTCGATCGACCCTTCGCCGGTGATGACGACATCGGCCCACGCGCACGCCTCGCGTGCATGCAGCAAATCGAGCACCAACTCGATGCCGGGGCGCATGGCCGCGTTGAACAGGCCCAGCATGCCGCCGCCGGTGCCGCCCGCCGCGCCCGCGCCCGGCTTATCTGTTATTTTGCGACCGTTCAGTGCCGTGATGGCGTCGGCGAGCCTGCCCAAACCGCAGTCGAGCAATGCGACTTGTTCCGGATTCGCGCCTTTCTGCGGCGCGAACACGGCGGCGGCGCCGTCCGTCCCGGTCAGAGGATTGGTGACGTCGCATGCCAATACGATCGGGATGTTTCGCACGTCGTCGGGAACCTCGGTGTCGTCGATGCGGGCAAGCCGGGGGAGTGCGCCGCCGCCAAGCGGCAGCTCGCAATCGTCCGCATCGAGGAAACGATGGCCGAGCGCTCGGGCCAGGCCAGTGCCGCCGTCGGTGGTGGCGCTGCCGCCCAATCCAAGTACGATGCGTTCCGCTCCGGCGTCGATCGCGGCGCGAATCAGCTCGCCGGTGCCGAAAGTGGACGCCGCCAACGGATCGCGGTCGGCGGGGGAGATGCGCTCGATGCCGCTCGCCGCAGCCAACTCGACCACCGCGGTGCGAGGATTCTCTCCATCGTGAGATGTTCCGAAACCGCCCTCGCCAAGGAATCCATATCGTGTGATGATCGGCCGGCCCAGCGCGTCATGCGCGTGCTCCGATCGCAATTCGCCGCCGGTTGCCTGGATCAGCGCGTCGGTCAATCCCTCGCCGCCATCGGACAACGGCATCATACGGCATTCGGCGCCGGGATCGCCGGCCGCCACGCCCCGGCGCATCGACTCAGCCACGGCCTGCGCGGAAGCGGCTTCCTTGAACGAATCCGGTGCCAACAGATATTTCATGGTCAGCGGTAGCCTTCCCACTGCGGCAGGGGAAAGAGCACGTCCTCGCAACTCGCCCACATTTCGTTCAAATCGCGCCCCGGAACCCGCAGCCAACGCAGCTGCGCGCCGTCCATCATCGCGAATCCGGAACGCAGCACCTGCTCGGCGTCAACGCCTTCTGGCACATGCCAGCGGATGTTCGCGGCCACTTCCACGATACGTTCCTCGCGTTCGGCGAAATAATCATGCGCCGGGTGGTCGGGATTAAGTGCCTCGGCGCTCAACGTGGAGAACATGTGCACCAATTCGGGTCGTTTGGCGTTGACCGCCACCGTCCTGCGCCACATTTCGGCGATAAGCGGACGTTCGTCTCGCACCATGCCGGCGGTGACGTCCTCGGTCTCACGGTCGTACATTTCGTCGAGCACCGCATGCAGCAGCCCTTCCTTGCTGCCGACGTAATGCAGCACGCCCGGTTTGGTGAGGTTCACCATAGTGGCGATGCGCTGCAGCGACGTGCCGTAGTAGCCGAGCGTGCCGAAACATGCGGCCGCCGCGTTGAGAATCGCGCTTCTGCGGTCGACTTCGTCGTTGGCCATAATGTGCTCCCGTCGTTGCTGGAGGTTATTGGAATATGTAATTCACTTTACGGTCGGTCGGTTTCTTTTTCAAAGATGATTGGCGTGTTGCGTATTGTTTTTTGATAAAGTACCTACCAACCGGTTAGTAGAGATTTCGGGGTTGAGGTCTCATGCAGATCGGTTAACCGATACGAACTCAAGAAAACGATGCGAAAGAGGAACGTATGAGCGAAAAAACCTATCCTTCCATCAATGATCTGACGCTTGAAGAGAAGGCATCCCTGACTTCCGGCGGCGACGCTTGGCATCTGCAGGGTGTTGAAGCCAAGGGCATTCCCGGCTATATGATCACCGATGGCCCCCACGGCCTGCGCAAGTCCAACTCGGCCACCACCGGCGAAGTCGATTTGAACAACTGCGTGCCTGCCACCTGCTTCCCGCCGGCGGCTGGTCTGTCCAGCTCCTGGAATCCGGAACTCATCCACCAGGTTGGCGAAGCCATGGCCGAAGAGTGCATTCAGGAGAAGGTCGCCGTAATCCTCGGCCCGGGCGTGAACATCAAGCGCAACCCGCTTGGCGGCCGTTGCTTCGAATACTGGTCCGAAGACCCGTACCTGGCGGGTCATGAAGCCATCGGCATCGTCGCCGGCGTGCAATCCAAGGGCGTGGGCACTTCGCTCAAGCATTTCGCCGCCAACAATCAGGAAACCGATCGTCTGCGCATCAGCGCCAACATCTCCCAGCGTGCGCTGCGCGAAATCTACTTCCCGGCGTTCGAGCACATCGTCAAGGAAGCCCAGCCGTGGACCATCATGTGCGCATACAACTGCATCAACGGCGTGCATGCCGCCCAGGACCACTGGCTGCTCACCGACGTGCTGCGCGACGAATGGGGTTTCCAAGGCATCGTCATGAGCGACTGGGGCGCCGACCATGATCGCGTCGCATCCCTCAACGCGGGCCTCAACCTCGAAATGCCGCCAAGCTACACCGACGACCAAATCGTGTATGCGGCACGCGACGGCCGCATCCAGCCGGCACAGCTCGACCGCATGGCACAAGGCATGATCGACCTGGTCAACAAGACGCGCGCAGCCATGAGCATCGAAAACTATCGTTTCGACATCGAAGCTCACGACGAAGTCGCACATCAGGCGGCCATCGAATCCATGGTGCTGCTCAAGAACGATGATGCCATCCTTCCGATCGCCGGCGATGCCAAGGTCACGGTCATCGGCGAATTCGCACGCACTCCGCGCTACCAGGGCGGCGGCTCCTCCCACATCACCCCCACCAAGATGACCGGCTTCCTCGACACGCTCGCCGAGCGCGGCATCAAGGCCGACTTCGCCCCCGGCTTCACACTCGATCTGGAACCGGCCGACCCGGCCCTCGAATCCGAAGCCGTGGAAACCGCCAAGAACGCCGACGTTGTCCTCATGTTCCTGGGCCTGCCGGAAGCCGCGGAAGCCGAACGCGTCGACCGCCACACCCTCGACATGCCCGCCAAGCAGATCACCCTGCTCGAACAGGTAGCCGCCGCAAACAAGAACGTCGTGGTCGTGCTGTCCAACGGCTCCGTGGTGTCCGTGGCCCCGTGGGCCGAGAACGCCAAAGGCATCCTCGAATCCTGGCTGCTCGGCCAGTCCGGTGGCCCGGCGCTTGCCGACGTGATTTTCGGCCAGGTCAGCCCCTCCGGCAAACTCGCCCAGTCCATTCCGCTGGACATCAACGATGACCCGAGCATGACGAACTGGCCGGGCGAGGAGGGCCACGTCGACTACGGCGAGGGCGTGTTCGTCGGCTATCGCTACTACGACACCTACGGCAAGGGTGTGGACTACCCGTTCGGCTACGGCCTGAGCTACGCCACATTCGAGATCGATGACGTCGCCGCCGCCAAGACCGGCGCGAACACCGCCACCGTGACCGCCACCGTGACCAACACCTCCGATGTGGATGCCGCCGAAACCGTGCAGGTGTACGTGGCTCCGGGCAAGGCCGACGTGGCCCGCCCGAAGCACGAGCTCAAGGGCTTCACCAAGGTGTTCCTCAAGGCCGGCGAATCCAAGACCGTGACCATCGACCTCGACGAGCGCGCGTTCGCCTACTGGTCCGAAAAATACAACGACTGGCACGTGGAGGCCGGCGAATATGCCATCGAAGTGGGCGTGAGCTCCCGCGACATTGCCGACACCGTTGCCGTGGCCCTCGATGGCGACGGCAAGACCCAGCCGCTCACCGAATGGTCCACCTACGGCGAGTGGGAGGCCGATCCGTTCGGCGCCAAGATCGTGGCCGCCGTGGCCGCCGCCGGCGAGGCCGGCGAGCTGACGAAGCTGCCCGACAACGACATGATGCGCATGTTCCTCAACCCCATGCCGATCAACTCGCTGCCCACCCTGCTGGGCGAAGGCGGCAAGAAGATCGCCCAGTTCATGGTTGACGAGTACGCCAAGCTCGCGAAGTAAGGGCTGAAGCGAGGCAATCGCACGGCGTAATACAGCTGGCTTCCCTCTCCTGAGGGGAGCCAGCTTTGTTTAGGCTCAACAGTTGTTTGGAGATACTACAACACGCCGATTGTTGTATGTGCAACTGTTGTATATAGGTCTCTTTATCATGAATTGTTGCGTATACAACAATGTGGGGTGAAGGTACAAACGCACACGGCCCCCGCATGGTACGGAGGACAATGGATCAGCATATTCTCAGCATCGAAATGCGCGCGGTAACCAAAGCCGTCGACCGCTATTTGGGCGAGAGCATGCCGCAAACCGCCAGGGAAACCACCGGCGGCAACGCGCATATCATCATGTTCTTGGCGCGTAAC
>ENA-UPWS01002143-UPWS01002143.1-human-gut-metagenome-genome-assembly--contig:-NODE-2143-length-10196-cov-3.100899_pt1 | contig 10196 bp, 10 predicted proteins | sample MGYA00250054_ERZ773384 | MGnify/ENA primary metagenome ERZ773384 (study PRJEB29103, sample SAMN06111979) | human gut metagenome | biome: human gut; feature: ankylosing spondylitis patient; material... | reverse complement strand
CATGGGATCGGGAAGCTATGTGGCGTTCAACGGCGGCGATATGAGCGGTCCGGACGGTTGGACCTCCGCCTCGCTGCGTTCCGGAGCGCCGACCACCACGGAACTGCTGTCCATCGCATTGGTCGGCCGACCTTTGGCGTTGGAGGGGGAGAGCGAGTGCGAACGGTTCTACGAAATCGCGCGCCGCAGGCTCTTCCGGTCGACGCCGGTCTCGTACGAGGTCTCGTATCTGCCCGCCATCCCGGCGCTGCGCGAGGTCATCGAACGAATGGAAGGACTCGTGGACGGCTCCATCTCGAAAACCATGAAACAGGCCGGACTGCAGGCGGCCTCCGGATATATGGACGTATCCGCAGACAGGCTCGGCCCGATCGCCGAAGCGTTGGAGAAGACCCCGGAGACGGTGTTCCTGCTGTCCGAACGGCACAATTTCAGCGATGACGGCACGCTGGTCGAATACGTGCGCTCGTTCCTCGACCCCAGCCACTTCACGTTGCACGTCACCGCGGGGGAGAACGGAGGAAACCATGGCGATCGATGAGCATCTGACGGAGCATGCCCGCGGCGCGATGATCGGCCTCGCCATCGGCGACGCGCTCGGCATGCCGACCCAAAGCATGTCGGCCGAACAAATAATCGAATGCTACGGCGGACCGGTCCGCAGGTTGATGGACGCCGTGCCACAACAGCCGATCGCGCCGAATATGAAGGCCGGCTCGGTGACCGACGACACGGAACAGGCCTTCGTGCTGGCCGCCCGCCTCATCGAAGACCATGGCAGAATCGACAACGACGCGTACGCCCAGGACCTCCTGCGCTGGGAGGCGAAGATGAAGGAAAAGGGCTCGCTGGACCTGCTCGGCCCATCCACCAAGGCCGCGCTGCAGGCGCTGGTGGAAGGGGCCGACCCGGAGCTTACCGGACGATTCGGCACCACGAACGGAGGCGCCATGCGCGCCACCCCGGTCGGCATCGCCTTCATTCCCGGAAACGCCTTGGCCGAGGAGGCCTGGCGTTCCTGCGTGGTGACGCACAACACCATGCAGGGCATCGAATCGACCACGCTGGTGGCCGCCGCCGTGAGCCTCGCCATCGCGGGGGAGCGCGGCTTCCTTTCGAAAGCGTTGGCGTTCGTGGAATCCCAGCCGCCGCGCGGCAACTGGTCGGCCAAGGCGTCCGTCGTCGCCCGCGTGAAGATGTTCATGGAATGGGCCGTCAGAGAAGACGGCTCCATGTCCGACGGCGAATTCGCCACCATCCTCCGACGCGACTGCGGCACCAGCGTGGAGGCCAACGAATCCGTGGCCGCGGCGTTCGCCATAGCCACGCGTTTCTTCGATAAACCCACCGAAGCGTTGTGCTTCGCCGCCTCCCTTGGCGGGGACACCGACACCATCGCCGCGATCACCGGAGCGATGCTCGGAGCATGGCATGGTCCGGACGGCTTCGACCCGGATATGCGCGGACAGGTGCTGCGCCAGCTCAAAGACGACGATCGGCTCGACCTGGACCGGACGGTGGCGGGCCTGTGCGCCCTGAGAGAACGGGAGGCGTGAAACATGGGAAACGGAACGGTCATTTCCTTGGGCCAGGTGATCGTGGACCTGACCATGAGCGTCGAAAAAATCCCCCAGCCGGGCCAGGACGTATTCGCCGACGAAGCGGGCATCTATGTCGGGGCGAGCTACAACACGCTGCACGCCGTACGCCAGATGGGCGTCGACGCCCGGCACGCCGGCATCCTCGGCACCGGCCCCTGGGCGGACACGATCCGCAGGGTCTTCGAGAGCGAAGGCATACGGCATGTCGGTCCCACCGACGAAAGCGTCGACTCCGGATTCTGCGTGGCGTTGACCGACGGCACGGCCGAACGCACCTTCATCTCGATGCGCGGCGCCGAAGCCCGCGGCGACGAATCCACCTTCCAAAACGTCGAACCGGCCGATGGCGATGCCGTGCACATCAGCGGATACACCTTCGCGCACCATACCGGCGAGGGCTTGCGGGCATTCATGCGCCGGACCGCGCCGAGACGTTCGGCGAAATGGTCGAATACCGTCCGGTCTGGTCGTGCAACGAACGGGAGGCGGTCCTCATCGCCGGACGGCTGGGATTGCCGATGCACCAGGGAACGTTCCGCACGCTGATCGAGCGGATGGCACGGAGATTGGACTCCGCGCTGATCGTCCGCGTCGGCAAAGGCGGCGCATGGCTGGCCCGACCGGGGGCGGAGGCCGAGCTCGTCGCGGGATTCCCGGTCCACGCCATCGACACCAACGGCGCCGGCGACTGCCATGCCGGCGTGCTGTGCGCAGAACTGAGCCGGGGGACGGGGCTTCGCGAGGCGGTCGGAATCGCCAACGCGGCGGCCGCCATCGCGGTGACGCGACGGGGTCCGGCCACATGTCCTTCCAGAATCGAAGTGGAGAAGCTGCTTTCGATGCAAACCTTATAGTCATAATGACTATAAGTTGGGTTATGATGTGTCCGAACGGTTCGGCGAAGCGGACAAGGAACGCTTTGCCGCCGGCATGGGCACTTTCTCGGAAAGTGCAAGGAAGCGAAGGAGACATAACCGAAAATGAGCAAGGATAAAGGTGCCCTCACCGTCGAGGAACAGGGCATAGACACCATTTCCGAAGAGGAACGAAAAGGCACGCCGGCCAGCCTGTTCTGGCCTTGGTTCGCCGCGAACATCTCTGTGTTCGCCATGTCGTACGGCGCATGGGCGTTGGGATTCGGCATCTCCTTCTGGCAGGCCACCATCATGACCACCATCGGCGTGGTCGTGTCGTTCCTGCTGGTGGGCGTCATCTCCATAGCGGGCAAGCGCGGCAACGCCCCGACCATGGTGCTCACCCGCGCCACCTTCGGCGTGGAAGGCGCCAAGGTGCCGGCCGCGCTGAGCTGGATCGCCACATTGGGCTGGGAAATCTCATTGACCACCACCGCGGTGCTCGCCATGTCCTCCACCATCTCCAAACTCGGCTGGGGCTCCGGCGCCGCGCCGAAGCTCATCTCCACCATCGTGGTGGTCGGCCTGGTGGTCGTGGCCGGCATCTTCGGCTACGACCTGATCATGCGCTGCCAGCAGGTCATCACCATCGTGACCGGCGTGATCACCGTCGGCTTCTTCATCCTCGGATGGGGCCACATCGACTTCGACGCCATCGGACGGATCCCGTCCGGCGGCCTGCCGGCCATGCTCGGCTGCTGCTTCTTCGTCATGACCGGTTTCGGCCTGGGCTGGGTGAACATCGCGGCCGACTATTCACGCTACCTGCCCCGCAAATCCTCCAACAGCGGCATCGTCTTCTGGACCACGTTCGGCGCGTCCATCGCCAACGTGCTCCTCATCTTCTACGGCCTGCTGCTCGCCGGATCCAACGCCAAACTCGCCGAAAACGTCGGCAACGACCCGATCGGCGCGATGGCCTCCATCCTGCCCATCTGGTACCTCATCCCGTACACCATCGTCGCCGTGCTGGGCCTCATGTCCGGCTCCATCATGGACAACTACTCCAACGGACTGGCATTGCTGAGCTTCGGTGTCAAACTGCCCCGCACCGCGGCCGCCGGCCTCACCGCCGCGCTCACCGTGGCCGGCGTGGTCTACGTGACCTTCTTCTCGGACACCTTCATCGGCCCGTTCCAAGGCTTCCTGACCACCCTCGGCGTGCCCATGGCCGTATGGGCGGGCATGTTCGTGACCGACGTGATCGTGCGCAAGAAGGACTACAGCACCCCCGACCTGTATGATCCGAACGGCCGCTACGGCAAGTGGAACGTCAAATCGTTCGTCATCCTCGCCGTCGGCACCATCCTCGGCTGGGGCCTCGTGGTCAACACCGCCGCGAACTGGCTGACCTGGCAGGGCTACCTCCTCTTCCTGATCGGCGGCAAGGACGGCAGCTGGGCATCCGCCAACCTCGGCGTGATCGTGGCGCTGCTTGTCGGCCTGTTCGGCGCGTTGGCGTTCCAACGTGGAGACATCGCCAAGCAGGAGGCCGACCTGCCGGCATCCGAAACGGCGGATGCCATCGAAGCCAAGTGACGAACGGCGCGATCGCACAGGAAGGAACATACGATGATCGCTGAAGATGAGTGGCTGGTCGTCATCGACCGTCAGAAAGTATTCGCCGAAAGCGAATGGTCCGCTTGGGCCTGCGCCGACGGAACCTACTACGACACCAACGAAGCGTTCGAGAAACTGGCCAAGGCGTTCGGCGACCGCGTGGTCTACACGCGCTACGTCGCACCGATTCCGCCAAAGGACGCCTGGGTCGACTACTTCAAGGACTGGCCGCAGTTCCTGGTGCCGCCGGACGACCCGATGTACGACCTGACCGGCGAGACCGCCGCCCTCGCCGAAGGCCATCAGGTGGTGGACCGCACCACATTCGGCAAATGGGGACAACAGCTGATCGACGCGATCGGCGGAGCCAAGAAAATCACGGTCTGCGGCGTGGCCACCGACTGCTGCGTGCTCACCACCGTGCTCGCCGCGGCCGATAGCGGCGTGGCCGTGCGCGTTCCGGCCGACGCCTGCGCCGGCAGCACCCCGGAGAACCAGGAACTGGCGCTCAACACGATGCGCTTGTTCGAACCGCTGATCACGGTAACCGACACGGCGTCGATCCTGGCATAGCCGACAGCGGCTTTCCCGCATATCGATGGGTTCCGTGTTTTTCCGAAGGCCCAGGACTTTCGGAGAAACACGGAACCCATTTTTCCATTTCACGAGACTTTTGGCCGACATGTGGAATACCAGCCTGGAAACGCGCCGAACCATGTAATATCGCTTGCGGACACGGGGGCCATTATGGCTGAGAGGAAGCAACCGCTTCAACCGTATGAACGTATACCGGATAATGCCGGCGCACGGACGTCTCTCTACTTCCCGTGCCTTTGCATAAGAGAAAGGCACATACCTTTATGACTGAAGAAAACCAGTCTTCCGCAGTTCGCAAACCCAACGTCAAATGGCGTGTGGTCGACATCGTCGTGGCCGCGATCGTTGCCGTCGCATCCGGCGTGATCTTCTGGGCCTGGGACTTCATCTACGCCGTCCCGACCGCCCTGTTCGACAGCCTCACCCCAGGCCTGGGCGGACTCTTCCATTTCATGTGGCTGTTCGCCGGCCCGCTCGTGGCCATCATCATCCGCAAGCCCGGCGCGGCCTTCTTCGGCGAAACCATCGCCGCGGTCATCGAAACGCTGCTGGGCAATCCATTCGGCGTGGCGCACGCACTGCTGATCGGCATGGCCCAAGGACTCGGCGCCGAAATCGGCTTCGCGGTCTTCGTATACCGCAAGTGGAACCTGCTCACCGTTACCCTGGCCGGCGCGTTGACCGGCCTATCCAATGGCCTGTACGAATGGGTCGTCACCGCCGGCTGGTCGACACTGCAAGGCGTCGTGTTCACCGTCTGCTGCGTCATCTCCGGAGCCGTATTCGGCGGAGCGCTCATGTGGTTCGTACAAAAGGCGCTCGCCAAAACCGGCGTGCTCGACCGCTTCGAATCCGGCAAGGCCGACGTCGTGGCCTGAACCACGCAACTCACAATCCAACAACAAACATAGAAAACATGCCGGCCGTCCGCCGGCGTATCCAAGAAAAGAGAAAATCATGACCAACCACGTTCCAGAAGCAACGAAACCCGCCAGCGGAGACTACGCCTGGCTGGGCGCGGAAGCCGGCTCCGTCGCCGACCTCATGTACATGCTCAACACCGAGGACTGGTACGACGCCATCAACTCGCGTTTCGTCAGCGAGCTGCTTGACGACACCTTGCCGGAATCCATCCTCAAGGCGTATCTGATTCAGGACTTCAAGTTCTATAACAACGGCATGATGGCACGTCTCATCAAACTCGCTCCACGTCAGGAGACCAAGGACATGCTCGCGGCGCAATCGCAGTGGTTCGCCGACAACGAGGCCACCTACTTCGAGCACTTCCTCGAGGCCTATCACGTCAGCCAGGAGGAATACGACGCGACCGAACCGACCCCGGCCAACAAGGAGTACGGCGCATACCTCGACAGCCTGTCCGACAAGAGCTGGCCGGAACTGATCACCGCGATCTGCTGCATGGAATGGCTGTACCTCGCATGGGCCAAGCGCACCGTCGATGCCGACGTCATCCAGCAGGTGCCGGCGCACAAGGGCTGGGTCGACCTGCATGAAGGCGCGCACTTCCGCAAGTGGGTCGGCGACCTCATCTCCCTGGTCAACGAATACTGCTCCATCGATGGTCCGGAAGCCGAAGTGTTCCGCACCATCGTGCATCTGGAGCGCCGCTTCTTCGACGACTCCTACCCGCAGGAGTGAGCCTGCGATCCACGACCGCATAAGCCATGAGCCGGGCGCGTACGATCGATGTCGTACGCGCCCGGCTCATTTGTTGCGGTTCCGTCCGGAGCCCGATTTCCTCGTGCGCGGCTGCCGCGCGAGGGCGGCCCGTCTACAGCGAGATCCCGTCGATGCGGCGGAGCTCCTCGTCGCTGAACGAAGTGTTCCTCAGCGCACCGATGTTGTCGATCAGCTGCTGTGGACGGGACGCTCCGACCAGCACCGAAGCCACCATGCCGTCGTGCAGCAGCCAAGCCAGCGACATTTCGGCGAGCGTCTGTCCACGCTCGGCGGCCAGATCGTTCAGGTCGCGAATCTGCTGAAGCCGTTCCGGCGTCAACGCGCTCTGCTGCAGGAATCGTCCGTCATGTGCGATTCTGCTGTCCGCCGGAACGCCGTTCAGATACCGGTTGGTCAACAGTCCCTGGGCGAGCGGGGAGAAAGTGATAAGGCCTTTGCCAAGACGGTGCGCGGTCTCCTTGAGCCCATTGCGTTCCACGGTGCGGTCGAAGATGTTGTAACGGTTCTGGTTGATGATGAACGGCACATGCATCTCATCCAAAATGGCGGTGGCCTTCTCGAGTGTGGGGCCATCATAATTGGACAGGCCCACATACAGCGCCTTGCCGCTGTTCACGGCCGTGGCGAGCGCGCCCATGGTCTCTTCGAGTGGTGTGGATGGATCCATGTGGTGGTGGTAGAAGATGTCCACGTAGTCGAGGTTGAGGCGTTTGAGGCTTTGGTCGAGTGAGGCGCGCAGGTATTTGCGGCTGCCGAGGTCGCCGTAGGGGCCGGTCCACATTTCGTAGCCGGCTTTGGTGCTGATGATGAGTTCGTCGCGGTGGTGGTGGAAGTATTCGTGCAGGAGTCGTCCGCAGTTTTTTTCGGCCGATCCGGGTTCGGGGCCGTAGTTGTTGGCCAGGTCGAAGTGGGTGATGCCGTTGTCGAATGCGGTGAACACGATGTCACGCATAGTGGCGTACGGCGTGATATCGCCGAAATTATGCCAAAAGCCGAGCGAAACCGCTGGAAGTTTCAGGCCGCTCTCGCCCACATGATTGTAGGTCATGGAATCGTATCGAGCGGGTGACGGCGTGTAGACGGTGGTCGGTTCAAGCATGGTTCCTCCTTGAAAACTCTGCGTATTCCGCTGTGCGCTGTGTTGCTTGAGTTGGCGCATGTCGTAAGTTTGTCGACGATACTATCGTCGCACTTCAAGTAAACTTGAATGCAAGTATCGTCGATAGTGTGTTTTCCGATGATTGACAATCGCAAGGAATCGCAAAATCGCTAGAAAAACCTAGAAAATCGTAGAAATGAGAAGGGGAATGGCAACATATACGATTCGTGAAGTCGCGCAACGATTCCATGTGCAGACGTCAACCTTGCGCTATTACGAGGATCAGGGGCTGCTGTGCGACGTGGAGCGCGACGATGCGGGGCGACGCGTGTACACCGACTCGCATATCGGGCGGCTCGAGGCGATCGCCTGCTTCAAACATGCGGGCATGAGCATCGATGAACTCAAACGCTTCTTCGCATACGAAAAAGACGAGCGTGCGCACATTGCGGACATGCTGGAATTGTTGGAATCGCGGCATCAAGCGATTGTGAAACAGCGGGCCGCGCTGGAAGAGGCGTACATGCATGTGTTGCGCAAACTGCACTTGTATCGCGATATTCAGCACAGCATCGAAACGGGGGCGCCATACCCGGATTGGGCGAATTATGATGGCAAGGATTTTCGCGCCGACGATCGGTGAAGTTCGGTGGACTGACGAAGATCAGTGAAGACTGGTTGGCGAAGGGCGGTGACGCCCAGTTGGCGAAAAAGCGGAAAATAAAAGGTGTGGAACCGCAAACTACAGTTCCACACCTTTAGAACACCTAGCAGAACGTCTAATAGAGACTGCTGCGACTCGTTTCAGCCCTACTTCAGCAGAGTGGCCACGGATGGCAGCAGGGCGCGCAACGCCTTGCCGCGATGGGAGATGGCGTTCTTTTCGGCCGGTTCCATCTGCGCGGACGTGAGCTTCTCGCCGGCTTCGACGGCACGCGCCGGCTGATCGTCGGGCACGAACAGCGGGTCGTAGCCGAAGCCATGCTCGCCATGAGGCTCATGCAGCAGCACGCCCGGCATTTCGCCGGTTTCCACGATTTCCTGAGCGATCGCATAACGACCACCGGCGCCTGCGCCTGCTTCGGTTTGCGGCACCACCAGCGCGGCCGCGCAACGGAAACGCGCGGTACGCTTGGCATCCGGAATGTCGGCGATCTGCGCGAGCAGCAGCGCGTTGTTGGCTTTGTCATCGCCATGCTTGCCCGCCCAACGTGCGGAAAGAATGCCGGGGGCATTGCCCATCACGTCCACAATCAGACCGGAATCGTCGGCGATTGCCGGGCAGCCCGTACGTGCGGCCACATCGCGGGCCTTGAGCAGCGCGTTCTCTTGGAAGGTCACGCCGTCTTCCACCGGATCCGGCAGATTCAGCGAACCGGCCGACACCAGCTCCACCTGATCCGCGTCCGCACCCAGGCAATCTTCCAGAATGCGGTTGATTTCAACGAGTTTGCCCTCGTTATGCGTTGCGACGATAATTCTCACGTTCCGATTCCTTTCGTTGCTGTTCGTTGCTTCGTTGATGTCGGCTTGCCTGACGTGCGTTTGACGTGCCCTGACTTGCCTAACCTACGATTGGTTTGCGAGGCCAGCCTGCGGTCGGCTTACGTCCGACTTGCAGCCTTCAGTCCTGTGCGAGCGCGGACTGCTGTGCGGCCTGCAGTTCCTTGTTGCCCTTTTCCGCCAGGTCAAGCAGCGCGTTCAGCTCGGCGCGGTTGAACGGGCGGTGTTCGGCAGTGCCCTGAATTTCAATGAATTCGCCGGAACCGGTCATGGCCACGTTCATGTCGGTCATGGCCTTGCTGTCTTCGATGTACGGCAGGTCAAGCATCGGTGTGCCATCGATCACGCCTACGGACACGGCGGAAACGCTGTCTTTGATCACGCGCTTGGCGGACCTGATGTGCTTGTGCTTCTCGGCCCAGCGCATGGCGTCCACGAGCGCCACATATGCGCCGGTGATCGACGCTGTTCGGGTGCCGCCGTCGGCCTGCAGCACGTCGCAGTCGATCTGCACCTGGTTTTCGCCGAGTGCCTTCATGTCGACCACGCCACGCAGACAACGTCCGATCAGTCGGCTGATCTCATGCGTGCGTCCGCCGATCTTGCCGCGCACGGATTCACGATCGGTGCGGTCTGCAGTGGCTCGCGGCAGCATCGCATATTCCGCGGTGACCCAGCCCAGGCCGGAGTCCTTGCGCCAACGTGGCACGCCTGCGGTGAACGTGGCCGTGCACATCACTCGCGTATTGCCGCATTCCACAAGCACGGATCCTTCCGGAACATCCGTGAAATGACGGGTGATGCGCACCGGACGCAGCTCATCCACCTTGCGTCCGTCCGCACGAATTACCGTCTGCCCGTCCAACATGTCTTTAATCGCTACCATCGCTGATTTCTCTGCTTTCGATTGATCACACGATCAACAATCGTTTGTATTTTCCGAAAAAACAGTATCACCAGCCGAAAACCCGTCTTTCCGTCTTGAACTCGCCTCTTGCTGCACCTCAATTTGCCTATCCCAATTTGCGTCGTGCCCGAATTTGCGCGCATCTCACGTTTGTCTCACGTAATACAGGCATGCAAGCACGTATGATGGAACGAAAACCTGTGCTTGGCCACGGCGAGGCCTACACTTATGGTCAGTTTCACCAAAAGTCAGAAAGGCTTTGGAAATGCTGGATTATTCACCTGCACTCATGACCGACATGTACGAATAGATCG
>ENA-UPWS01002125-UPWS01002125.1-human-gut-metagenome-genome-assembly--contig:-NODE-2125-length-10277-cov-5.537451_pt1 | contig 10277 bp, 12 predicted proteins | sample MGYA00250054_ERZ773384 | MGnify/ENA primary metagenome ERZ773384 (study PRJEB29103, sample SAMN06111979) | human gut metagenome | biome: human gut; feature: ankylosing spondylitis patient; material... | reverse complement strand
CAAAAACTATTGTCAGCCACGAGCAGGACGGCGACAAGGAATGTTCGTACAGCATTGTGAATGTCAAGGACGCCTCGGATGCCCACAAGATTGGACAGATTCTCGTGTTTGAAAATGCGCGGGTGCTGCCTGTTCCCGAAAAGCCCGGCGATAAAGTCAGCAAAATCGGTGTAGGCATTTACAAGCAGGACCGTGAGGCGCTGACTTATCTGGCAGGAGCCGTGTATGAACTCTACACCGTGGATGACATCTATTCCGCAGACGGTACAAAGCTGCTGGACGCCGGTACAAAGCTGGCAGAAAGCAGCCCCACCAACGAAAGCGGCTTTACTTGGTTTGATGTGGACATTCCCATCCGCGCAAAAACTTATCCAGATTCCGGCAACGGTGGCAGATACCGCATTGTCGAGGTCAAAGCTCCTGCCGGGTATCTGCTGGACAGCACCCCTGTGGATGTAGAGTTCACCTATGAAGGTCAGCAGATTGCATGGCAAATCGTAGATGGTACAAACACCAACCTGCGCACCAGTGTGGACATCTCCAAGCAGGACATCACCAACGGCAAGGAACTGCCCGGTGCAAAGCTGGAAATCCGCGATGCAGACGGCAGTCTGGTCGAGGGCTGGACCTCCGGCAAGGTGCCGCACACCGTGCGAGGTCTGGAACTTGAAAAAGAGTACACCCTGACGGAGAAGTGCGCCCCGGATGGCTACGCCGAAGCCGAAAGCATCGTGTTCAAGCTGGTGCAGGAAGGTACAGAGCAGGTCAATGAGGTTTATGAGAAATCCGACGATGCTTGGGTAAAACTCGATGATGTCACCGTCATCTTGCAGGATGCGCCTGTGCTGGATATCGACAAGACCGACATTGCGGGTAATCTGCTGCCGGGGGCTACGCTGACGATCCGTGATGCAAATGATGAGGTCGTCGACACTTGGACAACCGACTACAAAACGCATAGTGTTCCCATCTCGGATGATTTCCTCAAGCTGTCAGGCGAAGCCAAAGAGTGCATCTATATCCTGACCGAAGATGCAGCCCCGGCTGGCTTTGAAATTGCAAACTCGGTGCAGTTCAAGTTGGAAACCGTTGATGACGGGATTTCTCTGTTCGTCCGCGAAAACGCCGATGCCGAATGGGCACGCGCTGACAAGCGACTAATTCAGATGATAGACGAAGCTACGCCCCGCGAGGACACGCCCACACCCACTCCTGCTCCCACACCGCAGCCGACACCCGCTACAACCCCGGCACCCACTCCTGTTCCCACGCCGGTTATTACGCCGCGCAAGGTGCAGACCCTCCCGCAGACAGGAGATGGTTTCCCGCTGCTGGCTATTGTGGTCGTTTCCCTTGCGTCTGCGACAGGTATCGTGCTGCTGACCGTTAGGCAGAAAAATGCGCTGAAAGAAACTTCTGATGAGGAGGATGCCGATGAAAGTGCTGATCGTTGAACCCGGAAAGTACCCCCGCGAAGCCGACATTGAACACACCCTTGAAGCCGAGCAGGCAGTTGTCGGAGGCACCATCGAGGCAGTGTACCCTTGGCGGGATAGCGCCTGTATCGTTTGCAATGACAACGGCATTGCAGAAAAACTGCCGCTGAACCGTATGCTGGGCGACTATGACATTATCCACGGCACATTTTTCGTCTGCGGGCTGACCAGCAACGATTTTACTGACCTTACCCCGCAGCAGATGAAGCACTACGAAGAAATGTACCACGATCCGCAGCTGTTTTTCCTGCTGGGCAAGACCCTGTGTGTGGAACACACCACCCCGGAAGAATACGCCCGTGTTATGACCCCGCCGCCGAACACAAAAGAAAGCCACGAAAGATAAGGAGAAAGTACCTATGAACGACATTTTTGAAAATACCGAAACCATGCAGGAAAACGAGCATCCCCGTTTTTACACCGCAGAATCCGTTATGCGCGGGCATCCCGACAAGCTGTGCGACCTCATTGCCGACAACGTGCTGGACGAGTGCTTAAACCATGATCCCGCCAGCCGCGTGGCCTGTGAGGTCATGGCAACCCACGGTCACATTATTGTGGCGGGCGAAATCACGACCTCGGCCAAGCCCGACGTGTTCAACATCGTCCGCGACACCCTGCGCGATGTCGGCTATGACCCGAAGGCGTACCAAATCGACTGCTACATCCACGACCAAAGCCCCGACATTGCGGGCGCGGTGGAACCCGAACTGGCTGAGGGAGAGGACGAGGATACCCTCGGCGCAGGCGATCAGGGCGTTATGGTCGGCTACGCCTGCAACGAAACGCCCGAATATCTGCCGATGCCTGTGGTGGCGGCGCAGCGCCTTGTGACGCTGCTGGAAATTTCCCGCATGACCGGCGTTATCCCCGACATCGGCCCGGACGGCAAGGTGCAGGTCACGATGGAATACAACGGCGACACGCCTGTGCGCATCACCACGGTGGTCGTGTCAGTTCAGCACAAAGAGGATACCGACATCAATAAGCTGGCGGATTTGCTGGACGAATATGTGTTCCCGCTGGCCTTTGACGGTATGCCCGCCGATGATGCGGAAATCATCCTGAACCCCAGCGGTAAGTTTGTGCAGGGCGGCCCGGATGCCGATACCGGTTTGACCGGGCGCAAGCTCATGGTGGACAGCTACGGCACCTTTGCACCCCACGGCGGTGGTGCGTTCAGCGGCAAGGATGCCACCAAGGTAGACCGCAGCGGCGCCTATATGGCGCGGTACATTGCCAAAAACATGGTCGCCGCCCATCTTGCCGACCGCTGTCAGGTCACGCTGGCGTATGCCATCGGGGAAAAAGACCCCGTCATGGTGGATGTGAACACCTTCGGCACCGGCATTTGCGAGGATGACTGCCTTTCGGCCGCTGTGCGCAAGGCGTATGACCTGACCCCTGCGGGCATCATCAAGCAGTTGAACCTGCTGAACCCCATCTACAGCCGCACGGCGGCGGGCGGGCACTTCGGGCGCGAGGATTTTCCGTGGGAAAATGTTGAACATATGAGCGACCTCGCCGCTTACATTGTGTAATTGCCGCGCGTCTGTAAAGAACAAATTGATGCCGCCAACCGGATGACGGCGATAGAATTTCTGCGGCGGTACCGCCCCGGTTCGCTGGTGAAAAGCAGCGCACGGGGCGAGTACCAGCTTGCGGAGCATGACAGCTTCAAGATAAACGGAGAATCCAGTGTCTGGCACTGGAAAAGCCGCGACATTGGCGGCAAGTCGGCGCTGAAATATTTGATTTATGTGGAAGGTGTACCGTTTGTAGAGGCGGTGCAGCTGTTATGTGAGGAAAGTCCGACGTACATCCCAGTGCAGCATGAAGCGGTGGAGCGCGAGCGTCCGCTGTTTCGTCTGCCGAACCCCGCGCCGAATAATGACCGCGTAACGCGGTATCTGCTGGGGAGAGGTGTATCTCTGTCTGCTATCCGATACTGCATTGAGAGAAAAATTCTGTACGAAAGTGCAGAATATCACAACTGTGTTTTCTTGGGCAAAGACTCGCAGGGCGTGCCGAAATATGCGGCTCTGCGCGGTATTTATGACTATGGGAAACCGTTCAAGAGGGAGGCTCCCGGCAGTCAGAAACAGTACGGTTTCTGCATCCCGCCGATGCAGCCCGGCACTACCGTGGCCGTGTTCGAAGCTGCCATAGATGCCATGGCAGAGATGACGCTCTGCGGGGATGTTGCAGATAAATACCGTCTGTCGCTGGGCGGGGTTTCATCCTCCGGCAAAGAGCCGCTGGCGTTACAGAAATTTCTGCGTCAGCACCCGGAGATTACCACGATAGAACTGCGGCTGGACAACGATGCCAAAGGACGCATGGCGAGTGTCAACATTCAGAACCTTTACCGAGAAAAGTATCAAGTTTGCGACCTGCCGCCCGACATCGAGAATGGAGATTACGCTGATATGGCAAAAAACAACCTGATGGCAAGGACTGCCGCCCACCGCGCAGTTTGCCGATAGAGAGAGATCAACATGAAAGTCAGAAATCGTTCGCCCACTTATAGGGCATAAACAGGAGGTAAATCGTTATGGCTGTGTTCCGTGTACAAAAGACGCAAAATTATACCATTATGTCCAACCATCATCTGCGCAACAAAGCTCTTTCGCTCAAGGCGAAGGGGCTTTTATCTTTGATGCTATCTCTGCCCGAAGATTGGGATTATACCACGCGAGGGCTGGCGTCAATCTGCAAAGAGGGCGTGGACAGCGTGTGTGCCACCGTGCGCGAGTTAGAAGCGGCGGGGTATATTATCCGCCGCCGCATCCGCGACAAGAACGGTCAGATGCGCGGTATGGAGTACACGGTTTTAGAGCAGCCGCAGCCCCCAGAACAGGGTCCCGAAGAAGCAACGCCTAAGTGTGCCCAACCAAAACAGGCAGGGCCTAAACGGGAAAAACCTGTACAGGAAAATCCTGCACAATTAAATACTAAAGAAATAAATAAAGAAGAAACAAATAACGTATCGAATCCTATCCGCGCGGCGGGCCAGCGGGCAGAGTACCGCGCCCTGCTGCTGAAAAATATCGAGTATCCGATTTTGGCGCAGAATAACCCGATGGATACGATGCGATTGGATGAACTGGTGGAGTTGATGCTGGATGTGGTTTGTTCCAAACGGGCGGCTATCCGCATTTCGGGTGAGGAAATGCCTGCCGAAGTAGTAAAATCTCGATTCCTAAAATTGGGCGCAGAACACATCCAGTATGTTCTGGATTGTCTCAAGAACAACCCGCCCCGCATCCGAAACATCAAGCAATACTTACTGACGGCGCTCTACAATGCGCCGCTGACGATAGAAAACTACTATGCTGCACAGATCGACCACGACCTGTGCGGCGGAAAGAGGTGACATGATTTGCAGATGAAATTTTATTCTCCCTTGACTGCGGACTTTTTCCCGAATGACACCGAGGATTTGGGCGATGATTACAGTGAATACGAGGGTATCCCTTACACCGGCAAGGAATTGACCGGCTACCGCGATGTTATCCGCGATGCCATCTACGAGGATGTCAAAGATTTTTACGGCGACCTGATGCGATATTACCGTGAGGACGATTCCGTCCGCCGCAAGGTCGTCCGCGCCGTTCCCACGGTGGACGAGGTGAACGGTGAATTGGTCGGCTCCCTGTGGGTCGATACGGACGCACCGCTTACCGCCGAGGAGCAGGCTGTGTTCTGCGCTTACATTACCGGTCAGTACAGCGACGGCTGGGGCGAGGGCTTTGAGCAGCGGGAAATCGATGTTGGGGATGGCAAGCTGTATGTCCATTTCTGGCAGGATCACGATTTTGAACTGAAACGCGATGTGCCGGATATGACCGAGTTCAAAAAACTGTTGAACCGCCCGAAGAAGCCCAAAATGCAGCTGATTGGGCAGGACGGCAACATTTTTGCCATCATGGGTCGAGCCTCGCGCCTGCTAAAAAATGCCGGGCAGTGCGATAAGGCCAAGGAAATGTGCAATAGGGTCACCGCCAGTAAGAGCTATGCGGAGGCGCTTGGCATTATTTCCGAGTATGTGGAAACCGAACTGTCGCCCAGCCCCACGCCCAAGCGTGACCGAGGTGATGTCAGATGAAGAAATACGAGATCACCGACATTGCCCATCCCGACAACCCGAAGCTGCACCGTATCCGCGCGCTGACGGACTTGACCGAGGATGTCCTTGCTGGGATGCTCGGCGGCTATGTGGAAAGCTACGATAACCTCGACCAAGAGGGGCGTGCATGGATTTCGGAGGATGCCATCGCCTGTGAAAATGCAGTTGTCTGCGGCGACGCAGTCCTTACAGATCACGCCGTTGCAAAGGGCTGCGCCTATGTCGGCAATAATGCCATGATGACCGACCATGCCATCGCACAAGATGATGCGGCTATTTGCGGCGGACTGCTCACGGGAAAAAGCTGTGTCTGTGGGTATGCCGTGATTCGGCAGGATGAGCAGACCTTGTGCGCACCGATCATTGACGGCAGCGCCCGTGTATATGGCGAAATCTCCGGCAATGTGGTTTGCCACGGCAATGCCGTTGTTCTGCCCGGCACCAAGCTCGACAACAGGACGCAGGACTGCTTTGTACTCGAAGATGACCGCGTTTCTGTGCAGACAGCCAGCCGCACACCGCCCCCGAAAGAACCCCGTACCCATGATTTTGAACGCTAAAACGAAAGGAAGATGCCTTTGACGAACACTCCCGAAACGCTCAACATTCTCACCCCTGATTTCCGGATGCCCGAACACTGCGGCGGTGACCGCTGGTCGATCCTGCACGGAGATTCCCTGCAGATACTCCGCCAATTTGAGCCGAACAGCTTCGATGCCATCATCACCGACCCACCCTATGCCAGCGGCGGCAGCAGCCAGACCACCAAGAACCGCAGCACCAGCGAGAAGTACAGCAGCATGAGCAAGGAAAAGGCGCTGCCTGACTTCGATTCCGACCAGATGGATCAGCTGAGTTGGATGTTCTGGACGGCGGCATGGCTGCAGGATGCCCGCCGCATTGCCAAGCCCGGCGCGCCTGTCTGCCTGTTCATCGATTGGCGGCAGTTGCCCGCCATGACGCTGGCCCTGCAGTGGGCGGGCTGGACCTGGCGCGGTGTAGCCGTGTGGGATAAAGTCGCCAGCCGCCCGCAGAAAGGACGCTTTCGCCAGCAGTCCGAGTACATTGTGTGGGGGTCCAACGGCAAAATGCCGCTTGAGAGAAATGTTGGGTGTCTGCCGGGCGTGTTCCGATACCCGAACCCCCAGAACCGCATCCATGTAACCGAGAAGCCCTTGCAGCTTATGCGGGATGTGGTGCAGATCTGCGAACCGGGCGGGCGCATCCTTGACCCCTTTGCCGGGGCGGGCACCACCGTGCTGGCCGCTGTGCAGGAAGGCTATGAGGCTGTCGGCATCGAAATGTCGGACGCCTACTTCCTCCGCAGTGCAGAACGGCTGAAAACTGCCCTTGAATCCGAAGTGAATCAGAACTGATTCACTACTTTGCAAGAAATACCGAAAAGTGAATCAAATCTGATTCACTCCCGAAATTCAGAAAGGAACCACGAAAATGAAACGACCTTGGGCTTTTATCTGCGCCAGTGAGGGCGCAACCTCCAAACATCTCCGCAATTACTGCCGCGAGGTGTACCTGCTGGGCTACCTGCCGGTATGCCCCAAATTGCAGGACAGTCAGTATTTGGTGCTGGAAGATGCCGTAGAACGCAGCGAGTACACCGCCATTGTGAGGGATAAGCTGCTGCGCTGCCCGATGCTGGTGGTCTGCAGCCGCAATCAGGATGCAACCACCAACGCGCAGATCGGCTTGGCGCAGAAATACAACCGTATTGTCACAACCTTGGACGGTTTGAAGAAAGCCGTTTCGGAGGGCGACGACCTTGTGTCATGAACCGTTTTGCGGGGTGTCGTGTTTTGCAAGCATAGCGTTTGGATATCCAAACGCACCTTTGGGGTGATCCCCAAACCCCCGCTATGCGCAGACGCGGGCATGTGATTCCGCTGCGGCTGAACGAGCGCGAGTACCGCCAGCTTTGTGAACAGGTCAAAACAAGTGGATTATCGCGTGAGGAATACCTGCGCTCCCTAATCTTGGGCAAAGAAATCCACCCGCGCCCCTGCACACACCATGCGGAGCTTGTGCGGCAAATTTCCGGTTTGTGCAACAACGCAAACCAGCTTGCACACCGTGCCAACAGCACGGGCGTGGCGGGGCAGCAGAGCGTGGACGAGATGACGCGCATTGCAAAGGAAGTCTGGCTCACAATAAAAGAGAACTACTAGGAGGCTCTATGAAATATGGCTTACACATCCGTGATCCCTGTCCGCCGTCTGGATCGGGCGGTGAAGTATGTGATGAACAAAGAAAAGACCACGGCGGTATCCTTGCAGGACGCCCTCGACTATGCCGCCAACCGTGACAAAACGGAGCAATCTTGTTTTGAAAGCTCGTATGCCTGCACGCTGGAAACCGCCTTTGCCGATATGCGGCAGACAAAAGAGCGCTGGCACAAGCTGGGCGGTGTGCAGGGGTATCACCTTGTGCAGAGCTTCGCTGCAGGAGAAGTCTCCCCCGAACTGGCGCACCAAATCGCAAAGGAACTGGCAGACCGCGTATTGGGCGGGCGGTATGAATATGTCATCGGTACGCACTTAAACACCGGGCATATCCATTCGCACATTGTCTGGAACTCGGTCAGCAGGATAGACGGCAAAAAATACCACAGCAACGGCAAAAGCTATGTGACGGAAATCCGCGCGGTATCAGATGAACTTTGCCGGAAATATAAGCTGTCAATCATTGACACCGAAACCTCCCATCGTGTAGCAAAGCCATACGCCGAGTGGCTGGCCGAGAAGAACGGTCAGCCCACTTGGCGCACAGCTATTCGGCAGGATGTGGACGAAGCGATTCAACAAAGCCTTACATGGCGGCAATTTCTTAGTGCAATGGAACGCAAAGGGTATGAAGTCCGCATGGGACGCAAGTATCCCGTGTTGCGCCCACCCGGAAAGGAGCGCTTTGTTCGATTCAAAACGCTGGGCAAGAGGTATACCCCCGAAGCAATCCAGACGCGCATCCTGTATCCACGAAGCTGCCGCCCTTATGTTGAAAATCCACCAACAATCCAACATGGCCGTCTGCGCAGCGGCAAGCCACGCCGCAAGTTGACCGGCCTGCGGGCGCTGTATTATCGTTACCTGTACGAATTGGGTGCGCTCACTCGCAAGCCGCGCCGTCCAAGTTATGCCGTTCGGCAGGATGCCTACAAGTTAGACCAGCGCATCCGGCAGATGGAGTTCCTATCCAAGCACAACATTGACACGCTGGAGCAGCTGGAAACCTACCGACAAGCCAAGCTGGGTGAAATTATCCAGCTCACTGCAGAAAGAAAATCGCTGTATAAAACAAACCCAGACAGCCCACGCATCCAGCAAGTCAACACCGCCCTAAAGCAGCTTCGCCAAGAGGAACGGCTCTGCCGCAAAATCGCAGAACACTCCCTAGAGGTGCAGCAACACCTCACCGAAGCCCGCCGTGACCGCGCTGAACAGCAAAAACAAGAACAGGAACGTGCGCGTGACCGCCGTCCCAACATTGATTTGACACTATAACCATGAAAGGAAAGATGCCCATGAAATACCCCAACAAAGACTACATCGAACACCTGCGCCGCAAGTACTCGCCCGGCACGCAACTGCAACTCAGCTGCATGGAAGATGAGTTCCCCGTGCCGCCTGGTTCTATGGGCACGGTGGAATGTATCGACGATGCCGGGCAAATCCATGTAGATTGGGACTGCGGGCGCAGCCTTGCGCTTATCCCCGGTGTGGACTCGTTCAGCCGCTTGCCCGCGCCCAAGGAAAAGGACGGTGACGCCAGATGAATTACGGTTCAGAACCAGCAGACCAGGTCGTCCGCTACTCGCTGGAGGGTGCAGAGTTTGCCCTGCGCATCTCCGGCACCGCTGCGAAAAACTTCTTTATTTTCGCACAGGCAGTGCTGCACGACAGCAAAAAGACCCACGGCAAAACGCACCTAATCCGTTTGCTGAAAGAGCAGAAGCCGCTGAAATTTTTCACGGTAGACAAAGACCGTATGTACGCTTTTGCGCGCGCCGCAAAAGCGCATGGGCTGCTGTTTTGTCCCATCCGCGACAGGATGGATCCCGACCACATTGAAATCGCTATCTTACAGGACGATGCGTCCAAAGCAAACCGCATTATTGAAAAACTGCAGTTGGATGTCGTGGACACCGGCACGGCAGAACTGGTCGATGTCGTGCAGCAGAATTTGGAAAATGCAGCCCCCAACCACAAGGACACACCCACCGTGGATTTTCCTCTGGGCTCGGAGAACGCCAGTCCGTCCGAGCCTTTCTCCGACAGCAGCAAATCTTTTGCAAACTCGCCGTCGCCGCGCGCCGATCAGCTTCGGGCCAAGGGTGAGCGCCCCAGCGTCCGCATGGAACTGCAGGATATTACCGCCTACCTACGAAACCGAGCAGAGGCACCCAAAGACCGTATGCCCAAGCTGCCGGTAAAAATCCGGCGCAAAGAAAAGGTGATGTAAATGTTTTCTGTTTGTTTTCAAATGGCAGATAGCTATTGCGGCGGTTCTATGGTATGTTGGCGATAGGAGGCGCAAAAACAATGACAGAACGTAAAGTTAAACTTGACCGTGCCAACAAAAGCATCCTGCTCCGGGCGCTGGGAGATGTCTACTACGGCCAGCGTGCCAACGGCGGCAGC
>ENA-UPWS01002113-UPWS01002113.1-human-gut-metagenome-genome-assembly--contig:-NODE-2113-length-10312-cov-4.133757_pt1 | contig 10312 bp, 7 predicted proteins | sample MGYA00250054_ERZ773384 | MGnify/ENA primary metagenome ERZ773384 (study PRJEB29103, sample SAMN06111979) | human gut metagenome | biome: human gut; feature: ankylosing spondylitis patient; material... | reverse complement strand
GAGACGGGACAATGGCATTGTGCTGGGGATGATTGTACTGCTTGGAATCTCTACCGTTCTGACGGGAAACGAATGGATCGGCTGGATGAATGATCTTATTATTTTCGTGCTGCTTGTGGGGATTCTTCTGCACAACTTCGCGCAGGATACCGGGTGGAATTTCGGAAAATATCTGGCGGAGATTGTGGCGGCGGTGTGCGGGGCGGTCTGCTTTATCGGGAAGCCGTTTGCGGATGGCGGAGCATTTTACCGCAGCAAAAAGACGGGGGAGAGCCATGCGTGCTGGTATGTTCTCATCGGGATCTGTGCGGCGGTGCCCTGTCTGATGGTTCTGGTGCTCCTTTTAATGTCTGCGGACATGGTATTTGCAGATCTGCTTGTACGGTTTGCGGGAGTGTTCCGGTTCCCGGTGAAGCTGCTTCGGATTCTGCTCATGCTGGTGTTTGGATTCTTATCCTCCTACTGCGGTGTGCGGTATGTACAAAAGCACGCGGCAGACATTAAGCCTTCCACCGGAAAAACGGCAGAACCGCTGATAGCGATTGCGTTTACCGCGCCGATTGCCGTGCTGTATCTTCTGTTTTCGGCAATCCAGATCGTGTATCTTTTTATCGGAAACATGCAGCTTCCGGCGGGGGTTACTTATGCGGAGTACGCCAGACGCGGTTTTTTTCAGCTTCTGTTCGTATGTGTGCTGAATCTGGCGGCGGTGCTTTCTATTCAGAGCTATTTTAAGGAGAACAGAGTATTGAAGGCGCTGCTTCTTGCTATTTCAGGCTGCACGCTTATTAGGACGGCGTCGAGCGCCTGCCGGATGATTCTTTACATCCGGGCGTACCAACTGACGTTTCTGCGCGTGTCGGTGCTGGTGGCACTGGCGGTAATTGCACTTTTGATGGCTGGCGTGATCGCAAAGATCGTAAAACCGCAGTTCCCGCTGTTCCGGTATGGATTTGTGCTGGCGGGAGCGGTGTATCTCGTATTTGCCTTTTCCCATGTGGATTATTTTATCGCCGCCTACAATCTGACGCACACCTCGTGGGAAGCGTCCGGGGAGGAGACGGTGGACTACAGCTATCTCTACACACTCTCGACGGATGCGGCGCCGGCGATTGAAAAATATGCGGGAAAAAGCGGCGCGGCGGACTACAGAAAGCAGGGCTGGTATCAGCTGTACTGCGAGGCGAATGAAGAGGCATTAAATGAGACGGGACTTCGGACATATAATGTTTCACATGCGGTTGCAAAACAGCTTCTGATGGAAGATAATAGAGAATAGAGAAAAAGCCGGGTGACAGCGGGCACCGGCAGAAGCGGAGGAGACTGGAATGGAAGAACAGATGGCGAGACGCCTTGTCGCAGCGGAGGGAAAAAAGCTGCAGCAGGCGGGACTGGTGGCGAGAACCTGGGGCAATATCAGCTGCCGTATCGACGAGAATCATTTTGTTATCACGCCGAGCGGGCTGGATTATGAGACGATGACGGCGCGGGATCTGGTGCTGATGGACATAAGAAACGGTGTGTGCTGCGGCGCGCATAAGCCTTCGAGCGAAAAGGGTGTGCATCTGGCGGCGTATCAGACATTCCCGGAGGTGGGGTATGTCATTCACACCCATCAGACCTATGCCACGGCGATCGGGCTCTGCGGCTTTGAGCAGCTTGCCATGACGGAGGAAGAGGCAGAGAAGCTCGGCGGGATCGCGAGAGCGGCATACGGGCTTTCCAGTACGGAGAAGCTTGCAGGGGCGGTCTACGATGCCATGCAGTCAGGAGCAAAGGTGGTCTTTATGGTGCACCACGGCGTGCTGATCTGCGGAAAGGACAGGGAGGAGGCGTTTTCCCGCGCCATGCTCTTAGAGGAGATCTGTAAGCGGAGCATTTTGGGACAGCCGAAAAAGAAGCCGAGAAAAGACCAGAAGCGCCAGGAAAAGCTGTTTCACGTCTTACAGAAGCATTTTCATTATGTGGGAATCTGCGATACGCCGGCAGTCCTTCTCTGCGCGGCGAGCGGGCGGGGAATCCCGGCACAGGTGGATGATATGGCACAGATGATCGGCAGGAAGATTCCGTGCTGCCTGCATGTGCGCAGGGACATGCTCGGACTCTTAAGAAAATACGGCGCGGTGCTTGTGCCGCGGGTCGGCGTTGTGGTATCCGCGGGAACGGCGGATGATGTGGAAGCGTTAAAGACGCTTGTGGCAAAGGCGGCGGTCTGCTGTCTGCATGTGCGCGCGACGGGCGCGTCGGCAACGCTCTCTCCGGTCAATGTGGCGATCCAGCATCATCATTATGTGAAAAAGTATGCCCTGCAGAAAGATGGGGAAGCATAAGGGCAGGAGGAATAAGATGAACGGAAAACATGCCATATACCGCGTCTATCAGGCGCTCTGCGCGGGGATGCTTTCCCTGTTTCCTGCGGGAAGACAGACGCTGGTGCAGGGGGACGGGTGTATCACCAGGATACCGGAATTATTGAAAACACACGGGATAAAAGGGGTGCAGGTCATCACCACGCCGGGAACGATCCGGCGCGGGACGATCGCGCCGCTTCTGGCGCAGTGTGAGGATGCCGGCATCCGGACGGTGTTATACACAGGGGTATCGCCTGATCCGACCGTGGCGGAGGTGGATGCGGCAGCGGAATGTTTTTTTGTATCCGGCTGTGAGGCGATCCTTGCCATCGGAGGCGGCTCTGTCATAGACTGCGCCAAGGTCGCGGGAGCGCGCGCTGTAAAGAGAGATCTCCCGGTCGGAAAAATGAGCGGGATGCTCAAGATTCACAAAAAGCTGCCGCTCCTTCTTGCAGTGCCGACGACGGCGGGAACCGGTTCGGAGGTGACGCTGGCGGCTGTCATCACGGACGAGACATGCCACTATAAGCATGCCGTCATGGATTACTGTCTCATACCGCGCTACGCATTTCTCGATCCGGGACTTAGCTGTTCCCTGCCGCCGGATATGACCGCCTATAGTGGGATGGATGCGATGACGCACGCGGTGGAGGCGTACTGCAACCGGTTCTGTTCCCCGAAGATGAAAGCGCATGCCATGAAGGCGGTGAGCCTGATTGGTGCCAATCTGCTGACGGCTTACCGCGAGCCTGCGAACAAGGCGGCGCGGATGAATATGCTGACCGGTTCCTACGAGGCGGGGATCGCGTTTACCAATGCCTATGTCGGGTACGTGCATGCGGTTGCACATGGGATCGGCGGACTCTACCATGTCCCGCACGGGGAAGCGAATGCGATTCTGCTGCCGAAGGTGCTTGCGGCATACGGGAGTGCCGTGTATGAGCCGCTGGCCAGGCTGGAGAGGAAAGTGCGCGCAGCCTGGGGGAAGCCGGAGAGGGAAGTGCGCATGTCCGGAGCAGAGCCCGAGAGGGAAGTGCGAATGTCCGGAGCAGGAATGGAGAGGAAAGTGTGCGCATCCGGGGCGGAGGATGGAAACAGCAAGGAGACGGACGCCGTGCTGGCGGAGGCGTTTATTGAGAGAATCCGCCGGATGAACCGGAGCATGGGCATCCCGGAGCAGCTTGCCATGCTGCGCAAGGAGGACGTGCCGGAACTTGCGGCGCGCGCGCTCAAAGAGGGCAATCCGAACTACCCCGTTCCCGTGATCTGGGAAGAGGAGCAGATGCGGGCGTTCCTGATGGCACAGGTACCAAAGCAACAGTACAGTGGACTTCCCAGAAAAATATTGCACAAAACAGCAGTCGGATTTTTTACAATTTGACGGTATACATCATGTACGCAAAGAAATACATGCGTTTCTCTTGCAATTCCATACAGATAATATATAATGTCTAAGATGGTTAAAAAATTAACGAATAGAAAAGGGCGAGGTAAAACACGATGTATGCTGATGAAAACGTGATCAAAATCAAACACGACGTACTCTATGAAGTGGCAAAGCTGGCATTTGCCGGTGAGCTTGACGAGAAGAGAGACAATATCGCAATGAGCCTGATCCCAGGTCCGACACCGCAGTTTCGCTGTTGTATTTATAAAGAAAGAGAGATTATCAGACAGAGAGTCCGTCTGGCGGAGGGCAAAGCGCCAGGTCTGACTGATGACGGCAATGTGATCCAGGTCATCAGTTCTGCATGTGAGGACTGTCCGATTTCCAGTTATATTGTAACGGAGAACTGCCAGAACTGTCTTGGAAAGGCTTGTATCAATGCCTGCAAATTCGGTGCGATTGAGCCGGGAAGAACCCGCTCCCACATCGATCCTACAAAATGTAAAGAATGTGGAAGATGTGCGCAGGCCTGTCCGTACAATGCAATCGCACATCTGAAGAGACCGTGTAAGTTCAGCTGTCCGGTCAACGCGATTACATACGATGAGCACGGGATCTCCGTCATCGATAAGAAGAAATGTATCCGCTGCGGTAAATGTATCCACAGCTGTCCGTTCGGAGCGATCGGCTCCAAGAGCTTTATTGTAGATGTAATCAACGCACTGCGCGAGGGTAAGCATGTCTATGCGATGGCTGCACCGGCGACCGAGGGACAGTTCGGGGATGACATCACGATGGCAAGCTGGAAGAATGCGATGAAAGAACTCGGATTTACCGATTTCTTCGACGTAGGTCTCGGCGGTGATATGACGGCAGCTTACGAGTCCGAGGAGTGGGCGGAAGCTTACAAGGCGGGCGAGAAGAAAGTTACCTCCTGCTGTCCGGCATTCGTAAATATGGTACGCCTGCACTATCCGGATCTGGCAGACTGTGTATCGACGACGGTATCTCCGATGTGTGCGGTTTCCCGCCTTATCAAGGCAAGAGATCCGGAAGCCATCACGGTATTTATCGGACCGTGTATCGCAAAGAAGTCTGAGGTTGTGGATCAGCAGATTCCGGGCAATGCAGACTATGTACTGACCTACAGTGAGATCCGTGCGATCATGAAAGCGAAGAGCGTCGTACTGCAGCCGGCTGCAAACGATGATCAGATCGCATCCACCTTCGGTAAGCGTTTTGCAAATTCCGGCGGTGTAACCGCAGCTGTTCTTCAGAGTCTGAAAGAGTCTGAGGATGAGATCGATGCAAAGGTATGCGTGGCAAACGGAGCTGCCGAGTGTAAGAAAGCACTGCTTCTTCTGAAAGCAGCCAGACTGCCGGAGGATTTCATCGAGGGTATGGCATGTGAGGGCGGCTGTGTCGGCGGACCGAGTGCGTTCAACGACCAGATTTCTTCCAAGAAGAACCGCGACACTCTGATTTCCCAGGCAGATGATCGTGGAATTCACGAGAACATTGAGCATTACGAGATGAACACCATCTCCATGCACAGAGAGTAACAGGATATTTGAAATAGAAACCGCAAGTTGCCAGACACCGCGCGGGCTGATATAATGAGTTCAGCCCGCGTGGTGTTTTTTTCCTTTATAGGATGGGATGTGCACCATGCGGTAGGGAAGAGAATGTTTTGCATATAGCAGAACTGACTTTTACGCAAGAGAATGGGAATTGGAGAGAAAAGATGAAAAAAGCAGTATTTTTTGACATAGACGGAACCTTGTGGAATGAGCACATGCAGGTGCCGGAAAGTACAACGGAAGCGATACGCGAACTTAGGGCTGACGGGAATTACGCGTTTTTGTGCAGCGGCAGAAGCCGGTCGAACATCCGCAGTGAGAAGATCCTTGGAATAGGGTTTGACGGGATTGTGGCGGCGTGCGGCACACATATTGAATATGAAGGAAAGAAGGTGTGCGAGAGGCTGCTTACGCCTGAAGAAGCGGAGGAACTTCTACGTGTCATTGAGGCATACCACATGGAAGCGGTGCTGGAGGGACCGCATTATATCTACGCAAACGGGGAAGATTTTAAGGAAGATCCGTTTATTCAGTATCTGCGCAGTGAACTGGGAGAGGATGTACGGGAGATCCGTGGGCAGACGGAGTATGAGATCAACAAATTGAGCGCGTATATGAACGGGGCGAGCGTGCGTGCGGTGGAAGCGGAACTGGTGCCGCATTTTGATGTGATTGAACACAATCCGCAGCTGATTGAAGTGGTGCCGAAGGGCTACACAAAGGCGACCGGAATAGCGCAGATATGTGACATGCTTGGGATTGCCAGGGAGAATACTTATGCGTTCGGCGACAGCACGAATGATCTGGAGATGCTCACCTATGTGGGACATGGCATCGCCATGGGAAACGGGGCACCTGCGGCGAAGGCTGCCGCGGAGTATGTGACGACCGATATTATGAATCATGGAATTAAAAACGGACTGAAGCACTATGGGCTGATCGGATAGGAAGCAACGGGATTGCAGCGGGAAGAGAAGGAGGAGCGTGATGGCAAACATGATGGATTATCTGGACTGGCGGGGGGATCTGACTTTCACCGCGTCCGGATTTAACGAGGTGGATAATCTGCTTTTTGCGGAGCTGGTATATACTTCGTTTGACGGGATTGTGACCGGGCAGAGCGAGGCGGAGGCAGTCACGCTTGCGGAGGCATCCGCCGTGTTCTGGGAGCAGAACAGCAGGGAGGAGATCCTTGCGCGGGTGTCAATGACAAAGGCGGCGCCGTTTGTTCTGGAGAAGATGGCGAAAACAGAGCGGTTCCGCGATGTAAAGCTCTGGGGTTACGTCAATGACATCAGTGAGGAGGAGCAGTCCCAGTTTGCGGTCATGTGCGCCGGGCTGCCGGATGGCAGTATCTATGTGTCGTTCCGCGGCACGGACAATACGATCACAGGGTGGAGAGAGGATTTTAACATGGGATACCTCTCGGAGACGCCCGGGCAGCTGAAAGCCGTTTCGTACGTGGAACAGATGCTTGGAGAGGGCGGCCGTCCTGTGCGCATCGGGGGTCACTCCAAGGGCGGAAATCTTGCGGTCTATGCTGCAGTCCACTGCAGCAGTGGATTGCAGGACCGGATCCTTGCGGTGTACAGTAACGACGGACCGGGGTTTTGCAGGGACATTGTAGAGAGTGTGGCATACCAGCGTGTACTGCCGAAAATCCACACGATTCTGCCGGAATCTTCGATTGTCGGAATGCTCTTGGAGCATCAGGAGGCGTATGAGGTGGTGCGCAGTTCCAACAGTGGAATCCAGCAGCACGATGCCATGTCGTGGGAGGTGCTCGGCACATCCTTTGTCTATGTCAGGGAGGTGGCGGCCCAGAGCCTGATGTTGGATGAGACGATGAAGGCATGGATTTACCAGCTGAACGGGGAGGAACGCGAACAGATTGTGGATACGGTATTCGGCATGCTTGAGGCGGCGGACATTAAGACGGTGGATGATTTTTACCACAGCAAATGGAAGGCGGTGCAGGAGCTGATGAAGGCGAAAAGCCGTCTGCCTGAGAAGAGCCAGAAGGTCTTTGCGAAAGCCTTAAAACTCCTGTGGTCGGAGGGAAATAAAACTGTCCGCAAAACGGTGAAACAGGTCGTTGGAGAGAAGCGACGGTAAGTTTCTAAAAAAAGTATAAAATCACAAAAAATGGATGAAAATATAAAAAAACAAGAAAACGAAAGAAAAAATGAGAAAAGAACTGGCTAAATGAAAATATACAGGAATATATCCGGTTGCAGATCACAGGGCAAAAAACTATTATAACACTATCGGTTAGCACTCAAACGAAATGAGTGCTAATAACAAAACGAAAGATATTATTTCAGATCATAAAACAGGAGGTCTACAAAATGAAATTAGTACCATTGAGTGACAGAGTTGTATTAAAACAGTGTGAGGCAGAAGAGACCACAAAGTCTGGTATCATTCTTACCAGCAGCGCACAGGAGAAGCCGCAGGAGGCAGAGGTAATCGCCGTAGGTCCTGGCGGAATGGTAGACGGTAAGGAAGTTACCATGCAGGTAAAGACAGGACAGAAGGTCATCTATTCCAAATATGCAGGAACAGAAGTAAAGCTGGATGGAGAGGAATACATCATTGTAAGACAGAACGATATTCTGGCTGTCGTAGAATAAGCAGCCGGGAAGCATCCCTGTAATTTGAATCAGAATAAGAGATAGAGAGGTAGATCAGTCATGGCAAAGGAAATCAAATACGGAACAGAGGCAAGAACAGCATTGGGAGCCGGCGTAGATAAGCTGGCAAATACCGTCAGAGTAACACTCGGACCGAAAGGAAGAAACGTCGTACTCGACAAGTCCTACGGAGCACCGCTTATCACCAACGATGGTGTGACGATCGCAAAGGAGATCGAGCTTGAGGATGCATTCGAGAACATGGGAGCACAGCTCGTCAAGGAAGTTGCAACCAAGACCAACGATGTTGCCGGTGACGGTACCACAACCGCAACCGTACTTGCACAGGCAATGATCCAGGAAGGTATGAAGAACCTGGAGGCAGGCGCCAACCCGATCGTGCTTCGCCGCGGTATGAAGAAGGCAACTGACAAGGCAGTGGAGTCCATCCTTGCAATGTCCTCCAAAGTAAAAGGAAAAGATCAGATCGCAAAAGTTGCAGCTATCTCTGCAGGTGACGAGGAAGTCGGCAACATGGTAGCAGATGCGATGGAGAAGGTATCCAACGATGGCGTTATCACCATCGAGGAGTCCAAGACCATGCAGACAGAGCTTGATCTGGTAGAAGGTATGCAGTTCGACCGTGGATATGTATCCGCATATATGTGCACCGATATGGATAAAATGGAAGCGGTTCTGGATGATCCGTATATCTTAATCACAGATAAGAAGATCAGCAACATTCAGGAGATCCTGCCGTTATTAGAGCAGATCGTACAGAGCGGCGCAAGACTTCTCATCATCGCTGAGGACATCGAGGGCGAGGCACTCACCACATTGATCGTCAACAAACTGCGTGGTACTTTCAATGTAGTGGCAGTCAAGGCTCCGGGCTACGGCGACAGAAGAAAGGCAATGCTCGAGGATATCGCAATCTTAACCGGTGGTCAGGTTATCAGCTCCGATCTCGGATTAGAGCTTAAGGATACCACAATGGATCAGCTCGGACGTGCAAAATCCGTTAAAGTTCAGAAGGAGAACACGGTAATCGTGGACGGTGCAGGCAATAAGGACGCTATTCAGGCGAGAATCCACCAGATCCGCGGTCAGATCGAGGAGACAACTTCCGAGTTCGACAAGGAGAAGTTACAGGAGCGTCTTGCAAAGCTTGCAGGCGGCGTAGCAGTGATCCGTGTCGGCGCAGCAACCGAGACGGAGATGAAGGAAGCAAAGCTTCGTATGGAAGATGCGTTAAACGCAACGAGAGCAGCAGTCGAGGAAGGCATCATTGCAGGAGGCGGTTCCGCATACATTCATGCAACCAAGGATGTGGCAGCACTCGCAGATACGCTTGAGGGCGATGAGAAGACCGGTGCGAAGGTTATCTTAAAGGCATTGGAGGCTCCGCTGTACTACATTTCCGCAAATGCAGGATTAGAGGGCGCAGTCATCATCAATAAAGTAAAAGAATCTCCGGCAGGCGTTGGATTTAACGCAGCAACGGAGCAGTATGTAGACATGGTAGAGCAGGGTATCCTGGATCCGGTTAAGGTGACAAGAACCGCATTACAGAACGCAACTTCTGTAGCATCTACCTTACTTACCACAGAGTCTGTGGTGGCAAACATCAAAGAGGACGCACCGGCAATGCCGGCAGGCGGCGCAGGCGGAATGGGAATGATGTAAATCCCATCCGAAGAGGGAATCCACCCCGGTCAATCGACCGGGGTGGATTTTTTTTCTGCAATTAGAAAACTGTGTTCTTATTACAGAAAATGTTTAAAATAAAAATATTTGAAAAATATTGCGATAATTGCAAAAAGGGAATATAATTCAAGAAAAGTGAAGCGGCACGGAGGAAATGCGTATGAGGATCCTTGCGACATTTGATGCCCGTGATTATGAGGGCACGACGGGTATCTATGAAAAGTATTCGATACGGGCGATCATTGTGCGTGACGGCAGGCTTGCCATGCAGTGCAGCCGGGAGGGAGAATATAAGATCCCCGGAGGCGGGCAGGAGCCGGGTGAGAATTATGAGCAGACGCTGATCCGTGAAGTAAAAGAGGAGACAGGACTTTTTGTCAGACCGGAGAGTATCTGTGAGTTGGGTGAGATAATAGAACTGCACAGAGATATTTTTGAGCCGGATAAAAAGTTTATCTGCCATTCTCTTTTTTTTTACTGCGATGTTTTGGACGAGCAGGCACCACTTTCACTTACCCCGAGCGAGATCGCAAAGGGGTATCAGTTAAAATGGGCGACGCCGGAGGAAGTCTATCACAGGAATATTCTGATTGAGAAAGATTCCTGGATTATCCGGGATACGGCATTCGTGAAGATGCTGATGGATGGAAAGAT
>ENA-UPWS01002103-UPWS01002103.1-human-gut-metagenome-genome-assembly--contig:-NODE-2103-length-10357-cov-3.172276_pt1 | contig 10357 bp, 6 predicted proteins | sample MGYA00250054_ERZ773384 | MGnify/ENA primary metagenome ERZ773384 (study PRJEB29103, sample SAMN06111979) | human gut metagenome | biome: human gut; feature: ankylosing spondylitis patient; material... | reverse complement strand
AGGCGTAGCGTTCGGTCACGTTGATGGTGCCACACAGGTTGGCGGCAATGTCGTCTGCCGAATCCTGCGCGCCGGCAACATTTACGATTACCTGGGGTTCAAGGTCATCTGGAAACGAGTCCGGTTCGCGGACATCAACGATCAGATGGCGGTAGCGCTCGTGTTCGACCGCCGCCGGCAGCAGATCAAAGCCCACGACCTCGTGGCCCTCGTCCAAAAAGCGCTGCACGCACGCGGCTCCGATACCGCCCGAAGCGCCCGCTCCGTCGGCGGTTGCGTGGCGCTCGAGGTACTCGGCGCCAACATTCTCGCGCTCCCAGCCGCGCACGACCTTGTAGCCCACGGGGCTCAGGAAGACCTCGCACAGCAGCTCGGCGACAGCGCCGGTCAGCGAGCACATAAGGACCTGCACCCAGGTCCAACCAAAGAACGTGTGGCTCACCACAATGGCAAAGACCAGGTTGTCGATAAACTGGCCAACACCCGTAGACACATAGGAGCGGAAGGCAAAGCTCGCAAAGTTATTCTTTTTGAGCATACGGCCGAGCGACTGGTTGAGCGTGGAGTTAACCACGGCAGAAACGAGCATTGCCAGCGAAGAGCCCAGCACCACGTACCAGGTGCCCAGGGTCAGCAGGGGGATGATGGTGCCGCCGATGGTGGCGTTAAGGGCGGTGTTGACCTCGATCATGCCCGTGTCGTAGTAGGCGCCCCACATACCGGGCGTGAGCGAGCATGCCCAAAAGCACAGGCTCACGGCCAGGTTGACCAGCAGCGCGAGGATAGAGATTTTGATGGATGCCTTGGCGCCAAAGCGCTTGCAGATCATGTCCTGGCACAAAAACGAAACCCAGCTCACCACAAAGCCGCAATCGAGTGCCAGATACGGCAGGCTGATGAGCTCTTTGTTGGCCAGCAGGTTCATCATGATGACGCTCACGAAAAACAGCGAAACCGTTGCCGCGGGAATGCTCCGCAACAGGACCTTGTAGTCCTCCATGACCTTCTTGATCATTATGTACTCCTTTGGTTTTAGGTTTAACGAGCAGGATATCGGACCCGAACTGCTCGGACGCCCCGATCTTGAGACGACGGTGGGTATGATAGCCGCTCACACGGCATCAGGCAAGCAAGCGGCGCGGCAGCCCCGCAGGGCCACCGCGCCGATGCGTTAAAAGGCTACGTTGCCAAACTCCGACAGGATAAGGTCGGGGTTGTGGTCGGTAGCCCAGTCCACGTTCCACGGGCTCGTGAACAGCAGCAGCTTACCGCCGCGCATATCCTCGACGCGCAGCGTGTCGCGCGTGAGCGAAAGGCCCGGGATATCGATGGTGTCGGGGTCGTTCTGAATCCAGCGGATGTCCGTATAGGGCAGCGGCTGGCGACGAACCTCAACACGGTACTCGGCCTTGAGGCGGCGCTCGAGCACCTCAAACTGCAGCACGCCCACCACGCCCACAATGATCTCCTCCATGCCGGAGTTAAACTCCTGGAAAATCTGGATGGCGCCCTCCTGGGCGATCTGCTCCGTGCCCTTGATGAACTGCTTGCGCTTCATGGTGTCCTTGGGAGACACCCGCATGAAGTGCTCCGGCTCGAAGGTGGGGATGCCGGAGAACTTGAATTTCTTTCCAGGCACCGTCACCGTGTCGCCGATGGAGAAGATGCCGGGGTCAAACACGCCGATGATGTCCCCGGCGTAGGCCTCGTCGATGATCTCCCGCTCCGCGGCCATCATCTGCTGGGGCTGTGAGAGGCGCAGCTTTTTGTTGCCCTGGACATGAAAATACTCCGTGTCCCGCTCAAACTTGCCGGAGCAGATGCGCATGAAGGCCAGCCGGTCCCGGTGGGCCTTGTTCATATTGGCCTGGATCTTGAACACAAAGGCGGAGAAGTCCTCGCTGAACACATCCACCTCCCCCTGGTCGCTGACACGGGGCAGGGGCGGCGTGGTCATGCGGAGGAACTCCTCCAGGAACGGCTCCACGCCGAAGGTGGTGAGGGCGGAGCCGAAGAACACGGGGGACAGGGTGCCGTTCCGCACAGCCTCCATGTCAAACTCCCGTCCGGCCCCCAGCAGCTCCACCTCCTCCCGGAGGGCGGCGGCCTTTTGTGCGCCGATCATGTCCTCCAGCGCCGGGTCGTCCAGGGCCACCTCGGCGGAGCCGACCTTCTTGCCCCGCTCCTCCGCCTGGAAGAACAGGATGCGCTGCTTCTCCCGGTCGTAGACGCCCTGGAACTCCTTGCCGGAGCCGATGGGCCAGTTGACGGCATAGGTGTCGATGCCCAGCTCCCGCTCCACCTCCTCGCACAGTTCCAGGGGGTCTTTGGTCTCCCGGTCCATCTTGTTGATGAAGGTGAAGATGGGGATGTGGCGGATGGCGCAGACCCTAAACAGCTTCCGGGTCTGGGGCTCCACACCCTTGGCGCCGTCAATGACCATGACGGCGGAGTCCGCGGCCATCAGGGTCCGGTAGGTGTCCTCGGAGAAATCCTGGTGGCCAGGGGTGTCCAGGATGTTGATGCAGAAGCCGCTGTGCTGGAACTGCAGCACGGAGGACGTGACGGAGATGCCCCGCTGCTTCTCGATCTCCATCCAGTCAGAGGTGGCGGCGCGGGCCCGCTTTCCCTTGACCTCGCCCGCCTGGGCGATGGCCCCGCCGTACAGCAGGAACTTCTCTGTCAGCGTGGTCTTGCCGGCGTCCGGATGGGAGATGATGGCGAAGGTCCTCCGCCGGGAAATTTCAGTGCGTAGTTCAGACATGGAATATCCTCCAGAAAAATATCAGAGTATGGGCCATCTTCGACCCACGGCGCACAGCTGCATGCGGAATCCGGGGCGGTCAGACCGCGAAAAACGGACGGGAGGAGTCTCCCGCCGTGTGTATTCCCGAACAATGTACCATATTTTGTGCCGCTTTGCAAGATTTCCCGCACCTATCCCGCAAAAAATCCGATGATTCTGTACCGCAGGGAAAAACCAGCGGGGACCGGCTGATGCCGGTCCCCGCAGATTGCCTGTTCCTTGGCGGGAGATCACTTGATTTCCACGCCCATGGCGTCCTCGTAGTATTTGGCCAGTGCGCACTGGTCCTCGTCGATCATGCCGCGGGCGTCCATCCAGTCCATCTGCTCCTTGACGATCTCCGTCATGGGCAGCTCCACCCCCAGGTGGGCGGCCACGTCCATGGCGTTGTTGATGTCCTTCAGGTGGACGGCGATCCGGGCACTGGCGGAGAAGTCCCGGCTCAGGAGCTTGGGGACCTTTCCGTCCATCACTGCGCTCTGGGCAAAGCCGCCCTTGATGGCGTCAAAAAGGGTCTGAGGATCCAGCCCGGCCTTTTTCGCAAAGGCGAATGCCTCTCCCATGGCGCACAGATGGATGCCCACCATCATGTTGTTGGCCACCTTGGCGGTGCTGCCGCAGCCGGAGGGCCCCATGTAGGTGGCGGTCTTACCCATCATCAGCAGGTAAGGCCGGACCTCGTCAAAGACCTCTTTCTCGCCGCCGCACATGATGACCAGGGTGCCGCCGTTGGCGCCGGTCTCGCCGCCGCTGACCGGGGAGTCCAGCAGATAGAAGCCCTTCTCCACCGCCGCGGCGTGGAGCTCCTGAATCACATAGGGAGAGGTGGAGCCCATGTCCACAATGGTGGTGCCGGGCCGGGCAGTCTCCATGATCTCCGTGATGGTGGCCTTCACGATGGCGTTGGTGGGCAGGCACATGAAGATGATGTCGCAGGTTTTGTACAGCGTTTTAGCGTCGTCCAGGACCTTGCCGCCCCGGGCGGCAAACCGCTCCCGCAAAGCGGGCACGGGGTCGTAGCCATAGATGTCGCAGCCGCTCTTGTCGATCAGATTGCCTGTCATGCCGTAGCCCATCACGCCAAGGCCCAGATATCCAAGTGTTTTCATGCCCATTGACCTCCTGTTCTAAATTCCGGAAAGGACTGCCCTGTTATTTCCTGCGGGGCGGGATGTGGACCGCGCGGCCCAGTGCGTCCAGCGCACACTCCCGCATGGTCTCGGTGACGGTGGGGTGGGAATGGATGGTGGCTGCCAGCTCATCCAGCGTCAGCTCACTGCCGATGGCAAGCGCCCCTTCGCAGATCAGATCCGTGGCGCGGGGCCCAATGATGTGCATACCCAGCACCTCGCCGTATTCCCTCCCGGCGATGATCTTCACCAGGCCCTCGCCCCCGTTCAGGATCAGAGCCTTGCCGTTGGCGCTCATGGGGAACTTGCCCACCATGTAGTCGATCCCCTGCGCCTTGGCCTGCTCCTCTGTGAGACCCACAGAGGCAGCCTCCGGCTCGATGTACACGCAGGTGGGATTGGTGGATTCGTCGTAGTGGGCCTCCATGCCGCAGATGTTCTCCGCGGCCACCTCGCCCATGGCGCTGGCGGTGTGGGCCAGCTGGGCCTTGCCGAAGACACAGTCGCCGATGGCGTACACGCCGGGCACGCTGGTCTCCATCTTGTCGTTGACGATGATCCGGCCCCGGTCGTTGGCAAGGCCGGCAGCCTCCAGGTTCAGGCTGGCGGTATTGGCCTTCCGGCCGATGGCCACCAGCACCTTCTCCGCCTCAAAGCTGACGGTCTCGCCGGCCTTGTTCTTGCAGACCACCTTGGCGCCCACGGGAGAGGCCTCCACGGCCTGCACCGGGCACTCCAGGTTGAACTCCATGCCCATCTTCTTCATGTGCTTCACGCCGATGGCAGTCAGGTCGCCGTCCAGCATGGGCAGCATGTGGTCCAGTGCCTCCACCACGGTGATCTTGGTGCCGAAGGCCGCGTAGGCGCAGGCCAGCTCCAGGCCGATGACGCCGCCGCCGATGACCACCATGCTCTTGGGCAGCTTCTCCAGGCTCAGCGCACCGGTGGAGTCGATGCAGTTGGGATTCTCCTTCAGCCCGGGGATGGGCGGCTGGGAGTTGACGGAGCCGGTGGCCACGATGATGGCGTCGGCGGTCATCTCCTCCACGGAGCCGTCGGACTTCTTCACAGAGAGGGTCTTGGGGCCGGTGAAGCTGGCCTCGCCGTCGATCTTCACCACCTTGTTGGCCTTCAGCAGTCCCGCTACGCCACTGGTCAGCTGTTTGGAGACGGCGTTCTTGTGGGCGATCACCTGGGGGAAGTTCACCCGGACGCCGTCCGTCTCCACGCCGATCTCCGCGCCCTGGTCCTTGATCTGGGACACCAGCTCTGCGCTGTGCAGCAGGCACTTGGTAGGGATGCAGCCAATGTTCAGGCAGGTGCCGCCCAGGTGCTCCCGCTCCACCAGGGTCACCCTGGCGCCCAGCTGGGCCGCCCGGATGGCGGCCACATAGCCGCCGGGGCCGCCGCCGATGACCAGCACCGTCCCAGGCCCGTTGGGGGCAGCCGCGGCCTCCACAGCCGGGGCGGCAGGTGCCGCGGCTGCGGTGGGGGCCCCCACCTGCTCGCCGGGCCGGCCGATGTAGCCCAGCAGGCCCTTTACCGGCACGTCGGCGCCCTCCTGGGCCACGATCTTCAGCAGGACGCCGTCGGTTTCCGCCGCCACCTCGTTGGTCAGCTTGTCGGTGGTAATCTCCAGCAGGGGCTCACCGGCCTTGACGGGATCGCCCTCCGCCTTCAGCCACCGCTCCACGGTGCCCTCCTCCATGGTCAGCCCCAGCTGGGGCATTTTGATTTCCGTTGCCATTGTTTACGCTCCTCACAGCAGGATGTCCATGGGATGCTCCAGCAGATCCCGGACTGTCATCTCGAATTTGGCCGCTACCGCGCCGTCCAGCAGTCGGTGGTCGAAGGTCAGGGAGATCCGCAGCACCTGATGCTTGGCGATGGTGCCGTCGTCCTCCATCACCAGCTCATCCTCCGTGCAGTTGACGCCCAGAATGGCCGCGTCCGGCTGGTTGATGATGGGGGTGAAGCTCTCCACGCTGAACATGCCCAGATTGGACACAGTGAAGGTGGAGCCCTTGTACTCGTCGGCGCCCAGCTGGTTGGCACGGGCCCGCTCCGCCAAATCCTTGGCCTTGGCGGACAGGGCCTCCAGGCTCAGCAGGTCCGCGTCCCGGATCACGGGGACGATGAGCCCCGCGTCCAGAGCCACCGCCATGCCCAGATTCACATGGGCCCGGCGGATGATCTGCTCCCCGTCCAGGCTCACCAGGATCTCCGGATGACGGCGCAGGGCCTTGGCCACGGCCTTCAGCACAAAGTCATTGACAGAGAAGGCATGGCCCTCCTCCTTCAGCTTTTTGCGGAAGGCCAGCAGGGCGGTGACGTCCACCTTCACCGTCTGGGTGACGGTGGGGATCTCCACAGCAGAGGTGTACATCCGCTGGGCCACCACCTTCCTCATGCCGGTGAGCTTCTCCACCGTGTCGCCCTCCATCAGCTCCAGGTTCTTCACCGGGAAGGCGGTGCCGGAGACAGCCGCAGGCGCGGCGATCTTCCGATCAGCAGGGGCGGGAGCAGCTGCCTTGGGCGCGGCCTCCGCCGCAGCCAGGATGTCCCGCTTGACGATCCGGCCGCTGGGGCCGGTGCCGGTGAGGACGGTGTAGTCCACGCCCATCTGTCCGGCGATCTTCCGGGCCAGGGGAGAGATTCGGATCCGCTTGCCCCCGGCCGCCGGGGATGCCGCAGGGGCAGAAGCCAGCGCAGCCGCAGGCTCCGCAGACGGGGCAGCAGAAGCCGCGGATACAGCGGGGGCAGTAGTCTCCCCCACCTGTTCGCCGGGCTGGCCGATGTAGGCCAGCAGTCCCTTCACCGGCACATCCTCGCCTTCCTGGGCCACGATCTTCAGCAGGACGCCGTCCTGCTCGCTGGTGATCTCATTGGTGAGCTTATCAGTGGTGATCTCCACCACCACGTCCCCGGCCTTTACAGCGTCTCCCTCGTGCTTGATCCACTGGGAGACGGTTCCCTCCTCCATGGTCAGGCCCAGCTGGGGCATCAGTACTTCATAAGCCATCTCACACGCCTCCTCACTTGTTCAGCACGCGCTTGACAGCCCGCACGATATCCTCCGGATGGGGGAAGTTCTTGTCCTCCAGCACCGGGCTGAAGGGGGAGCAGATGTTCAGGCCGCAGACCCGTTCCACCGGGGCGTCCAGCTCATCAAACAGCTCCTCTGCGATCTGGGCAGAGAGCTCACCGGCGTAGCTGCCCCGCTTGACCTCCTCGGAGACGATGATGACGTTGTGGGTCTTGGAGACGGACTTCACGATGGCATCCCAGTCCAGGGGCACCAGAGTCCGCAGATCCAGGACCTCCACGTCGATGCCCTCCGCCTCCAGGGTCTGGGCGGCCTCCAGGGCGAAGTGGACCTCACGGCTCCAGGTGATGATGGTCAGGTCCCTGCCCGCCCGCTTCACGTCCGCCGCACCCAGGGGGATGGTGTACTCCCCATCGGGGATCTCCTCCTTGTGGGCGTACAGCAGCTTGTGTTCCAGGAACACTACCGGGTCGTCGTCCCGGATAGCGGACTTCAGCAGGCCCTTGGCGTCGGCAGCGGTGCAGGGGGCCACCACCTTCAGTCCCGGGAAGTGGCAGAAGAAATTCTCCAAGCACTGGGAATGCTGGCCTGCGTTCCGGCGGCCGGCGCCCATGGGCGCCCGCAGGACCATGGGGACGCTGCACTGTCCGCCGGTCATGTAGCGGATCTTGGCAGCCTGGTTGAACAGGGGATCCGCGCACTCCGTGGCGAAGTCATCGTACATCAGCTCCACCACGGGCCGCAGCCCCCGCATCGCGGCGCCCACGGCCATGCCCACAAACCCCTCCTCGGAGATGGGAGTGTCAATGACGCGGTTGGGGCCGAACTCCTCCAGAAAGCCCTTGGTGATGGCGAACACATTGCCCATGACGGCCATGTCCTCGCCCATGATGAAAACCTTTTCGTCCCGGAGCATTTCCTCGTGCAAGGCTTCACCGATGGCCTTGCTGACGGTGATCTTCTTGCTCATCTCGCCACGCACCTTTCGTTGTCAGTCACATACATATCATCCAGCACCGTCGCGGGGTCCGGATATGGGGACGCATCCGCGAACTTCACAGCCTCGTCCATCTCGGCCTCTGCGTCCTGCCGGATGGCGTCCAGCTCCTCCTGGGCGGCGCCGCTCTCCAGCAGCCGCCGCCCCAGCTTCTCGATGCCGTCGTTTGCCAGGGCGTGCTCCATGTACTCCTTGGGGCGGTAAACCGCCGGGTCACCGCAGTAGTGGCCCTGATAGCGGTATACCTTGGCCTCCACCACATAGGGTCCCTTGCCGCTGCGGGCGTGGTCCAGGGCGACCTTCATAGCCTCATACACCGCGATGGCGTCCGTGCCGTCCACCACGGCGTAGGGCACGCCGTAGGCCGCGGCCCGGGAGGCCAGATCCGGGGTGTTGGTGACCCGGTGGATCTCCGTGGACACGCCGTAGCAGTTGTTCTCAATGAACCAGACCAGCGGCAGCTTCCAGGCGGCGGCCATGTTCAGGGACTCGTGGAAGGATCCCTCGTTGGTGGAGCCGTCGCCGAAGCAGCCCACGGTGACGGAGTCGTCCCCCATGATCTTGGAGGCCAGGGCGCTGCCGGCGGAGATGGGCTGCCCGGCGCCCACGATGCCGTTGGCGCCCAGGTGGTTCATCTTCTCCATGTCCGCAATGTGCATGGAGCCGCCCTTGCCCTTGCAGTAGCCGGCAGCCTTGCCGAACAGCTCCGCCATGGCCCGCTTGGGGTCCGCCCCGCGGGCGATGGCATGGCCATGGCCCCGGTGGGTGGAGGTGAAGTAGTCCCTGGGCTCGATGGCCGCGAAGGCACCGGCCTCCGCTGCCTCCTGACCGATGCTCAGGTGGATGTTGCCCGCCAGCATGCCCTTGGTGAAGCACTCGGCGGCGTGTTCCTCAAAGGCCCGGATCCGGACCATGTCCCGGTACAGGGACAACAAAAAGCTCTTTTCATAGGTAGCCACGATTCAACACGACCTTTCTCAGTGTACGATGGAATAGTAGATAAATACAGGGATCAGGGACAGCAGCGGCAGAATGACCGTCTCCATCGCCACGTGCTTGTAGCCCTTCTTATAGGACACGCCGGACAGGGCGAACAGCATCACTACGGTGCCGTTCCAAGGCAGGGTGTCCAGTCCGCCGCAGGCGATGGAGGCCACCCGGTGGATGATCTCCGGCGTGTACCCCCAGGAGATGAAGGTCTCACCGAAGAGCTCCAGCGCGATAGTCAGGCCGCCGGAGGCGGAGCCGGTGATTCCGGCGATGATGGTGGTGATGGCCGCCACCTTCACCAGGCCCGGCAGCGGCAGGTTGATGATGTTCTCCTGCACCAGGGCGAACACATCGGTGGCGGAGACCACCTTGCCCACGCCCACCACGGCAGCGATGATGATGCAGGGGAAGATCCCGTTGTTGAAGCCCTCGGAGACAATTTCTCCAAAGCCCTTGACGCCGCCCAGGGATTTGCAGAAGAACAGGAGGGACAGCACGCACCCGGCCGTGAGGCCGTACAGCAGCTCCACACCGAAGCCGTTGATGAGGACGAAGGTCACCACCATGGGCAGCAGGGAGATCCAGAAGCCCGGAGCCCGCTGCTCCAGCTCTTTCTCGTCCAAAATGCCGCCCTGGACCTGGTAGAGCTCGATGGCCGCTTCCGGGTCGTTATGACCCTTCCTCACCTGCCAGTAGAGGTAGCCGACACCTACGACGATCATGAACAGCGTGGCCAGCACGCCCTCCACCGGGGCGGCGGTCAGCGCCGTGCCCAGAATCTGAGTGGGAATGATGTTCTGCATCTGCAGGCTGCCGGGCATCTGGCCCATGGCAAAGGTGGCGATGGCCAGGCCGGTGATGCCGGGGAACAAGTACCATGGGATGCCCGCCTTGGGGAACAGGATCTTGGCAAAGGGCAGCAGCACGAAGATCATCACGGTCACCTGGATGCCGCCGTACACCAACAAGGCGCCTACCAGTACGTAGATCAGCAGCGTCCACTGGGTTCCGGCCTTGTTGATGAGGGTGCTGCTGATGCGCCAGGTGGCGCCGCTCTTGTCATCCAGCGCGCCCAGCAGGGCGCCCAGGGCGAAGATCACCAGCCAGCTGCCCACGAAGTCCTTCATACCGATGAGGAAGGGGCCGTCCGCCCCCACCAGGGAGGCCGCCACGTCCAGCCCGCCGAACAGGGCCACGATGGCCGCAGCCAGCACTGCCGCCAGGAACATGCTGATTTTTTTGTAAGCCGCAAAGATCAGCACCGCGAATGCCAGAATGATTCCAATCACGCTCACTACGATCATGTTGTCTATATCCTCCCGTCCTTCTCTGTCAGATTTGATGAAAGCGGCGCCCTCTGCCGTGTACCCTCCTTTCCCGCGCCCCCC
>ENA-UPWS01002102-UPWS01002102.1-human-gut-metagenome-genome-assembly--contig:-NODE-2102-length-10361-cov-4.355601_pt1 | contig 10361 bp, 6 predicted proteins | sample MGYA00250054_ERZ773384 | MGnify/ENA primary metagenome ERZ773384 (study PRJEB29103, sample SAMN06111979) | human gut metagenome | biome: human gut; feature: ankylosing spondylitis patient; material... | reverse complement strand
TAAGGTATGCCCGCATATCCATAATACCAGTAAGGAGGCGGCTACGTCTATAGGTATTTCCAGCAGGACGATCAAGGGCTGCAAGAAGCTCTCGAATTGCGCCGCTAAGATAAAGTACATCAAGAGAATGGATATGAACAAGATGACGACCAGTTCATTCAGCATTTGTTGGTTCGAGAAGAAGCTTCCCGAGAAATCGATGTCCCAATTCGTCTTATCTTTGGATTCGCTGCGGACGAGCTCCCGAATATTTTCCATTAACTGTTCCGCATTCTCTACTTGATAGAAGCTAAAAGGAATATATTCCCCGTTCTTTCCAGCGGTGAGTATCTTCAAATCCTCTCCGGGAGTAATTTTTGTTACTGCACTAAGAGGGACATGATTCGTCTTTTGGTTTTCGTCCGGTTGCGTACGGATTAACGTATTATGTAGGATATGATCGACCGTTTGCTCGTTTCCGGCTAGCGTGATCGGTAAATACTGTTGATAAGAGCGTAAAGTAGCGACTTCATTTTCCTTGAAGGCCGTCTTAAGTACCCGGTAGACCTCTTCATAGGAGATATTATAAAGTAATAGTTTCTGATGGTCTATGGATATGTTTAATTGATTCTCGAAAGCTACGCCAACGGGAGCGAGACCGGTCTTACTCTCTAGTGTTTTCTCTAGTTTTTGCAAAGTAGGGGCATCCGGAGCTTGCTCTTTGTTACGGGCATAGAACTCGGCTACGATATCGGCCTCACCGGTTACGAACAGTTTCTCAAACACAGTCTCCGGCGGAGAGAACGATAATACGGCTGTCGGGTAATTTCGCTTTACCCAAGCGGAGATTTCTTGTTGTAAAGGAGCGATAGCATCGGTCTCTTCTGTCTTGAAATAAAGCTCTACTTCCGAGATGGATAATTCCCTGTCTCGGTTTAGCAGGAATTGTTGCTGTCCGATATAGGCCGTGTGTTGCGCACCTAACCGATCGGCCTCACCAAATAATTCGGTGACTCTCTTTCTATTCTCATCAATATGGATGTTCTCATTCCATTCAACATGTGCGATTAACTCATTCTGATCGATTTCCGGCATCCGGCTTTTGGGGATCATATAGAATAGGATTGCGCAAAGGGGGATGGTGACAGCTACAAATAGTAGGCTAGTGGTCTTATGCCTGAATATGAAATCAACCCCTCCGTCATAGAACCGGTCCAGCGTATGCTCCTTGATCAAATTGTTTATTTTCAGGTTGAAAAAGGAATGCTTGATCTCCGGTATGCTGTAAACTAATTTGTAAAGTACAGGCAGTAACATGATTCCGGTGAAATAAGAGACCATTAAACCAACCGTAACGGCAAACGCCTGATCGAAGAAAATCGCTCCCGCTATACCACTCATAAATACCAGCGGAACGAATACAGCGATCGTGGTAAATGTGGAACTAAGCATGGGGGTGATTACTTCTGTGGTCCCTTTTATACACGCTTCTTCCAGATTATCTCCTTTTGCCCGGTATTGCGCTATATTCTCCGTCACGATGATGGAGCTGTCTATCATCATACCCAATGCCAGAATTAATCCGGATAGGGAGATGATATTTAAGGACATATTGAAAAGGTAGAAGAACAAGAAACTAATGATGATACTGACTACCATACTTAGTCCGATTACCGCCGGGCTTTTTACGTCTCCGAGGAAAAGGATCGCCACGATGCAGATAAATAAGAAACCTAACGATAGGTTCTGCTTGAGGTTGGAGATCGTATAATCCAATAACTCGGTCTGGTTTCTTGTGATCGTAAATTCAATATCCGGGTAAATAGACTTGAAATAATCGGTAACCTCGGCAAGCGCCTCTTTCATATTGTCCATATTCTCATCCGCTTGCTTGATAACGGCTAACGTGACGGCCCTTTCCCCGTTGGCTAGCGATAAGCCGGTTTCTTTTTCTGGTACGACAGCTACTTTTGCCAGATCTTTTATCTGGAAGATCCGGTCATTCTTACGGATATAGATATTTTGTACGTCTTCCGGTGTACGTAATAAGGTAGAAAATTTGATATTGTACTCATAATAACCATCCCGTACGGTCATGCTTCCCGGCTCTATATTATTGGCAGACAAGGCTGATTCCAAATCATTTAACGTAATATCAGCCATATCCAAGAGCTTCATATCCGGTACGATCTGTAATTGCCGTCCTAATATGCCCGTGATATCCACCATCGCCACTTCCGGCAACTGTTCAATCCTTCGTTTGATCACTGTTTCCGCGAATTGGCAAAGATCGAGGAAAGCGGCATCATTTTCAATTGTCTTGAGTGTGAGGTTGAGGCAAAACACCGGAATGTCCGTAGCGCTCGCCTTGACTACCCGTGGACGTTCTACCTCACGGGGCAGGTAATTCATGGCGGCGTCTATTTTCTCATTGACCTCTATAAAGGCAAGATCCGTGTTCGTGCCAAAGTCGAAGCTAAGGCGGATAATACCCGCTCCATCACGAGTCTCGCTATGGATATCCCGTAATCCTGCCACTTGCATCAATTGCAAACGGACCGGCTTCACGACGGTGTTTTCCAATTCCCGTGCGGATGTATTTTGTCCGGATATCTGAACGGTAATCTCAGGTATGGCGATATCAGGCAATAAGGAGACCGGTATGGTGAAATAAGTCACCAACCCCACGATAAAGCAAGCCGTAAAAGCCATCAATACCGCTATCGGACGTTGTAGCAGGAAGCGAATCATACGCAACTAATTTTCAATTCTCAATTCTCAATTTTCAATTACCTTGACCGGTGACTCATGCGCCAGATTAATATTGCCGCTTGTAATCACGACATCCCCTTCTTTCAATCCTTCCAAAAGGGTATAACTATCCGCGTTTTCCAGTCCGGTGCGCACGTAGTTCCAATAAGCGTGCCCATCAACTAAAGTAAATACGACTTGTTTTCCGGAACGTAATACCACAGCCGTTTTAGGTACGACCAATTGCTTCCCAAGCGAGCGTTGTACGCTAACCCGTACATTCATGCCTTCGAATAATTTACCTTTGTCGTTTACCGCCGCTTTCACTTGTACCATCCCGTTCTCATCCACTAGCGGGTTGATCTCGGATATACGTCCTTCAGTCTTTAAGCTGGTGGTGGCGAAAGGGGTAACTTCCACTTTATCTCCGTTTTGGATAAGCGGCAACTCACTTTCCAATACGGTGAAAGAGGCTTCCAGACTATGAGGATCGATAACGGTACAGAATGCGTCCGTCGTAGACACCACGTTCTCTTGTTTAGCGAAAAGGTTTGCGATAATACCGTCGAAAGGCGCGATTAGCGTCGCATTCTGTTCCTCATATTGGGCAAGTTGATATTGGGCGAGCGCCAGATCATATCCACTTTTTACCCGTGCTAGGTTGAGCGTTGCGGGCGGGACTTTCGCTGAGTCTTCCAGCATATATCCTTGACCGATCAATACGTCTTTTAATTCAAGCCTCGCTTTCTCTAGGGCATCTTTGGCTTGCGCTGTTTTGTTCGTGAGCCGGAAAGTAGCGAGTTCCGCTATTTTCTGTCCTTTGTTTACCCGGTCTCCGTTCTTCACGTAGATACGGGCGATGGGTTCCGCCGACTCAAACCGTAAGTCCACCAACTTGCGAGCGGACAGTTTACCATTGCTTATCAACTCATGATTAAATTCCGTTTGCTTCAATGTCATGATCGTGACTTCGTTCGCCTCATCCGGCAATACGGTCTCTACGGAATCCTGTGTGGCATCTGTATCTTTCTTTTCTCCGCCGCATGCGCTTAAACAGAATAAAAGCGTAAAGGTCAACAATTTATAGTATTTCATACTCGTATGATTGATCGGTTTGTACAATTTGTCATTCGCAAATATAAGTATTTATTGTTACGATGTAGTCGTAATTGCTATAAAAATAAGGATATTGTATTCATATTGATGTGTTGTTTAACATACTTCGTGCTTTCTCTTTCATTTCTTTAATAGCGGAACTTTCCACTTTGGGTTTCTTAGTTAATACGGAATCAATCGCCTTTTTCAATTTTGCAGGTTGAAAATAAGATGGTTCCGTATAAAGATTCATTAACAGATAATACGGATAGATACGTTCCGGTAAAATATCAATGGCATGTAACAGGTGCTTTTCCGCTTGTCGGTATTCACCTAAACACTGCTCATTTTTAGCCATTACGTAATAAAGCATGGGATCGGAGCTTAATAAGACAGCTCTTTCCAGATATCCATTCGCTTTCTCGTATCGTCCGGTCTTGCTTAGGCATTGAGCGACCTCGAAAAGGAATTCCGGTTTATGCTTCAATAATGGATACAAAGGTTCATATACCTCCAAGGCCGCTTCGTAAGCTTTATTATTGTAAAACATTTGCGCCTTATTCCATTGTTGATAAGCCTTATAATGATCTTTTTGCATCCAGAACAAACCAATTCCAAGAATAGCGATTCCCATAAAAAATATCTGTTTGCCCCATCTATGGCCATTTGATTCGGCTTGGTTCTCACGGATCTCATCCTTGTCCGGTGTTACGCTCATCACCCCTAGGAATATCAATACTACCCAAAACTCCGGCAATTGCAATGGATAAGAAGAGAAGGCGAATATAGCCAGAGACATCAATCCCCCGCAACAAGCATACCTTTTGTTCTTTATTCCTTTATAAAATAGAAGCCCCAGCCAGCCTATAAATAGGGCTAATCCTACTAACCCCTGTTCTAATCCAATCTGCAAGTATTCATTAAATGCGTACTCCGGGCATCCGGCAACCAACTTTTCCTGTTCAGTCGCTTTTCCCGAAGCCATGTATTCCGCTTGTGTTTCAGCGTAAGCGGCAGGGAACCCACCTAGGCTGGTACCTGTAATCGGTTGTTTTTGTATCGCTTTCGTCGTGATCTTCCACATCAGAAACCTTCCGTCTGCCGAATCTTTCTTTAATGTATAGAGTGATGCGCTCCCGCCAAGAAGCAATATGCCGCCTAGGATACCGCCTATGATATACCACCTTTTGTGTTGTCTCAGTCTGGTCGCTGCCTGTTTCCTGTCAAGGCGGTACAGGGCATATACCCAGGCGCAAGAAACGACCACCGCTATCCATGCCGATCGGCTCATTCCCGCAGGAAGTACAACGATCGCTGTGCCTATACATCCCATGGACAGGTAATAGGGCATATTTCGTTTGGACTGTTCCAGCAAGATGCCAAGAGCCACCGGTAATGTGATCGCCAAATATCCGGAATAAGGCCCCGGATTGAAAAAAGAGCCGGTCAGCCGAAACAGGGAATGGTTCGAATAGGCCCATCCCTGTAATTGACGGAAGCCCCAGATGGCTTCTATAAGGCCTGTCGCGATAAAGAACATTGAAAAATATCCTATGAGCACCGGATATTCATGGAACACCTGCCGAAGCAGATACCACAAGACAACCATTTGTCCGATAAACAGGAGCTTTTCCGGCTCCGGGTGTATGGAGTAGGGATAAGAGAGGAGGATAAGCCCCAAGAGGGAAAGGGGGAGGATATCCACGTAAGTCCATGGGCACAGCCCCTTGCTTGGATTCAACCACAAACCTTGTAGGGACACGGCGGATAAGAACAGGGCGATTAGTTGAATCCAAAAGGTTTTCTCTGTCACCAAGTGTGTGGATAGCATTCCCAATCCTGCGAAAGGGGCGCTCAGCAAAAGTGTCCCGAGTAGGGTATATACGCCGAGTTTCAACAGCTCTTTCATGGTTAATATCTTTTTACCGTATCGTTTTCCACCAAAAAGATACGATCTTCCGCAGCCTTTTCCGGTCGCGAGATCATCGCTTTCAACAGGCTCCCTTTAGGTATCTTGCGAATGAGGATGCCACCGGGTATCGTGTCTGTCGGGAAATATCCGTTTTTAAAACACTGCTGTTCCTGTTCCCAATAAGCGAGTGTATACGGCACTTGCTGTTGATACGGGTTGTCCGAGGCGATAAAGATGGAATCGGTTCGGGCCGGATCGGGCTTAATTTTCGTGATGATCCCCGTATTGCTCACATGGAAAGGGGATGTGATGAAGCGTAGTGAGCCATAAGCCTCTTTGTCATATTCGGCGATGATAAACACATCATCGCCTACGATCTTCGGGAAGGTACAGCGGTTGCCGATCCGTTCGCTCATGGCGAAAGGCCTCCAGTTACCATGATTATAGGTACAGAGGTAAATAGGTGCTCTTTTTGATCTCACCGGGAGGTCGCAAGTCGTATGGATATCTGCGACAGGTGGTAGGTATTGCTCCGTGACAGCGGTCAATAACGGATTTTTTAAGAACGTACGGTATTCATCGGTCGACTCGGTCGTTACCGGATGTAAGGGGGCGAATCCGTATCTGTAAACCTTGGCCGGGGTCAAGAACGGCTTGGTTAGGTTGTAGATCAAGGAATCCGGGCCTTCGTACTCCGGAGCGAAAGGTAGGAATCGCCCATCCTCGTTTAAGAATGCGCACCAATAATGTTCCCCGTTCCTACGAGTCCAGATCGTATGTTCTGCTACAGTGGGAATACCGGCCGCACGCATCAGCTGGATACCATACAAGACTACCCCATCACAACGTCCAACCCCTGTCCGGTGGATCTCCTCTGCGGTTGGATAGTGGATGGGTATCTCCGTTTGATAGGTGACTCGGGTTCGTAGTATCTTTTGTAACCTCACGGCCGCATCGTACGTGTTATCAATATGCAAACTATCCAGCAAAGGGAGGTACGTCCGCATCAGCTCCTCACGTAAACCGGAGGGCTGTTCGTATAACCCCCGGTAGGGAAGTATATACCTGCAAAAATTCTCGAAACTTACCGATTTATTCCAGGGCTTGGGCCACGCCTGAAACGCCAGCTCGATATTACGGATTAGATAGTCCGAGGATAGGGTGGTGATGTCTGATACCCTCTCTCGCTTCTCATATCCGAAATGATAGACCATATTGCGTATCAAAAAGCGGGCGGCCTCTCTTTTTAATGAATCCCCTTCATAGTATTTGATGACATATTCCAACTCTTTCCTGTTATCGCCGGCTTGCGACAACGCATATTCCAACATACTTTCTTCTTGGCTTTTTGAGAAACCGCAAGAGTGCAGACAGATCCAAGCGCATACATATAAAATAAGCTTATTCATAATTCTTCAATTGTTTCGAATATTTTTCCAAAAACGTCCCTTTCTGTATTCCCCCGTGTAAGGGTCAACGGATTTCCACACTTTCCAAGCTACCCCTACGATAAATTCCTCCGGTATAAGTCCGAGATAACGGGAATCTCTAGAGTTTTCTGTCTTATCTCCGGCCACGAAGTAATAGTTGCTTTGGAACCGGTATTGTCTTACCTGTTTGTCTCCTATATAAACTTTACTATCTTTCCACGATAGGGAATCTTTTGATTCCCACTCGATCATTTGTTTGTATAGCTTATAATTTGTTTGATTCACGGTAATTCTATCCCCTTTTCGGGGGATATACAAAGGACCGAAATCATGAACATTCCAATTGAATGTAGAATCAAAAGGGAAACAACGGTAGACACCGTCCGGCATCCGATCCGCTTTTTGTCTGGATAGGTTCGCTTGACTTTCCACATTCCCCAAAGGCTCTTTTGTATGGTTGTTTCGGTAGAATCCCTGTTCGATCCGGATGGAGTCTCCCGGTAACCCGAGGCAGCGTTTGATATAATATTGCATGATGTGCATTTCGATCCGCTCCCATGAATAGGGATGCGGGTAGTTGAATACGAGAATATCATTCCGTTTGATTTGCCCGACTCCGGGTACTCTGTATATATCTACCCGCTTCCCTTTCATAGATGCGAAAATATTGAATAGCCTAGGTCCGGCTATCCATTTGTTTACTAATACTTGATCTCCGGTTTGGAGTTGAGGCTCCATGGAATCGGAAGGGATTTTGAACGTGCTGAAACAGAAGATGAGGAAGAATGCGTATATGCAACCAATACCAAATACCCCATAAAATATAAGTGTCAGATATCGTAACATCTGATTTATATTTGTTTTGTATATACGTTTTTCTATTCCCATTCTTTTATGTTTATGCCTCATTTCCTAAATCCAAATTCTTTGGATATCAGTCATCAATAGTCGAACACTACGATATGATATTCCGGATCATCACTGATACCATAGATCTTCCGTTTTTGATTGTCTACAGCGATGGAGGAGACTCCTTGGTCTAATGTGTAATGGCATTCAAGGCTACCGTCCCATCCGATTACAAATAATTCTTTGCATAATATATTGTAATTAGGCTCTGTCACCATTTTTCCATTATAAAGAACAAATAAACTATTCCCCACGTTTACAGGACTATAAAAAGCGTCTCTATAAGTTTGCGGGCTCGCTTTACTTCCGATAATGTCTCCATCCCTAAATTCTTTGAAAACAGATGCGAAATGATCCGGTCCCCGTAATTGTTTTTCCAAGGTCCCGTTCACGTTATAGATGCAAATTAAATCAGTGAAGTAGTGAGTGATTGCAACCTTCTCTTTTCGGTTGGTGGTTAGGTCTGCCCGAAACGCATTGATTAATTCGGCAGGAGTATACTCCTGCTCAGTTTTAGGATAAGTACCGAAATCCATCGTTTTCTTACCTGTTTGATCAAAAAGGAATCCAGGACTCGTCTCTTGATAGGATACGCCTAAGAACCCGTTGCCCAAGCTTCGAATATTGCTCCATAGCGGTTTTGTATCTAGGGAGATACGGCTGGCGTATTCCGGTTCTTTTCCACTGGTAAATTCCGGGATAGAGTAAGTGAAAATCGTAGAGGTCATCATATCAAAAATGACTACGGAATCGTTCCGATTGACGAAACATGGTGTCATCATCTCTTTAGGCCCTTGTCCTACAGGGATACATTCTCCTTCCTTATGTGCCGTATTGAGGTTGAAGATGTGGAATTGTTTTTCCGCCCCTTGATTGCAAGTAACTAGGAAGGAGTCGAATAATTGGATTTGTGAAGGTCGTAAAATAAGACTGTCAAATTCAATAGTTTTTCCGGATAGTGATTTTCGGACTTTGAAATCACTTCTCTGGAAGGTTATGTTTTTGTCATCTTGTTTTTGATCATCGGTACAAGCGATGAATACTAATAGGATGAGTGAAAGATGTAAGATAATGTATTTCTTCATGATACTGATTTTTTAAGGAGGGCATGCCAAATTAAGGGATTGAACACATTTTCTTCTTGCTCAAGATACCTAGAGTCTATGAAATACAAATTAAAAATCAATGAGAAAACATCTGCATTCCATTGATTTACCGACTGTATTCCATTGTGATTTTTTTCGTTTTGGCACACCCTCCTTTGATTAAATTTTAGTTCCAACGTCCCGGTATGTAAGTGGATGTCCCATCGGAATATTTGATAATACATCCTCCCCCAGAGTAACTGCAATATCCGCTTCCACCTTCCCCACTAGCCAATGCCTCCACATTGTCAAGCGCTAAATCAGAGAGTTTAATCTCGTTTTCACTCTGGTTGATGTTCCATGCCGCAGCTACTGCTACGACTGCCATTACGGCTATTCCTAAAATCTTTTTTCTCATGATATTTCTTTTTTATAGTTTATGTTTTTGAGAATTTAATCTCTTGCTTACTATTCTTCTGCAAGATAAGGATATTCTCGAATTCCTCTTTCAATTTAATTTACTACTTTTGTGTCACCTCCTTTCTGCTTCATGAGTAAAAGTGGGGTGGGAGGCTTGCTTGTGATCGTTCCAATATATCCGGCAAGCTCTCCCTTCTTTTTTATTTATTGAGCCATCCCCCGAATGTTTAATTTTATCAGTTGATTCGTATTGCATTTCACGGTAATCGTCTCGTCAAAGACTCCTTTGTCTTTCGGTGTCATGATGACTCTTACTTGAAGGATCTCTCCCGGCTTGGCGGGATGTTTGTCGAAAGATGGGCGGGCACAGCCGCAGGTTGTAGCTGCGTCTAGTATGACTAACGGGTTATTTCCTGTGTTTGTTAATCGGAAAACAGCTTCTTTGCTTTCTCCCATTTGGATAGTTCCTAGCTGTATGGATGCCTCTTCCACTTTCACGGTGGTCTGTATTTGTGAAGCGGGTTGTTTTCCGGTGACCTCTTTTAGGTATAGCTCCCGGATATTCGGGTTGTGGATAGGATTTCCTATCACTACGACCTTATTGTACTTATCCAATAGGAAGGTTTGAAATCTCCCATCGGCCGGGAAATGATTTAGTTCGTTCAGCTTGTCGGATTGATCCAGACAGATAGGTTTGTCGAAACCAGTTGGTATAAGGAGCACGGCCTATGGCTACGACATCCTTGCACCGCAGGTTGGCGATGCGCGTGCGCTCGGTCG
>ENA-UPWS01002080-UPWS01002080.1-human-gut-metagenome-genome-assembly--contig:-NODE-2080-length-10455-cov-5.544421_pt1 | contig 10455 bp, 9 predicted proteins | sample MGYA00250054_ERZ773384 | MGnify/ENA primary metagenome ERZ773384 (study PRJEB29103, sample SAMN06111979) | human gut metagenome | biome: human gut; feature: ankylosing spondylitis patient; material... | reverse complement strand
AGAACTTTGAACTTTTAAAGGAACTTGGTAAATGCAATAAGCCTATACTTTTAAAGCGTGGTCTTTCAAGCACAATCGAAGAATGGGTTATGAGTGCGGAATACATTATGGCAGGCGGTAACGAACAGGTTATTTTCTGCGAAAGAGGTATCAGAACTTACGAAACATTCACAAGAAATACTCTTGACCTTTCGGCAATACCGGCACTAAAGTCAATTTCACACTTGCCTGTAATCGTTGACCCAAGTCACGCAACAGGTTTGCCGTGGATGGTTGAATCGCTTACAAAAGCGGCTATCGCAGTAGGTGCAGACGGTATTATGATTGAAGTTCATAATAATCCAAAGAAAGCATTGTGCGACGGTGCTCAATCACTTACTCCGCAGCAGTTTGACAATGTTATGCAGACAGTTAAGAAGCGTGTTGAGTTTGAAGGTAAAATTTTAGGTTAATTTAAAGGCAGTCGATTGACTGCCTTTTTGTTTGCAAATTTTCAGATAACAGCACCACCGCATTTGTTTGCAATTTTGTATGTAGCCATATTTTATTTTTGATTTTGCAAGTAGCCACCCCTCCGTCACTCGTTCCTCGTGCCACCTCCCCTCAATGGGAGGCTTTTTATTTTCCGCAAAATCCCATAAGGCTCCCCTTGAGGGGAGCTGTCGACACTGTCGACTGAGGGGTGGCTCTCTATTGAATTTCAATCATGCAAACGGGCGACCAATGGTCGCCCCTACACACGTTCCACTCAAACAACAGCGAACTCCAATCACACAAAAAGGGCGACCAATGGTCGCCCCTACACACGTTCCACTCAAACAACAGCGAACTCCAATCACACAAACAGGCGACCAATGGTCGCCCCTACACACGTTCCACTCAAACAACAGCGAACTCCAATCACGCAAACTGGCGACCACCGGTCGCCACTCCGAAATTCTCATAAACGATAGCAAACTTAATCACACAAAAAGGGCGACCAACTGTCACCCCTACTACACAACTATTCATCTTTATGAAAGTGTCTGTAAATCGCATAAACCAAAGCACCGACTGACAAAACAGCTATGTATATCGCAAAAGCAACAAACACAATACTACCTGCTTTTGTGGGCGGTGTATATATATATCTACGATAACCAATCACATCTTTATTCACTGCCAAAGTTACCGTTGCAAAAGCAATCGTAATCAAAGTCAGCAGCCCGCCTATATAATACTTTTTCATAAAACCCCCTTATCTTACCAACAAATACACCGTATATGCCACATACATAAAAATCATAACCACACCGCAAGGGCGATTAATCTTTTTATTAGCAAGTGCAAAAATATAAGTAAACAAGCATATTCCAATCAACACACAACCGTCAATTACCACATTAAAGTCAGTACCTATTTTACCGATCGTCGCCGATATTCCGAGAATGAACAACAAATTAAATATATTCGAGCCGATTACGTTACCTACCGCAATATCATTTTGTTGTTTTCTTGCGGCAACAATCGAAGTCACAAGTTCAGGAAGCGATGTACCTATTGCCACAACGGTAAGACCGACAACTCTTTCACTCATTCCCGCCATAAGTGCAAGTTCCCTTGCGCCTTTAACAGTAAGCTGACCGCCGACCACAACACCGACAAAGCCGATTATTATAAACAATAGGCATTTCCACATTGGCAAATCTGCCTTTTCGCTATCCTCCGCACTTTCAATTAATTTACTTTCTTTCTTACCCATCACAACAGAACCGACCATAAACACCGCAAACAATGCAAGAAGTATAATACCGTCTAATCTTGTCAATGCAATATCACCATGATTTAATGTCATTAAAAGCACAATCATTACAGCGGTTATACCGATACAGAATGGAAAATCACGTTTTAGGATATTTCCTTTTACAGCAACAGGTGCGAACAAAGCACTTGCACCAAGTACGACAAGAGTATTAAATATATTTGATCCAATTATATTACCGATTGCAATTTCATTACTGCCTTGCAGTGACGCAGTTATGCTAACCGCCGCCTCGGGCAAACTTGTTCCGAACGCCACTACCGTAAGTCCGACTATATATGCCGGAATTCTCAACTTTGCCGACAAATCACACGCACCGTCAACAAACAAATCCGCACCTTTAACCAAAAGCACAAACCCTATCACCAAAAATAAAATCATCAAAACCATTACATATAAACTCCTTTTCCTCTGTAATTCCTCATAAAAGCAAAGTAGACAAAACCCATATGGGTTTTGTCTACAATTAAATTGTCTAATCGAATTAGTGAACGATAGCCATTTCTGTATCCTTATCAAAGATATGAATTTTGTTTGTTTCAAATGCAACCTTGATTGTATCACCAATCTTAGCTGTTGAACGTTGATTAACTCTTGCTGTGAACTGTTCACCTGCAAGTTCAAGATACAAATATGTTTCAGCACCCATCATTTCAGTAACTTCAACGTATGCATTACATACAGCCTCAGGTCTGCTTGAAATGAATGCCTCGTCATCGTGAATATCTTCAGGTCTGATACCAACGATTACTTCCTTACCGATATAACCTTCAAGTTCAGGTGTAACCTTACCGTTAGGAATCATAATCTTGTTATCGCCAAATGATGCGTATACGCTGCCGTTTTCCTTTGATAGTGTAGCAGTAACGAAGTTCATTTGCGGTGAACCGATAAATCCTGCAACGAATACGTTATCAGGCTTTGTATAAAGGTTAGCAGGTGTATCAACTTGTTGAATAACACCGTCCTTCATAACAACGATACGAGTACCCATTGTCATAGCCTCTGTCTGGTCATGAGTAACGTACATAAATGTTGTTTGAAGTTTGTTATGTAACTTCTTAATTTCAGTTCTCATTGCAACTCTTAGCTTTGCATCAAGGTTTGATAGAGGTTCGTCCATAAGGAATACCTTAGGATTACGAACGATTGCACGTCCCATAGCAACACGCTGTCTTTGACCGCCTGAAAGAGCCTTCGGCTTTCTGTCAAGAAGATGCTCAATGTCAAGAATCTTTGCAGCTTCTGTAACACGTTTCTTGATTTCGTCCTTTGGAGTTTTTCTAAGCTTTAGACCAAATGCCATATTTTCAAATACTGTCATATGAGGATATAGAGCGTAGTTTTGGAAAACCATTGCAATATCTCTGTCTTTAGGAGCAACGTCGTTTACAAGACGTCCGCCGATATAAAGTTCACCTTCTGAAATTTCTTCAAGACCGGCAACCATTCTTAGAGTTGTTGACTTACCACAACCTGAAGGACCTACAAGAATGATGAATTCCTTATCGTCAATGTCAAGTGTAAAGTCACTTACAGCAGTAACGCCGCCTGCATATCTTTTGTAAATGTGTTTTAATTGTAAATCTGCCATAATTAATTGTTCCCCTCTCGTCCAAGAAAAATTTTTATACAAAATAAACCAGATTTCATTTATTCTGCTTGTTTAAGTGTATTGTTATCTTTATAATACATCTTTTTGATATATATATGATAACATATTTAAATACAAATTGTTAGTCGTATAATTCACAAAAATACTTTTTATTCTTTAGTAAAATTAACTAAACATATTTTAATCATATGACAAAAAGGAGTATTTTGCTTGATTACTCTTTATTTTTTGAGCTTTGTATAACTTTTTCGGCAACATTTGACGGAGCTTGCTCGTAACGGGTAAACTCAAACGAGAACATACCTCTGCCCTGACTCATAGAACGCAAGTCGGTCGCATAACGGAACATTTCGGACATAGGCACTTCAGCCTCAACCATATTAAGTCCCTCTTTATCGCTTTCGCCCATACCCATAATCTGGCCGCGGCGTTTATTAATATCACCGATAATATCGCCCATAATATTTTCAGGAATATATACTTTCAAGTAGCCGATAGGCTCAAGCAAGACAGGGTTAGCCTGTTTCAAACCCTCTTTGTATGCGATAGCCGCCGCCGTCTTAAATGCCATTTCCGACGAATCAACAGGGTGATACGAACCGTCAAGTAATGTAGCTTTCAAGTTCACAACGGGATAACCTGCAAGCACACCTTTCCGGCACGAATCACGCAAGCCTTTTTCAACGGCAGGGAAATAGTTTTTAGGCACAGAACCGCCGAATACTTTTTCTTCAAAAATCATATCTTCCGACACACCCGGCTCAAATTCAATCTTAACGTGACCGTACTGACCGTGACCGCCCGATTGTTTCTTGTGTTTGCCTTCAACGGTAGCCTTGCCCTTGATTGTTTCGCGATACGGAACAATAGGGTCTTCCAAAACTGCACCGACACCGTATTTTGATTTTAATTTGCTTATAATAACGTCAATATGCTGTTCGCCCTGACCGTTTATAAGAGTCTGCTTTGTTTCGGTATTGTTTGTAATTGTGAATGTCGGATCCTCCTCCATAAGCTTGTTAATACCGCTTATAATCTTTTCTTCATCGCCCTTTGTCTGCGGTTTAATCGCCATAGACAAAACAGGCTGTGGAAATTCAATACCGGTAAGTATGATATTCTTACCTTTTTCACATAATGTATCACCTGTTTTTGTGCTTTCAAGTTTTGCAACCGCGCCGATGTCACCGGCTTTTATCGACTTTGCGTCAAGCTGTTTTTTACCGCAAAGATTAAATACCTTGCCAATCTTTTCGTTTACGTCCTTGTTCGGATTGTAAAGCGTGCTGTCACCCTTTACCTCACCGGAATAAACTCTGAACAACGACATCTTACCAACATAAGGGTCTGCGATTGTTTTAAATACAACCGCCGCCGTTGTTTCCGTTTCACTCTGTACAAGCTCAACAGGCTCACCTGTATCGGCAACTCTCGCGATTTCCTCAATTTCCGACGGAGCAGGCAAATACTTACCCATACCGTCCATAAGCGAACGCACACCGATATTATCCTGACCGCTGCCGCAGTATACAGGATAAATAACACCGTCCTTAACACCTTTTCTTATAGCTTGCTTAATTTCGTCAAAAGTAAATTCTTCACCGTTGAAATACTTAACCATAAGTGCCTCATCGGTTTCGGCAACAGCCTCCATAATCATTTCTCTAAGCGGTGCGACAATTTCCGCCATACCGTCGGGTACAGGAATATCCACTCTGTCCTGTCCTTCGTATCTTCTTGCCGTCATATCGACAATATCGACAAAGCCTTTGAATTCGTCACCCTCTCTTATCGGATAAACGAACGGAGTTACTGATTTTCCGAACTTTTCTTTCATTTCCTCAAGAGTTTTTTGATAATCCGCTCTGTCATCGTCAATTTTGTTGACAAAGAACATAATCGGCACACCTCTTTGTTTTGCGTATCTGAACACGTTCTCCGTACCGACGCTTACACCGCTTCTTCCGCTCAATACAATAAGTGCCGAATCCGCCGCACGGATACCCTCTTTAACGTCACCGACAAAATCAAAAAAGCCCGGTGTATCTATCATATTATATTTCATATCTTTCCACTCTACCGTCGCAAGAGCGGTTGAAATACTGAATTGTCTTTTGATTTCTTCACCGTCATAGTCCGTTACAGTGTTGCCGTCAGCGACTTTGCCCATTCTGTCGGTCATTTTCGCATTGAACAGCATTGCCTCTGTAAGCGTTGTCTTACCGCATTTACCGTGTCCCATAACGGCGATATTCCGAATTGCGTCCATTGAATACGTTTTCATTTGATTAACCCTCCTAATATTTTTTATTTTTCGCTCATCTTATTTGGCTACTAATCTGTTTGTATGACCTTTACCATAGCCTCGTATATTACATATATACCACATTATCATATAAAGATAACAAAAAAAGTACCGTCAGATTATAAAAATCAAACGATACTTTTTTGTACATATTCACTAACTTTTATTTTGTTATTTCAACAGTTCTTGTATCACCGTTCCAATCAACAGTGACATTAAATGCCTCCATGACAAATCTAAGCGGAACCATTGTTCTGTTGTTCATAAGCGTTGCAGGTGCATCAAGCGTTATTGGTGTATCATTTATGTACGCAACATCACTGTCAAGATACATCACGACTTTGTCGCCACCCTTTTTAACTGTAATCTCCTGCCTGTCACCGTCCCAATCCACTTTTGCATTGAGAGCCTCTGATATACCTCTTACAGGTATCATTGTATATGTTTCACCGTCAATGGTTTCAAGCAACGGATACTGGTCGTCAAACGCAAGCAATTTACCGTCTATTCTTACCTTTGCACCTATGTAATCAATATCATTATGATAATATCTCATAACGTGTTCTATGTACTGTGAGTCACCGTAAGTATTGTACGGCCAATTTGTCGCATACTGTGCGGCATTGATGCGTTCCGAAAGCCAATCGTCACCCTTCGCCGCAATTATTCTGTCAAGCACGGTTTGTCCGAAGTTATACGACTGAATCATTTTCATATAATCACAATCATATCTGATAAGCGACTGTGAAATTAAATATGCCGCAAACGGCACTGCCTTAGTCGGATCAAGTCTGTCTTGAAGCGTCCATTTTTCTCCCGTAGTGTCCTCACCGAACTTTGCGAATGATTTTTCCAAAGTATTTTCAATCTGCATTATACCCCACGCCGGATATTCACTTCCGTCATCACGGTAACTCAAATTTCTTCCCGACGATTCCTGCATACATATTGCCGCAAGCAAGTTTGGGTCTACACCGTATTGGTCGCCTGCCTGCTCGAATAAATCATAATAACTTTTTACCGCCGAATTAAGCTGAGCCGTACCGATTTCAATACCGTCCATACTTGTGCCTTGATGGTCGGGTATAGCCCCTGCCGCAAGTGCCGTAAATGACGATGCCGAAATCACCGCCGCAAGTGCCATTCCTATAAATTTCTTCATAATCAACTCTCCTTTTGTGATAACTTGATATGTACACCCCCATTATACACTTATCATATTAATCCGTCAATGGCTGTTATTTCCTACGAATTTCATATTATATGTGTTTGTTTTGAATAATACAGTGATTATTTGGTAATACTCTATTATGAACTAAATCAAAGGAGGATATATCTATGAAACAGTACATTGAAATAGTCGACATTTTCGGACGTGAAGTTATGGATTCACGCGGTAATCCGACAGTCGAAGTTGAGGTGCATACAGAATGTGCGTCGGGCAGAGCAATCGTTCCGTCGGGTGCGTCAACAGGTGTTTTTGAGGCTGTGGAACTTAGGGATAATGACAAAAAGCGTTACGGCGGTAAAGGCGTAAAAAATGCTGTGGCAAATGTAAATGAAAAAATTGCAGATGTGTTAATCGGTATGAATGTACTTGACCAACGCTCGATAGATATGAAAATGTGTGAGCTTGACGGCACAGACAATAAATCAAATCTCGGTGCAAACGCAATACTCGGTGTATCGTTAGCCGTTGCAAGAGCGGCTGCGGCAAGCCTTGAAATACCGCTTTTTCAATATATAGGCGGTATAAATTCTTATGTACTTCCCGTACCTATGATGAACATATTAAACGGCGGTGCACACGCAAATAACAACGTCGATATACAGGAATTTATGATAATGCCGTATGGTGCAAAATCATTTAAACAAGGCTTGCGTTGGTGCAGTGAAGTATTTCACGAATTGAAAAAGGTGCTTTCCGAAATGGGTAATACCACCGCGGTCGGTGACGAAGGCGGTTTTGCACCGAATCTTGAAACAGACGAACAAGCACTTGAAGTTATAATGAGTGCAATCGGACGTGCAGGCTACAAGGCAGGTGAAGATTTTAAAATTGCCATAGATGCCGCGTCTTCGGAATGGGTACAAGATGACGGAACATATTTGTTGCCGAAATCCGGTATAAAAAAGACTGCTTCGGAACTTGTTGAATACTGGCAGACCCTGTGTGAAAAATATCCGATTTTCTCTATTGAGGACGCACTCGGAGAAGATGATTGGGACGGTTGGAAAATTCTTACCGATAAGCTCGGCGATAAAATTCAGCTTGTCGGCGATGACTTGTTCGTCACAAACCCAAAACGACTTGAAAAGGGTATTTTATCAGATGTCGCAAACTCAATTCTTATCAAGGTTAATCAAATCGGTACACTTTCCGAAACACTTGACGCTGTTGAAATGGCACATAAAAACGGCTATACCGCCGTTATATCACACCGCAGCGGTGAAACGGAAGATACCACAATCGCCGATATTGCCGTTGCTGTAAACGCAGGACAAATAAAAACAGGCGCACCGAGTCGAACAGACAGAGTTGCAAAATACAATCAGCTTTTGAGAATAGAAGAAGAACTCTGCGGTATCGCGCAATACGGAAAATTTTAATCATAAAAAAACAGCAGACTATTTTAGGATAGTCTGCTGTTTTTTTATGATTGATGAGCCTCCATATTTTTCGGCAGCACCAAATTCAAAATTATCGAAACCAAGAACACAACCGCAACGCAGTTTTCAGCGAACACGTTTTGAATGATTTGCGGAAAGATTGAGAAAATTTCAGGAACTTGTGTAAAGCCAAGTCCGATACTCAATGACAATGCGGCGATAATAATATTTCTCTGCGAAAAACCGCATTTTGCAATCATCTGCAAACCGCTTATAACAATATTACCGAACATCATAAGCGTACAGCCTCCAAGCACAGCCTCAGGCAAAGTTGCAAGTAAAGTTCCGAACATAGGGAACAATCCCGCCAAAACCATAATAACGCAACCTGTGAAAATCGTAAATCTGTTTACGACTTTTGTCATTGAAACAAGTCCCACGTTTTGGCTGAACGACGTAATCGGCAAACAACCAAAAAGTCCCGACAATGCACTGACAAAACCGTCTGCGGCGATTGAGCCTGTAAGCTCCTTCTTTGAAACCTCACGATTTAATCCCGATGACGCAAGTGCCGATGTATCTCCTATTGTTTCCGTTGCGGACACAAGGAAAATCACAAGCACGGAAATAATCGCGCCTATATTAAATGTCGGTTTAATCGGAAGTATCTGCGGAAGCGATACAATTTGTGCCGTACTCAATCCTGAAAAATCAACCATACCCATACACACAGCCACAATATAACCTACGATAAGTCCGAACAAGACGGACAACTGTTTCCAATATGATTTAGCAAAAATATTAAATCCGATACAACAAACCAATGTAATTGTTCCGAGAATTAAATTTTTAGCCGAGCCGAAGTTCTCCGCACCCGAGCCGCCGCCGAACGATGTCGCACCGACCGACAAAAGCGAAAAGCCGATAGCCGTTACAACCGAAGCCGCCACAATCGGCGAAATCAGTTTTACCCAATATTTTGCGAAAAGTCCGAGTATGCCTTCAATAATTCCGCCTATAATAACCGCTCCGACAATGGCTCCGTATCCGTATGTAGGACCGACAAAACAGAACACAGATACAAACGTAAAACTTATTCCCATTACAATCGGCAATCCCGAACCTACTTTCCATATAGGATACAACTGAATTACAGAACCTATTCCCGCAATAATCATAGCCGTTTGAATAAGTCTTGCGGTTTCGGTTGTGTCTAAACCGCAAGCACTTGAAACAATAATAATCGGTGCGATATTCGCAACGAACATAGCCAAAATATGTTGCAGACCAAACGGAATAGCTTTTGAAACAGGCACTTTTCCGTCTAACTTATAAATGTTATTAATATCACTGTTTTTCATTTTACTGTTCCTCTCTGAATTTAATCATACCTGTTTTGCTGTCCATATCGTCAACTATTGCCAAAGATTCTAATTGAAAACCTAAGTTACGAATAATTCTTCCGCCTGCCTGGAAGCCTTTTTCAACAGCTATTCCTATTCCCTCAACCGTTGCACCGGCTGACTTGACTATCTGAATTAATCCCTGCAGCGCACAACCGTTTGCCAAGAAATCATCGATAATCAATACACGGTCGTTTTCATTCAAAAACTTTTTCGCAACAATAACTTGATTTTTGCATTTGTGCGTGAATGACTCAACCTCCGCAACGTACATTTCACCCTCAAGATTTACGCTCTTTGATTTTTTTGCAAAAACAACGGGTACACCGAAATGTTGTGCGACGATACAGGCAATACCTATCCCCGATGCCTCGATAGTCAAAATTTTATTTATATTCGCACCCTCAAAGCGTTTTTTCCATTCCTTGCCCATCTCATTAAACAAATCAATGTCCATTTGATGATTTAAAAAGCTGTCCACTTTAAGCACGTTACCCTCTTTAACTATTCCGTCCTTTAAAATTCTTTCCTCTAAACAGTTCATCTTTACTCTCCTCAAATAATAAAATATATACGATTATACCACACCTACACCCATAATACAATTAATATCGACATCAAATTGCAAAAAAATATGAGGACTTTTTGATGTGACCCCCAAAAGTTAGACTTTTTATAGCGTAGTAGTTTTAACGACTGCTACGCTATTTTTATGCAGCCA
>ENA-UPWS01002058-UPWS01002058.1-human-gut-metagenome-genome-assembly--contig:-NODE-2058-length-10529-cov-4.439437_pt1 | contig 10529 bp, 9 predicted proteins | sample MGYA00250054_ERZ773384 | MGnify/ENA primary metagenome ERZ773384 (study PRJEB29103, sample SAMN06111979) | human gut metagenome | biome: human gut; feature: ankylosing spondylitis patient; material... | reverse complement strand
TTTTTTCAATCAGAAGACGGCATACGTGATGATCTGGTGACTGGAGTTCAGACGTGTGCTCTTCCGATCTCCGTCCGGCTTTCGTCATGATGGACATGGCTTCCTTTGAAGCCCGTGAAGCGCGGCTTTCAGCGCGTGAAGCCGCTCTGGCCATGACTTCAGCCAAGGCCACTCAGGCGGCCGCCGCCAACGGTACGCTCCTTGCCATGGGGGTCGTGGCTGCAGGCTGATTTGTTTAGTTTCCTGCTGAACAAACATTCAAACGGCTGGTCGGCAGATCAGCCGTTTTCTTATGCTGCCGAAGGAAGAAATCTCAATCCGCCTTGACGTTGTCGGGTGCTGCGGCGGACAATTGCGCGGACTTTTTCTCATCGAATACCCATGATTGTTCTCGGCATTGAATCCTCCTGCGATGAAACCGGCGCAGCGCTCATCTCCGACACGAAGGGCCTGCTTGCAGATGCGCTCCATACTCAGATTGATATGCACCGCGCCTATGGCGGCGTCGTGCCGGAACTTGCGAGCCGCGACCACATTCGCCGCGTCATAGCGCTGACCGACGAAGTGCTTTACCAAGCGAACCTCAAACGTTCAGACATCTCCGCCATTGCCGTGACGGAGGGACCTGGCCTTGCCGGCGCGCTGCTGGCAGGCAATGCAGTCGCGCACGCTATGGGATTTGGGCTGGGCATTCCCGTCATCGGCGTACACCACTTGGAAGGGCATCTGTTGGCTGCGCGCTTGGCCGATCCTGCCCCGCAGTTTCCTTTCCTTGCACTGCTTGTCTCCGGAGGGCACACCCAAATCCTCAAGGTAGCCTCCTTCGGCAGCTATGAACTGCTCGGAGAAACATTGGACGATGCGGCCGGTGAAGCTTTTGACAAAACCGCGCAGCTGCTCGATCTCCCTTACCCTGGCGGTCCTGCCGTTTCCGCCTTAGCCGAAAAGGGGACGCCCGGCGCGATTGAACTCGCCCGCCCGATGATTCATGCCCCTAATCTGTCGATGAGTTTTTCGGGGCTCAAGACCTCTGTCCTGACTGCGGTGCGCTCGGCACCAAATCCCAAGGATGAACAGTTCCGTGCCGATCTTGCCCGCGGCTTTGTGGATGCTGTAGTGGATGTTCTGGCTGCCAAACTCGTTCGAGCCATTAAGATGACCCGCCTCAACCATGTCGTCGTCGCAGGCGGGGTTTCGGCCAATAAACAGCTTCGTGCTCGTCTCACGCAGGAAGTGGAACGACGCCGCGGAAAGATTTTTTTTCCGCCAATGCGGCTCTGCACAGACAATGGCGCAATGATCGCCGCCGCAGGCATCGCCCGTATGGAATCCATGACTGAAGCGGAGCGGAAAGCTTTAATTGAGAAGATTTCCTTTGGTGTCCGCCCACGCTGGCCTCTGGAAATGCTGCCCAAGGCAGCGCTGCCGGAGCGCCTCACGGTTTAGTGCATGCAGCAGACCTTAGCCTCTTTCTTTGTCAAAGGGAAAGAGGCTAATTCTTTTATGGTCCGCACATTTTTGGTCAATACGAAAAAGCCCGGTGCAGCACAACCTGCATCGGGCCCTTTCCACTCTGAATATTCAGAGTATGAAGCCGTCAAGATTACTTGAGCTTCGTTTCCTTGTAGACGACGTGCTTGCGAGCAACCGGGTCGTACTTGGAAATTTCCATCTTGCCCGAAGTGGTCTTGCGGTTCTTGGTCGTGGTGTAGAAGTGACCCGTACCAGCCGAAGAAACGAGCTTGATCTTGTCGCGAACGCCTTTCGCCATGGTGAATCTCCTTTAATTAGATTTCGCCGCGGGCGCGAAGATCCGCGAGAACCGCGTCAATGCCGAGCTTATCGACCGTACGCAGGCCCGCATTCGTCAGACGAAGACGAACCCAGCGGTTTTCGCTCTCAACCCAGAAACGGCGATACTGCAGATTCGGCATAAAGCGACGCTTGGTCTTGTTATTCGCGTGCGAGACCTGATGGCCGACCATCGGCGCCTTACCGGTGACTTGACACACTCGTGCCATCTCTAACTCCAAAAAATATGACGTCTCGCAGGGGACAGCCGCAGCACAAACAGCTGCAGCACACCAAACGAGCTCAAAAGTTAAGTGATGATGTCAATCCCAAATGCGTCGCCGCACGGGCCGCGCCCTAATTTGCGCGGGCCGCCGCGCTTGGCTCCCCACAGTGTCAGTACAGGGCTCCGGGCAACGCGGAGAATTTGACAAGGGACGCATTCTACTCGGTTCAATCGGGCTCGTGTGCGGAAATCTTCGTTTTTCTTTATTCTTGACCGGAACTGACCGCTCATTCGCCCATCAAAGATGTGGTTTCGACTGCTTTGCGATCCTATTCCCAGACCCAACACACCCAGGCTTTTACGACATGCAGGTTCTTCTTGCGCAGCCGCGCGGCTTTTGCGCCGGCGTTACCCGCGCCATTGCCATCGTTGAGCGAGCGCTCGCCATTTACGGCGCTCCCATTTACGTACGCCATGAGATCGTACACAACCGAACGGTAGTTGAAGGCCTGCGCGCCCGCGGCGCCATTTTTGTGGATCAGCTTTCCGATGTGCCTGAAGGTGCAACAGTGGTTTTCTCTGCCCACGGCGTACCCAAATCCGTTGCCCGAGAAGCCGAAGAGCGAGGGCTGCGCATCTTTGATGCCACATGCCCCCTCGTCACTAAAGTGCATAAAGAAGTGGGGCGCATGCGTCGAGAGGGCCGCATGATTCTCATGATCGGCCACGCAGGACATCCGGAAGTCGAAGGCACTATGGGGCAAGTTGAGGACGGTATCCGCCTCATAGAAAAACCGGCGGATGTGGCGAACCTCTCCTATACCGATCAGGATGCACTCGCCTATGTTACTCAAACCACAATCAGTGCGGACGATTCAAGAAGCGTTATTGAAGCCCTGAAGAGTCGCTACCCGCACATTCATGAACCCAAGCGTCAGGACATCTGCTATGCAACGCAGAATCGTCAGGAAGCCGTGAAACAGCTGGCCCAAGCCGGTGTCGACTTGGTGCTCGTCATCGGCTCGGCGACAAGTTCCAACTCCAATCGCCTGCGGGAAGTGGCTGAGCGAAAAGGCGTACACGCCTACCTGGTCGACTCCGCCGAGCACGTTGATCCCAAATGGTTTAAAGGCGCCGATAAAGTCGGCATCACCGCGGGTGCTTCGGCTCCGGAATCGTTAGTACAGGGCGTCGTCGAGTGGCTCCGCGAACATCTCGGCGCAGACACCGTGCGCACCATGCCGGGCGAAGAAGAAAATGTTGCATTTCCGCTGCCCAAGGGACTCTGGGAAAGCGATCTGGAGGCTGCACAAGACGCGGGGAAAACTCAGGAGCGCAAAGAACCGTTCGATGAGTCGCTTTCAAACAAACCGAGCGGCAGCTAAAACGCCGAACCGCTTGGATTGAGGCAGAATGCTCAGTACTTTCCCGAAGGACGCCATACAGCATCCTCCGCAGAATTCTCCAATCTCATTCAGGACCATTCGTTCATGTCCAAAGAAAAGCATCAGAGCCTTACGCCTGCAACGCAGTGGCTCAAGGAACACAAGATTCCCTTTGAAGAACGTTCCTATGAATATGAAGAGCACGGCGGTACTGCGCTGGCAGCTTCTGCTTGCGGCATTGACCACCATCACGTCATCAAGACGCTCATCATGGAAGACGAAAACGCCAAGCCGCTTGTCATCCTGATGCACGGCGACTGCGAAGTTTCCACCAAAAATCTCGCCCGTCAGATCGGCGCCAAGCACGTTTCTCCGTGCAAGCCCGAACAGGCGCAGCGCAACTCGGGTTACTTTGTGGGGGGCACGAGCCCATTTGGCACTAAGAAACACATGCCCGTTTATGTGGAGTCTTCGATTCTTGAGCTCGACAAGATCTTCATTAACGGCGGCCGACGCGGTTATCAGGTTGGCATTGATCCGAAAGTGCTCACCGATGTCCTCGGCGCCAAGCCGGTGAACTGCGCCAATCCGGACTAATTCCGCTTCGGTCAATTGAAAAAAGCGGTGTCTCTTGCTGAAGAGGACACCGCTTTTTCTGTCATAGACCGGTTCGATTCCGTTTTATTCGTCGCGCTGCAGCACGGCTGCAAAGAATCCATCGGTGTTGTTCACATGCGGCAAAAGCTGCATATAACCCTCAAAGCGTTCAAGCTGACCGGGTTCAAAGTGAATGCCCTGCTGCTCGAACACTTCCTTCACCGGAACAAGACGCCAACCTGGGTGCTCGGCTAAAAACGCCTCTACAACATCCTGATTTTCGCGCTTGAGCAGCGAGCAGGTCGCGTAGACCAGTCGTCCGCCTTTTTTCACCAGTCGGCTCGCCGATTCGAGAACACGCTTTTGAATGTCATTGATGCGGTCGAGCTCTTCGGGCGAAAGCCGCCATTTGAGATCAGGATTGCGGCGCAGCGTGCCCGACCCTGTGCAGGGGGCATCCACGAGCACGCGGTCAAATTTATTAGCCAGACGGCGCACGCGCGGATCCGCTTCGCTCTTAATAGCTACCGGATGAACATTCGAAAGACCGGCACGGCGCATACGCGGCGCAAGACCGGCGAGACGTTTTTCATTAACGTCAAAGGCATAGAGACTGCCCGTTGAACGCATCAGTGCGCCGAGCGCCAGAGTCTTGCCGCCGGCGCCCGCGCAGAAGTCACAGATCATTTCACGGCGGCGCGGCGTGAGCAGACGAGCAATCAGCTGACTGCCTTCATCCTGTACATCGACCAGCCCGTCCTGATAAATCGGCCAACGGGTAAGACCAGGCTTCGTAGGCAGGCGCACCCCGTCGGGACTGAGCGGCGTCGGGTAAGCTTCCACGCCGTTTTTGGCCAGTTCAGCCAAAACTTCTTCCCGCGTCGCCTTTAAAAGATTCACGCGGAGGTCAAGCGGCGCGCCCTCTTTCATCGCTGCATAAAGCGCCTGACTATCGGGATACTGAGCCTCAATCAGGTCAAAGAGCCACTGCGGAAGTTCTGCCTGAACGTGCGCGGGAGCCTTTGAAACATCGAAAGCAAGCACATTCTTGAGCGGGCCTTCCTCGGAACCGATGGACGAAGGCGAAAGCGCATCAATGCCGTGCTGACGAGCAAGCACCGTGAGGGCAGCAAGCCGCGGCGCACGATCCGGGTGCACGGGCCGCATCGCAGCCCGCAGCGTCCCATAGCGGCGCAGCGCATCGTAGATACCCTCCGCGATGAGACCGCGGTCACGCATGCCGAGCTGCGGATTGCTCTTAAAAAAGAGCTTCATGAGTACGTCAGCGGGACCGTCGAACTTCAAAATAACTTTAAGCGCACGGGACAGCTCGTCAACGATTAATCCGGTAATACGCACACGGCCATTGGCCGCGGCCATACGGCGCTCGGGCGTTTTTTCACCCGAATGCTTCTTAAAGCCCTCCGCAGCCCGTTCGGCCTGTCGGCGTTTATCAGCAGCAATTTGACGTTCCGTACGCTTGCGGCGCGGTTCTTCCTGTTGACGGCGAGGTTTCTTTTGAAACTCGAAAGCTCGACGCTTGGGATGGTTTTCAGCCATGGAATGAATTCCTTGATATGGGCGCCGACACCCTGCCTGCGGCAGCTCCAGCGCACGAGATGTTTTTAGTCTTTCCGCCAGAAAATAGCGAGGTGGTGAGCTACTTCGTCACTCATCACGGCCTTGCCGTCAATGAGCTTCACTTCACCAAGGGCGACGGCCTTGACGCACTGCGGGTAAAGCTTATGCTCATAAGGGAGAAGTCTTGCCGCGAGCGTCTCATCCGTGTCAGAGGGAAGCACCGGGACAACCGACTGACCAATGATTGCGCCGCCGTCGAGCACCGAAGAAACAAAGTGCACGGTCGAGCCGTGTACCCGGCAGCCGGCGTCAATGGCGCGCTGATGCGTGTCAAGTCCGGGAAAGAGCGGCAAAAGTGCCGGATGGATATTGAGGATTTTGCCTTCCCAGCGGGCGACAAACGACTCCGTGAGGATACGCATGAAGCCTGCCAATACGATGACCGCGGGCTTATAAGGTTCGATCGCGGCAGCGAGCGCTTCCTCAAAAGCTTCGCGTGTCGGATAAGCCTTGTGGTCAACGGCAACGGCATCAATGCCTTCGCGACGGGCGGTGTCAAGACCTTTGGCAAGGGGGCGGTTGGAGATCACCGCCGCAATTTTGAGGCCGAACCGGCCCTCCCAGTCTTCGCTGCGAGCCGTGCGCAGTATGGCTTCAAAGTTGCTGCCTCGGCCGGAAATCAGGACGACGATGTTCTTCATGATGTTATTGAGAAAAAGTGCATAGATGCGGCACTTATCGAAATCGAGTGCGCACGAGAGAGGCCGATATTTTAAACGTACGCCGTCGTTTTCTCCGCTCTCTTAACGCTTCTGTATTGTGTTTTGCTGCACGCGTCAATCACCGCTCAAGTGCAAATGCCGTCACTCGGGCGATCTGAGCGATTTATCTTAGCTGGTCAACTCTGGTGCAATAACGAGCGGATCTGGTGCCTGAACGGCAGTATCCGTAAAGACCTTAAGAGAAAACCCGCTCGTTATAATTCCAAAATTCTCCAATGGATTTCACCTCAAGCCCACGCTCCAACTCTTCCCATATTGCCATGCACGTTTTCCGCGGTCTCCCCAGCCCTTTGCAGCGCATTCCGAGCGCCGTCGCCATCGGTAACTTCGACGGCGTTCACACCGGACATCAAGCGCTCTTAGCCGGACTTGTTGAGGCCGCACGCGAGCGTGGTCTGGTGCCGAGCGTATTGACGTTTGAGCCGCATCCGCGAGAATTTTTCCCGCATCTCGATCCTGTGCCGCGGATTTCAACGCTCTGCGACAAAGTCAAGCGGCTGCTCGACTGCGGCATCGAACGCATCTACATGATGCCTTTTAACGAACACATTGCTCGTGAAGGCGCAGAAGCATTCGTGACCAATGTGCTTGTCAACGGATTGGATGCCCGTTGGGTAACGGTCGGAGAAGACTTCCGTTTCGGCAGCGGCCGCGCTGCAGGAGCACACGATCTTGAACGCCTCGGCAAAGAGCATCACTTTGAAACGTGGATTTCGCCGCTTCTCTTTCACGGCACAGCGAAGGTGAGCTCAACGCGCCTGCGCGCCGCCCTGTCGGAGGGAGATTTTTACGAAGCCGAAATGATGCTCGGTCACCCTTACACGATGTCCGGACGCGTCATTCATGGTCAGGCGCTCGGCCGTACGCTGGGCTACCCCACCCTGAACATCGCGCCAATTCCGCCGGGAAGCCGTGCTCGTCCGGCGCTCGCCGGAGTCTTTGCCGTCAAAGTTTCCGGCTTAGGCCCGGCCGAACAGTGCGGCGTCGCCTCTTTGGGACTTCGCCCTACAGTATCGAGTGCTCGTCGTTGGCTTCTCGAAACCCATGTCTTCGACTGGAAGGGGGATGCTTACGGCCGCCCTGTCACGGTTCGCTTCATCGAGCGAATACGCGGCGAAAAGAAATTCAGCGGCTTGGAGGAACTCCAGGCTGCCATAGCGGCTGACGCCCGACGTGCGCGTCAGATCCTCGGCCTAGCGCCGAACGGAGAATAGTTCGACATTCTTGTCGCTTCTCCGCAGCACGTTAAAACCGCCAGCCGGTTGGTACGAATGCAGCCGGCAGGCAATCCGCAACAAACGAGCGCAGCTCGACTCGGACAACATCGAAGATCCGGGAAGGCGCGCTTGACCTGAAGAGCCCGAGGGGGCCAGGAGCTTGTCTGATCATGGCAAAAGCTGAAAAAGCGTCTCAGGACGCGCAAAAGAAGTATCCGTTAAACCTTCCGGATACACCTTTCCCGATGCGCGGGAATCTCCCCAAACGCGAACCCGGCTGGGTGCGTGAATGGGACGAGAAAAAGATCGTCTACCGCATTCTTGATAAGCGTCGCGACGCCAAGAAGTTCATTCTTCATGACGGTCCTCCTTATGCCAACGGCGCCATTCATATCGGCCATGCCGTCAACAAGATCCTGAAAGACATGATCGTCAAGGAGAAAACCCTCGAAGGGTATCAGGCTCCTTACGTGCCCGGCTGGGACTGCCACGGCATGCCGATCGAAGTGCAGATCGAAAAGCTCCACGGCAAGAATCTCCCGGTTGAGAAGATGCAGTCGCTCGCTCGTGCTTATGCGATGGAGCAGTCAAACCTGCAGCTCGCAGACTTTAAGCGCCTAGGCGTTCTGGGCCTGTGGGACAATCCGTACCGCACGATGCGCCATGACACGGAAGCCGCGGAAATCACGGCGCTGCGCAAGATCATGGAAAAGGGCTACGTTTATCGTGGCCTGAAGCCCGTCAACTGGTGCTTTGACTGCCAGTCCGCCTTGGCAGAAGCTGAAGTCGAATACATGGACCGCAAGTCCCCGATGCTCGACGTCGCCTTTGCGCTCACTGATGAGGATCATCAGCGCGTAGAGGGTATCTTCGGCCATACGATTGAAAAGCCCTGTTCAGTTGTCATTTGGACAACGACCCCGTGGACCATCCCGGCCAATCAGGCGCTTAACATGCACCCCGACCTCACCTACGCCTTGGTGGATGTCGGCGATCGTTATCTCATCCTCGGTGAAGGCCTTGTTGAAGAAGCCCTGAAACGCTACGGTCTGACGGGCTCTGTCGTCGCCACTGCCAAAGGCGCTCTCTTTGAGGGGGTGCGTTTCAAGCATCCGCTCTACGACATGCACGAGGGCTACCGCCGCTATTCTCCGGTCTACCTTGCTGACTACGTGGAGGCAACATCGGGCACCGGTATCGTCCACTCGGCTCCGGCTTACGGCGTGGACGACTTTGTCTCCTGCAAAAAGCACGGCATGTCCAACGACGAAGTACTCAATCCTGTGCAGGGCGACGGCACCTATGCTTCGTGGCTCCCGTTCTTTGCCGGCATGAACATCTGGCAGGCCAACCCGAAGATTCTTGACACACTGCGCGTTGCAGGGGCATTACTCTCTTCGGGCGAAATGACCCACAGCTACATGCACTGCTGGCGCCACAAGACCCCGCTCATCTACCGCGCCACTGCTCAGTGGTTTGTGCGCATGGACGCTCCCGATGAAGACACCAAGAGCGTGCTCGGTCTGCCCGCTGCCGAGAAGACCCTGCGTCAAGCAGCGCTCGAAGGCGTGAAAGCGACGAAGTTCTTCCCGGAATGGGGCATCAACCGTCTCTATTCAATGATTGAGAATCGTCCCGACTGGTGCATTTCTCGCCAGCGCAACTGGGGTGTGCCGCTGCCCTTCTTCCTTCACAAAGAAACGGGACATCTGCACCCCGATACGTTTGAAATCATGAAGAAGGTCGAAGCGCTCGTTGCCGAGGGCGGCATTGAGGCCTGGACGAAAGCCACGCCCGAAGAGCTGATCGGCGAAGACGCCAAGAACTACGTGAAGTCGACCGACATTCTCGACGTATGGTTCGATTCCGGCACGACCCACTATACGGTCATGCGCGGTTCGCACAAAGACATCCTCGGATGGCCTGCAGACCTCTATCTTGAAGGATCTGACCAGCATCGCGGCTGGTTCCATTCGTCGCTGCTCACGGGCACGATGCTCGACGGCCGTCCGCCCTACAACCAGCTTCTCACCCATGGTTTCTGCGTTGATGAAAAGGGCGAGAAGATGTCGAAGTCCAAAGGCAACGTCGTCCGTCCGCAGGAAATCAATGACAAGTACGGCGCCGAAATTCTGCGTCTGTGGGTTGCCTCGACCGACTATTCGGGTGAGCTGCGCCTTGGTCCTACGATCATTAACCGCGTCGTTGAGTCTTATCGCCGCATTCGCAACACGCTGCGCTTCCTGCTTGCCAACACGTCCGACTTTTCGATGGAAAAGGATGCCGTGCCGGTCGAAGACATGCTCGAACTTGACCGCTGGGCCGTTGCCTATGCCGCCGACTTCCAAAAGCGCGTGCTGGTCGAGTACGGTTCCTACCGCTTCCACAATGTGGTAACGCTGCTGCAGACTTTCGCCTCGACCGATCTGGGGAGCTTCTACCTCGACGTACTCAAAGACCGCCTCTATACGACCGGCGCCCAGAGTTTTGCCCGCAGATCCGCGCAGACCGCGCTCTATCTCATCACGGCGATGCTCCTGCGTCTTATCGCTCCGATCCTCTCCTTCACGGCCGAAGAAGCCTTCAAGCTCTTCTCGCCGAATGCCGATGAAACTATCTTTACGGAAACGTTCCTCAAGCTCCCCGAAGTAAAGGACGCTGATAAGCTGCTCGCTAAGTGGGCGCAGATCCGCGCCGTGCGTGCTGATGTGCAAAAAGCCATTGAAGACGAGCGCACGAGCGGTACGATTGGTTCGTCCCTGCAGACCACGGGAGAAATCTGCGCAGCTTCTCCCTTGTACGAAGTGCTCGCATCACTCGGCGACGAACTTCGCTTTGTGATGATCATGAGTGAAGTGAAACTCACGAAGGCAGCTGACGGCGCTGAGACGACGGTTTCCGTCAAGCCTTCGACCGAAAAGAAATGCGAACGCTGCTGGCACTATGTGCC
>ENA-UPWS01002041-UPWS01002041.1-human-gut-metagenome-genome-assembly--contig:-NODE-2041-length-10580-cov-3.671237_pt1 | contig 10580 bp, 7 predicted proteins | sample MGYA00250054_ERZ773384 | MGnify/ENA primary metagenome ERZ773384 (study PRJEB29103, sample SAMN06111979) | human gut metagenome | biome: human gut; feature: ankylosing spondylitis patient; material... | reverse complement strand
GGAAAGGCAGAATGCGGTATCCGTTTTTTCCGTCCAGCCGCTCTTTATAAAAATCGTACATTTCGTTTTTGTGGGCAATAAAGCCTTCCAGCTGCTCCAGCTGTGCCAGGCCCAGCGCAGCCTGCAGGTTCGTCAGGCGGTAATTGTAACCTACCTCGTCATGCACGAATTGCAGCTCGTCCGCTTTCGCCTGGGTGGAAAGATGCTTCGCCCGCTCCAGCCAGTCCGCGTGGTTGGACACCACCATGCCGCCCGCGCCCGTGGTGATGATCTTATTGCCGTTGAAGCTGTACACGCCGATGTCGCCGATGGTGCCGGCCATTTTGCCCCTGTACGGTCCCTCGGTGTAATAAGTGCCCAGCGCCTCGGTGGAATCCTCAATGAGGACCAGGCCGTACTTCCGGCACAGCTCCACCAGCCCGGGCATATTGGCCATATTGCCGAACACATGCACCGCCAGAAGCGCTTTCACGTGCGCGCCCGTGTGCCTGTTCACGCATTTGCCGTCCCGCTGTTCGGTGTTGGCGGCAAGCCACTCCCCGGCCAGCGCCGGGCACAGGCACAGGCTCTCGCCGCAGCCGATGAACACGGGCTCCGCGCCCGCGTAGCGGATGGGATTCACTGCGGCAATAAACGTGAGCGCGGGCGCGAGCACCTCATCGCCGCGGCCCACGCCCGCCATGAGCATGGCCAGATGCAGGCCTGAGGTACCACTGTTGCAGGCCACGGCCCGGGGCATGTGGGTGTATTCGGCGATCTTTTCCTCAAACTCGGACACCTTGCTGCCACCCGTGGACACCCACTCGCTGATAACGGCTTCGTTTACATACTGCTTTTCGTTGCCGGAAAAATTCGGTACGGACAGCGGGATAAATTGCTGGCTCATATACTTCGCTTCTTTCCTTTATAAAAATAGCGGGCGGGACGGGCGGCTGCTGCGCCGCCCGCGCGCACGCGGTATCGCTTGCCGTGGCCGCCTCAGGTTTTGCCGCCCGCGCGCCTTGCGCCCAGCGCAGCCGCGGCCAGCGCCAGATATTTCAGCACGGAGGCCGTCAGCAGCGGTACGACGGCCAGGCACAGCAGCCAGGGACGCGTGGGCAGGAACCATTCGAAAAAGCCGCGCGGTTCATTGATGATGACGCTCTCCAGCCGGAATTGCATGCCGCTGTAAATGCCGGGGTCCAGCCGTAAACCATACAGCGCACCCCGCGGCAGCGTAAAGGTATATACCCCGTCTTCGGCTTCCTTATGCGCCCACACCCGGTAGGTCGCGTCGTATTCCTCCATGTCCGCCCGCGGTTTGTAGAACACGCTCAGCTCGCCGGGGTCCATATTCAAAAACGTCACCCGAACCGTAACGCGCCGCACATAAGCGGGCACGCCCGTGGGCGATACGGCGGCAAGGTCCAGCTCCATGCGCGGGTCCACACTGGTGGAGGTGTATAAATCGCCCTCCTGTTCCAGGTCCGTCAGAGCAAATATGTCTTCCTGCGCGCCGGAAATCTCCGTCTGCGCCACGTTGCCCCGGGTACGCTGGTATGCGTCCTCGGCAAACCCGTACAGAGACGCCAGTATGCTGCCTGCCAGAAACACCGCATAGCAAAGCGCCACCAGCCGCCTGTCGTTTTTCCAGATGCTGTTCCAAAAAGCCTTCACACGCTTCACGACGCCGCCTCCTCTCCGTTCAGCGGCACAAAGTGCATGTCCGCCCCCGCGCCCTCTACGCGATACAGCGTGGCGCCGCTTTTCAGGCCGTCGGCAAACAGCGCGCCGTAATTTTCCGCAAAGGCCGCGTCCCATTCATCCATATAGATGGCCGTGCATCCGCTGGCCTCAAGGTAATCGCACCAGACCGCGGGTGTAAACGGCTGGCTGGTGAAGTAGTCCACCTGTTCTTCCGTAAAGAACCCCGGCATCGCGTCGGCCCGGCGCACGATGTCCGGGCTGAATTCCTCCCCTGCGCCGAAGCTGTAATCTACGGCCACATCGGGATAAAATTCATAATAAAGCTGGAACCAGCCCACGCCCTGCTGCGTCATGGACACGATGAACACTTTGTCGTCCCGCGTCAGGTAGTGCTTCGCGGCCTCAACCTGTTCCACCTGCAAACGGCGGCCCGCGTAATGGCTGTCCGGGTAATCCAGAACCGTAAGCTGGGGCTGCAAATATGCATCCGCACGCCAAATGCAGCCTCCGCACAGCGCCAGCAGGAACAGCGTGCCAAGACTACCGGGCTTTGCATTTTTCAGCGAAGCGCACAGCATCGTTACGGCAAACACCAGCCAGCCCGCATAATAGGGATAAATATAGCGGTTGTAATCGCCCAGCCCATAGGCCAGCTCTTCCTTGAACACATACACATAGGTGAAACCCGTGAAGATATAGAACGCCGCAAAGCCCAGCGTGCTCCACAGCGCCGTCCAGGCCGTGCGCACGCGCATGCGCTTGTCGCCCAGCAGGAATGCCGCCAGCAGAATGCTCAAAATCAGCAGCACGGTGATGAAGCCCGAGCCGTTGAAAATACGCCCCAGCGTGCTGTCCGGCGCGCCAACGCTGAACATCGTGAGCCGTGTGTTGAAAAACGCGCTTTTCATCAGCTCCATGATATCGGTAAATTTCTGGGTGCGGCCGATGCCCAGCAGCTCGGCAATGCCCGTCGTCACCATCTGTACCATGCCCATATCGGCCGAGCCGCCGATGTCGAACCGGTTGGAGCCCAGCACAACGCTCATGTGCGCGGCCCAGCCGAAGAACGCGGCCAGCGGGGCGCCCACAAGCGAGGCGCACCAGCACAGCTTTCCGCCAAGGCCCTTCAGCCGGAAGAACGGCACGTCCTCCTTCTGGACGAACAGCAGGTCAAAGCAGATGATGGCGGCCGCAATAAGGCACAGCGCGAAGCCCATGTCCTTGGAAAGGCAGGACGCCGTAACGGCCAGCACCGCGCCCGTCATCAGTATGGGTGTTTTTTTTCGCGGCGCAAAATACAGCACCAGCCCCGCGCCGAACAGCAGGCCCATGGGAATGTCGGAATAGGCGTTCATATATGTCGTCTGCACATAGATGCCGCGCTGATACACGGAAACCATGTATGGCACCAGAGTAAGCACCGCGGCGGCGGGTACGGCAATGTGCCAGTGCCTGCGGCCCAGCATGGAAATGGCGGCCGCGAATACTGCAAAAAACAAAATGTCGTACGCCGCGTACACCTTCCAGGGCACAAATACGCTGCCCAGGAACTGGAACGCATAATCCAGCATGATGATGCCCGGCACAAAGGTGCTCACGCGCATCTCACCCGGGTTATAGGTATACAGCTGATTCTCGGTCTTGACGACCTTGGGCGCGATGCCCCAGAAGCTGAACTCGTCCCACTCGTTAAAAATAGGCCGGCGCACGGCAAACAGCACGATAACGGCCAGCGACGCCAGCAGGAAATATACCATGGCGGGCGAAAAAAACTCCCGCCAGCGGATGTCCTTGTGCTTGCGCCACAGCCAGACGCACGCGGCCGCCGCCGCGCCAAACCAGACAATGCCCGCAGGCACCAGCATATGCACGCTGCCCAGCGTGCTGTACCAGACCATCGTGCCGCACAAAACAAACAGCGGCGTAAGGCCCGCGGCCAGACGCGTTTTTGTGTTGAGGAACAGGCACAGCGCCGTGAGCGCCGCGAAGGTAACGGTCATTTCAACAAAAGCGATCAAACGCAGGGTCCTCCTTTAAAGCGATACGGAGCCGCCGCACAGCGTCACGGCCCGATGTAATACGCCTGGAACAGCAGCAGCGCGCTGACGAGCGCGAAGCAAAAACCGTAATGCAGCACACGCCACGCGGGCGGCGTTTTCTGCGGCAGGCCCGGGCGCAGGTTCTGCAGGGCCATCGTGCGGCCCATCAGCATGGATGCCAGCGCGAACAACGCAAACAGCGCCCCCAGCAGATAGCGCGTCTGCACGCCGTTGATCTCCGGCAGGCTGACGGGCGTGCTGGTGAGGTACATGCCCGTATAGGTGAAGCCGTACATCAGCACGGCCGTCGCCAGAAACACCCAGGCGGTGCGCAGCTTTTCCCGCGCGCCCTCCAGCGCCGATACGCCCGATGCAAACAGCAGAAAAAGCGGCGCAAAGTAGCTGACAAACGGCACCGTCATGTCCATCCATCCAAAATTCCCAATGGTAAAGAGGTTTGCCTTGTCACGGTAGACGGAATAGAGCAGGACCGCCAGGTAGCGCGGCAGATTGGAAAAAACGAACGCGAGCTGCCGGCCCGGGTCAACGCCGGTGTTCGCATAAGGCACACGGCCATAATTGCTGGCCAGCGCCGTATATCCTGTCAGCAGCGCATATATGATAACGCCCGCGGCCAGGCATACCGCCAGCACGCCCCAGCGCTGCGCGGCGGCCGAAAGCGCCTTTTTTCCCTTGCGGGGCTTCTGCTCGAACGGCAGCAGCAGCAGCAGCGGCAGCAGCGCCAGCGTGGTGTATTTTGCGTGGAACGTCAAGCCAAAGCAGAGCGCCAGCACCGCAAGCCTCTTTTTCGTCACAACGTCCGAAAGGCACAGCGCGATAAATATCCATGTCAGGCCCATGAACAGCCCGTCCGAGCTGCACGAGCCGGCCATAAACAGCGACACCGGAGAAATGGCCAGCGCGATCAGCACGGCCGAAAAGCGCCGGATGACCGCAGCCGCGTAACCGCACAATACGGCATAGCACAGCAGGTTCGCCGCGCGCGCCAAATACATACAGGCCAGCGCGTCCGCGCCGAACAGCCGTCCCACGGCCACGCCCAGCGCCTGGGGGAAGTACGGCACCAGCTGCTGCACCGGGGTGAACGCGCCCGGCGCAACCGCCCCCGCAGCTTTGTCCGCGCTGTACCGTGCAAAGGCGTCCGCGATGGTCGGGTCGTCCGGGGCCAGTTTTTCACCGCTGACGCCGTTGATATACGCCCCGGGGAAATCCCGCACCAGCAGATTCACATCGTTTGGGAACTGCTGTTTTTCATCGAACAGGAACTGTCCGCTGCCCACGGCATAAGCCCGCAGGAAATGCATCGTCTCGTCCGGAGCCTGCATGGGCGGGTTGGCAAACCAGCACAGCGGTTTTCAGAGCCAGGTTCTGTTTGAGGAAATGCGCGGCCAGAAACACCAGAAGATACACGGCGGAAAAGCCGCCGCAGATGATGAGTGTCGTCGCTGCGGCAAAGCCGGGCATGCCCGCGCCCAACGAGTACGCCACACGCCAGTAATATACCAGCCCCACGCCGCACAGCAGCACAAAGAAATATCCGCAAAGCCAGCGGATGCCGGGCTTTGTCCAAAGCCGTTTGCATTTTTTTGTAAGTTCCGCCATAAATACTCCATTCGCCGCCCGCACGTTGTGTCCTGCAGGCGGCAGATTTGTAATATTTTGTCGATATATTACAAATTGTATGCATCCACTTTATAGCCGTCCATATTTCCGCGCAGCCATTCGATGGTCTGGGCAAGGCCCTGCTCAAAGGTATAGGCCGGCTGCCAGCCCGTCAGGGCGCGCAGCTTGGAGGCATCGCCCAAAAGGCGTTCCACCTCGCTTTTGCCGGGGCGCAGGCGCTCGGCCTCGCACACCACCCTGGCTTCGGGATTGATCTGCCGGATCAGTTCATCCGCCAGATCGCCGATCGATATCTCGCGGCCGGTGGCGATGTTGATCTCCTGTCCGACGGCAGCGTCGCAGTCTGCAATGGCCATGAAGCCGGCGGCCGTATCCTTGACGTAATTGAAATCCCGCGTGGGCGCCAGGCTGCCTAAACGGATCTCCGTACGGCCCGCCAGAAGCTGGGTGATGATGGTGGGGATAACGGCACGGGCCGACTGGCGCGGGCCGTAAGTGTTGAACGGTCGCACGATGGAAAGCGGCACGTCAAAGCTGCGGTAGAAGCTCTCGGCCAACCGGTCCGCGCCGATCTTGGTGGCAGAGTACGGGCTCTGCCCCTGATACGGGTGCTTTTCGTCGATGGGCACATACTGGGCCGTGCCATACACCTCACTGGTGGAGGTCACCATCAGGCGCTGGGTGCCCAGGTCCCGTGCTGCCTGCAGGACATTCAGCGTCCCTTTAATGTTGGTGTCCACATAGCTGTCCGGGGAGTGGTAGCTGAACGGGATGGCAATGAGCGCGGCCAGATGGAACACGCGCTCCTGTCCCTGCATGGCGGTGCGCACGCCGTTGGGGTCCCGGATATCGCCCATGAAGATCTCGATCTCACTGCGGATCTCGGGCGCGAGGGAATCGATCCATCCACAGGAATTAAACGAATTATAATAGCAGAAGGCTTTCACTTTTTCGCCTTTTTTCACCAGTTCTTCCGTGAGGTGGCTGCCGATAAAGCCGTCTGCACCGGTCACCATAACAGTATGCGCCATATGGAAAACTCCTTTTCTGCCGGGCTGCGCCGCAAATTCCGGTCTGGTGCGCGCCGCCCGTTTTTTGCTTACGGGTATAGTATATCACGGTATCCGTGTATAAAAGCAGCAGCGCCCGGCCGGGGCCCGCGAAGCTTTCAGCCGCGCGGCGGGGCAGCGGCGGGGCGGACAGCGTTGCCTTCCCGACGGAAGGCAGCGCGGATAGCGCAGCCGATGCGCTGCCGCGTGCCCGAAAACCGCTGTTTCTTTTGCACACCGATACCAGTTAAGTATAATATAAAATGGGCTAAATAGCAATAAAAGGAGGCTTTTTTGTCGGCCGGGCATAAGCGCCGCCGTGCCTTCCGCCTTGCCCCGCGCAGCCAGCAGGCCCCTTCCTTTACAAAACGCCTGTCCCCCTTTATAATGTAACAAGGATTCCCGCGCGCCGGGCCGCGCTCTGCGGCGCGGTCCATACTCTGTCGATATAGGATGTGCGCTATGACATTCAACTCCGTTTCGTTCTTTGCATTCTTCCCGCTGGCGGTGCTTGTATGCTGGCTTGTCCCCAGGCGCTGGCAGAACGCCGCGCTGCTGGCCGTCAGCTATGCGTTTTATTGCTTCAATACCCCTGCATGGCTGCCCGTGCTGGTTCTGGATTCCCTGGCCACGTGGGCGCTGGTGCGCCGCATGGACGCCGCCGAGGGTCTCTCCCGCAAACGGCGGCTCTGGGCCGCGCTGGGCGTAAACCTCGGCCTTCTGGTGCTGCTGAAAGGCGCCTCTCTGCTGCTCCACGGCGCGGCCGTCAGCGCAGGGCTTTGGCAGGCATTGTCCCGTCTGGGCCTCGCCAGTGAAGCGGGCGGCAGCGCTTTTTCCGTCATCCTGCCGCTGGGCATCAGCTTTTTCACGGTGCAGTCCGTTGGCTACGCCGTGGATGTATACCGCAAAAAATACGCGGCCGAGCCGAGCGCCTGTAATTTCGCGCTGTTCGTAAGCTTTTTCCCGCTCATCTCCAGCGGCCCCATCATGCGCGGGGACAAACTGCTGCCGCAGCTGCGCGCGCCCCGCGCCCTGCGTACGGACCGCGCGGCCCACGCGCTGGTCACCTTTGCGCTGGGGCTGTTCTCCAAGGTGGCCGTGGCCGACCTTCTGGCGGTGTTTGCCAACGCTGTTTACGGCGACGTAACGGCGTATACAGGCCTGACGCTCACCTTCGGCGCGCTGTGCTACGGGCTGCAGCTGTATTTTGATTTTTCCGGCTACTCGCTCATGGCGCTGGGCGCTGCCGAGCTGCTGGGCCTTCAGCTGACGACGAACTTCGACACGCCCTATTTTTCGCGTTCCATCCGGGAGTTCTGGGGCCGGTGGCATATCTCGTTTTCCTCCTGGCTCAAAGACTATGTTTACATCCCTCTGGGCGGAAACCGCAAGGGCAAGGCGCGCAAGTATCTGAACCTGCTGCTCACATTCCTCGTCAGCGGCGTCTGGCACGGCGTGGGGCTGACATATCTCATCTGGGGCGCGCTGCACGGCGTCTACCAGATCGCGGGGGACGCGACGGACAGGCTGCGCGGACGCGTTTACGCAGCGCTGCATGTCAGCCGCACCGGCCGCCTTGCCTGTGCGTGGCAGTGCCTGTGCACCTTTGCGCTGGTAAACGCCGCTTGGGTATTTTTCCGCGCCGCTTCGGTACACGACGCGCTGTATGTGCTGACGGCCCAGTTTCGGAACGTTTCACTGACAGGCCTGCTGGCGGACATCCGCGCCATAGCGGCCTCCTTCAATGCAAAATCTCTTTTGAGCGCTGCATTCCTGGCGTTCGTGCTTTTGGCACTGGCGGGAGGCGTGCTGCTGGACTGTGCCCGCCGCTTCAAAGCGCCGGGCGGGGATCTTTCCGCACGGATGCTGAGCCTGCCGCTTATTTTCCGCTGGCTGCTGTACTACGCGCTGGCCGCGTTCATTTTCGCGGGCTTTTTGATGAACAACGGATACTTCGCCACGGCGGCGAATTTCCTGTACAACAATTTTTAAGGAGGCGCGCCGCATGAAAAAAATTTTGCCCCGCCTGGCGCTGCTTGCCGCGCCGTTCCTGGTTTATTTTGCCCTGTTTTTCGCCTTTGAGCCCTATGATTATTTTGGCGTCAAAGGCGGTGCTTCCAGCGAGGACTCCGTCATCACGCGCGTGCGGGCTTATCTGTCCGCGCCCGAGGACGCCATCATCCTGGGCGACTCACGCATGGCCCATTTCGACATGAATGCCGTGGCCGAGGCCTCCGGCCGCGGCTGGAGCAACCTCGCCTTCGGCGGTGCTTCGCTGAACGAGAGCATCGACCTGTTCTACCTCGCCGCCGAAAACAACCCCAGCCTGAACACCTGCTATTTCGGCGTCAGCTTTTACACCCTGCGTGCCGGCGATTCCCGCAACCGCATGGAGGCCATCGGCACCGTGGTGAAAAACCCCGTTGCCTATATGCTCAATTTCGATTACAACGCCGATATGCTGGGTGAGCTTCTGCTGCGCCTGCAGGGCGTGCAGACGGGCGCGACCCGGGACGCAGGCGCTTGGGAGGCGATCGATTCTGTGGACGAGGACGGCAACGCGCTGCCCGTACGCCGCAACCTGATCGCCTATGCCGCCACGCTGTACCAAAACTGCGCAAAGCCGGGCACACTGCCCGCGATTGAAACAGAGCCTTATATCGACGCCTGGGGTGCAGCGCGGGAGCGCTGCACCAATCCCCGCGCTTTGCTGGACGCGATGCTGGCCGCAACGCCCGCCGACAGCTCCTATTCCCTGAACTGGGAAAACCTGCGGCGTCTGGAGGAGCTGGCGGCTTATTGTGCGGGAAACGGCATTGAACTGACCTTTGTACTGCCCCCCATCGACGATGCGCTGCGGCAGTATCTCGTTGCGCCGCTGGGCCTGGACGAGCCCATGCGCACCATACGGCAGGCGCTTGCGGACACCGGCGCGGCCGTGCGGGATTTTGAGGTAGAGCCGGAAGCCGTTTACGCGGAGGAGCAATACTACGACGGGTTCCACCTGGATGTGGAACGGGGCCTGCCCGAATTTACACGTGCGCTGTTCGGCGCAAAGGAGGCGTAAGCCATGGCACTGGATTTTCTGATTCTGTATGAGCATGTGGTGCGGGAGTACGAGAGCATCCTGCTTTTGAAGGCGGAGCTGGCCCGGCGCGGCTATACTGTGGAGCTCCGCCAGCTGCTGGACCGGAAAAAGCTCAAATACTTCACCCTGAAAAAGCCGAAGGTTCTGGTGTCCAGCTGCATGTACGACGACGAGGCCATCAACAGCCATGTGTACAACAACATCGGCGTGTGCAACAAAGTGGTGAACCTGCACTGGGAGCAGATGCTCAGCGACACGCAGGAGGAAGGCGCGTGGTTCAACTTCGGCGGCAACGCCAAAAAATGCGTGCAGACCTGCTGGGGCAAACGCACGCAGCAGCGCCTTGTGGCCCACGGCATGCAGGAAAAAAACTGCCCCGTGACAGGCGCGGTGATGATGGATTTCCTGCGGCCCGAGTTCCGGGGATATTTCAAGGATAAGGCTGCGCTGTGCCGGGAGCACGGATTGGACCCGGACAAAAAACTGATGCTGTACATCTCCAGCTTCGGCTATGCCAGCATGACGGAGCAGGAAGTAAAGGAGCTCTCCGACATGGCGGGCGAGGATTTCACCGGCTTTGCCGGTACCAACCGCACCAGTATGGAACAGACGCTGGCCTGGTTCGACCAATATCTGGCCGGGCATCCCGAAGTGCAGCTCGTCTACCGCCGCCACCCCAGCGAGTGGAACAGCCCCGCGCTGGAGGCGCTGGCCCAAAAGCGGCCCAATTTCCGCGTGATCTTCGCGGACAGCGTGAAGCAATGGATCGTGGCGGCGGACCAGATCTTCATCTGGATGAGCACGGCCATTGCGGAGGTATACTTCGCGGGCAAAAGCTGCCGCATCCTGCGGCCCGTTCCCATTGAGCACGAGTACGACCCCGTCATTTATAAGGGGGCGGATCACATCACGGATTACGCCGCCTTTGCCGCAGCGGCGGACGCGCCGGACAGTGCGCCCTTTCCCATTGCCAAAGAGGTCATCGAAGGCTACTTTGACAGGAGCGATACGCCCGCCTATGTGCGCATGGCGGATCTGCTGGAGGATGTTTACAAAAACCCTCCGCGGGACCAG
>ENA-UPWS01002016-UPWS01002016.1-human-gut-metagenome-genome-assembly--contig:-NODE-2016-length-10697-cov-6.074105_pt1 | contig 10697 bp, 7 predicted proteins | sample MGYA00250054_ERZ773384 | MGnify/ENA primary metagenome ERZ773384 (study PRJEB29103, sample SAMN06111979) | human gut metagenome | biome: human gut; feature: ankylosing spondylitis patient; material... | reverse complement strand
GGAGATGGTGCAGTGGCCCTTGGTGATGTAGCCCTCGATGGCGTGGGTCAGAGCATCCATATACTTCCAATCATCGGTATTATCAAGGAGGTGTATGACAATTCAGAAGTATATATTACACCGACCTTAAAAGAGGTAGATGCATTGATGGAGATAAAACCAGAAATTATTGCAGTGGATGCAACAAAGCGCATCAGACCAGATGGAACTTATCTGAAAGAATTTTTTGAAAAAGTGAAAGAAAAATATCCGGATCAAAAATTTATGGCAGACTGTTCAACGGTGGAGGAAGCATTATTTGCAGATGAAATTGGATTTGATTTTATTGGAACAACACTTGTGGGATATACGCCGTACAGCGTAAATGACAAAATTGAACAGAATGATTTTGAAATTATACGCAAGATATTAAAACAGGTACATCATCCGGTAATTGCTGAGGGAAATATCGATGTGCCGCAGAAAGCCAGACGAGTGGTTGAACTTGGATGTTATAGTGTCGTTGTGGGTGGGGCGATTACAAGACCGCAGCTCATCACGAAAAAGTTTACAAATGCACTGATTGAAGGAGGAGAATAGGTATGCAGACGTTACAGGTAATAGTAATTTTGGCAATCTTCTTAGCGGGAGTTGCTCTTATGATGACAAAAAAGATGCCAGCGATTTTAGCACTTCCATGTATGGGAATTTTAATCGCAGTAGTAGCAGGAGTTCCATTTATATCAAGTGATGCAGAGACACAGAGTATTACTTCTTATGTAATTGCAGGTGGAGCATCCCGTCTTGCGAGCACCATTATTGTTACTGTATTTGGTGCAATTTTTGCAAAGGTAATTCAGAAAGAGGGAATTTCAGATGCCATTATCCGTAAGGCAGCAGAGCTGGCAGGGGATAAGCCGGTTATGATCGCTTTGGCACTGACTGCTGCAACGGCACTGATCTTTACTGCTATGAGTGGTGCAGGTCCTGTTATTATGGTCGCTCAGATTGCAATTCCGCTGTTACTGTCTGCGGGAATTGAGCCGATCGTGGCAGCAAGTCTCGTACTTTTTGGATTAAACATTGGACTTCTTTTTAATGTATCGCAGTACCAGATTTATGTAGATACCATTGGAATGGATATGGAGGTTATTAAAACATCTTCCATCGTGATGGGACTGATCTGTGCGGTTGTGACGGTTGCGTATATTTTAATCAATGTAAATAAAAAGACAGTCAGAAGTACATGGGCAATGAATGCTGGAACCAACTCTAAAAAGGTTAATCCGGTTGCCATGCTGATGCCGCTTCTTCCTATCGTACTGGTATTTTTCTTTAAGTGGAATGCGGAGACAAGCTTGGTGGTAGCAATTATTGTAACAGCATTAATTACGAAGCCGTCTTCAAGTATTCAGGTTCTTTCAAGCTCCATGGTAGAGGGAATTAAGGATGTGGCAGGAGTCATCGGTCTGATGATTGGTATTGGAATTCTTTTAAATGGAGTGGCAGCACAGAAAACATCTGCTCTGATGCAGCCAATCATTAGTGTGATTCTTCCATCAAACCCGATTATGTACATTGTAATTTTTACAGTTCTTTCTCCACTGGCTCTGTATCGTGGACCGTTAAATATGTACGGTCTTGGCTCTGGTCTCGCAAATATTTTCCTGACAGCAGGAAAACTGAGTGCACCAGCAGTTGGTATGGCACTTCGTAGTACCAGCGTGGTACAGTGTGTATCAGACCCGACAAACACACAGAATGTCATCGTAGCAGATTATGCAAAAGTCGATGTTAATGATATTTTGAAATCAACACTTCCATACACCATGGTAATGGCACTTGGAATCTTGATTTACGCAGCAGTAGCATTATTCTAAACAGTAAGGATCATTCAAGGAGGGTATGTTTCACATATGGATAACAGAAAGGTAAGGATCGGAATCGATGTCGGAGGAACATTTACGGATGCCGTAGTCGTAGATAATGAGACCTATGAGGTCATTGCAAAAGAAAAAGTGCCGACGACACATCATGCCGAGCGCGGTGTGGCGCAGGGAATCATTGAGGCGATCAATACGGTACTCACAAAAAATGGAATTTCTCCGGATAATGTTATATTTATCGCACATGGAACCACACAGGCAACCAATGCCCTGTTAGAGGGAGATGTGGCACGTGTTGGTATTGTTGGCATGGGAAGTGGTATGGAGGCAGAACGTTCCCGCAAGGAGACGACAGTCGGAAATATCGAGCTGGCACCGGGAAAATATTTATATACAGAGCATGAATTTATAGATGCAGCCTCACTTACCGATGAGGCTGTAAAAGAGGCAATCGATGCACTGAAACTGAAAAATGTGGAGGTGATCGTGGCTTCGGAGAGTTACTCTGTTGATAATCCGGAAAATGAGCAGAAAGTTATTGGCCTGGCGGTAAAAGAAGGACTGGTCGCTACAGGTGGACATGAGATCTCCCAGCTTTACGGACTGCAGGCGAGGACGAGGACAGCAGCAGTCAATGCGGCATTGATCCCCAAAATGATGGAGACTGCCAACATGACGGAAAATGCGGTAAAAGATTCCGGTATTAAAAAACCGCTGATGATCATGCGCTGTGATGGCGGCGTCATGAGTATCGATGAGGTGCGGAAGAGACCGATTCTTACGATGCTATCCGGCCTGGCAGCAGGTGTGGCAGGAGCACTGATGTATGAAAAACTGACAGATGGCATTTTCCTTGAGGCAGGTGGAACATCGACCGATATTTCAGCGATCAAAGATGGCAAGGTTATGATCAAAAATGCACAGATCGGGGGAAGAAAGTTATATCTGACTTCTTTGGATGTGCGTACACTTGGAATTGCCGGAGGCAGTATGATCGTGGTGCGTGGAGGTAAGATCGCAGATGTCGGACCAAGATCCGCACATATCGCAGAGAAAGAGTATGAGGTCTTTACTGACACCGATAAGATGAAGAATCCAAAGATAGAGCTGATCGCACCGCGCGAGGACGATACATCGGATTATGCGGTTGTTGCCTGTGCAAATGGCGAGAGCTATGCGCTTACACTGGCAGGTGCCGCAAATATTCTGGGTTATGTGCCGGCGGATGACTATGCTGCCGGAAATGTGGAATCAGCGAAGATCGCATGGGGGGCATTGGCATCTATGACGGGGAGCACGGTGGAAGAACTGTGCCGTCAGGCAATGGATATTGCGATGACGAAAGTTGGCGAGATTGTAAAACAACTGATTGCAGATTATAATCTGAATCCGAACCTGATCTGTCTGGTCGGTGGTGGTGGTTCGGCGTCGGTTGTCGTACCATATTTGGGAGAAAAAATGGGAATCCGGCATAAGATTGCGGAAAATGCACCGTACATTTCTACGATCGGTGTCTCTCTGGCACTTGTGCGTGAGCAGATGGAGCGAAATGTTGCAAACCCTACGGATGAGGATATCCGTAAAATCCGCCATGATATTATGGAAGTGATCACCAGGGCAGGCGCAGATGCAGCAACGGTTGATATTTCGATTGAAATCGACAGCCAGAAAAATATTTTAAGAGCGATCGCAACAGGAGCGACAGAGCTGCGTACCAAGGACCGCAATGCAAAGACCATCTCGGAGGAAGAACAGAAGCAGATTTTAGCGGATGCCGAGAAGACAACGACAGATATGGTTGAGCGGGCAGCAGCGGCAGGAAGATGGCATGCGTACTATGTAAATGTGGCAAAAGGCGGCTTTCTAGGATTATTTAAATCAAAGAAAAAACTGGTGCGCATGATCGATGAGGAAGGCGTTATACGTCTTCAGAAAAATATTGCAAAAATTGGAGTATTTCACAAAGATCAGATTGGAACAGATTTCATGGAATTTGTGGACAGTATGACACAGTATACGGACGCTGGTGCGACATTGCCGAAAACGTACTTATTTTTTGGTCAGAAAATGAGTGATTTAAGTGGTGTCTTAAACAAAGAGCAGCTGCTCGGTCTAGCTGAGATGGAACTGGAATTTGTTGAGGATGATCAGGAAATTATTGCAGTCGCTGCAAAGGATTGAGACAATGTATGATCTTAAATCAATAACAGAAGAACAATATGCGATGATGGAACTGATGAATGACCGGCTGGCACCCTGTATCCCGAAGGAGAAATGCAGGGATTATGTGACGGAAGCGATCGCATGCGGACAGGAGGCATTTGAGCAGTATAAAGATGCGGATATTATGGCAATACTGGTGAATTCCGGTGTTGCCATTCTGCAGGATGAACGGGAATTTACACATCATGGGCAAAACTATGAGGTATGGGCGCAGATCACCTGTGGCGGGAAGGAAAAAAAGATTGAACTTTTTATGCCGGATCTGCGCAGAAAGCAACAGATTCTGAAGGAAAACGGAGTGGAGACAGGGGAACAGTGGCTCATAAAGCTGCATCTTGCGCATGAGTTTTATCATTTTCTGGAATTTACAACGCTTGGGAAAGTCGGTATGCGGCTTGATCCTGTGCAGAAAAAGACGATTTTTGGTACGGTGCAAAGACCGCTTACAACAGTCAGCGAGATCGCTGCACACAGTTTTGCGGGAAGATATATGAAGAGTGAGATTCTTCCACAGATGACAGATTATATGGTAATGCTGTCGGAAGGCATATTGCCGGAAGAGACATTGCGGGAACGGATGCAGGAAGCAGAAGAACGATTACGGAAAAATGAGGGTGGAAAACAGAATGTATCAATGGGATAAAATAAAGGTGATTGGAAACTACGACACAGTTGTAGTTGGCGGTGGCACTGCCGGGGCGGCAGCGGGAATCCGTGCGGCAAAAGAAGGAAACAGGGTTTTGATCGTGGAAAAAAGCCTTGCACTTGGCGGGGCGGCTGTCAATGCGCTGGTGAATCCGATGATGGAGTCTTTTGTTGAACATGGAGAGATATTTCATGAGATTGAGAGACGCCTGAAAGAAAAAGGGGTCACTACCAGAGATGGCATTATGGAATATGTACATTCCACAGCAGAGGCAAAAGCACTTGTGTTAGAGGAGATGTTTCTGGAATATGGAGGCGAGATATTATATGATGCAGTGCTGACCGACTGTCAGGTAAAAGATCAGAAAATTGAAAAGATTTTTGTGACGACTGAGGAAGGTGTATATGCGATAGAGGCAGAACAATTTGTTGACGCCACCGGGGATGCGGTTCTTTCAAGAATGGCGGGAGTAGCATATACCGCCGGGGATGAGAACGGAAATAACCAGATGACATCGCTGCGTTTTGAGATGGGTGGCATTGATGTCGAAAAATACCGGGCATACTGTTTGTCTTTAAATGATGAATTTTCTCCGCTGGTAAAAGGATACTTTTTTGAATCTGCAATGGTGCGGAATAAGAATTTTAAACTTGAACCGGTTTTTCGAAAAGGGGTGGAACTTGGATATCTGAAAGAGGAAGATCTCGTTTACTACCAGTGTTTTTCCATTCCAGATCAGCCGGGTTGTATGACATTTAACTGTCCGCATATCAGTAGTATGAAGAAGAATACCGATGTGTGGGCACGGAGCAGAGCTGTAACGGAGGGACATCAGATGATCTTCCGGCTGGTTTCATTTTTAAAGGCATGTATGCCGGGATTTGAACATGCGTATCTGATTCGGGAAGCGTCAGCACTCGGTGTCCGGGAATCCTACCGTATTGTCGGAAAATATGTGCTGAGCGAAGACGATTACATAAAGAGGGCAAGATTTGAAGATGCAGTGGCAAAAGGAGACTGGTATATTGATGTACACTCTGCAACGAAAGGACTTGTCCATATGGAGAAGTATCAGAGGGGAGAATACTATGAGATTCCATACCGGTGTCTTATCAATGAGCAGGTCGACAATCTGTTAACAATCGGCAGATGTATTTCTACAACATTTCTGGCTCAGGCGAGTATCCGTATCCAGCCGACGGTGATTGATATGGGAGATGCGGCAGGAAAGGCATGTGCGGATGCACATACAAAGCAGACTGCACTGAGTAAGTTTGAGGGGAAAAATTTGATATAATGGATACTGTTGTCCTCACAGATTGTTTGTGTTTTGCGTGAAAAAAGAATATAATGGGAACATTATTGTAATAAAACAGGAACAGGTGATGGAACCTTGAAGAATAGCAGATATATAATTTTTAACCAGAATGAGACGAAAGGCCAGATTGAGGCTGCGCAGTCGGATATGACGCAGGTAGAGCACACGATTGCCAATTATTTTCTAAATAATGAGGAGCTGACAGATTTTTCATCCAAGCGGATATCAGCACTGCTCTATGTATCCGAGGCAACATTGTCACGCTTTGCAAAAAAATGTGGATTTAAGGGATACCGTGAATTTATTTTTGCATACGAAAAGGACTTAAAAGAGGAAAAAAATGGAACAGTCAGTGAGAAAGATATCAGTCTGTTTACCAAGAAGGTACAGAGCAGTTATCAGAAGCTGCTGCAGGAAAATTTTAAATTGCTTGATGAGAACCAGATCCGCCGGATTGCCGGACTGTTAAATGTAAGCCGGCGTGTGTTTGTCTATGGAATGGGAAGTTCCGGCAATGTCGCAGAGGAATTTCAGCTCCGTTTTATGAGGATCGGACTGGATGTGACTGCGGTAACAGATTCACAGATGATACAGATGAGTGCAGCACTGGTTGAGGAGAGGATGCTTGTCATTGCAATTTCTCTCAGTGGAACGACGAGAGAGATTGTGGAAAGTATCCGCATCGCAAAAAGCAGAAATGCAAAAGTAATCTTTATCACTGCGAATCCGGCACCGGAGACGGCGGCAAGATGTGATGAAGTGTTAAGGGTTGCCTATCTGAAAAACCTGGATACAGGTACGAAAATTTCACCACAGTTTTCTATTCTGGTTATGATCGATATTCTGTATTCGTATTATTTTGCGAATGATTCGTATTTTAAGGCGCAAAAATATAAAGAAACATTATCTGCCATACAGGGAAAACATAAGGGAGCAATGGAAGATGCGGAAAAAGGAGAAGATCCGGAATGAGTAACGGAAAAACATATTTGGGTGTGGATATAGGTGGTACATCCGTAAAACTGGGGCTTGTAGATGAACAGGGTGTAATCCGGTATAGTGAGGCTTACGATGTTGCATTTGACAGGTATGAGACACCGATTCTTAAGACAGTTTTAAAAAGTATGAAATTGTTTCTTGCGGAACACGAGGTGACGGAACAGGAGCTGGCGGGAATTGGTGTGTCGGCTACCGGCGGCATTGATACGGTAAATGGTGTTGTCATCGGATCAGCAGGGCATATTCAAAACTGGGAAGGAAGCCGGATCAAAGAGGAGATGGAAAAAATGTTTCATCTCCCGACGACGGTATTGAACGATGCCAATGCGGCGGCTCTTGGAGAAATGTGGATCGGAGCTGCAGCAGACCGTCGGAATGTTATTGTAATGACGGTTGGGACTGGTGTTGGAGGTGGAATCATTGTAGATTCTAAGATCCTTCTGGGCGCAAATGGTCTTGCCGGTGAGATCGGACATATTGTGATAAACAGTGATGGTGAGCTGTGTTCGTGTGGCAATCATGGCTGTATGGAACATTATGGTTCAACCACTGCTCTGATTCGCAGAGTCAGAGATGCGGCATCCTGCGGGAAGATAATACTTCCGGAAGAACAGGAACTGGACGGAAGATTTATTTTTTCGGAAGCAGAAAAGGGCAGCACTGCAATGTTGGAACTGCTTGATTCCTGGATCGATGACATTGCCTCCGGTCTGGTCGGACTGGTTCATATCTTTAATCCCGAACTGATTTTGATTGGTGGGGGAGTCTCGGCACAAAAGGAGCTGTTTATTGACCGTCTGAGGGAAAAAGTGATGGCAAGATGTATGCCTCATTTTGTGAAGCATCTTGAACTAAAGGCGGCTGAACTTGGAAATGATGCAGGCTTGATTGGAGCAGTATATTATTGTATACAACAGAATGATCTGGTTTGTGATAAGTGAACGAAATGTGTGCCTGCGGTATAGGAGTCGGATGTCTCGTTTAGGTTTATTATAGAAGTGAAACAGAACTGGTTAAAAGAATCGGGTTAAATGGAAAGTATTTTCATAAAACAGGGGATCGTAATAAGGGTTTTACTTGAGAAATGGCGGAATTATGGTATAATAGACGAGAAAATGCCTGATTTAGGCAGAAATGATTTGCAAAGAAATGCAGGAGAGAAGAAAATGAAAAAGATTTTAGACCTTATAACCGCGGAAATTACACAGGCGTTTGTGGATTGTGGCTATGATGCAAAATACGGAAAGGTTACGCCGGAAGCGCTGGTGGAGAGCGCGATGTACCATGTATCGCTGCTGGAAAGGCACGATTTCAACGATATTGTCATCTCTATCAAATCCTCCAATGTCCCCGTGGTGGTGGAAGCATACCGCCAGCTCAGCCTGCGGTGCGATTACCCTCTGCATGTGGGCGTTACCGAGGCCGGTACATACCGTATGGGCCTTATTAAATCGGCTATGGGCATAGGGACACTGTTGTTGGAGGGGATTGGAGACACCATTCGCGTGTCGTTGACGGACGAGCCGGAAAAAGAAGTGCGTGCAGGTTTTGACATCCTGCGCGCCGCGGGACATTTTGTGCCCGGCCCCGAGGTCGTCAGCTGTCCTACCTGCGGGCGTACAAATATCAACGTAGCCCAAATCGCCTCGGAGGTCGAGGAGCGTCTGCGCGGCTGCAATAAGCCAATCAAGGTGGCTGTCATGGGCTGCGTGGTCAATGGCCCTGGCGAGGCCAGGGGCGCGGATATCGGCATTGCCGGAGGTAAGGACTGCGCCATGCTGTTCGTCAGGGGACAGCAGGTGCGTATGCTGCGCGGTAATATCGTGGACGAGCTGTGTGAAGAAATCGAACGGTTGGTGTTGGAATAATGAAGCCCATGCTTACGCAGCTCTGGCCGCAGTTTACGGCTGACGCCGCGTTTATGGACAGCTACGGCAGCGCCATCGTGGAGCGTGTCGTTGCGGACAGGCAAAATAAAATCATTACTGTGGTATACCGTACGGCAAATCCGGTGCCCGCTGAGACCAGCGGACGCCTGATCGCATCCTTAGAGCCGCAGTTCCCGGGCTTTGCACTCAAGGTGCAGGGCCTGTTTGCATATACCTGCCTTACGTCCCGTGCCGTGTTGGAGCTGGCAGAGGAATTGAAAGACGCAGGCCTGCCCATTAACGGCTTTTTGTCGGGGGCTCAGGTGGATATTGCGGGGGAGCACATCACCGTGCGCGTGCAGAATGGTGTGCTGCTGCTGACGCAGATGGAATTTGCCGTGAAACTGGAGGAGCTGATCGTCGCGCGCACCGGAGTGCGGCCGCAGGTGGCGCGAGTGTGCGACACGGCTATTTCGGCCGAGGCCGTGGAAGAACATATCTTGAAAAAGGCGCCGCCCGCCCGCCAGTTCAAGGCCAAAAGCGAGGGGCCTGCCGTAAAGGTGCAGGGATTGGACCTGGAGGACGCGCCTGCCAAGCTGGTGAATGGGCATATGTTCCAGCCGACGGGCCTGACGGCGCTGCGCGATGTTGGGGCAGAGGCCGGCAAAGTTACGGTTTGGGGCGATGTATTCTTTACAGAGATCAAGGGGAACTGGCGCAAGATCTATTCCATCTCCATCACGGATTATACAGGCTCCATCAATCTGAAAATACGGCCGCAGGAGGGAGAAAACTGCGACAAGTGGGAGGAGCTTGGCCCCGGGGACACGCTTATCATCAAGGGCGACTGTGCCTATGACAAATACGAGCGCGATTATGTCATTTACCCTTATGACGTGCTGAAGGTGGCGCGGAAAAAGCGTGTGGACCCTGCGCCGGAAAAGCGTGTGGAGCTGCATCTGCATACGAAAATGAGCAGCATGGATGGTTTCTGTGACCCTAAAACCATCGTAAAAACGGCCCACCGCATGGGTCACCGCGCGGTCGCTGTCACAGATCACGGCGTGGTGCAGGGCTTCCCTGAAGCGATGCTGGCCACGGACGATATCCGAAAGAAAGACCCGGATTTTAAGCTTATCTACGGCGTGGAAGCTTATTTTGTGGATGACATGGTGCCCGTTGTGTATGGTGCGGCCACGGGCGCCATGAGCCAGTCCTTCGTAGTGTTCGATTTGGAGACTACGGGCCTTTCACCGGCCGACTGCGCCATCACGGAAATCGGCGCAGTGGTGGTCGAGAACGGCGAGATCACCGAAATCTACAACAGTTTTGTAAATCCGGGCTGCCATATTCCCGAGGAAATAACGAAGATCACCAACATCACCGACGAAATGGTGGCCGATGCACCGGGGCAGGAGGAGGCGCTGCGGGCGTTTCTGGAATTTGTGGACGGCCGTGTGCTCATCGCGCACAATGCCCATGGCTTTGACATTCGCTTCTTAAAGGCGTGTGCGGAGCGGTACGGTGTGCCGTTCGGCAACACCTACATCGACACATTGCCGCTGGCGCAGGCGCTCTATCTTGGACTGCGCAATTACAAGCTGGATACCATCGGTAAATATCTTGAGATCCCGCCGTTTCAGCACCACCGCGCCTGTGACGACGCGAAGGCGCTGGCACAGATCTACGTGAAGATGATCGAGGATCTTGCTCTGCGCGGCGTAACGGCGTTGGAGAATGTGAACACAGGTCTTGGCGGCACGCGTGAACTGGCAAAG
>ENA-UPWS01002015-UPWS01002015.1-human-gut-metagenome-genome-assembly--contig:-NODE-2015-length-10700-cov-4.989833_pt1 | contig 10700 bp, 7 predicted proteins | sample MGYA00250054_ERZ773384 | MGnify/ENA primary metagenome ERZ773384 (study PRJEB29103, sample SAMN06111979) | human gut metagenome | biome: human gut; feature: ankylosing spondylitis patient; material... | reverse complement strand
AGTGATGGATGCGCGACTTCACGCCGTCACGCCTGGCGTTCCGGAATCACTTGGTGTCGACGCCTTCGGAATCAAGGGCGTCGTTCCACTTCTGGTTCCACTCCTTGACGAGGTCGTTGTAGGACTCGTCTTTATTGGCCGCGTGCTCGACGATGCTCTGGACACGGGAGTCGCCGCCGGTGTTGATGTTGAGTTCGGAATCGGAGTTGAGGTCGTTGAACAGATCCTCCTCGCCGTCAGGAGCCGGTTCGTCGGCGATGAGCTTGACGTTCTTGAAGTCGGAGTAGAGGTCCGGCAGCTTGTCGTCGTCGGCCGCGATCGAGACGCCGCCTTCGTTGTAGGCGTAGTTGGACTTCTCGGTCAGCCACTTGACGAAGATCATGGCCGCTTCCTGGTTGGTGGTGGAGGAGTTCTTGTTGATGCCGTACGCGTAGTCAGAAGCGGAGGTGGCGTACTGCTTGCCCTTGACGGAGATCGGGAACGGCATGTAGCCGACGTCCTTGGCGTTGTCGCCTGCGGACTGGATCTGGGAGACCGCCCAGGAGCCGAGCACCATGGTGGCGATGTCGCCGCTGTTCAGCTTGTTCTTGGAAGTTTCCCAATCGGTGGTGGAGTAATCGTCCTCGGTCAGGCCATCGGCCACGGCGTCATACAGGATCTTGTAGACGTTGTAGGCGTGGGTGCCGTCACCCGGATCCTTGAACGGGTTCTTGGTGTGGGTGAAGACGTTGTTCATGTAGTTGGGATCGCCGCTGGCCGTGCCGCCGATGTACGCGTCCCAGGCGCCCATGGTCCAACCAGCCGCGTAGTTGGTGTACAGCGGAGTGGCCTTGGTCTTCTCCTTGATGGCCTTCAGGTCGGAGATGAATTCCTTCGGGGTGGTCGGCAGCTTGTCGATGCCGGCCTCCTTGAAGATCCTCTTGTTGTAGACGATGCCGGAGGCGTTGCCGACCGAAGCCACGCCGTAGACCTTCTTCTGGTAGGACTGGTTGACAGCGTACTTGATCTCCTTGTTCATGTCTCCGAGGGAGCCGTAGGAGATGAAGTAGTTCTGCAGTTCGGCCCTGTCGACCGCCGGAATCATCATGATGTCGCCCCAGTCACCGCCCTGCAGACGGGTCATGGCGCTGTTGGCATAGTCGCTGTTGGCTTCGACGGTGACCTTGATGTTCGGATAGGTCTTGTTGAATTCGGCGATGTACTGCTTCCAGGTCGTTCCCGGATAGTCGTTCTTGAGCATATCGGTACGATGGCTGAACAGCTTCAGATTGGCCTTGATGTCCTTGCCGGTCTGACCCAAGCTTGATGTCCTTGTACTGTATGTCGGTGACCTTGGAGGAGCCACTGCCGCTGCCACCGCAGGCCGCCATGCTCACCGCGCAGACAGCCGCGATGCCGGCTGCGACGATCTTCTTGAGATTCATCTTCCGATCCTTCCTTGTGAATCCTTGTCCATCACTTCCGGAGTCTCGGCACCGATGCTCCATTGGTGATGCCTTTTTCATCTCAGGCCTCTCTGCCTGCCTTTGATGAACTGGTAGTTATACCATAAATGAACCCCTTAAGTTTGTCAAGCGCTTAAGTTGCGCTCCGCGCCCTCGCCGCACAGCCGCAGTGCCGTCGCAACCCTATGGTCAACCCGCTTCAAATACAGAAAACACCAATCGTTTCAATACATCGAAGCGGTTTGATGTCCATCCCCCACAACCCGCGACCGTTCACGTTAAGAGGGTTAATGTAAATTTTTTTACCGGAGTGTCATTAAGCGCTTAAGCATACGTATGCAAAATCCTGCAGCAGCGAAAAACGGCGGAATCGCAACGAAAACGGCGTGCCGCGCCATGAATGGACGCGGCACGCCGTTCATGGAACAACGCGCGACGGCGATCGCCGGACGCTCAGCCCTTGCGGGAAGCCAGGAAATCGCGGTACCACATGAAGCTGTCCTTCGGGATGCGCTCCTGCGTGGCGTAGTCGACGTATGTGATGCCGAATCGCTTGGCATAGCCGAAATACCATTCGAAATTGTCAAGCAGCGACCACACGAAATAGCCGGTCAGCGGCACGCCTTCGTCGATGGCGCGCTTCGCCGCGGCGAAATGACGCTTGAGATAGTCGATGCGGTCCGGATCATGCACCGATTTCGTGCCGTCCTCGTTCACCGTCAGCTGGTCCTTGCAGGCCATGCCGTTCTCGGTGACCACCAGATCGACCTCCGGATAGTTGTCGTGCACGCGCACCAGCAGGTCATGCAGGCCGTCCGGATCGATGTTCCAGCCCATGTCGGTGTGCGGGCCCTCGGTGGACAGCCAGTCCACGTCGGACGCTCCAGGGGCGGTGGACGCCTCGGTGCTTTGCGGGAACTGCGGACGGTCGGACATGGCCACCCGGTTGGTGGAATAGTAGTTGATGCCCAACACGTCGATCGGCTGGTGGATGAGCTCGAGGTCTCCGGACTGGATGAAGTCCCAGTCGCAGATGCCCTTGGTGATGGAGAACAGTTCGTCCGGGTAACGGCCGCGCAGCATCGGGTCGAGGAAAGCGCGGTTGGAGATCAGGTCGAGGCGATGGCAGGCGTCGGCGTCGCCACGGTTGAACTGCAGATTCAACGTGACCGAACACTTGGCCTTGTCCCCCACTTCGGCGCGGACGGCCTGCGTCATCAGACCATGCGCCAGATTCAGGTGGTGGACCGCCGGGAAGGCGCCGGGCCCGAGGCCCAGGCCCGGCGCGTGCTCCTTGGCTCCGTAGCTCAGGTAGGACGAACACCACGGCTCGTTCAGCGTGGTCCAGGTGTCGACGCGGTCGCCGAGGCGCTTGGCCACGATACCCGCGTAGTCGGCGAGCGCATAGGCGGTTCTGCGGTTCAGCCAGCCGCCCTCGTCGCCGAGGTATTGCGGCAAATCCCAGTGGTACAGCGTCACGACCGGCTTGATGCCGGCCTCCAGCAGGGCGTCCACGACGCCTTCGTAGAAGTCGAGGCCTTTTTCGTTGGGCACGCCATCAGGCGTCGATATGATGCGGGGCACGGCGATCGAGAAGCGGTAGGCGTCCACGCCGAGGTCCTTGAGCAGCGCGAGGTCCTCGCGCCAACGATGGTAGGAATCGGTGGCCACATCGCCGGTGTCGCCGGCGATGGTGGCTCCCGGCGTATGGCTGAAGGTGTCCCAGATGGAGGGGCAACGGCCATCCTCGGTCACCGCGCCTTCGATCTGATAGGCCGCTGTGGCCGTGCCGAATGTGAAATCTTGTGGAAAAGTTAACGTCATTGCGTGTCCTTTACTGAAGCGGTTAAGATATTGATGAGGTTAACCGATGTCATAGATTGTTTGCAAACGACACGCCCCGTTCCGCGGAGCGGGAGACACCATCGATTCGTTCCAAGGAAGGGCCATGAACACCACCACCCAAGCATCGCGATTCATTCCAATCACCAATCCGGACCTTCGGTTCATGGGGCGCATCGACCGCACCCCCGCCGACCATCAGACCTGGGCGTTCCCCTACACGCAGGTATCGTTCCGTTGCACCGGCACCAGCATCGGCGTGCGCCTCGTCAACCATTGGGGGTACGGCGACGCGTATCTCGGCGCCATCATCGACGGCATGCAGGTCAAGGCGCGCGTGCCCATCGACGGCGCGCATGACGGCATCAGCATGGAAAACGGCTATCCAAGCCGCGTGGAACCGACCGGACAGCAGGACGACGGACCGCGCCATCCGGTCGACGTGGCAATCGCCGCCGATCTGCCGAACATCGAACATGAAGTGACGATCTTCAAACGGCAGGACGAGGGCAACAATCGTTTTGACGTGTATGGCATTCTGCTGGACGAGGGAGCGAAGCTCATGCCGACGGCGACGCCGCTGCCGGAGCGCCGCATCGAAGTGTACGGCGATTCCGTAACGTGCGGCGAGCGCTGCGAAGCGGCCTGCTACGTGGGACAGGCCGATCCGGAGGTGGATCTGAGCCCGTACAGCAACGCTTGGTATTCGTACGCCGCCATCACCGCACGCAATCTCGGCGCGCAGGCGCACTTGGTCTCGCAGGGCGGCACGACCCTGCTGGACGGCATCGGCTGGTTCCACGCGCCGGACTACATCGGCATGGAAAGCATCTGGGACAAATCCGTCTACAACACGCAGCTGGGCGGCACGTCCCCTTGGGATTTCGCGCAATACACGCCGCATGTCGTCGTGGTCGCGCTGGGTCAGAACGATGCGCATCCCCGCGATTTCATGGCGGACGACTATGACGGCGAGGAAGCCACGCATTGGCGGGCCCGGTACGTCGATTTCGTGCACGCGCTGCGCGGAAAATATCCGCATGCGCTGATCGTGCTCGCCACCACCGTGCTCATCCACGACCCGTCCTGGGATCGCGCGATCGACGAGGTGTGCCATACGGTCAACGACGAAGGCGACGACCGCGTACAGCACTTCCTGTACTCGCGCAACGCGGCGGCCACACCCGGCCATCCGCGCGTGGCGGAACAGCAGGCAATGGCCGACGAGCTGACCGCGTATCTGGAGTCCTTCGGCCCCGATCTGTGGAAGTGACCTCGAGGCGGCCCTCATAGCGGCCTCGAAACGACTCCAACAACCACAACAACCCCATAGCGAAACCGGCCGCCCCTCGAATCGAAGGGACGGCCGGTTTTCCATATCGTCACTCGGTTATCATCACCTGGTGGCGTCACGCCACGGCATCACTCACCGTCGTCATTCGACGCCGTGTGATCCGTCAGATCAAGCCGGAACGGCTGGGCGGGCAATCCATCGCTGTTGAACAGCGGAGCCGGCCCCCAGCTGCGCCATGCGTACCGCATCGACATCGGTTCCGGCACATCCGGACATGCCAGCGTGATCGTGCCGATGCTGCGGCTGTTGACGGGAATGCCGAATTCGGTGGCGTTGTAATCGACCACGTTCACCTTGGAATTGACGAGGTCGTCGATATCGCAATCCACGAAAATCGCCGCGGTGGCCGGATGGAACACGCCGTCCGCGCCCGCAAGCTCGAAACCGGAGCTCTCCGGCGAACGCACCAGCGAAGGCGGCTCCGCATCGGAGCCCTGATTCCTGCTGCCGGGCGTGGTGCCGTCGAAATGCAGGCCGTGCGCGTAACGGAAGAACAGCCGTACGCGGCCGTTCGGATCGCAACGGAAGCCCAACACCGTCGGCCCGTACACGGGAATGCGGGACATGCCGTAAACCTGCCTCAACGCGCAATCGGCGAGCCGTTCGCCCGGAGTGCGCTTGTCGACGGGATGGATGTTGTCGTACTCGCCACAATCGATGGTGCAGATGACGTACACGTTGTCGATGGACTGCGCCGCGTCCCATTGGGCCTCGCGCAGCACCGGCCACAGCATCGGATCGCCTTCGGTCTCGTCCACCTTCTTGTCGATCCATTGCGGAAGCTGCACGATGAGGAACGGCAGGTTCTCGCTCCAGATGGCGCGCCACTCGCCGATCAGCATGCCCAGCAGCTCACGGTAGGACCCACAATACGGTTCGTCCTCCTCGCCTTGGTACCACAGGAAACCAGCCAGCGAGTATGGCGCGATGCGTTCCAGCATGGCGCGGAACGGTCCGGTCGGACGGTACTGCGACGTCGGCGTGACCGGCGGCGGCCACGGGCATGCGCCGTACTGTTCGTTCAGCGTATCCCACGTCACGTCGGGATCGGCTTCCTTGGCGGCCGCGATATTCGCGTTCCAAGCATCGAATCTCGTCTGCCATTCGTCGGTTTCCAGCTTGAACTGCTCCTGCGTCTTGCCGGCGATCGCACGCTCGTACCGGGTGAGATAGCCACGTCCTGCCTCGCTGGAATTCAACGCGTCCTCGCTCATCCAGCACGTGATCGACGTGCCGCCGATATAGCAGTCCACGATGCCGATCGGCAGATCGGGGTCGAGTTCGGAGCGCAGCTTGTGCGCGAAATAATAGGCGACGGCGCTCATCACACCGCTGTTTTCCGGCGATGATTCCTGCCAGCTCGCCGCGTTCTCCGCATTGCGGTTGATGACGCCGGTTTTCGGCACGTTGTAGAAACGCAGCAGCGGATCGGCGCAATTCTCAAGGGCCGCTTCGGCGTTCTCGCTGTTGCGCAGCTCAAGTTCCATATTGCTTTGGCCGCCGGCAAGCCACACCTCGCCGATCAGCACGTCCTCGAATTCGAGGAAATCGTTGCCCGCGGTGACGCGGAGCGTGTACGGACCGCCCTCCGGCTGCGCGGGAAGCATCACGCGCCACGGCGAAAGACCGTCCTTGAGATCCTTCGAAGCGTACGCGTGGGCCTGCGCGACCATCGACCCGTCGAAATCGCGAATCTGCGCGACGACTTCCATACCTGCGCAATCGGCATCCAACGCACCGAACACGGCGTTGGGCTTGTTGCGCTGCAATACCATATGCGAGGCGAAAATCGCCGCCACATGCAACACACCGGCCGAGCTACGTTCCTCGACCTCATCGGCTTCCGCAGTCAGTTCAGATCCCGGCGCGGGACCAGTCGCAGCAACCATGGCATCTCTTCCTACTAGAAATATGACATGCCTATCCTATGCCATTCCCGGCCGAGGATACGCGAATCCATCATCCAGTGAGCAGTGGATTTTTTACGATTTCGCGGCTCACTTTGTGGACTGGATACGTACCAAAACAGCCGCTCCGGTAGGATGGACCCCAGTTTGCAGGACAAAATCCATGCACGAAACCACGAATTTCATCTGCGAATGGTAGAAACCCGAACGCTTTCCAAGCGTTCACCCCACTACACAAAAGGAGTGCCAAGTACAATGGCTGCACAAATCTGGTATGAGAACGATGGAGATCTCTCGGTCCTCGAAGGCAAGAAGGTTGCCATCATCGGTTATGGTTCCCAGGGCCATGCCCATGCGCTGAACCTGCGTGATTCCGGCGTCGACGTCGTCGTCGGCCTGCGCCCGACCTCCAAGTCCGTCGAGCACGCCAAGGAGCAGGGTCTGGAAGTCAAGTCCGTTCCGGAAGCCGCCGCCGAGGCCGACATCATCATGATTCTGGCTCCCGATCAGTACCAGCGCACCATCTGGGCCAACGACATCGAACCGAACATCAAGCCGGGAGCCGCTGTCGCCTTCGCCCACGGCTTCAACATCCACTACGGCTACATCAAGCCGACCGAGGACCACCCGGTCTTCATGGTCGCCCCGAAGGGCCCGGGCCACATCGTGCGTCGTGAGTACGCCAACGGCCGTGGCGTCCCGGTCGTCGTGGCTGTCGAACAGGATCCGCGCGGCGACGCTTGGGACATCACCCTGGCTTACGCCAAGGCTCTGGGCGCTCTGCGTGCAGGCGCCATCAAGACTACCTTCAAGGAAGAGACCGAGACCGATCTGTTCGGCGAGCAGAATGTGCTCATGGGCGGCGTGAACAAGCTCGTTGAAATGGGCTTCGAGGTCCTCACCGACGCTGGCTACCAGCCGGAGATCGCCTACTTCGAGGTGTTCCACGAGCTGAAGATGCTCGTCGATTACACCAACACCGTCATCAACGAAGACTGCCGCAAGCGCATGCAGTACCATCTGAGCCGCATCCAGGACGGCTCCTTCGCCAAGGAGTTCATCGACGATCAGGATGCCGGCGCTCCGAAGTTCAAGGCTCTGCAGGAAGAATACGGCAACGTGCGTATCGAGTCCGTTGGCCCGAAGCTGCGCGCCATGTTCTCTTGGAACAACGGCAAGGATGACGACGCTGACATGGCCACTTTCACCGGCAAGATCGCCCGTGGCTGAGTAACGTCTCGCATTCATTGCGATTAATCGCATTAACTGCGATTGAAGGCCGCCGCCCAAGTTGGGTGGCGGCCTTTCGTTATGCCGGAACGTACGCAACCGTCGCACGCACGACGATATGCAAAAAGCGCCGTCCGCATGAAGCGGGCGACGCTTTCTAATTCGCTAAATAGCTTATGCAGCTAGCGAAGCAATCTCACTGAACCTGGGTACGAGCGATCTTGCCGTTGAAGGACTCGGCCATATCGGCATCGGCGTCCACCTGGTTGTTCCAGGAGAACATGGCGCGCAGCTTCGGGCCAACGGTCTCCAGGTGCGGGTGGCTGTACTCTTCCTGCAGCTCCTTGAACTTCGGAGCGCCAGCGGCCTGATCATCCATGAACTCCTTGGCGAAGGAGCCGTCCTGAATGCGCTTGAGCTGGTACTGCATGCGCTTCTTGGTCTCCTCGGTGATGACCGTGGAGGTGTAGTCGCCGTACTGGGCGGTGTCGGAGCAGGACCAACGAGCCTTGTTCAGGCCACCCTCGTTGGCCAGGTCGACCAGCATCTTCAGCTCGTGGAACACCTCGAAGTAGGCGATCTCCGGCTGGTAGCCAGCCTCGGTCAGCACATCGAAGCCCATATCGCACAGGTGGTTGATGCCACCCATGAGCACGTCCTGCTCGCCGAACAGATCGGTCTCGGTCTCCTCGGTGAAGGTGGTCTTGATAGCGCCTGCGCGCAGAGCGCCCAGAGCCTTGGCGTAAGCCAGGCACAGCGGCCAGGTCTTGCCATCCGGATCCTGCTCGACGGCCACGACGACCGGGACGCCACGACCGGCGGCGTACTCACGACGCACGATGTGGCCCGGACCCTTCGGGGCGACCATGAAGACCGGGTGGTCCTCGGACGGCTTGATGTAGCCGTAGTGGATGTTGAAGCCATGAGCGAAGGCCAGAGCAGCGCCCGGCTTCAGGTTCGGCTCGACGTCCTTCTTGTACACGGCGGCCTGGTACTGGTCAGGCAGCAGGATCATCACCACGTCGGCTTCGGCAACGGCCTCGGCAACAGGCTTGACCTCAAGGCCCTGCTCCTTGGCATACTCCACGGACTTGGAGGTAGGACGCAGGCCGACGACGACGTCGACACCGGAATCGCGCAGGTTCAGCGCATGGGCGTGGCCCTGGGAACCGTAACCGAGGATGGCCACCTTCTTGCCATCGAACACGGACAGATCGGCGTCCTTTTCGTACCAGATAGTTGCTGCCATAATTGGCGCTCCTTTATTGTTTTTTGCGATTCGGAACTTGCTTTTTCCGAACAAACTCGCTATTTTCTATTCTTTTTTCGGTTGTTATCACGGCGAGTGATTCCTAGGATGTTGCTCCCCCCGGATTGTGTCCGAGGAACCACTCCGCCTCTCCTGCGGAACTGTTCTAGTACCGCTTTCTTTATGATGTCTGTTGGCGTTCACATAGTGGCTATATTCACGTCAAACGTTTTTTCTAAGGCTCCGAGCCACCCCAAGCGAAGCAGCCCGGCAAGCCGGTCGGCGTCACTTGGTGAAGTCGACGTTCTTCGTTTCCTTGCAGCTCAACACCGCGATGAGGCAGCACAGGGCCATCACACCGAGGTACAGGCCCACGGAATGCACGCCCCAATGATGGGACAGCCAAGTGGCGATGGTCGGCACGAAGGCCGCGCCGACGATGGCAGCCAGGTTGTAGCCGATGCCGGAGCCGGAGTAACGCACGTTCGCGTCGAACAGTTCCGGCAGGAAGGCGCCGATCGGACCGAACGCGGTACCCATCAGAGCGAAGCCGATGCACAGGAACAGCAGGTTGGTGGCGAAGTTGCGCTGACCGACGACCGCCGGATCAAGCAGGAACGGGAACAGCAGGGCGAAGGCGATGAGGCAGCAGGAGGAGATGATGATCACGCGCTTGCGGCCGAACTTGTCGGCGTTCACGCAGGAGATCACGATGAACGCGGCGAATACGCAGACGGCGATCATCAGCATCAGCAGATACTCCTGGTTGCTGAAGCCCAGGTTGCCACCACCCTGCTCGACGGTCTTGGTGCCCCAAGCGAGGGACCAGGTTGCCAGCGTGTAGAACAGCGTGTAGGTGACGGCCACCAGGAACGTGGCCTGGATGACTTCCTTCCAGCTCTTCTTGAACACTTCGGTAAGCGGGGACTTGACGACCTTCTTCTGCTCCTGGGCCATACGGAAGATCGGGGTCTCCTCCATCTGGACGCGGACGACGAGGCCGACGATCACGAGGATGGAGGACAGCAGGAACGGCACGCGCCAGCCCCAGGCAAGCATCGCGTCATTGTCGTTGAAGGTCTCCAGCAGGAAGTAGGTGCCGTTCGACAGGAAGAAGCCGATCGGGGCGCCCAGCTCCGGGAAGGAGCCGTACAGCGCGCGCTTGTCTTCCGGAGCGTTCTCGGTGGCCACCAACGCGGCGCCGGACCATTCGCCGCCAAGTCCGATGCCCTGCACGAAGCGACATAGGCACAGCACGGCGACGGCCGCGACACCCCATTGGTTGTAGGTCGGCAGGCAGCCGATCAGGAAGGTGGCAATGCCCATGGTGAGCAGGGAGACCACCAGCGTGGTCTTGCGGCCCATGCGGTCGCCGAAATGGCCGAACACCAGCGAGCCCAGCGGACGGGCGATGAACGCGATGGCGAAGGTCAGCAGGCTGGCCAGCAGCGCGACGGTCGGATTGGTGGTGTCTCCGAAGAACACCTTCGGGAAATAATTCGCAGCGGCGGTGCCGTATGCGTAAAAGTCGTAGAACTCGATGGCGGTGCCGACCATGGATGCTGCGATCACGGTTTTGACCGAATCGCGGACCATCGCCTGCGCTTTGCCAGCGGCTGCTTCGACTGCACTCATTGGATTACTCCTGTTACGTCTGTCATGCGTTACCGGCT
>ENA-UPWS01002011-UPWS01002011.1-human-gut-metagenome-genome-assembly--contig:-NODE-2011-length-10709-cov-3.245767_pt1 | contig 10709 bp, 10 predicted proteins | sample MGYA00250054_ERZ773384 | MGnify/ENA primary metagenome ERZ773384 (study PRJEB29103, sample SAMN06111979) | human gut metagenome | biome: human gut; feature: ankylosing spondylitis patient; material... | reverse complement strand
ATTCATAAGCTCATTCCTCCAGAGTTAAGAGACGCCGCAGATCCGCAGGATACCGATGCAAAGATCTGTGAAAAAGTTTTTTGGTAACCACAGTGTAGTCTTTTGCGGATAAAAAATCAATAAAAATATCAGAGTTCATTTATGCGATGGTTTTGATGAAGATGCATGGCTGAACTGTAACATAAAACGCCGGAAAAACAAACGATACCTTGACAAATTTATTCGAACAGGATAGACTAAAGGCATCATATGGAAAAAGCTTGGAAGGGAAGAGTATGCCGAAAGGAAGCTTTCAGAGACCCCGGTTGGTGAGAAAGGGGAGCAAAGAGACGGCAGAAGATGGTCCCGGAGCTGTGCAGGTGAAAGCGGAAACCGTGTTAGCCTGTGCCGGAAGCGCCCGTTAGCGTGTCAGGTTGTTTTTGACAGCCGGTGAGGGCGATGACCGTGAGGCACCGCCGAATTTAAAGTGGTAACACGGGGAGACTCGTCTTTAATAATTAAAGACGGGCTTTTTTTATTTGACAGGAAACTCCGAAGGAACGTCCTGTTAAACAAAAACGCACACTTGCGCGAGGAGGCAGGTTGTCGCAAGAGACTGCGCGAGAGCTCTGAACGTGCCAAAGCACATTCTTTTTTATGTCATTGTGCAATAAAAACGACCGGCAGGAGAAGAGCCGTAAAAAGAGATAAAAAAACAGGAGGAATCAATCCATGTGTACAAACTGTAAGAAACCATACTACATTTCCACAGCGATCGCCTATACATCTGGCAAACCGCATATTGGAAACACTTATGAGATCGTATTAGCAGACGCGATCGCACGCTACAAGAGAGAACAGGGCTATGACGTTTACTTCCAGACAGGAACCGACGAGCACGGTCAGAAGATCGAGTTAAAGGCTGCAGACGCAGGCGTAACCCCGAAGGAGTTCGTAGACAACGTTGCAGGTCAGATCAAGGAGATCTGGGATCTCATGAACACTTCCTATGATAAATTCATCCGGACCACAGATGATTACCATGAGAAACAGGTCCAGAAGATCTTCAAGAAATTATATGATCAGGGCGATATCTATAAAGGACATTATGAGGGACTTTACTGCACACCGTGCGAGTCCTTCTGGACTCCGTCCCAGGTCGTTGACGGAAAATGCCCGGACTGCGGACGTCCGGTACAGCCGGCAAAGGAAGAGGCATATTTCTTCCGTATGAGTAAATATGCTCCGAAGCTCATCGAATATATCAACGAGCATCCGGAGTTTATCCAGCCGGTATCCAGAAAGAACGAGATGATGAACAACTTCCTGCTTCCGGGACTTCAGGATCTTTGCGTATCCAGAACCTCCTTCAAGTGGGGAATCCCGGTCAGCTTTGATCCGAAGCACGTTACCTATGTATGGCTTGACGCGCTGACCAACTATATCACGGGAATCGGATATGACTGTGACGGAAACAGCGACGAGAAGTTTAAGAAATACTGGCCGGCAGACCTTCATCTGATCGGTAAAGATATCATCCGCTTCCATACCATTTACTGGCCGATCTTCCTAATGGCTCTCGGCCTTCCGCTTCCGAAGCAGGTATTCGGACATCCGTGGCTGTTACAGGGTGACGGCAAGATGAGTAAATCCAAAGGAAATGTCCTCTACGCTGATACACTCGTTGACTTCTTCGGCGTTGACGCAGTCCGCTACTTTGTACTTCATGAGATGCCGTTTGAGAACGATGGCGTGATCTCCTGGGAGCTGATGGTAGAGCGCATGAACTCTGATCTGGCAAACATCCTTGGAAACCTGGTAAACCGTACCATTTCCATGTCCAATAAATACTTTGGCGGTGAGGTAAGAAATGGCGGCGCTGCCGATGCAGTGGATGAGGACTTAAAGAACGTCGTTCTGATGCAGCACCAGGCACAAATACCGGTGGATGAAGAGTTAAAGGCAACCGTTCTTGAGACGGTCAAGAAAGTAGACGAGAAGATGAACAAGCTCCGCGTTGCAGACGCGATCACAGAGATCTTCAATATCTTCCGCCGCAGCAACAAATATATCGATGAGACAACTCCGTGGACACTCGCAAAGGACGAGGCAAAGAAGGACCGTCTTGCAACCGTTCTTTACAATCTCACAGAGGCGATCACCATCGGTGCGTCCCTGTTATTCTCCTTCATGCCGGAAACTTCTGAGAAGATCCTCGCTCAGTTAAACACAGAGAAGAGATCGCTGGAGAACATGAATACCTTCGGTCTGTACCCGAACGGAAACAAGGTTACAGAGAAGCCGGAGATCCTGTTTGCCCGTATGGACATCAAGGACGTTATGGAGAAGGTTGAGGCCATGAAGGCAGCAGCCGCAGCAGAGAAACAGGAAGAGAAGAAGGAAGAAGAGAAGCCGGGCATGGACGTTGAGAAGAAGCCGGAGATCACATATGATGATTTCGCAAAGCTTCAGTTCCAGATCGGTGAGATCGTGAAGTGTGAAGAGGTTCCGAAGTCCAAAAAATTACTTTGCTCCCAGGTTAAGATCGGTTCTGAGACAAGACAGATCCTAAGCGGAATCAAGGCATGGTATAAACCGGAAGATATGGTCGGCAGAAAGGTTATGGTCGTTACGAACTTAAAACCGGCGAAGCTCGCAGGCATGTTATCGGAAGGCATGATCCTCTGCGCGGAGGATGATGAGGGCAACCTTGCATTAATGACACCGGCAAAGGATATCAAGTCCGGTTCTGAGGTCTGCTAAGTGAAAGTGCGCTTTTGCTTTTCGGCGGAACAGATAAAAAACATTGCCCTGGTCAGCATGGTCATCGACCATGCGGCCGTTGGGCTTATTGAACAGTCAGAACTGGCTTCGGGCGTTGCCTGGAGTCTCTGTGGGACAGCCATGCGCCTTGTGGGGCGTGTGGCTTTTCCTCTCTTTGCGTTTATGATCGCGGAGGGTGCGGCGCATACGAGAGACCGGAGATGGTATGCGCTGAGGCTGCTTCTGCTGGCAGTTATTTCGGAGATCCCCTTTGATCTTGTGGCGGGGGGAACATGGCTTTTTCCGGCGGATCAGAATACGGTGTTCACATTACTTCTGGGACTTCTGGCAGTCTGGGTTGGCGATCTGATCTGCGGGAGTGGATCTGGAGTGTCATACGGAAACAGGAAAAAAACAGGAGATGGCGGCAGGAAGGCAGTAGGCCAGAGGAGATTTCCGTTGGAATATGAGCGGTATATCCGGGTTCTGGCGGCGGTTCCTTTTGGACTGGCAGCTGATTGTCTGAAAACAGATTATGGCTTTATGGGCGTGCTGCTGATCGTTATATTGTATACATTGCGCACGGAACCACAGCTTCGCACAGCTGTCTGCGTTGTGCTTTTATTTTGTATGTATATGGATTTCTATGGCGCTGCGGCTTGCGTTGCAATTTTTCTGATAAACCGTTACAATGGAGAAAAAGGCAGTGGGAGCGGAAGAATTTTCTATCTGTTTTATCCGTTGCATCTGCTGGTGATCCGGGGAATCAAGATGGCTGTGGGACTGTAGAAAATGAGATGGTGCAAAAAGTCTTACAGATGCCGGCTCCGGATGAAAAAGAAAACGACATATGACTCGAGGACAGAAAGAATGGACTATATTTTTGACACACACGCCCATTACGACGATGAGGCGTTTGATGCGGACCGGGAGGAAGTGCTCACGGGACTGAAAGAACAGGGAATCGGAACCGTTGTGAATGTCGGCGCGAGCATCGCATCCACAAAAACAACTCTGGCGTTAGCTGAGACGCATTCCTTCATGTATGCGGCGGTGGGTGTGCATCCGAACGAGACGGCGGAGCTTACGGACGCGGATATGAAGTGGCTGGAATCCCTGGCAGAAAATCCGAAGGTTGTGGCGATCGGTGAGATCGGTCTTGACTACTACTGGGACGAGCCGGAGCGGGAGATTCAGAAACACTGGTTTTCGGCACAGCTTGAGGTAACAAAAAAGACGGGACTCCCGGTGATCATCCACAGCCGTGACGCGGCGAAGGACACACTGGACATTATGAAAGCGGAACATAACGGTGCCACCGGCGGTGTAATCCACTGCTTTTCCTACGGAGTGGAGATGGCGAGGGAATATCTGAATATGGGATATTACCTTGGGATCGGCGGAGTGCTGACCTTTAAAAATGCGAAAAAACTGATCGAAGTGGCGGAATACGCACCGCTAGACAGGATCGTTCTTGAGACGGACTGCCCATATCTGGCACCGGTGCCGAACCGCGGAAAGAGAAATCATTCCGGAAATCTGCCGTATGTGGTGGAGAAGCTGGCAGAGATCAAGGGTGTTTCCAAGGAAGAGATCATCCGGGAGACGACGAAGAACGCTAGAGCGCTGTATCGGATCACAGAGTAGGAGTTTCGGGATGATCAGACCGATCGGACTGCGATATCGGAATAGTATCAAATTTTGTATACAAGATGCATCTCATGTAACAAGTGAAAACACGCTTCGCGAGTTTCCCCTTGTTATCGCGACAGTCGCCAAGGTCTCGCGCAAGCGCGGACTTTGGCTCGTTGTTCGCGTAAATAAAAGCACCTGCGCAAAAGCGCAGTCAAAAATAGAAAGAGAGAAATAAATGGCGAATCTGGGAAACCCAAAGAATACCATAGAAATCATACAGAAGTATGAATTCATGTTTCAGAAGAAGTTCGGCCAGAACTTCCTGATCGACACCCATGTACTGGAGAAGATCATCTCCGCGGCGGGAATCACAAAGAATGACTGCGTCCTTGAGATCGGCCCGGGAATCGGAACCATGACCCAGTATCTGGCAGAAAACGCCGGTCATGTGGTCGCTGTTGAGATCGACCGGAACCTGATCCCCATCTTAAAGGAGACCCTGGCGGATTACGACAACGTGACCGTCATCAACGAGGATATCTTAAGAGTCGATATCAAGGCACTGGCCGAGGAATACAACGGTGGAAAGCCGATCAAGGTCGTTGCGAACCTGCCGTACTATATCACGACCCCGATCATCATGGGGCTCTTTGAGAGCGGTGTGCCGATCGACAATATTACCGTCATGGTCCAGAAGGAAGTTGCGGACCGCATGAAGGAAGGACCGGGGTCCAAGGATTACGGCGCTCTGTCCTTGGCTGTCCAGTATTACGCGGAGCCGGAGATCGTAGCGAATGTACCGCCGAACTGCTTTATCCCGCGCCCGAATGTGGGATCAGCGGTGATCCGGCTTACAAGACATAAGGAGATGCCGGTGGAGGTGAAGGATCCTGCCCTGATGTTTAAGATCATCCGCGCGTCCTTCAATCAGAGAAGAAAGACGCTGCAGAACGGTCTCGGAAATGCGCCTGAACTTCCGTATACAAAGGAACAGATCGCGGCAGCGATCGCAGAGATGGGACTCACTCCGACGATCCGCGGCGAGGCGTTAAGCCTTGCACAGTTTGCGCAGTTGTCGGATATTCTTGGAGAGATGAAATAAGAAGCACGCGGATATCTGGTCATGCGGGAAAATGAGTCTGTCCGCAGCATGGACTTTGTATACAAGCCAGAGCGCTATGGTGAAGCAGAAGAATAGAATGTAGGACGGGAGGAAGCATTATGGGATTTACAGAACTGTCACACGCGTTTATCGCGGCAAAATATTATGTTTACCTGAACGAAATTTTCGGTGACCGCGGCGAGGCGGCATTTTTGCATGCCACCCGATATTACGGCGAACAGCGTGGACGTCGAATGGCACAGCGGGCGATCCGGGACGGAAAACCTCTGACTTATGAGACATACTGCCAGTACGGTGAGTGGGTCAACACGGAAGAGGTGAAAGCACAAGGACTCGGAAACCAGTCCGAGACGACAAGCTTAAGCCCGGACTTTCAGATCCACATCCATGTCTGTCCGTGGCACACCCAGTTTAAGAATATGGGACTCCCGGAAGCGGGGCTTCTCTATTGTAAGGACCTGGATGCGTCCATTTCCCGAGGCTTCAACCCGGAGATTCGCTATGAGGTCTCCCAGACACTCCATGACCATGATTATTGTATACAGACGATCCGGAACGCCGGTTTGACGCCGGAGTCCAATATGGCAAAAAATCCGGCAGGCCTCAGATCTTTCGAGTACCACTGCGCTCACTCCTACTGGGCATACCGGGAAGTTTGTGAAGCAATCTTCGGGGAAGAGGGGACACGGATCGCTGAAAGAGTCCTTGATGATTTTGCCGCAGAGTATGGAAAAAAGATGGCAGACACGCTGGCAGGATATGCAAGGACGAATTTTAACATCGCAGACTAAGAAATCAGCAGCTTTGCAAAAAGAGCTGCTGAAATATTGCTGTTAGAAAGAAGAACAAGGTATATCGAAATACATTTTGAAGAATATTGAGGAGCAACACTTATGAAACAGATCAACATGCTGGAATCCCCGGTCCGCCAGGTATTTTTCAGTTACCTGGTGCCGTCCATCAGCGCGACGCTCGTGACATCTATTTATATTCTGGCTGACACGATGATGATCGGACGCGGAGTCGGTGGTTCCGGTATTGCGGCGATGAATATTTTACTGCCGCTCTACAACACATATTTCGGGATCGGAATGATGTGCGGAGTCGGCGGCAGCGTTCTCTTTGGGTTTTCCAGAGGACGCGGCGATGAAAAACGCGCCAGAAGTTATTTTACGGCGGCACTCTGTGTGGTGCTTGCTCTGTCAGCAGTCTTTCTGATATTGGGAAGAATCTTTTTCAACCCTCTGATTACTTTTATGGGAAATACCCCGCTCTTAAATGAATACACCGTGCCTTACGGAACTGTGCTCACAACAGCGGCTCCCATGTTTGCCCTGTCTTCATTCCTTCAGGCATTCGTCCGAAATGACGGTGCGCCGAAGCTTGCCATGGCGGGCGTGATTAGTGGAGGCGTCACCAATGTGATCCTAGATTATGTATATATTTTTATCATGAAATGGGGAATGGGAGGTGCGGCGCTGGCGACAGCCACCGGAACGACACTCACGGTGCTGATCCTCGCAAGCCATTTTTTCTCGAAAGATAACCACTTGAAGCTGGAATTTAGCGATGTGTGGAGACGGGTGCCGGAGGTGCTCGGAAATGGGCTCGCAAGCTTTATTCTGGAGATTTCCAACGGCTTCGTGATGCTGCTGTTTAACCGCCAGCTCCTCGCTTACGTGGGAGAGATGGGAATCACGGTCTATGGAATCATCACAAACACCGCGCTTGTGGCATCGTCCATTTCCAACGGTATCGCTCAGGCAGTACAGCCGCTGCTTTCCGCGAACTTTGGTGCGGGAAACTTGAAGAGAGTCGGCGAGGCGAGAAAACTGGGAGTCCGGACCGGATTTGCCGCAGGCTTCATATTCACTGCGATCGGCATGCTGATCCCGGTACAGTTGTCCTATCTGTTTCTGGACCCGACACCGGAGATCCTCACAATGGCGGTCCCGGCGATCCGGCTGTATTTCCTCTGCTTCTTAGTCAGCGAGTGGAATATCATCAGCGGAATGTATTTCCAGTCTACTGTAAGACCGCGGTTTTCTTTAACGATCACACTGCTCCGCGGAGTGATCTTAAACAGCGTGTTCGTGTTCCTTCTCCCGGCACTCTTTGGTGTAGACGGAATCTGGCTTACGGTGACTGTATCAGAGTTCATCACGGCAATTGTGGCATTTTGCCTGATGAGAAAGGAAAGAAATCAGTAAAATTTTATAATACTTATACGAAAATGTCCGGCACCGATCAATATCTGATCCCGTGCCGGACGTTTTTGCCTGATAGATATAAAGAACGCTGCGGACTGTAGCAATAAGTTTTCCATATAACCCATGCATACTTGAAAAAAGAAATTTCAGTGCAAAAGTAAATGGAGGTGCTCAGTATTTCGAAGTGCTGCTCTCGTTAAACTTATTTCAATTGACACTATAACAGCGTATTGGTAAAATGAAGACAGCGACATTAAATTAAAGAAAGAAGAGGAGAACAATATGACGATCAGAATCGGAATTATGGGTTATGGAAATCTTGGACGCGGCGTTGAGTGCGCCATCAAACAGAATCCGGATATGGAACTTGCGGCAGTATTTACAAGAAGAGATCCGAAAAATGTAAGGATCCTGACCGAAGACGCAAAGGTTTACCATGCGGACGAAGCGAAACATATGACAGATAAGATCGATGTCCTGATCCTTTGCGGCGGAAGTGCGACAGATCTTCCGGTGCAGACACCGGAGTATGCGAAATATTTCACCGTAGTGGACAGCTTTGACACACACGCGAGAATTCCGGAGCATTTTGCAGCTGTCGATGCAGCGGCAAAGGAAGCAGGAAATGTAGCAGTGATCTCCGCAGGCTGGGATCCGGGTATGTTCTCCTTAAATCGTGTATACGCAAACGCAATTCTCCCGGATGGAAAAGACTATACATTCTGGGGCAAGGGCGTAAGTCAGGGACATTCTGACGCGATCCGCCGTATCAATGGCGTGAAGGACGCGAGACAGTACACAGTACCGGTTGAGAGCGTGTTAGAGAAGATCAGAAACGGCGAGACCCCGGAACTCACAACGAGAGAGAAACACACGAGAGAGTGCTTCGTCGTAGCGGAAGAGGGCGCTGATCTTGCCCGCATCGAGAAAGAAATCGTGACGATGCCGAACTACTTCTCCGACTATGACACAACGGTTCATTTCATCAGCGAGGAAGAGATGAAGCGTGACCACTCCACACTCCCGCATGGCGGTTTCGTGATCAGAAACGGAAGGACCGGCTGGAACAAGGAGAATGCACATGTGATCGAGTACCGCCTGAAACTGGATTCCAACCCGGAATTTACTTCATCCGTGATCGTTTGCTGTGCCCGCGCCGCATTCCGTATGAAGAATGAAGGCATGACCGGCTGCAAGACTATTCTTGACATCCCGCCGGCATACCTTTCCGCAAAGAGCGGCGAGGAGCTTAGAAAGAACCTTCTGTAATCAAAAAGAACCTTTGAGGGTAATTGACAACAGAAAAAGTTACTTTTGATCAACCATATTTCTGCCCTGTATCCGTAACCGACAGATACAGGGCGGAAGTATCCATAGTTATGCACCCGGAAAAATCCAGTGTATGACGAATTTCGTAGAGGGTGAAGGTATGACACTTAAGAAGAACTATCCGGTGGGCTACAACGGGATCACGGACGGCGTGATCTGGCAGCAGCTCCTGCTTTTTTTCTTCCCGATCCTGTTTGGAACATTTTTCCAGCAGCTTTACAACACGGCGGATGCCATGATCGTTGGAAAGTTTGTGGGAAAAGAGGCACTTTCCGCGGTAGGCGGTACGACGGGAACACTGATCAACCTGCTGGTTGGTTTTTTCGTCGGAATGTCCTCCGGCGCGGCTGTCGTTGTATCCCAGTTCTACGGGGCGAAAGAAGAGCAGCAGGTGCGAAAATCGGTCCACACGGCATTCTGCCTGGCATTAGCCGGCGGGGTGATGCTTTTAATCATCGGTGAGATCTTTACCCCAGTGGCAATCCGTGCTATGGGCGCACCGGAAGAGATCCTTGGATATTCTGTCACATACCTCAGAATCTATTTCTTAGGTATTATCGGAAACCTGGTCTACAACATGGGCGCTGCGATCCTGCGAGCTGTGGGAGATTCTAAGAGACCGCTGTATTTCCTTGTGGCGAGCTGCCTGACCAATATTGCTCTGGATCTCCTATTTGTAGTCTGTTTTCATATGGAAGTTGCCGGGGCGGCGCTTGCGACGATCATGTCCCAGCTTTTATCGGCAGTACTCGTTATGATAACGCTGATCCGGACAAAAGAATCTTACCGTTTTATCCCGAAGGAACTCCGTGTGGAGCCGGTATTATTAAAGAGGATCATAAAGATCGGTCTCCCGGCGGGACTGCAGTCCATGATGTACTCGATCTCCAATATCCTGATCCAGGCAAATATCAACGGATATGGAACGAACACGATCGCGTCCTGGGCAGTTTATGGAAAGATCGACGGTATCTTCTGGATGACCATGGATGCTATGGGAATTTCTGTGACGACTTTTGCGGGACAGAACTTCGGTGCAGGAAAGATCAAACGTCTGAAAAAGGGCACCTATGTGGGGCTTCTCATGTCGACGATCATTACGGCAGTACTTGGTGTATTTATGTTTACGGCAGGTCCGGTACTCATCAGTCTCTTTACGAATGATGTGGATGTTATGGCGGAGAGCATGAGTATTATCCGCTTCCTGGTGCCGTTCTGGTTCTGCTACATCTGCGTCAACGTATATCCGTGTACGCTGCGCGGCGTGGGCGATGCCCTGATCCCGATGCTGATCATCTGTGTTGGAACATGTATCCTGCGTGTGCTCTGGGTATTCGGCGCGGGCGCGGTCCATCCGGGGCTGTATACAACGCTGACGAGTTATCCGTTAAGCTGGACTATCACTTCGCTGGCATTCCTGGTATACTATTACCGGTTTAGTGCGATGAGAAAGTTAAATAAACTGATTGAAGAATAAGCATAACTGTTCGGCAGGTCTGTGAACTTATTGTTCTGCTCTGCTGAACAATTATAATAAGTGTAACTGGAATATGGATGTTGAATTTGAATTTAAAGAGAAAAATGGGGGCGCTTGTGTGACAAAGCTTTTGGCACCAGGCGCCGTCTGCGTGGTACCGGAAAGTCTGGGCGGACTTCCGGTGACAGAGCTG
>ENA-UPWS01001995-UPWS01001995.1-human-gut-metagenome-genome-assembly--contig:-NODE-1995-length-10780-cov-7.826684_pt1 | contig 10780 bp, 10 predicted proteins | sample MGYA00250054_ERZ773384 | MGnify/ENA primary metagenome ERZ773384 (study PRJEB29103, sample SAMN06111979) | human gut metagenome | biome: human gut; feature: ankylosing spondylitis patient; material... | reverse complement strand
ATTTTTTTCATCTGAGACAACGACTATCCTTGACTTTGTAGACAATAAGATGATCCTTCAAGTGTCTGATACCCGACAACAAGATTCCAAATTGGCTAAGCACTACCAGTATGGCATCGATTTAAAAACCGGAGAGGTAAAAGAAAATCTATTACTTATTGAAAATGGAGGACAGGCTGAATTCATCAATATATGCGGTGCATATAAAAATGAATACTGTGTTTTATCAGGCTATGACCCTCAAACAGTAACCTTATTTGATGATAACGGTACCGCTTATGAATCGTCCATATACTTTCCAGTATACGCATTTATCACAAAGGAAGATTATTGGAACGGTTCAGAAAAATGGATCGCTCCAATTGATTTGACGAAAGGAGGGTAGCGTTTCAATTCTAGCCCATAATAGCAAAAATTCGTACAAACCAAAGGAGAGATTACGATGAAAAAACTTATTACTTTAGTTGCCAGTCTTTTGGCCGTCGCTTTATTGACAGTTCCAGTCTTCGCAGCGGAAAATCAATCTTTAGCTGTAGATATAACCAAAATATCTATCTCCAATGAAGCCAACAACGACCTTCTAAATGCCGCGACTGAAAGTTCTCCGGTGAATGGCACCCGTATCACCACTTGGGATAATACAGGGCACGCAACACAACGGTGAGACTACTCTGAAAGTGTTCCTGGAAAACCTCAACATTATTGGTTAAAAAATTCCGCCAATAGATCTTACGCTGTTACATGTTACGGTACCGATGGACAACAAGTTACCCTACAGTCATTCACACGCAACATGACGACACAGCCCGTTAAATTCATTAATGAAGGCGGTTCTTCTTTTAATATTTACGGTTTGGCAAATACCACATATATTTTAGCTCTGACAACTACCGGTTCCTATAATGGTGCACCTGTCTTATGGAAAGGTTCAAACAATCAAAATAATCAATTGTGGGTTTTAGGCGCATGGGGATAAACCAATAAAGCTACTGATCTTGAACCCAGATTAAATTCTAAAAACATATTGGTTGCTGCTCTTAGCCCCGTTGGCTCTCCAACGGGGCTGCTTTTGTATGTAACCGGTATTGACCAGATCATCCAGCGCCCGGCGTACCGTGCTCATGGACAGCTTTGTGTCCCTGCTGATCGTGCGGACGGAGGGGAAGCATTTCCCCTCCCTGTCCGCACGGCTGCGCAGATACATGTATACCGTCACAGCCCGGCTGGGCAGGTCATCCGCCCAAATAGTATCGAACCAGCCGCTCACACGTTCTCCTGCATCAGCCCCGGCTTCTGCCGCTCCGGGAACCGCTCCTGCCCCGGTACAATCTGCTGCCCCGGCGGGATACCGTACTCTTTCAGTATCTTCCTTCTCAACTCTTTGCTCCCCGCATACTTCACTTCCCGCTGCGCATGCTGCTCCAATGCATACGGCTCTGTAAATGTGATGCCCCAATCCAGGAACAGCCGCAGTTTGGACAGCATTGGACGCCGCCCTGTCTTCATCACGATAAACTGCCCTTTCGGCATTGATTTCAGTTCATCCGGCGTCATCAGCCGCCGCCCCATCATCTGCAGGCTGCGGGACGGGTCGCTTTTCCCCCTGCTCACACTCCCCGTCATCACCGTCTGCTCTCCCAGCTGGCGCGACACCTGTTCCGCTGTATCGCCCGCGGGGCTGACGCCTCCCGCAATGGTGCCGGCTAAGTCGGCGGGATTACTCCCGCTTTCTCGCCTAAGAACTGTACGTGACAGTTTCCTGTCATACAGCTCAAGCATTTCATCACGCTCTCGCGCGGCGCTCCAGGAAAACACCCTGGCAATATTTGTGGACATAGGCCATGTTTGGCACATCGTCCTTGCCTCCCATGGATTTCGGGATTTTATAGAAAATCTCCCGTTCATCACTGATTTCCATGGGCTGGCCACAGTGATAGCAGCATCCATTTTGATTCCTCCAAATCTTTTTGAAGCGTCCAGACAACCGCTTCATCCCATTTTGAAATTTGCGTTGGATAAAATATTCGCTGTCCAGATAGGGATTTGCACTCATTCGTACTTTTGTGTGGCGGATGATAGGCACTTCACCCAGCCGAATCAATTCTGCATTTTTTGTTGAAAACACCCAGTTGCGGAGCCCCTTGCTGTACCAATAATTGGCCGTTATCCATTTGCGGTTCTTTTTGGGATGTCGGCGTTTTGCCCAGCGCCACAGCATTTCATAAAGAATGTGGTCGGTACGTGAAAAGGCATCTTTTGCGCAGACAGATTGATGGTAATTCGCCCAGCCACGCAGTTGACGGTTTAGCACTCGGATGAGGTCTTCCTGTCTCCATGCCTTTCCTCTTTCGAGGACTGTGTTGTGCAGACTGGCGTTAAGGGCTTTGACCGATTTCTTGGACGGCTTGACAATGAGTTTTTCCTTGAATCTGCGGAATGTCCAGCCCAGCATATCGAAACCATCATCGACATGAGTGATAAGCGTCTTTTCTTCTGATAGCTCCAGCCCCCTGGTACACAGAAAACCACGGATGATTTCTTTTGCTTCTTCCGCAATTTCTTTTGTTGCAGCCGTTACAATAAAATCATCAGCATAGCGCACCAGATTGACCTTGTGGGCGTTCTTGAACCGTAGGTCGATTTTACCCAGCCGATTGGTGTGGAAACGGTCGGAGAGAACCTTTTGCATACCGTCCAGCGCCATATTTGCGAGTATCGGGGAAATGACACCGCCTTGGGGCGTCCCTTCGTCAGTAGGAAACAGCTCGTTTTGGAATACAAATCCCGCCTTCAGGAATTGCTTAAGGACAGATTTATCCATAGGGATATGCTCGATTAGCCAGTCATGGCTGATATGGTCGAAACAGCCCTTGATGTCGCCCTCCAACACCCACTCCGGAGAGCTCCTCCTGCTGAGTGCCGTAAAAATGTACTCACAGGCGTCTTGCGCCGACCTGCCTCTGCGGAATCCAAATGATTTTTCATCCGCTGTTGTTTCAGATACTGGGTCGAGGGCCAATGCGTAAAGTGCCTGCATCGCTCTGTCATACATACACGGAATGCCGAGGGGACGTTTCTTTTTCTTGCCTGGCTTTTCGATAAATACCCTGCGGAGCGGTTTTGCCTTATAACCTTTATCTGTCAAGATCAGAACATTGCGCATTTTGACAGCAGGAGTATTCCATAGCTCCTTGTCAATGCCTGGAGTGTGTTTCCCTTTGTTGGTGGTTACTTTTCTTACCGCCAACGCCTTTGCGTAGTACGAATGCGATAAAAGATATTGGAGTCGCTTCACTGTGTTCCATTTCTTTTCCTGAGTCGCCTTGGCAATCCTAGCTTGTAGCCTACTAACCTCGGCCTCGGCCTTTTTCCAATCGATGGATTTCCACTGGTGTTCCAGCTGTACCGTGTCCGGCAATCTCTCAGGGCTGTTGCGCCCCGTCGTTGAACAATTACCGTTCATAGGTTTACCTCCTTTTCTTGCCATGAAATACCATGGGATAAGTCAGCGCCCTTTCAGGCTGGGGCAAAGTTTGAACCCCTATCCACCCCATTACAGGGCAGCATTCGCTTTTTATCCCGTTCCTCTACCCTCTGCGCCATTTCTTCCCCTTGCGGGGTCGATACCTCCGGCGGAGGAACGCATAGGGCTTACCACGTTCCACATAACAAATAATTCTGTGTGCTTTAGGAGCCATCTATGAGCCGGGAGGACTTTGTCCATTTGCCGAGGGTACAAGACAATTCCCTCAGCCGCCTCCGTACCTTTTGGTGTAGGCGTAACAGCCTTATTTCGCCTATTCAACGTAACGACCCTTACGATGATTCACTTACATTCTCCATGACACACTTATCCTGGCAGTGCGGCTGAATCAGGCTTTCAGCTTTCCCACGTTGTCCCGTGAGTTTCCAACCCAAGCGTTACCACTTACGCAGGTCACGGTAGGATTACCCCAAATGGATAGGGCAGCTATGACAGCAATTCGTTATGCGACCTCGTGTCGCAGATCCTGCGCATTGTCCAGAATAATGGAACAGCCCTCTTTCCCGTAGTTCCGTTCCAGCTGTCCGTAGGACTGGATGATCCCCACGATGCTCAGCCGCCTCGAACGCGCCGCGCTGAACATCAGCTCCAGCGACTCTATCTTCGGAAGCGATCCCAGCTCATCCAGAAAAAACATCACCCTGTTTTTCAACGCGCCGCCCTGTCCGTCCGCCACCACAAGGATCTCCCTGTACATCTGCTGCACCAGCAGGCTCACCATGAAATATTTGCTGCTGTCTTCCTCCGGCAGCACCACGAACACAGCGGACTTTTCACGGCAGAATTTCTCCGCGTCAATCTTGGTTGAAAAGCACAGCATCTGCTCAAGCTCTGAATCCAGAAACGCGTTCAAACTCGCCATTGCCGTGGAAAGAACGGACGCCATCGCCTGCTCTCCCGCGGTGAGCGCCGCCCCCGCAAACCACCTCGCCTTGTGTTCGGGCGGCAGGAGGCTCAAAAGCATCTGCATCTGATTCTTTCCTTTCTGTCCGGACGGGGACAGGAGATCCTGTATCAGCTTGAACACTGAAACGATGTGCCTTGTCTCCGGCGGACAGAATTCCGCGACCAGCAGGATCACAGAGGTGATGAGGCCTTCGGCCGCGTCATAGAAATAGGAGTTCTGTCCATGCTCTGTCCCGCTGCTGGATGTGACGACCGTTTTCGCAATGATCTTCGCATACTTCTCCGCCCGCGCCCTGCTTGCCAGATCGTCCGGGTGCGCCATATATGCGTCCATGTACTTGTTGACGAGATCCAACAGGTTGTTGCCGTCACTGCACGCCGGATTGCGCAAGTCTAAAACCGAAACATCATACCCATATATGTCTTTGGCGATGCCCGCGTAATTTCGCGCGAGGTCGCCCTTTGTATCCGATGTGAGGAAACTCATCCCCGCCGCACAGCAATATTCCAGATTCGGATACAGGAAGTACGCGGTTTTTCCCGCGCCGCTCCCCGCCACCATCATTGCATGGATATCGTCGCCGTCCACAAGCGCCGTCACACGTTTGCCGCGCATTTCACAGCCCACCACCAGCCCCTGTACCTTTGGAAGATGCTTTCCCCGTCTCCACGCCCGCGGCCGGAACCGCACCCGGTGGAACGTGCGCCGTATTTCCCCCTTACCGGCAAACCGTGCCGTCCCGTGCTGCCCGTCTCCCACCGTCCTTCCCTTGATGCCGTCCAGGCTGAAACCCGCGCCGTTCGTAACGGCCGCCATCAGCAGCAGAAGGCCGACGCACAGCAGCAAAAGCACCGCCGTTTCCTGCCCTAACAAAATCCCATCCTCACCTCTTCCTCTTCCGCCTGTGTACTTTCCCGTCCGGACATTTTAAGCATGCAGGAAACGTCCGCCGCCATCGCCGCAGCAGCGGTGTGCAGCCAGCCATCCGCCAGTTCCGCCTGCTGTCCCGCTGTCCGGGCCGGCATGCTCTCCTCCGCCGCCCGCATTTTCTGTATCTGTCCGCCCAGCGACCGCAGGCGTGCATCCTGCGTGATATGGTCCTTATGCGGCTGGTACAATTCCGCGGCCCTGTCTGCAAGCCGGTCAAGTACGGCCGTCTCTCCGCCTGTACAAAGCAAGTGCCGGGCACGCAGCAGCGCGCCCGCCGCCAGCTTCTGCAGGCAGCTGTTTTGGAGCTCATCCGCCTGTGCCGAACAGGCCGCTTGAAATGTCCCCTCCAGATACCGCCCGTCCACGAAACGCGGCGCATGCACTGCCCGCGCCAAGACCGCATCCTTTACCTGTTCCAGCATCTGCAGTTTCGGGTGCGGCTGCGCACACACCGCATCCATCCCCCCGCGCGCTTTCAATTCCTCGTTCCAATCCTTCCATGCCGGAAGCTGTACAGAAACATCCGTGTATCCTTTTTCCCGCAGCAGACCAGTCAAACGCATCACGCCCTCGATCCCACCGGCGTCATTGTCCAGCGCAAGCACGACGCCGCGCACCTCCGGATACTCTTCCAGCGTGCGGAACAGGGCAGCTTCCGCCGTACCGTTCAACGCCAGATAGTTGCCTTGCCGCCAATCTTCTGAACAAAGGGAGACGTACGACATGAGGTCGATCGCCGCCTCAAACACATACAGCGGTCCGCTGCCGCCCATATGGCGGAATCCATACGCTTTGTCGCTGCCCGGCGCATCATACCGGAACGCGCGCTGCCGCATCCCCTTGATGTGCGCCTGCCGCGGCGCGCCGTCTCGGTCCATCCCTACCAACACCAGGTTGCATTGTTCCTGTCCCTGACGTACACCTTCCGCCCTGCTCTGGTACACCTGACCGGTCTCGATAAAGTATCCGGCCACGTCCGCGGACACCTTCCGTATATCTGTCAAATACCGCCGCACCTGTTCTTCCGAACTGTCCTTCGGCGGAAGCCGCAGCTGCTTTTGTTCCTGCCGCTCACATTGCACAGGCCCTGCCGCAGGAACAGCGGACTGTTCCAGCAGGAACCGCACCGCCTCCTTGAAATCCATATGAAAAAAACGGCGTACAAATGAGATGGCGTCCCCGCCCTCTCCCCTGTAATGGCTGTACCACATATTGCCGCGGATGCTCACCGATTCCTCCCCCGGTATACGCCAATGCATTTCTCCCCCGCTGCGGGAAAGCGGAAAACCACGCATTGCAAGCAGCGGCGCGATCTCCATGTTCCGCGCCGCCGCCACTTCTTCTTTTGAAAAGATCTTTTTGTTTTCTGTGATAGCTCTTTCCTCCCTGCTGTATCCGTATTTCTTCTATTGGTATCTTCATACCGCATGTGTCACAGTGACACATGCCATATTCCAGCCAAATATCCCACCTGGCCCCTGGCGAGATGTTTTTCTTTTTTGCCTGCGTCACATCTGCGGTTCAAAATCATTTTCCGCATGGCCAAGCGCGCGCTGTTTCTGTTCCAGCTCCCGCCTGCGCTTTCTGTCCAGATACATACAGCGCGGACGGATGCGCGGCACAGACGTTTCAAACATACGGCACAAACTTCCGATCACACCCAGCGCAGCGTCCATTGGGCCGAGCCTGTGCCACTGTGCACGCCGCTGCAGCAAACGCTGTGCGAATTCATTTCCGTCCTGTGCCGCGCTTCGCAGCAGCTCCTCCGCTTTCGCCCAATCCCTGGGAACGCCATTCCCCCGGATGTACAGCTTTCCCAACTGGTATTTTGCCCAGGGCGCCGCGGACCTGCGCACATACACGTCAGACGCCTGCGCCGATTCGGCAAAAAGCCGTGCCGCGGATCCTGCGTCCACAGCACGGCCTTTCCCGTTCAGAAAATATTTCGCAAGCCTGTATTTGGCAAATCCGTTCCCATGCTCCGCAGCCCGTTCAAACCAGTCCGCGGCTTTCGTTTCGTCGAAGAACGGCGACGTCTCATCCGCGTGCAGCTTTCCGAGCGCGTATTCCGCAAAATGATTTTCCTGCTTTGCGGCCCTTTCAAAAAACATTTTTGCGCCGGCGTCATCCCGCGGCAAAAAGTATCCCTCCCGGTACAGCTTACCGGCCTGGTATTGCGCATATGCATCCCCGCGCTCTGCCGCGGCGAGCAGCATCCGGAGCGCCGTCTGCACGTCTTCATCCGGATATTCTTCTTCACGGGCGGCGTCCAGCAGCCGCTTTGCACCGTACACCGCATACTGTGCGCCGCGGTCCTGTGGATCCTGTACCGCGTCAAACTCCTGTTCCAGCTCCGGCGCGGGACAGCCTTCTTTTGCAATGCGCAGCACGATATTTTTCAGATGCCGGAATTCCTTTTGTGTGTGCAGCGGCGGGGCCTGTTCCGGCAGGCTGTCCCGGTATGTGGACAGCACTGTTTTGCGAAGCTCCCACCACGTGCTGTATGCAGCCTTCACCTGCGGCTGCTTTTCCAATTCGCTGATAATACTGTCCACAATGGATTTTACCGGCCAGGGGAGATACCCATACTGGAGCTTCCCCTTTCTGTCCCGCACTTCTTCCGACAGCCGTTCCAGCAGGGATTCCAAAACCGGCATCTCTGCAGGCGCATCCCGCATCCCGGCCACCGCCTCTTTCAGGCGTGCGCTGAACAGGTCCCGCAGTTCGTCCCGGCTCTGTGACTGGCGGATATATATTGCGTCCAGTTCATCCCGGAATATCTGCCGTGCGAGGAGGGAGCGGAGCTGCACCACCCCCTCCTTTGTGAGCGCCGGCTTTTGCACACGGTCCGCATAACAGACCAGATGCACATGAGGATGGTGCGCTTCGTTGTGGAAGGCTCCGCACCAATGGAACGACCCGACCGGCACATTGAACCGCGCGGCGATCTCCGCCGCATTGGCACGGAGCAGCGCGCGCCATGCGTCCGCTTTATCGTATGACAGGCGGGCGGCGTCTTCACGCCGCAGGGAAAGGATACATGTCCAAATGTTCCCGTCATGCTCTGAAACCGCACGCGCGGCAGCGTTCAGATCCGGCGCATCTTCCTCCTGTGTGAACAGGCCGTGTGCGCCGCTGCGCTGGACGCGCGGACGCTGCGCGATGTACGAAACATAGTTGGAGCGCGCGTCAAACAGTTCCAGATGTTCCTCCAAGGTCCGCGTGATGAATTCCGACGCGTTGCGGACAGTCGGCCGGCGCGCATAGTCCTCATACTCAAAGCTCCGGCGCGCATCCGGAAAATCCCGCAGCAGTTTTTCCACAAGGACGCGCTGCGCCTGCACCGCCGGCCGCGCTCCGTTCTCTTCCACATATTTCTCCACGCCCTCCCGCGTGGCAATGTACCGTATGTATGCCTGTGCGTGCCGCGCGGCGTCCGGCTTCAGATAGCGCCATTTTGTGACGAGCTTTGCCATCCGGTATCACCGCCGAACATCTGCGCCTGCACGGATTCGATCTGCGCGCCTTTGCGGCTGACCGCAACTTCCGCGCGCGCTTTCCTGCGCAGCTCCGCATATACCTCATCCGGTATGTCAAAGTGCGAGACAAGGATGCGCTGCAAAATGTTGAGTTCCACCGCCAGCGCGTACAATACCGACACGGTCGCCTTGTCAGACCGCTCCTGCCGCGCGCTGATGATGGACAGCAGTGTTTTTGAGAGATAGTCCTCTGTTTCTCTTGCTTTGATATATCCCAGGTAAAAGCGTGCAGCATTTGTCATAAAGGAATTGAATGTACTGCTCGCTGCATTTCCCAGGTTATCCAATATGTCCCCGTATACATCCTGCGGCAAACGGATCGTGATCCTTTTCCGTGTATCTATCTTTCCGCCCCCCTTTTTCGCAAAACAAAAGATGCAGATGCCTCTCAGCACCTGCATCCTCATTTTTTCTTCTCACAGCAGTCGCTTGTAATCCCGCGCGCCATAGAAAAAGCGCATGACGACCACTTCTTTTGTCTGCTCATTCAAAAGATATGCTCCAACATAGTTTTCAACGATCAATTTGCGGTATCCTTTTTTCCGCAGGCTTTCATCATCTGCACGCGGGAAACTGAACGGATGGTTTTGAAGCTGTTCAAAGCTTTTTTCAAACGCTGTCATCAACCTGTCAGCTGCTTGCGGCGCGTCCAGACAAATCGAAATGTACTGATAGATTTCTTCCAGATCCGTACGGGCAAGCGGTGTTAGCTTTAATTTCCATTCACTTTCCATACTTGCCGCGCAGCTCCTTCAGTACTTCCATACCGTCCAGCAGCTCTGCTCCATCAGCAACTTCTGCCTCAGCAGCAGCCAGCTTGCGGTACATTTCATTCTGCGCCATGATTCGTTCATATACCGCATCATTCATCAGCACAAGATCATTGCGTCCGTTCTTCGTAATGAAGATCGGTTCATTGAGCGTTTTTGCAAAATGCGAGATCTCCGTTGTATTTTGCAGTTCACGGATCGGCCTGATCACCGGCATGTTTACCGCCTCCCTTTGTATATATATTGTATTACTATTTTGTTGCGCGGTCAATTCCTTATACTCCATATCCGCTATATTTGTTTTGATGTCAGCCAAAACCGGCTTATTTCCCTGTGCACAGGCAATTTTCTAATATTTTGATGTCAGACAAACCGGGAATTCGCTGTTTTGACGCCACCTCGGAACGCCGTTCAGCCCGCACTGCGGGCTGATGTATCTGGCGGGCATCAAATTTTGATGTCCGCCTTTCTCCTGCTATACTTTTCGACCCTGCTATACTTTTCGACCCTGCGGTTCTGCCTGAAAGCCGTCCGTTCCGAGCCCTCGGAAATTCGCCCGAAACGGTTCGAAACAGGGCTGACGGCTGTTTATTCCATCCTGCCGCACAAATCGGTACACAGGGGCGGACACGGTGGTTACATCTGCATACTGGGAGCTTCGGACATTTCTTCATCCATTTCTTTTTCTGAAAGCGCATTTTCATCCTCCGATTCCTGATACGAATGCATGGCGTCATCCATAACAGCGTAGAGTCTCTGTTTTTGCAGAGAGTCATATCCGCTATACGGATTTGACGAAATCAGCGGAGCTGCCTGCGCCAAAAGAAGCTGCAGTGGATATTCACGATAAGAACGTTCTTCCTTCCAGTCCTCATCAATTCGCAGAACATTTTTATCCACATCAATTTCGGCAAAGCTGTAGAGATCATCTGCAGTTTCCGGATGATCCGCATAAGTCTGAAATTCATCTTCACTAATTTCTTTCATAGGTTTAAGGCGCTCAAAATATGGAATGGAGATTCCATACCCATCTGTTGCATGTGTTAAAAGATGAAGGATAATTCCGGCAAGCTCTCCATAGCTCCTTGTC
>ENA-UPWS01001994-UPWS01001994.1-human-gut-metagenome-genome-assembly--contig:-NODE-1994-length-10787-cov-3.430906_pt1 | contig 10787 bp, 8 predicted proteins | sample MGYA00250054_ERZ773384 | MGnify/ENA primary metagenome ERZ773384 (study PRJEB29103, sample SAMN06111979) | human gut metagenome | biome: human gut; feature: ankylosing spondylitis patient; material... | reverse complement strand
CAGACAGGAGTAGATAATGAGTTCAACAGGTTTCTCGTCGGTTTGCAATGAAAGTTTGTATGCTTTCACGTTGTTTCTTTTTATAATATTCCGGCGTGCGCGCCTCGGCCTGCGGTGTGCCCTCGGGACGGGCCAGGCCCAGCAGCTCCCGGCAGATGATGCTGCCGTTTTCGGCCCGGAAGCGCCCGGCCAGCTCCTGGATCATCGCGTAGGTATCGATTTTCTCCGGCCCGGCTTTGGGGTCGTTGTAGCCGCGCAGCGCGCTTGCGGCCAGCGTCATACCGCTTACCGCACCGCATACCTCCCGCATCCGTCCCATGCCTCCGCCAAAGCCGCTGGCCAGGCGTGCCGCGGCGTCTACCGAAAGGCCCATCTCCGGTGCGAACGCCCCGGCCACAGCCTGCGCGCAGTTATAGCCCTCCAGAAACAGCGCTTTCGCGCGTTGTGCTTTTTCACTCATATCCGATCAGTCCTTTACCAGGGAAAATGCAGTTACGTCGAACAGGCCGCGGTCCGTCAGGCGCAATTCCGGTATAACGGGCAGCGCCAGAAAGGAAAGGCTGGTAAACGGGTCCACATGGTACGGGATACCCATGGCCTTTGCCCGTTCCAGAATGGCGCCCGCTCCGGCCTGTATCTCCTCCCACGGGGCGGTGCTCATCAGGCCTCCCACGCGCAGGGGCAGCGCGCCCAGTATTTTTCCGCCGCCGGCCAGCACATATCCGCCGCCGATTTCTTTCAAATGGTTGATGGCCAGCGCGAGGTCCGCGTCGTTGTCTCCCGCCGCGATGACGTTGTGGCTGTCGTGCGCCACGCTGGTGGCAATGGCTCCGCCTGTGATGCCGTAGCCCTTCAGCGGGCAAACGGCAACGCCCCCGTTTTTGCCGTGGCGTTCCACCACGCATAGTTTGGTATAAACGGCGTTGGGCCGGAAAAAGCCGTTTTCCGAAGGAACCTCCTCCACTGCGTGCCGCGTGACGATCTGGTACGGCACCATCTCAATGACATGGGCCGGGCCCGCGACGGGCAGCGCAAGGTCGGCAGGAGCCACGTTCTCAAAGTGTACCGAATGTAACAGCGCATCGGGTACGGGGGCGGCGGCAAGGCCTGCGAAGCGCTCCTCCACGGGCCGGCCGTCCTTGTAAACCGCGCGCACGGTCATCTGCTTGAGGCTGTCCAGCAGGACAAGGTCGGCCCGATAGCCCGCGGCCACGGCGCCCAGGTCCCGCAGGCCGTATTCGCGGGCTGCGTTCCAGGTGGCCATTTTGATGGCGGTGACAGGCTTCATGCCCAGGCTGATGGCCTGGCGGACATTCCATCGCAGATGGCCGTCCCGGGCAATGTCGTCCAAATGCTTGTCGTCGGTGCAGAACAGAAAACGGTCGGCAGGCAGGTCGCTGTCCAGCAGGCCGTTTACAAGCACCGAAAGGTTTTTCGCAGCGCTGCCCTCGCGAACCAGCACAGCCAGACCCGCGCGCAGCTTTTCGGCAGCCTCTGCAAAGGTGGTGCACTCATGCTCGGTGCGGATGCCCGCGGCTGCATAGGCCTGCAGCTCTCGGCCAGAAAGGCCGGGAGCGTGGCCGTCGGCCCGCTTTCCCGCATCCGCGGTCAGCGCCAGCTTTTCCAGTACGGTTTGCCGCGCGGCCAGCACGTCGGGATAACACATCACCTCGCCCAGGCCCAGTACGCGGGGATGCGCCATAAACGGGGCCATGTCTGCGGCAGCGAAATCCGCGCCGTTTGTTTCAAAGGGGGTGGCGGGCACGCTGGAGGGCAGCATCAGGTACACGTTCAGCGGCAGGTTTTCCGTTGCATCCAGCAGATATTGTACGGCCTGCGCGCCGCATACGTTGACGATCTCATGCGGATCGGCCACAATGGTGGTGGTGCCGCTACGGGTAGCGGCGCGGGCGAATTCAAAGGGCGCGGCAAGGCTGGATTCGATGTGGATGTGCGCGTCGATGAAACCCGGACACAGGAATTTGTCCGTGCAGTCCAGTTCTGTCCGTCCCCGGTAGCTTCCCACGCCCGCAATCACGCCGCCCGCCACCGCCACGTCTGCAGTGATGATCTCCTCGGAAAAAACATTGACCACGTTGACGTTTTTGAACACGAGGTCGGCGGGGGCGCGCCCCGCCGCCACGTCGATGCATGCTTTGTCCGCTTTCATTGTCCGGCCGCCTTTCCTGTTTTTGGTTTTTACCAGTATACTACATTATATAAAAAACGAAAAGGGCTCCGGCACATTCGCGCAGGCAGGACGCTCTGCGCTTCCCCGCCCAAAAACAAAAAGCCCGCTTTCAGCGGGCTTTCGGCTCTGCATCCTGTCAAATTTTTGTACGCAGTGGTATGGCCGCGTCAGAGCGCGGCCTTGAGCCGCCGGGCCAGCCGCATCAGCAGTGTGGGATTCCGGCGGTAATAATCCGCCCACCAGGCCTTTTCGGCGCGCTTGTCATAGGGAAGACGGCTGTACGGCTGGGTGCGGGGATATGCGCGTTCATACTCGCAGTTGAGACGAGGGTCCATTTGCATGAAAACAAGCCTCCTTTTTGAGGCCGCCCGGCACCGGGCGGCACAGTTGCGTGCAGAGCGTTTTGCGGGATGTGTTATTCTATTTTATGCCCCCGACGGGGACGGTGTGAGCTTCCGTTCCTTTCCGCTTTCAGTATATCATGTCCGCCAGTGAACGACAATATACCGTTTGCACGAAAGCGCGGCCATTGCTTACAGCAACCTGCCGGAACGGTTTTTCCGGCGAATACACCTGTGTGCCGCGTGCCCTCATGCTGCGGTTTTTGCCGCAGTTGTGACGAAATTGTAAAAGTTGAAAAAATTCGCGCATTTTGCCCCGCAGGGCTTGACATACTAAAAAAGTGTTGTAAAATAAATTTAGCACTCGAACAGATAGAGTGCTAAACAGCGAGAGAGGAAAGGTGGTGTGGGCGGTGCCGATGGACGATCGGAAACGGCGTGTGCTGCGGGCGATCGTAACCCTGTATGGCGCGGACGGAGAGCCGGTTGGCAGCGGTCTGCTGGCCGAACAGTTCGGACATGCGGTGTCCAGCGCCACGCTGCGCAACGAAATGGCCGCGCTGACAAAGCTGGGCCTTCTGGAGCAGCCCCACACCAGCGCCGGGCGCGTGCCCAGCGCCAAGGGCTACCGCTACTACATCGACAATCTTCTGGATACAGGCGCCCGCCTTCCCGCTGAGGAAAAACGGCAGATCGACCTTTTGTTCCGCGAGATGGACTACGACCCCGAACGTCTGGCCGAAAGCGCCGCAAGGGCTTTGGCGGACCTGACGGGCTACTGTGTCGTGGCTACAACGCCCAAAAGCGAGGACCTGTGCATCGCCCATTATGAGGTGATGCAGGTGGGCCGCTACACGGCGGCGGTGCTGGCCGTCACCAATGCGGGCGGTGTGCGCACGCGCACGGCAAAGCTGGATTTCGCGCTGCGGCCCGGCGACGCCCAGCGGCTGTCCCAGGCGCTGAACACCTACCTTACCTTCCGCAGCGCGGCCGACGTGCGCGAGGAACAGATGCGTGCCGCAGCACAGAGCCTGGGCAGTGCGGTATATTACCCGGTGCTTTCGGCGGCGGTGACGCTGCTGCGGGAAGCGGGACGGCCCAATGTATATCTGGAGGGCCAGCAGAACCTGCTGAATTATGCCGAGCTTGCGGACAGCTTCCGCACGCTGATGGAATTCTTCAGCGACACAGAAGCCGTCAAGCGCTACGTCAGCCCCAAGAGCGAGCGCACCACGGTGCTGCTGGGCGACGAACTGCCCGAGTACCGCATGCCGGGCTTCTGCATCATGACGAAGCGCTATCTCGCGGGAGGCGGGCTGACGGGGGCCATCGGCATCGTAGGTCCAACGCGCATGCCCTACCGGGAAACGATCCCGCGGCTTGAATATTTCGCATTGCTGCTCGGCGAATGCATGTCGGGCAGGGTGCAGGAGGAGTAGCAACATGGCAGACACGGAAAAAGACGTGAACCGCGCGGCCGCCGCGCCGCAGGAGGAAGCGTCCGCCGCGCAGGCGGCGCCCGAGGCACCGCAGCCTGAAACGCAGGATGCAGAAAAGACGGAAAAAAAGGAAAAGCACGCAGAAGGCAAGGCGCATGCCGAGCTGGCCGCACTGAAAACCAAGCTGGAGCAGGCTGAAAAAAAGCTGGCTGAAACGAAAGACACGCTGCTGCGCACCGCCGCGGAATATGAAAACTTCCGCAAGCGCAGCGCCAGGGAGCACGATGCCGCGTTCGACAATGGCGTGAGCTTCGCGGTGAACACGCTGCTGCCCGTGCTGGACACGCTGGAGATCGCCGCCGACGCGCCCACCGCGGACGAGAGCTATAAAAAGGGCGTGACCATGACGCTGGACAAATGCCGCGAGGCATTCGGCAAAATGGGTGTCAGCGAGATCGAGGCGCAGGGCAAGCCCTTCGACCCCGAGCTGCACGCAGCCGTGCTGCAGCAGCCCTCTACCGACGACATGCCCAGCGGCACCGTCACGCAGGTGATGCAGAAAGGTTATCTGCTCCACGACAAGGTCATCCGCCACGCGGCCGTGGCTGTGGCCGAATAGGCTGACATCTCAAAGCCGAAAGGCTTTTTGATATAAATTCAGAAATCACCACATATATTCACCGAGTTTTGATAAAAGAGGAGTCTGAGAGTTATGAGCAAGATTATTGGTATCGACCTTGGCACCACAAACAGCTGTGTTGCCGTCATCGAGGGCGGCGAGCCCGTCGTCATCGCCAACGCCGAGGGCGCGCGTACCACGCCGTCCGTCGTGGGCTTCACCAAAACAGGCGAGCGCCTGGTGGGCCAGGTGGCAAAGCGCCAGGCCATCACCAACCCCGACCGTACCATCGCTTCCATCAAGCGCCATATGGGCACGGACTATAAAGTGGACATCGACGGCAAGAAATACACCCCGCAGGAGATCAGCGCCATGATTTTGGCCAAGCTGAAAGCGGACGCCGAGAGCTATCTGGGCGAAAAGGTCACCGAGGCGGTCATCACCGTACCGGCGTACTTCAACGACAGCCAGCGCCAGGCCACCAAGGATGCCGGCGCCATCGCCGGCCTGGAGGTCAAGCGCATCATCAACGAGCCGACGGCCGCGGCTCTTGCCTACGGCGCGGACAAAGAAGACGACCAGAAGATCATGGTCTACGACCTCGGCGGCGGTACGTTCGATGTCTCCATCATCGAGATGGGCGACGGCGTTACCGAAGTTCTGGCTACCAACGGTGATACCCACCTGGGCGGCGATGACTTCGACCAGCGCATCATCGACTGGATGGCCGAGGACTTCCAGCGCGAGAACAACATCGACCTGCGCAAGGACAAGATGGCTGCCCAGCGCCTGAAGGAGGCTGCCGAGAAGGCCAAGATCGAGCTGTCCAGCGCGACCACGACCAACATCAACCTGCCCTTCATCACCGCGGACGCCAACGGCCCCAAGCATCTCGACATGACGCTGACCCGCGCTAAGTTCAATGAGCTGACCGCTGATCTGGTCGAGCGCACCATGACCCCCGTCCGCAAGGCTCTGGCCGATGCCGGCCTGAAGGCTTCCGACCTGGCCAAGGTCCTGATGGTCGGCGGCTCCACCCGTATCCCCGCCGTTTACGACGCTGTCAAGAAGGAACTGGGCTGCGAGCCGTTCAAGGGTATCAACCCCGATGAGTGCGTTGCTGTCGGCGCTGCCATCCAGGGCGGCGTTCTGCAGGGCGACGTCAAGGGTCTGCTGCTGCTCGACGTTACCCCGCTGAGCCTGGGCATTGAGACTCTGGGCGGCGTCTGCACCAAGATCATTGACCGCAACACCACCATCCCCACCAAGAAGAGCCAGATCTTCTCCACTGCGGCTGATAACCAGCCCAGCGTTGAGGTCAACGTCCTGCAGGGCGAGCGTGAGTTTGCCCGCGACAACAAGAGCCTCGGAACCTTCCATCTGGACGGCATCGCTCCGGCTCCCCGCGGCGTGCCGCAGATCGAGGTCACCTTCGATATTGATGCCAACGGTATCGTTCACGTCAGCGCGAAGGACCTGGGCACCGGCAAGGAGCAGAGCATCACGATCACTGCTTCCACCAACATGAGCAAGGACGACATCGACAAGGCTGTCAAGGACGCCGAGCAGTATGCCGCCGAGGATAAGAAGCGCCGCGAGGAAGTCGATGTGCGCAACAACGCCGACCAGATGGTGTTCCAGACCGAGAAGGCACTGGGCGAGTTCGGCGACAAGGTTTCCGCCGAGGAAAAGAGCGAGGTCGCGACCAAGCTGTCTGCCTTGAAGGAAGCCCTGAAGTCCGGCAGCGTTGATGACATCAAGGCAAAGCAGGATGACCTGCAGAAGGCCTTCTACGCCATCAGCGAGAAGGTCTACCAGCAGGCCGCCCAGGCACAGGGCCAGCAGCCCGGTGCACAGCCCGGCCCCGATGCCGGTGCGCAGCCGAAGGACGACGGCGCCGTTGACGCCGACTTCCACGAGGTCTAAGCTGTAACAAACCCATAATAAGGCCGCCGCTGGGCAAACCCGGCGGCGGCCCTTGGGGGTTATAGAGAAAGTTAAAATAAAGCCTTCCCCCCGCGGGGGAAGGTGGCCGTGCGAAGCAAGGCCGGATGAGGGCCAAGCTGCCGGGATTGCCTGTTTGCGGGCAATATCCGGCAGGTCTCGCCTCATCAGTCCGCTCCGCGGACAGCTTCCCCGCAAGGGGAAGCCTTTTCACAACCCATAAATAGAGGGGATAGATTCTATGGCAGAAAAACGTGATTACTACGAGGTGCTGGGGATCGGCAAAAACGCCACCGATGCCGAGATCAAAAGCGCCTACCGCAAGCTGGCCAAAAAGTACCACCCCGACCTGAACCCCGGCGACAAGGATGCCGAGGAAAAGTTCAAGGAGGTCAATGAGGCCAACGATGTTCTTTCCGACCCGGCCAAGCGCAAGCGCTATGACCAGTTCGGATTCGCTGGGGTCGATCCCAACTATGGGGCCGGCCAGCCCGGCGGCGGCTACGGTGGCGGCTTTGGCGGCTTCGGCGGCACCGGCGGCGTCGATCTGGGCGACATCTTCGGCGATATTTTCGGCGGCGGCTTTGGCGGCTTCGGCGGCTCGACCCGCTCCAACCCCAATGCGCCGCGCAAGGGCCATGACATTCAGGCCAATGTGATCCTGACCTTTGAGGAGGCCGCCCACGGCTGCGCCAAAAAGGTCACGCTGAACCGTCAGCAGACCTGCCCGGACTGCGGCGGCAACGGCTGTGCGCCCGGCTCCAGCCCCGAGACCTGTACCGAGTGCGGTGGCCGCGGCTATGTCGTGACCCAGCAGCGCACGCCGTTTGGTGTGATGCAGAGCCAGCAGCCCTGCCCGCACTGCGGCGGACGCGGCACCATCATCAAGAACCCCTGCAAGACCTGCCGCGGCACCGGCAAGACCAGTGCCCGCAAGACGCTGGAGGTCAAGATCCCCGCGGGTATCGACGACGACCAGAACATTGCGCTGCGCGGCCAGGGCGACGCCGGTACGAACGGCGGCCCCGCGGGCGACGTGATCGTCCATGTGACGGTCAAGCCCGACGCCGTGTTTGAGCGCGACGGCTACGATGTGTACGTCCGCGTGCCCATTACCTACTCCCAGGCTGTGCTGGGCGCTGAAATTGAGGTCCCCACCGTGGACGGCAAGGTCGCCCAGAAGATCCCCGAGGGCACCCAGAGCGGCACGAAGTTCCGCCTGCGCGGCCAGGGCATCCAGTACCTGAACGGGCGCGGACGCGGTGACCAGTACGTCATTGTGGACGTGGAGATCCCCAAGAAGCTGAACCGCACCCAGCGCGAAGCCCTGAAGGCCTTTGAGGACAGCCTGAAGGACGAGAACTACGAGAAGCGCAAGAGCTTCTTCAAGAACCTGAAGGATCGGTTCATGTCTTAAAGTTTTAAACAAAATCTCCCGGCGGTGTTGAAAGCACACTGCCGGGAGATTTTCTGTTTTACTCTGACGCAAACGGCCACGGCGGCATGAGGGCATGCCGCCCTACAGCCTGTGCGCCTTGCGGCGGCGAAAACGATGCGGGCCGATGCGGGCATCGGCCCCTACGGTTACCATGCCGTTCCCTGTAGGGCGGGGTGCCCTCACCCCGCCGCCAGGCAGACATCTGCCTTGCGGGGCACCCGTAGGGGTCGGCGTCCCCGACGACCCGTGCCCGCGTCCGGCCGGTAAAAACCGCCCGGGCAATGACACTCACCCCACAAACTCCATCTCGGTATACTCGGTACTGCCGCTCAAAAAGGCGTCGGCGGGGATGGTGACGTAATTGGCAGCATAATTATGCGCGGGGTCGCCCCCGAGGGTCAGCACAACGCGGCCGTCGTCCAAAAGATATTCCATAATAAGGGCCACGTCAACGCCCGCGGGGGCGGCGTTGTGTCCGATTTCATTGCCCTGTAAGTCGTAGAACGTGTAAGTGCGGGGAGTGTCGTCGTTCGGAACCATAAACCACCGCAGCGCTTCGTTTTGGTGCATCGGGCGAATAAACTTTTGCGCCGTCATAATGCCCAAATCTTCCTGCGTGCCGTCACTGTGGATGCAAAGGACGGAGGAACCGGTCCAGTAAGACGGTGTCATGTGGTCGGCGATAAAATAGAAATCGCTTCCGTTTTTGCCCGCGTAGGTGTAGGTGATATAGCCGTCCCCCTCGGGTGTGCCGTCGCAGGGATACTCAAAAATCTTTTGGATAGGCCGCCCCGTGGCAGGGTCCGTCAGGTCGAACTCATAGGTAGAATTTTGCAGGATGGCACTGAGCATTTCGGAATCGGACGGGAGTGGGATAGGATAGTCCGAAACGATGCGGCTTGTGACAATGCCGCCGTCGGCCACGCCGAGTACATCGTAGGTTTCGATGGGAATGTCCCATTTCTCGCTTGCCCCGGTTTTCAGGTCAAGGCGCATCCCACAGGTGGGAGAGGTCGGCGCTTGGCTGTAAGACATACAGTAGACATAGCGGTCATCGTACAGTTTTGCACTCCATGTGTTGGGGCCAAGCGGAATTTCCCAAACCTCGCCGCCATCCAACGGAACGGCAAGCAGCTTGGTGTCGCTGTCATCGCGGTACATGACGACGTACAGCGTGTCGTTTGCCAGAAATTGGCATAACGGACTATACGTGTTATCGTTGTATTGGTAGAGCGCGGTTGTCTGTCTGGCGTCAGGGTCTGTTTTGTAAATGACGGTTCCAGTAAAGTTGCCCTCATCGTCAAGGGCGGGACGGGTCTGACAAATCACATTGCCGAATCTGTTCTGCCCAGTTTCGGCAAGGGCGTGCAGCTCCCCCACCGGTTCAGGTGCCGCCGTCGGTTCCGGTGTGGCGGCGGCAGTCTCCGCGGGCGCGGCTGCGGTTGCGGAATCCGCTGCCGACGCACAGGCGGACAGCGCCAGCGCCGCGGTGAGGATGAGGGGAATGAGCTTATTCGTTTTCATGGGTACACGTCCTTTCCGGTGATTGAAAAGCTCTGCGGCAGCGGGCACGGCCCACCGTGCCGTTCCCTGTAGGGTCGGCCCGTTCACTCCGCAAACGTCATCTCGCGGTATGCCGACCCGCCGTTCAGAAATTCGTCGGCGTCCATCACGGCGTAGCGGCTCCTGTTGTCATGCTCCTCGTCATACCCGATGACCAACAGCAAGCGCCCGTCGTCCAGCATCGAAACAGGATAGTAGACCTGCATACCGTCGGGTGGGGTCACATGCGCAAGCACTGCGCCCTGTAGGTCATATACCGTGACGGTGCCCTGACTGCCGTCCCTGGAAAAAAGCCAGCGGAGCTCTCCGTTCTGGCGCAAGGCCTGGACAAAAAGATCGGACGAGATTCCCAAGTCCTCCTGTATGCTGTCACTGCGCACGCGAAAAACATTTGTTACAGAGCGTTCTTCCGACGACATGGCATGCTCGAAGCGGAAATAGAAATCATTCCCGGCCTTCCCCAGGTAGGCATAGGCGGCAAAGACAGCACCCTCCGCCGTGCCCTTATACGGAAATTCTGTGATTTTCCGGGCGGGCTTGCCGGTGGCAATATCTGTCAGGTCATACTCGCGCAGGGAGTTCTGCAAAAGCGCGTCGGAAATTTCTCCGTCCCTCGGAAATGGGACGGGATAATCCGACACAATGCGCTCTGTCACGGCAAAATCCCCGGCGGCGTTCGCCACAGAGATTGTTTCGACGGGCAAGTTCCAGGGCGCTGTCTCGCCGGTCTGCAAGTCAAGGCGGAACCCGCTTGCGGTATCATAGGGGGCATGACCGTCCATGCAATAAAAATAACGGTCGCTGTATAAGACAACGGTCGAGGCGTATGGGTCAAAGGGAATCTCGTGAGTTTTGGTACCATCCGGCGACAGGGCAATGATTTTGTTGTCGCGGTCTCTGTTGTAGGTGAGCAGGTACACCGCGTCGCTCGTCACATAGGGGTCGGCAAGGCACCAATCGTCGCAGTGATAGATCAGCGTTGTCTGCCCGGCGTTCAGGTCATTTTTGTAGACGTTCGTTCCGGCAAAGTTCCACTCGTCATCAAGGGTAGGCAGGTCTTCATAGACTACGCTCTGCGAATAGCTGTAGTTCAGCCCGTAGAGCGTATCTGTTTCAACAGCTTCGGTGCCGGGCTCGGTTGCCGATTCGGCGGTGCTTTCCGGCGTCTCCGCCGCCGCGGCTGCGGTTGCGGAATCCGCTGCCGACGCACAGGCGGACAGCGCCAGCGCCGCGGTGAGGATGAGGGGAATGA